>Ga0326728_10001639_pt1 | contig 78218 bp, 63 predicted proteins | sample MB3enrmetagenome_FD_207602 | JGI IMG/M metagenome (GOLD analysis project Ga0326728, IMG submission 207602) | Lab enriched peat soil microbial communities from McLean, Ithaca, NY, United States - MB31MN | ecosystem: Environmental > Terrestrial > Soil > Wetlands > Peat | place: USA: New York...
CCTCATGCTGGTCTCCATCCGCAAGAGTTATCCCGGCCAGGCGCGCAAGGTCATGAACGCCATCTGGTCCCTCGGCCAGGCCATGTTCACCAAAATCATCATCGTCGTCGACGAGGACTGCGACGTCCAGAACATCCCCGAGGTCGTCCTGCGCGTAGCCAACAACATCGACCCCGAGCGCGACATCCAATTCACTCTCGGCCCCATCGATTCGCTCGATCACGCCTCCCGCCTGCCCAACTACGGCTCCAAAATGGGCATCGACGCCACCCGCAAATGGCAAGCCGAAGGCTTCACCCGCCCCTGGCCCTCCCTCATCGAAATGGACCGCGCCACCAAAGCCCGCATCGACTCCCTCTGGCCCACCCTCGGCCTGTAAACACTTCACTTGTCATCCTGAGCGACCGGACCCTGAGCTTGTCGAAGGGGAAGGGAGTCGAAGGACCTGCGGTTGTTCTTTGTTTCGTGTGCCCCATCCATCGCGCACTTTGCGATGGGTGGGATATTCCAACTACAAATCCTCCCGTAGGGAGGAAAGGTAAATAGCCCAGAGTGAAACCCTGGGAATGCATCGATAAGTTTTTAGAAATCGATCAGCGCGGCGAAGTCGCGCTCAATTCCGCTGACTTGCTAACTCACGATTCCCGCGCAATGCTCCTGCCCTAACACAACGTATTGCGCGGCTCACCAGTTCTCCGTCCGAGCTTACACGACCAAAAAATGAGTTTCTGCGACTCATCTCCATTCGAGTAAGTGCATCGACTACGTCGGCCTTTTCCAACTCCCCGGCGATGGTATCGTAGCTGCCCTCGATAGCCTCTAAATCGGACTGATCTCCTGCTCGTCCTAGTACGGAACGTGCAGCCGTCCTGAGCCATAGATCCCGATTCTTATCGGCACTCCATGCCCTACAAAGCTGCAACAGTCGGAGCGGAATTGAACTCTTCGTTAAAAACCAGGTAACAATCTGAAATATTTGGTAATCGTAGATTGCCTCAGATGACGAAATATAGTCGAGGACGCGATCATCATCAGCTTCACTGACACCTACTTCCTGCAGATAACGCAATGCGAATTCGGTCTCTTCGGGTCTTTGCTGAAGCAGTTCGATAGCGTAACCAATCGCGACCTTTGATTTTAGTTTTGCAAGTCTCGTAAATAGATAGTGAAGTAATGTTTTATCGAATCGTTCAACTGTGCTTCCGAAATTGTCGTGAAATGCCCGCTCAAGAATCTCAGGCATTGGTGCTGTGGGATGCTCCTCAAAGAAGCGCCCTATTTCTGAAACTGTAATGGACGAGGGAACGTCAAAGAAATTCTCGCGCATCTCGGTGGCCAGTTCAGTTCCAATCGCTTCGATGAGCGGCGTAACACCATCAATCTCGCGTGACGCTTCATCCGTTCTTAGAATTTTAGTTTTTGCGCTCTGCAGATTTAAACCACGCTTTCGCATAAGATCGTTAAGCAAGAGGAGCCCTCGTTTCGCTTCCAATCGGCTCTTGTAAAAGATTCGAAAGTCGTCTACGTAACGAAGGTGAATGAAACCGCCATTACGTAACGCGCGATCAATCGGATTTAGATAGATCTTTGCGAGGATGTCTCCTGCTGAGAAACCTTGTGGGATACCCTTTGCTCTTGGCTGTGCCCATCTGTTTAGAAGTGTCATGAGTAAATTAAGCAAGGTAGGATCGGGACAAAGCGGTTTCAGATCACTGCTTAACCTCTGGAAATCTATGTTCTCGTAGAACCCTGCAATGTCCGAAATAACGACAAACTGAGCGCCGTTTAGCTTTTGACAGGACTTGATGCGCCACTCGGCCCAAACTTGATAGCCGGTGCGAATCCACTCTTTAGCGCTGGCGTTCGGCTGAAGTTGATATGCAATGTCTGGATCGCCTTGAAAAGGTCCGAGTGATTTGTATGCTTTTTCATACAGACTGCCAACTAGCGCATTGAAGACCAGTTCGTCTTGTTCATCAAGCACTGTTCCGGGCCGAACAAGCCAGCCAGGTTTCGGAACTGAGCATGTCAGCGAAGGGTGAGGTCGGTACCCATCTTGCAGTCGTTGTTTAACTGACGCAAACCAACTCTCCAAGTCGTGTTCGATCCATTCAAAAAGGCGTGGATGAGTATAGAAGGCTCGGTTTGGACGATCCAGCTTCATGCGCTGCCAAGCCAACTCGAGATCGAGCTTAACAACATCCGAGGGTTCCATATGCCAAGTCTATATCTCTAGCGGGTGGCGCATGTCAGATCATCTCAAAATAATTTGGTATCCCACATCAGGCGCAGTTTCATCGCGCCTGATGTGGGATACCACGAATCCCAACCGGCGTTCTTCTGATCTCTGTCCACTGACCACTGTTCACTGTCCACTGCTTTTAGGCTGCGGTAGCTACTTTCTTTGGCCTGCCGCCCAGTCGTCCATTCGCTCGTGACGCCCGCGCCTTCGCCGCGCTCTTAGCTTTGCCGCCCAGCTCTTCCAGGCGCGCGGCCATCCATCGTTTCGATCCGAAGAACCCTTCCAGCAGCGCCGGAATGTACAAGTCAGCGTCCAGCGCGGGGAAGTGAAGACCGAAGCCCGGCGGATCAATCTCGATCTCCCGCAACTGTTCCCCTGTTCCCGCCCCATGCTTCCTGTCCCTTGATCTGTTGCCCCAACTCACCATATTCGCAAAACCATGAACCTATAGGTTCACATTTTGCAAAAACCGATAAGCTAGAACGCACCATTTTTCACTTTCAACGAGTCTTCGCGCTTTAAGTCAATAATCTGTGCCTCGAACGTCACTCTGCTATATCTAAACCATGCGGTTTGTCACTATTTCGATCCTCGCAGCCCTTCTCTCCGTCCCACTCTGCGCCCAGCAAGCCCCTGACGCCTTTAGATGGATAGACTTCCACTCCGCCAAGGACCAGGACGTGGTCACCTGGGTCACCCGCTCCCTAGCCGTCGAAAACTGGACCTCGATTCGCGAGATCGGCGTGGAGTACGACGCCGCTCTAGTCATCACAACCACGCGCTCCAATCCGCAGTCGCTGCCCGCTGCGGACACCTTCACCGTCTGGAGTCTTTCGCTCACCAACCACAGCTATGTGCCTCTCATCAAGGGAGTTAACCTGCGACTGCTGGACTGGCTGCTCTTCGACGATGGCCATCCCCGCGAGCTGGCCGCTCTCTACGACGACTGCGCCGATTGCCAGCCCACTACCTACTTCACGGCCTTCCACTACGACATGGAGAAGCACGCCTGGGCCGCTCGCTGGATGCGCGGGTCAGAGGCCATCTCGGTCTGGAGCGCGAACATTCCACAGGGCTTAGCCCTCACCCAACTCTACGCCGTGCTCACCCAGCCCAACGGCCGCTCCATGATGTGCACCTGGAACCATATCGACCATGGCGCGCAAAAACCGGAGGAGATCGTCGCCTGCTACGACCTCGATCCCGCGACCGGCCAGGAGCGCATGCAGACCTTTACTCACACCCCGGCCCAGCCAATTAAGTTGCGTATTTGCAGTGCTTTAAACACCATTCCCGGCCTGGCGCGAGGCCAGGATTCGCCGCTCTGCCAGCAGCTCGAGAAGCAGAACCCGGAGCGCAAGCCCGTCACCACCCCGCCCGCCAATAATCGCGGCCAATCCGCCCCGCCGGGCCCCCGCCGCTGAGTCGCTTCGTCGTATACTACCCCCATGTCGATTGTGGGCAACATCCGCGGCATCGCCAAGGGCATGAGCATTACCTTTGGGGAGATTTTCGCGCCGGTTCAGGTGGAAAACTACCCCGACGGCAAAGGGCCCCAGCGCGGTGCGGTTCTGGAGGCACGCTATCGCGGAGCGCACGTCTTGCAGCGCGACGAAAACGGCCTGGAAAAATGCGTGGCCTGTTTCCTTTGCGCCGCCGCCTGCCCCGCGAATTGCATCTATATTGAGGCCGCCGAGAACACCGAGGGCGTACGCATCTCCTCCTCCGAGCGCTACGCCAAGGTCTACAATATCGACTACAACCGGTGCATCTTCTGCGGTTACTGCGTGGAAGCCTGCCCCACCGACGCCATCACCCACGGCCACGGCTTTGAGCTGGCCACGCTGAATGCCACCAACCTGGTGATGCGCAAGGAAGACATGCTGGTGCCGGTAGCGGCGCTCACAGCCGCAAAGTAACAGAAGGATTCATTTTTCCCGGATCGTTTGCTTTTTCGCGTTGCTCCATTGTTCACACTGGCTGATTTAGCCAGTGTTGCGTGTCTACTCTCGGTCATTTGCATTGACAGAGGATGTCAGATATTCAGACAGCAAGCGCTCAAGTAACTTGGCGCAACTGCCGATAAGATATGGAGATAAGCGGAAAAAATAGAGCATGATTTCGACCTAAGGGCCCGATTCCGGGAGAGTGGATCGAGTTAGCGGGCTTTTCTTTTGGAGGAAGAGAATGCGATTTTCGCGTTCGGTCAGAGCGATTTTTGCCATGGCTCTGGTTTGCACGGCAGCCGCAGCGCAGATGCCGCAAAGCCCTCAGGCGCCGCAGCGCACTCTGCTTTCCGCGCGTGAAGCGCACGATATGACGCCCGAAGAGGCTGCGCGCGCTTATCCCATTCATTTTCAGGCTGTGGTAACGTATTTCGATCCCTACATCGATTCCAGACACAGCGCACTCTTCGTCTGTGATGCAGCTGGTTGCATTTTCGTAAGGATACCCTCAAGTCCCAATTACACTTTGCAGGCCGGCGATGTAATCGATGTGACCGGAGTGAGCGGGGTGGGAGACTATGCGCCCGTTGTCGATAAGGCTCAAGTGCGTGTCGTAGGTTACTCCCACGTCCCCCGGCAGGCCCAACAGGCATCAATGGCCGAGCTTCTATCCGGAAGTATGGATTGCCACTGGGTGGAGATAAGCGGTGTCGTTCACGTGGTGCGCCTCACCGAATGGAACGCGACCTTCGAGATCGCAACCACCAAAGGGCCAATCAATGCCATTACACGCAGGGAAGCGGGAATCGACTATGATCATTTCGTCGATTCGTTTGTCAATGTGCAAGGCAATGCGGCCCCGGTGTTCAACCTAAAACGCCAGAAGGTTGGCGTCCATCTCTTTTTCCCATCTCTTCAAGAACTCACCGTTATGCAACCCGCGCCTCCCGATCCTTTTGCAGTGCCAGTAGTCTCGCTCACCAGCATTCTGCGCTTTACGCCTGAAAAAAAGCCTGTAGAGCTTGAACATCGCGTGCGAGGGCAGGGAAGTGTGACTCTGCAATGGCCGGGCCGTATGCTCTGCATTCAGCAGGGGAGTGACGGGTTTTGCATGAACACGACGCAGGCTACGCGGGTAAACGTCGGCGATCTGGTGGATGTTCTCGGCTTTCCCGCCATCAAGGAATTCAAGATGACCATAGAGGACGCAACCTATCGGCTGGCGGGCGGCGCCGGTGTGCCGCCGATAGCCAACCCAGTCACGGCCAGCCAGGCCTTAAAGGGAGGTCATGACGGCGAATTGGTCATCATGGAGGGTAAGCTGCTCGGCCAGGATCATTCCACCGGCGATCTGATCATGATGCTGCGTTCCGAACAACTGATATATCACGCGATTTTACCTCTAGATCCAGCTCATTCCGGCAGCTTATCCTGGAAAGACGGAAGTATTCTGCGGCTTACCGGAATCTGCAGCACACAGGTTGACCCTGAAACCACGGTTCAGGGAGAAGGCAGCGTGCGCCTGGGCATGGTCCGGATTCTTTTGCGTTCAGCTGAGGATGTCGAGGTGCTACAAGCACCATCCTGGTGGACGCAGCGGCATATGTGGGAGATTCTCGGACTCTTTACCGTGCTGGTATTTGCCGCTTTTGCCTGGATTATTGTCCTGCGCCGGCAGGTGTGGCAGCAAACCAAGGTACTGCGCAGCAACGAAGAAAGGCTGCGGCACTTGTCGGAGCACGATGCCTTGACCAACCTCCCCAATCGAGCCCTGCTCAACGATCGCCTCACCATGGCCTTGCAGCGCGCGGAGAGATTCAAAGAGCGGCTGGGGCTGCTCATCGTGGACGTGGATCAATTCAAGGACGTCAATGATAACTTTGGCCACCTCGTCGGAGATAAGCTGCTTTGCGAGCTGGCCAAGCGCATCAGCCATGCGGTTCGTTTGACCGATACTGTTGCCCGCTTCGGCGGCGACGAGTTCATCGTTCTGCTCCCTGATTTGCACGCGTTGGAAGAAGCCCAGGCGATAGCCGCCAAGATCGTAGCCGCCATCCGCGCGCCCTTTCACATCGGACCAGCGCACTCCCAACTGTCCGTCACCGTCAGCGTGGGAGTCTGCACCTATCCAGAGGCCGGCTCGGATATGGAGTCACTGTTCAATCATGTAGACGCTGCCATGTATAGCGTGAAGGAGCACGGGAAAAACGGTTTCCAGATTTACTCGCCGGACGGAATGTGAGTCAGTGGTTTTGCCACGGCGCAAGTAATTTATTCTCATCCCGGCCGCGGCGCTGGCAATGGCAATAATTACACCGTTTCTTTTGCATAGTATCTCAACCCAACAATTCCAGTTATCCTATAAATGTTAGTTGTTTTTCCAATATTCCCTCGCGACCCATTGAATCAGGAGCGATTTTGGCGGATTTTCTTTCAGAATTGAAGCGGCGCGTGCTGGTCTACGACGGCGCGATGGGCAGCAATCTGCAGAAGTGCAACCTAACCCCGGAAGATTTTTGGGGCAAGGAGGGTTGCAACGAGCTGCTGGCGCTTTCGCGGCCCGACGTTATTCGCAACCTCCACACCTCGTTTCTTGAGGCCGGCTGCGATGTCATCGAGACTGACAGCTTCGGCTCGACCAGAATCGTTCTCGCTGAGTACGGCCTGGAGAACCGCACGCGCGAGTTGAATCTCGCGGCGGCGCGTTTGGCTCGCGAAGTGGCCGACAAGTACTCGACTCCGGCCAAGCCCCGCTTCGTCGCCGGTTCGATGGGTCCCACGACCAAGCTGCCTTCGCTGGGCCACATCGGCTACGACACCATGGCTGCCGCATATCGCGAGCAGGCCGAGGCGCTCATTGAGGGCGGCGTGGATGTACTGCTCATTGAAACCTGCCAGGACCTGCTGCAAGCTAAAATCGCCCTCGCCGCTTGTCAGGACGCGATGCGCGACGCCCGCGAAGGCAGCATTCCATCCACTGGCCGCAATGTTGCTCTTCAGGTTCAGATCACCCTTGAAGCCAGCGGAACCATGCTGCTTGGATCGGAGATCGGCGCGGCCTTGGCGGTTCTTGAAGTCTTTCAGCCCGATGTTATCGGCCTCAACTGCGCCACCGGACCAGCGGAGATGAACGATGCGGTCCGTTTTCTCTGCCAGAACTCCACCCTGCCCATCAGCGTTCTGCCCAACGCAGGCCTGCCCCACAACGAGGGCGGCCACGCGGTCTACAAGCTCACCCCGGCCGAGTTGGCCTCCTGGCTTCGCCGCTTTGTCGCCGAGTACGGCGTGCAGATTGTCGGCGGCTGCTGCGGCACTACGCCTGAGCATCTTTGTGCTGTCGTCAATGCAATGCACGGCGTAACTCCTGCCGTACGCTCGGTTACACCGCAATCGGTCGCCGCCAGCGCATTCAGCGCCGTACCGCTCGAAGCTGACGCACAGCCCATCATCATCGCCGAGGAGATGAACACTACCACTCGCCTCGAGACCTTTCGCAACATGGTCCGAGCCGGCGACTACGACGGCATTCTCGCTCTTGCCAAGCGCCTGGCCGCCGAGGGCTCGCAATTTCTCGACCTTTGCTGCGCCATTGTGGGAGAGGACGAGCAGGCATACATGAACGCTGTGCTCGAAAAAATCGCTACTCGCGTTCCCGCGCCCATTTTGGTGGACTCCACCGAAGCCGCTGTCATTGAAGAGGCGCTCAAGCGCATCCCCGGCAAGCCCATCATCAACTCCATCAATCTGGAAGACGGCGAAAAGCGAACAAGCCTGGTGCTGCCTATGGCCCGCCGTTACGGGGCAGCAGTCATTGCCCTCACCATCGACGAGCAAGGCATGGCGCTCACCGCCGACCGCAAAGTGGCCATCGCCCATCGCATTCACGATCTGGCCGTCAACAAATACGGCCTGCGCTCTGAGGATCTCCTCTTCGACGCGCTCACCTTGCCCATCTCCACCGGCCAGGAGGATTACCGCTCCGCAGCCATCGAGACATTGGAAGCGGTGCGCCGCATCAAGCTGGAGTTGCCGCGCTCGCGAACGGTGCTGGGCGTCTCCAACATTTCCTTCGGCCTGAACGCTTATGCGCGCCGCGTACTGAATTCAGTTTTCCTCAAGGAGGCCGTGGACCGCAGCCTCGACGCCGCCATCGTCAACTACTCAAAAATCTATCCGCTCTACAAGATTCCCGAGAAAGAAGTCGAGCTGGCCCGCAAGCTCATCTTTCAGGACCGTACTGAAGGCGATCCGCTACAGGCTTACATGGCCTACTTCGCCGGCTTAGGAAAAGGCTCTGTTCAGGAAGAGGAGTTAGCCGTCGAAAACCTCACCAAGGATGAAATGCTCAAGCAGATGATTATTCGCGGCGAGCGCACAATTGGCCTGAATGAGCAAAAACAAACTCTTGAGGCGACACTTGAAGCGGCGCTGCTTGTCCACTCTCCGCTTGAGCTGATTAACACCGTCCTGCTCGACGGCATGAAGACCGTCGGTGATCTCTTCGGTGCGCGCAAGATGCAGCTGCCCTCGGTGCTCGATTCCGCGTCTGTGATGAAGGCTGCTGTCGCCTATCTCGAACCGAAGATGGAAAAATCCGATGGCGGCGGCAAAGGAACCATGGTGCTGGCCACAGTCAAGGGAGACGTGCACGACATCGGCAAGAACCTTGTAGACATCATCCTTTCCAACAACGGCTATCGCGTCGTCAATCTGGGCATCAAGCAGCCATCGGACACCATCCTGGCCGCCGCGCGCGAACATAACGCAGATGCCATCGGACTAAGCGGCCTGCTGGTTAAATCCACGCTGGAGATGAAGTACGTTTTGCAGGACCTCGAACTCCAGGGTTTTACGATTCCCGTCATCTGCGGCGGCGCGGCGCTCACTCGCAAGTACGTCGAAGAGGATCTACGCAAGGAGTACTCCGGCCCGGTCTTTTATGCTGAGGACGCATTTGCAGGATTGCACGCCATGGCCGACCTGACCTCTGCCGACGACACGGTGCGAGAGGGTAGGGAAGCAGAAGGCAAAACGGTGAAGGTCTTCGCCAAAGGAAATACTGCCGCTCCGGAACCATCCCTCGTTAAGCTGACTCCGGAGGGCCGTTCGCCGGTTGTCGAGAGTCTCACGGAGATTCCCCGGCCCGCCTTCTGGGGCGCGAGGGTCTTCAAAAATTACAAACTCGACGAAATATTCCCCTATCTCAACGAGACCGCGCTATTCAAAAATCAATGGCAGCTTAAAACCGCAGAACAGGCGGATTATCTGCGCCTGGTCGAGGATAAGTACCGGCCTATCTTGCTGGATCTTCAGGAAGAAGTAAAAGTATTTGGCTGGTTTGTGCCTAAGTCCGTCGTCGGCTTCTATCCTTGCGCCAGCGAACGCGACGACCTCATTGTGTTTGACCCCAATGATCCTGCTCGCGAGCTGGAACGCATTACCTTCCCGCGTCAGGCGCAGGGCCGCAGACTTTCTATCGCGGACTTCTTTGAGCCGCTGAGTTCAAGCCAGCGCGATGTCGTCGGCTTCTCCATCGTCACCATCGGCGATGAGGCTAGCCGCCAGACCGCAAAGCTCTTCGAGTCCGGCGATTTTACCAAGTATCTTTATCTGCATGGCCTATCGGTTGAAACGGCCGAAGCTCTGGCCGAGTTCGTTCACAAGCAGGCCCGTGAGCTGCTCGGAATCGCTGGCGATGACTCCCCGCGCGTTTCAGATTTGTTCCACCAGAAATACCGCGGCTCGCGTTACTCCTTCGGCTATCCCGCCTGCCCCAATCTCGAAGACCAGGTGAAGATTTTCCGCCTGCTCAAGCCCGAGGAGAACATAGGCGTACGCCTTACAGATCAGTTCCACCTGGAGCCCGAGCAAAGCACCAACGCCATCCTCGTCCACCATCCCCAGGCCAAGTATTTTGTCGCGTGAAAATAAGGCTGAAAAATCCTTAAAATAAATCGAAATCTTTGCAGATAATTATTCCTCTTTGTGCAACAGTAAGAATCAGGCAATCACAGAGACAGCATGTGTGTGTCCTCCTCGAACGGCCGGGGCGCAGATTCGGCATGGTCTACGCTCCCGGCCGTTCGTCTTTTCAGTCTTCAGCCTTTCGGTAGCGTCCCAGCTCTTTCACCATTGCGCAATGCGGACCGAGCGCCTTTATTACGCGTTCGCTCTCCTCACCGGAGTGAATCTGACAATCCACAAAAAAGATATATTCCCAGGGCTTGCCGTGCACTGGCCGCGATTCGATCTTGGTCAGGTTGATACCCATGAAAGCCATCGCGGACAGCGCCGAAACCAGCGATCCGGGACGATGCTCCAGTGAAAACGCCAGGCTGATCTTGTTTGCCTGCGGATCGCTCACCGCCTCCACCGCGCGCCGCACCAGAAAGAAGCGAGTAAAGTTTTCCGGGTTGTCCTCGATGCCGGCTTGCAGAATATCCGCGCCATAATACCGTGCCGCCGCCTCGCTGGCGATGCCCGCCAAGTGCCGGTCGCGTAAGTTCACCAGCTGCTTCACCGCGCCCGCGGTGTCATAGAAGGCGACCGCCTCCATGCGCGGATGCGCCGCCAGAAACTTCCGGCACTGCGCCAGCGCCACCGGGTGTGAAAAAACCCGCTCGATCTCCTCCAGCGCCACGCCGGAAAGGCCGATCAGGTTGTGCTGAATGCGTAAACGCGTCTCGCGCACCACCCGCACATCGTTGGTCAGCAGCAGGTCAAAGTGCTCCAGCACCGAGCCTGCCAGGCTGTTCTCAATGGGAATGACCGCTGCCTCCGCTGCCCCGCTTTCCACCGCCGCAAACACATCCGCCGAAAGCGAACAGGGAACGATTTCCCCATCGGGCACGAGTTTTATGGCCGCTTCGTGGCTGAAGGAGCCGGGCTCACCCTGAATTGCAATCTTCATCGCTTTCTCCGTTCTTTATATCTATTATCTATCGCATCCACAAATCCGCCGCCACAAATCCCAGAAATACCATGGCGATCACGCCGTTCATAGTGAAAAAAGCCGCATTCAGCCGGCGCAAATCGCGCGGAGAAACCAGCGAGTGCTCATATGCCAGCAACAGCCCCACTGCTCCGACGCCCATCCAGCCAAATTCCTGAAAATGAAAAAGTTCGCCGAACCAGACCAGCAGACCCAGCATCAACAGATGCATGACACGCGCCGCGCAGAAGGCCGCCGGAATACCCATCGCCTGCGGAAAACTGTGAAGACCCGCGGCGCGGTCGTGCTCAAAGTCCTGGCAGGCGTACAGCACGTCAAATCCCCCCGCCCACAGCGTCACCGCCGCCGTCAGCACCATAATCCGCACGTCGAGTGAGCCCCTCACCGCAATCCACACAGCCGAAGGCGCCAATCCCAGCGCGAGGCCCAAGCCCAGGTGCGACCAGCGCGTGATGCGTTTCAGGTAGCTGTAGCCCCACAGCACCACGAGCACCAGTGGCGACAGCTCCAGCGCCAGCCGGTTCAGCTCTGCCGCCGCCAGCACAAATACAGCCGCCGCCAGCAGCGTAAATCCCAGCACAAATTGGCGCGTCAGCAATCCGGCGGGAATCGCACGCATTTTGGTGCGCGGATTCAGCGCGTCCAGCTCCGCATCTGCCCAGCGGTTAAAGGCCATGGCCGAAGAGCGCGCCCCCACCATCGCTGCCAGAATCCACCCCAGCGTTTGCCACTCAGGCCGCCCGTTAGCCGCCAGCAGCACCGCCGTCAGCGCAAAGGGCAACGCAAAGACGGAGTGCTCCCACTTGATCATTTCCAGCGTCGTTTGCGTCCTTGCCCAGAGGCTCGGCATGGTAGGCTCCCCAACGGTATGGGACCAGTGTACTTGATGGAAAGCGCAAAAAAATAATCGTAGTAATGGGGCAAGTGAGGTATATTGACTCGTGCCGGAAGATAATATCCGATACTCCGGTCCAAAGGAGGAAGTATGAAGATCAGCATGACTGCAGGTATGTTCGGGATGCTTCTCTGCCTGGGATCTGTCAGCCTGATGGCGCAGGAAGTTCGGGTGGGAGGTGAGTCGTTGCGTGCCAATGGCCAGATAGCCCAGGGTTTTCAATACACAGGTTCCTGCCCTGTCGATCTGAAATTTGGCTGGGGCTTGATCAGTACAAGGCACACTGAGGTGGTTTACCGCTTTGACCGCAACGACGGCGGCCATACGACCCACTCAGAGAGGGTCGATATACCGCAGGCCGACCGCTCCGTGCCGGTCTATTATGATTGGCAGCTCGGCGCGAATACACCGAAATTCGCCAATTTTCACGGCTGGGTGAACCTGATTATCGAATCTCCGAATCCAGTCGAGAAGAAGATCCCATTCACCATTCATTGCCAGTAGGGAAAATGAGGTTGTATGTCGGCCAGGGTGCCGGACGTGAAGCCAAACGACGCTTTAGATGATTAAGTGTCCCCGCTTGATCATCTCCAGCGTCGTCCGCTTTCTGGCCCACAAGTTCATCATCGTCGGCTCTCATTCATCAACGTGCGAGAGCGATTGGGCAGTGTCCTGTACGACAATAACCTCATGGACTCCCTGCGTATCGATAAATGGCTCTGGGCGGCGCGCTTCTTCAAAACCCGCGCTCTGGCCTCCAAGGCCTGCGACTTGGGCCGAATCCTTTCCAACGGCCACGAGGCCAAACCCTCCCGCGAGATTCGCGTTGGCGATCATCTCGTCGTGAAGAACGAAGGCGGCGAGTTTCAGATTGAGGTTCTCGCTCTGAGCCATATGCGTGGCCCGGCGTCTGTGGCGCAGACCCTCTATCGCGAGAGCGAGGAGAGCAAGGAAGCTCGCGCCAAAGTTGCCGCCGAGCGCAAGGCCATGCAGCAGTACGCCCCGTTGCCCGAACGCCGCCCCTCCAAGCGCGACCGCCGCCGCATTATCAGTTTTCGCGGCCGGGCATAGCTTCAGCCCTTACCACAACGCTCTTTATTCTAAGATCACTGTCCTATTTTACGCTTCGTGTGCCGCGGGCACATGCGGTTGCGGCATCAGTTCCGTCAACGCAATCCCTACCAGAATCAGCAGCGCGCCGCAGCCGGGGCGCAATCCGAGCCGCTCGCCCATCACCAGGAACGACGTAATCCAGGCGAAGACCGGCTCCAGCGTGAGCAAGAGCGCAATGTGCGTGGAGGGCAGCACCGATTGCGCCCAGCTCTGGATTGAAAACGCCGCTGCGGTCGCGAGCACTGCGGCTACGCCCAGCGAAATGATCAGACGCGGTGTCCAGCTAATCTGCGGATGCTCGATCAGCGGCGTGCTCAGCGCCATGAAGATCGCGCAAAAGCCCACCTGCAGCAGCGCCAGCGGCTGAAAGGCGATGCGCGGCGAGACGTGGCTCAACGCAATGCAGTGAAAGGCGAAGCCCAAAGCGCAGCCCAAAGTGAGCACGTCGCCCAGGTTGATGGAGGTCATGTCGGGCAGCAGGCTCGCCGCAACCCCCAAGAGGGAAGTCGGGCCGGAAGCCGAGTGAGCAGTTGGCGCGGTCAGCAGCACAATCCCGGTAAACGCCAGCGCGGCGCTCATAAAAACATTCCAGCGCGGCGGCCGCGCTCCCGGAGGGCGCAGTCCGGGAATCATTGACAGAAGTGGCACCATTACCACCATCAGTCCGGTGATGAAGGCTGACTTCGAGGGCGTGGTGCGGGCAAGTCCAGTAGTTTGAAACTGGTAGCCCATGGCCAGGCACGCTCCCACCAGCGCCCCCGCCGCCACTTGCCAGCCCCGAATGGCGCGCCAGTAGCGGTGATAGGCCACGCCCATCACTGCGAAGGCCAGTGTCATCCGCACCACGTTGAAAGCTGCCGGAGTGGCATCGGCCAGCGCGCCTTTGACCAGCACAAAGGTCGATCCCCACACGGCAACGACCAACAGCATCAGCAGATAGGCGCGGACTTTCATCTTCGTAAATTATTGCAGCCGAAGCCGCGCCGGTTGGTTGCCGTCAACCGGTCCGTCTCAAGTTCGTTGCAACGGCTTATTGCTCCGCGGTCTGGCAGAATGTTGGCTCTATTCCCAATGCCCGATCAACAACAGGCTGGCGGTTCCCGGCGTTTCCGTGATCGAATTGCTGGCGCTCACGTAATAGTTATGCATAATCAGCGTCACCCTGGTTCCTCCGGTTACCGCAATATGAACGGGTTGCGAAAGAACATAATGCGGATTGGAGGTCTCGGAACCAACCCGGTTTGCCACAAAACCGGTCATCGCCTCATACTCTCCAATTACTGTATCGAGATACCACTCGGCTGCGAAGGGCAGTTCACGGTCGTAATCGGCCTCGGCGAAGAGATGGTCGATGATAAAGGTTTTCCCCGCCGGAATCGTGATGCATAAATAGCCCTTACTCGCTGGCTGAGTAAAGGTGTCAAATTGCTGATACTGCTCGTTGGCGCTGGAACTGTCCTCTGGCGTAAAGCAGGACTGTGACTGGTCGGTGGGAATCTATAACTGGGGGTCATTGGAGGGCGCGTTGGGGTAGCGGGAGTGGCGATGATGAACCTGCCCGTAGAGCGGCAACGAACAGAAAAATACGCCTGCAAGAACTGCGCAAGAAAGGCGAGAGCACATTTTTAGCCAACCTTAAAGCGGATTGAAGTGCAAACTAACTTAATGGACGTAGAATTGGGCATATTCGCTTGACTTCATACTACTGCTTGGCGGCCCACTCGGTTATCGTCAGCACGAGTAGAAGCACTCTCTTCAGGCCCGTTTCGCGATCCCGCGCCAAATACCACTCAGCCAGCGTGTGCGCCCCGCCGCCCTCGCCGCCCGCGCCCATGGAGAGCGCCGGAACCCCCAGCGAGAGCGGTAGGTTGGCGTCGGTCGAGCCCAGCCGCAGCTCGGTTTTCAAATTCAGATGGCGATCTACGGCCAGAAGAGCCTCCATCAGCGGCGAGTCAGCGGCGAGTAGCGCGGCGGGCCGGTCACCAATCGTATCAATCGCAAAAGCCAACAGACCGCGACCATCCAGATTACAGGCTTTTGCCTGCTCGTTCACCTGCTCCACGGCATCTTCCACCGCGTGATGCAGCTCCACCTCCAGACGCACCAGTTCATCCGGGCTGGTGGAGCGGAATTCGACCGTTCCCTGTGCGCTCTCTGGAATGGAGTTCACGCTGGTGCCGCCGCTGATTGTCCCCAGATTCAGCGTCGTTCGCGGCTCCTCCGGAAGTTGCGTACCGGCGATCATGGCCAGCGCCGAGGTCAGCGCGGAAATCGGGTTCGCCGTCCCCGCGTCGGTAAAGCTGTGCCCGCCCGGTCCGGTTAGGCTAACCCTGTAGCGGCGGCTGCCCAGCGCACGAGTCACCGCCGAATCCGCGCCCGCCCCGTCCAGCACAATGTGCGCGGCAATCCGTCCGGCCAATGCGCTTTGCGCATAGAAGTGCCGCACGCCGCGCAAATCGCCCTCGCCCTCCTCGCCCACATTGCCCAGAAAAATCAGCGGCGCGGCCAGCTCCACCTTTGCCTCCACCAGTGCCCGCGCAATGGCCAGCATTCCCGCCACACCGGCGCAATTATCGCAGGCTCCGGGAACTGTTAGCCGCTCGCCCTCCACCACCGGCTTCAGCGGTGTTTCGGCCGGAAAAACAGTGTCCAGGTGCGCGGAGATCACTACCACCGGCCCGCTGCTCTCCGGCGGCAATTTCGCCGCCTCCAGCCAGCCGTAGACGTTGCCCACCTCGTCGGTTTCCACTCGCTGCAGGCCGATCTCGGCAAAGCGTTCGCTGATCCACTCCGCCCGCGCCTGCTCGCCAAAAGGTGGCGCGGGAATCGCCGCCAGCTCCGTCTGCCAGTCCATGATGGTCTTGGGATTGCCGTGCAGCCAGGCAAATGCAGCATGAACCGGCCTCTGCTGGGCGAGCGCCGTCACCTGCGAAAACGCCGAATTGGAGTGAAAATGCGCCATGCGGTTGGTTTCAGGGTAGCAGGGAAGCGTAGGCGTGAATGTCAGAGTAGATTTCTGGCGATGTCGATCTTAGTGTCATTTCTGTTGTTTTAGGGGCCTCTACGCAAAATTGGTTCATTATTTCTTCGATTGGTAGTGTCTTTTCGGCCAGAATCTGCTTCTCGGCGTGCACCTATATCTTATTCAATACCTTGGATTCATCCATGTCGATGATTTTATGAGGCTTCCTTGACATTATTGCCCCTCGCCATACTCCACCGAACAAAGAAACAGCCCCCTTGAAGGAGCGGTCGGTCCGGCCGCTGTCCGGTCGCGCGCCGCCAAAATTCCTGGAATTTCGTCCACGCCGGTCCGTCCCCGGCCTACATCCAGCATGGTTCCTACCAGATTGCGCACCATGTGGTGCAGAAAGCCGCTGCCCCTTACGCGATAGATCAGCAGTTCGCCCTCCGGTGCCGGGCGCGTCTCCCAAACCGAAGAATAAACAGTCTTTACTGTCGCTGGCATCGGCGGCATGGCCTGAAATCCCGGCCTGGGCAGAGGCCGCTCGTCCGGCTCCGCATCCTCATCCAAGACCCGTCCGGCCAGTTCCGGATCGGTGGCCGCAAAACTCAGAAAATCGTGCGTGCCCTCAAAGAGCCGCGCTGCCCTCTGCAACGCCTCCACGTCCATAGGCCAAGAGCAGGCGTAGACGTATCGGGCCAAAAACGGCGGGCAAATCGCGCCCCTGTAGACCCTGTACTCGTACATCTTGGCCACTGCGGAGTGCCGCGCATGAAAGGTGTCCGGCACGATTCTTGTTTCCAGAATTCGAATAGAAGGGGGAAGCGTCCGGTTCAGGGCGCGTTGCAGGTTTTCCGGCGGAATGGGCGCCGCCAGCGCGAAGCTGGCCACCTGGCCCATCGCGTGAACGCCGGCGTCGGTGCGTCCCGAGCCCTGCGGCAGCGGCGATTCCTTGCAAACCCGCTTGAGCGCCGCCTGCAACTCACCCTGGATGGTGCGCTCCCCTGGCTGCACCTGCCAGCCGCTGAAATCGGTGCCGTCATAGGCCAGTGTCAGCTTCCAGGTTTGGAGCACGGGCGCGGGTTGGGGGTCATTAACCATTTCGCAGGGCATTTACAGTAGCGTAAATGACAGTGCTGCCATAAGAATATGACGTTAAAGGGGAACGAATCATGCACGGCCCGCGTATTCACCCGGTAGACGGAAGGCCGCGTACCGGGCAACACGTTAGAATTGTGGTGGGTATTCAAAAGCCTGAGTCCGGAAAGGCGTTTCGGACGTCTATGACAATAGCGCCCAACATGCCTCAGCAGCATCTAAAGAGGAACCATGTCGTGGAGAGGAATCATGCATTTGTTTGATAGCAGTGCGTTTGAGCAGCAGGAGAAGAGCGCAGTCAGCAGCTGGGTACGGGCTGCACACGGGCTATGGCTTTGCGCGGCAGCGGCAGTCCTGATGGCGTGGGCGGCGTGCGCCACGTCCGGATATGCCCAGGCTGGAGCAGGGGCTTCGGCTCCGGAAAAGGCGGCCTCTGAGCTGCCCTCGGCACCCCCGGTAGTGTTGACGGAACCCATGAATCTGCGCCCGTCAGCGCGGGATTTTTCCAAGCCCGCGGGCAGGCTTGTGGGCAATCCAATCAATATCTACCGGCCCACCAGCATCGGCAAGGCCAGCTTTGTCAACTCCGTGCGGCTCACTGACCTGGTCAAGGACGGCAAGATCTACCTCAGCCTCTCCGACGCCTTGGCACTGGCTTTGGAAAACAACTACGACATTGCCATTGCACGCTACAACTTGGATATCGCGGACACCGATGTATTGCGGACACGCGCAGGGAGCTTGGTGCGTGGCGTGAATTCGGGTGTTGTAGCCAACACACTAGGCGGCTCTGCCTCGACACTAGTCTCGGGCGGCGGCCCGGGCGGCACCACAGGCGGTTCCGGCGGCGCGGCCTCGGGCAGTTCCGGCCTGGTGCTCTCCACCTCAGGCGCCGGCCCCGCGCCCGAGAACCTGGACCCCAGCGTGAGCGGTACAGTCCAGTTCGACCGGAACAAGTCGCAGCAGACCAGCCTCTTCAGCCCGGCTTCCAAGACGAATACCGAGCAATATAATTTCACCTTCACCCAGGGCTTTACCCCCGGAACCTCGCTGGCCGTCACCTGGAACAACAGCCGCAACGCCTCGAACAACGTTCTTTCCAGCTACGTACCTGAGCTTTCCTCATCCTTCAAAGCCACTGTTACACAGCACCTGCTGCAAGGTGCAGGCATCTGGGTCAACAAGCGCTTCATGTACCAGGCGCTCAATGACCGCCGCATCACCGACGCCTCGTTCCGCCAGCAGATTCTCTATACGGTCAACCAGGTGGAGAGCATCTACTGGGGCCTGGTGCAAGCCTATGAGGATGTGCAGGCCAAGGAGCGCGCCCTGGCGCAAACCACCAAGCTGGCCAGCGACGACCGCAAGCAATTGGAGATTGGCACGGTGGCCCCGCTGCAGGTGGCGCAGGACGATTCGAATGTCAACGCCGATAAACAGGCACTTATCACCGCGCAAAGCACCCTGAATTATCAGCAGCAGATCATCAAGCAAGCCGTGGCCCGCAACCTGAACGATCCGGCGCTTTCCATCGCCCCGGTCATTCCCACCGACCGCGTCACCGTGGAGGAGATACCCGAGGAGAAACAGCCGGTCGAGGAGTTGGTGCAAGAAGCATTTCGGCAGCGGCCGGAACTGGAGCAGGCCGTGCTGCAACTCAGGAACAACGAGATCACGCTAAAGGGCGCGCGCAATGCCCTTCTGCCCACCCTTGACGCTTACGGCTACTATGGGTCCAGTGTGATTGGCGGCGCCGTCAACCAGAATTGCAACTTCAACGGCATTCCCTGCGTCGTTCAGGGCAACACTGCGCCGACCGGCTTTGGTGGCGTTCTTCAGGCTATGGGCAACAGCACCGCCCCTGACAAGGGAATCGGTTTCAGCCTCACCATCCCGCTGCGTAACCGGGCGGCGCAGGCTGACCAGGTGAGGTCGCTTATTGAATATCGCCAATCGGAGTTGAGGCTGGAGCAGCAATACACCCAGATACGCATGCAGGTGGTCAACGCGCAGTTCGCCCTGATCAACGATCGCGCGCAGGTACAGGCGGCCATCGCCGCCCGTGACTACAATAAGCAGAACGTCGAGGCCGAGTACATCAAGCTGCACAACGGCGCTTCAACCACAGCTACTGTCATGCTGCAGGAGCGCGGCCTGGCTACGGCGGAGGACAACCTGATAGCTGCCAACGCCGCCTATGCCAAGGACCGCGCCGGCCTCTATCAGACGCTGGCTTCGACCTTGCAGCACTACGGCATCAACCTCAACGAGGCAGCCTCGGGCGATGTGGCCACTACGCCTGTTATTCCCGGAGTCTCATCTGCCAAGGAGACCAAGGAGCCCTTGGCCAAACCGCCGGCCAAACAGTAGTCTTTTTGTCAGCAGGAATGAAAAAGCCCGGTTCACTGCCGGGCTTTTTTAATTTCATTCGCTGACTTGCTGATTCGCTTCTTATCGCTCCGCCACCAGATCCAGCAAATCAAAAAACTCCGGAAAGCTGATTGCCGCCGACTCCGCTCCCTGAATCAGCGTTTCTCCTTCAGCTCCGAGCGCGGCGACGCTGAAGGCCATGGCGATGCGGTGATCGCCGCCGGAGTCAATCACCGCCCCACGCAGCTTCTGTCTGCCTGGCACATCCAGGCCGTCCTCGAACTCCGTGACGTCTGCGCCCATCGCCCGCAGATTCTTCGCCACCAGCGCAATCCGGTCCGACTCCTTCACGCGCAACTCCCGGGCGTCGCGAATGCGGATGCCGCCGAGGGTAAATGGTCCAATCGCCGCCAGAACAGGCAGCTCGTCGATCAGTTGCGCGGCCAGCGCTCCGCTGATCTCCACCGTCCCCAGCCCTTCATCCGGCGCCGTCACCTGCACCGTGCCCACCAACTCCGCGTTCTTCTCCTCCAGATTCAAAACAGAGACACGCACACCCAGCGTCGTCAGCACATCCAGCAGCGTGGCCCGCGTGGGATTCAGCCCCAGCTCGCCTAGCACCAAATTCGATCCGGGAAACAACGCCGCCGCACAGAAAAAAAATGCCGCCGAAGAAATGTCGCCTGGAACAGCAGCCTCAATCGCATGCAACTTCTGCGGCCCGCTAATCGAAACCAAATCGAGCGTCCGCTCCACCTGCGCGCCAAAGGCTCTGAGCGCCAGCTCACTGTGGTCGCGTGTGTGGACAGCTTCGCGCACCGTGGTCACGCCCGCCGTCTGCAATCCGGCCAGCAAAATGCAGCTCTTTACCTGCGCACTGGGAACCGGCATGGTGTAATCGATGGCCTTCAGCGCGCAGCCTTCAATGGTCAGCGGCGCATGGCCCTCGGTCAGCGTGAGCCGCGCGCCCATCTCTGCCAGAGGCTTCCTGATCCGCTTCATCGGCCGCCGCGAGAGCGACTCATCGCCCACCAGCGTGAAACGGCCCTCCTGCGGCGCCAGCAAGCCCGAGATCATGCGCATCGTCGAACCGGAGTTGCCGCAATCGAGCGGCGATGCAGGCGGCGTCACGCGCCCGCCCACGCCCGTCACCTCCACCGAGCCGTCTTCGAGCCGCTGCACCCGTGCCCCCAGCGCCTCCATACATTTGAGCGTCGTAGCGCAATCGGCTCCGGTCGAGAAATTCGTAAATCGCGACGTGCCCTCGGCAAAGGCCCCGAGCATTCCGTAGCGGTGGCTGATGGATTTATCCCCGGGCAGCCGTAAGCTGCCGTGAATATTCTTAGCCGGGCGGATGATGCGTTCTTCAGTCAAATCAGCTCCGTGGAGTGGACTCTATTCAAGTTTATCAACTTAAAACTGATAGCTGTCTTCATTTAACTTTCATCACAATTACCGTCTCATCGTCAAACCGCTCCTGTTCGCCCTGGAAGCGGCTCACATCGGCCAGAATAGCGTCGGCAATCTCCTGCGTGGGCAACTCGCGCCGGCTGCACAGTAAGCTCGTCAGCCGTTCCTGGCCGTACATCTCGCCCTCGGCGTTCTCTGCGTCCACAATTCCGTCTGAAATAAAAATGACGACGTCCCCCGACTCTGTGGTCACGGTCAACTCGTCGTAGTTCACATTGGGAAACAGTCCCAGTGGAAATCCCTCGGCACGCACCGTGGCCGATCCGTTCACGCGGCAATAAACCGGCTGCACAGCGCCCGAGTTGGCCACCTGCAATGTTCGGCTCTCATCATTCCACACGGCAAACAGAAGGGTCACGTACTGCGATTCCAGCTTGCGCTCCTGCAGCGAGTCGTTCAACAGGGTGAGCATCCGGGCTGGCTCCGGCTTCTGCTGCGCCGCCGAGCGCAGGTTGCCGCTCACCAGCGCCGCAAACAGGGCTGCCGGCGCTGCTTTGCCGCTCACGTCGCCCAGCACGATGGCGGTCCGCCCCGGGCCGTAGTCCACAAAGTCGTAGAGGTCTCCGCCGATGGTGCGCGCCGGGAGAAAACGCACCGCCATCTCGGCATTGGCCATCATTGGCGCCGCTTGAGGCAGAAGTCTGAGTTGCACCTCGCGCGCCATGGCGATGTCCCGCTCCAGTTGCGCCTCCTGTTGGCGCACCGCCTGGTACAGCCGCGCGTTTTCAATGGCGATGGCCACTTGCGCGGCCAGCGTGGTCAGCACCCGCTCGTGATCTTCGGTGAAGAAGCCCGCGCGCGTGTGTTCCAGATCCAGCACACCGATGATGCGCCCCTTGTAAAACAAGGGCACAATCAACTCCGAGCGCGTCTCCGGATTTGTTTCCACGTAGCGCGCGTCCTTGCTCACGTCGGGCACGTTCACCAGCCGCCACTCGCGCACCGCCGTGCCCACCAGGCCAGTGGTGATGGGAAGGCTGCGCTGCGGCGCGTGCGTGTGGCCAAAGCGCCAGGCGTAGCGCGTAATCAGCGTCTCGCCCTTTTCGTCCAGCAGCAAAATGGAGAACATCTGGTAATCGATCAGCCGGCGCAGCAATTGGCCAACCTTTTCCAGCAGCGGGTCCAGGTCCAGAATCGAGGTCAGCTCCACGGCGATCTCGTTGAGCACCGTCAGCGTCTGCGCCTGGCGGGAAGCGCGTGCGTACAGGCGCGCGTTTTCGATCGCCTGGGCAACGCGCGAGGCGGTCAGCGTGAGCAGGCGCAAGTGTTCGGCGCGGAAGTAGCCGGCCTGCTCGCTCTCGATGTCCATCACTCCGATCAGCCGGTTCTTGGCGATCAGCGGTACGGCCAGCTCGGAGCGCACCTCGGGATTCACCTCGACGTAGTTCTCCGCCGTGGTTACGTCGTTCAGCAGCACCGGCTGACGGGTGAGAGCCACCTGCCCTACCACGCCTCTGCCCATGGGAATGTGCAGCTGCTCCACATGCATGGTGTGCCCAATCTGAAACCTCACTCGCAGCTCGCGCGTGCGATCGTTCACCAGCAAGATCGCAAAGATGCGGTAGGGAATGATGGCAGCCACCAGCTCGGCGGTGCGCTTCAGCAGCGTTTCCAGGTCCAGCGTGGTGTTCAGCGCCTCGGCAAATTGCATCAGGTAGGCCATATCCGTCGGTTCCACGCGAATATTCGCCGAATCCAGATAAACGCCGGGGCGCGCCGGATCGACAGAGCGAGAGTCGCCCTCTGGTTCGCGTTCTTCGTGCGGAGATATTGGACGATCAGTCATATGCGTAGAAGAAAATCATAACGCATCGGAGCCCCTCTGCTACGGCCAGTCAACTCGGTATAGAACGTCCCCGCTTGAACGGGCTATCGGGGTCAGGCGCCATCCCGAGTCTGCTAGCCGCGCATCGGTCCAGTTTCGTCTGGGAAGTCCAGATCGCAAGAGCAGAAAGTGCCGATGGCTCTCGATAAAGGCGGCATAGCCTGTAGTGGAGACCGGGATGTATCTTTGATCGCGGACCAGTGATAACTCCGGCAAAAAATCCGGCTGTTGCAGGGCATAAGGTACGTCGGAGAGATATACAAGCCGCTGTTTGAGGGATGGCGGCGCGTACCACCAATCCGTAGCATAGTCAAATGCGTTAGCGACGACGATGGGGAGTTCACCAGGCGCATGGAGCAGGACGTCAGAGACGCCCTCGGCGCTCGGTTGAGCCTTCCATACGGGTCGGTGAAAATTTTCGATTAGCAGAACTGTGACAATAAGTAAAAGAAAGCAGAGAGTACTCAGGGCAAGAAGAGGTTGCGCAATAATGCGCAGCTTTGCAATGTTCGGTATGGCCCATCCACCTAGCAGAGCCAATCCCAAGGAGCAACTAACAGCGTATCTGAATAGGAAGTAATGAGTTTCAATTGCCGACAGTGACATCAGCACAGGCAAAAGCAAAGATAACGCTACAGCCGCGGCCCACTCGTGGGCCGGAACTGGCTCTGGGTCGTTTGCGCGAACAACCGCTGAACCTCTTAACCAGGGCAAAAATGTAAATACGGCAATTAGTAAGAGCAGGGGGATGGAAATCATAAATAAGTAATCAAGCAAATTAATTAGCGAAGGTCCGCAGCAGAAGTTGGTTGAGTTAAGGATGGCAGTTCCTAACATCTGGCGGCACTGATGCATCATTGGCATAGTAAACAACAGCGATGAAAGCCCCGCGGCTATGGCGGCAGCCATCCATCCGTCCATCCGTCGTCTTTGGATAAGTCGCGTTACTTCACCGGCTCCCAAAAGTAGCCCGGTGTGGATAACTCCAAAATGATGACTGAAGCTGGCGCCTGCAATTCCCAGAGCGACGCCGCATAGGGGCAAAAAGCGGTGATGCTCTCTGAGAGCTGCCGTCTGCCAGCAGGCAAAAACCAGGGCAGTGAATGCAATAAGCAGGCCATAAGGCCGTGCCGTGTAGGCTTGTCCTATGTTCATGATTGAGCCCAGCAGCATCGTCAGCGCAAAGAGTGCCTGGATGGCCGTGCCGTGTCTGCGCGCGATCATATAAATAATCAGGCCAGCTGCCATGTAAGCCAGCATTTCTGGCAGCCTGATGGATAACTCTGTTACGCCAAATATCCGCACGGACAGGTGTGTCAGCATATATTGCAAAGGCGGCTGGCTATCGGCCTGTATAGCCTGTAACATTTCCGGTAGTGAAGTGAGCCGAGAGATAAAATACGTGAATAGTTCGTCGAGCCATAGAGGTGCATTAAGCGCATGATACACAGCGAAAAATGTAAAAACTGCAAGCGTGAACAGAAGATACATGCGTTCATGGCGCTCAATCGACCGCTCAGAGCGAATACCTATTGCGACCAGGGAAGTGGTAATACGGAAAGGGGTTCTCGTCCCTGGAGTGTTCATAATGTCGTCCGCGTGTCCCGCCATATCTTCAACAAAGCTGCGACGTGACGAAAAAAGATGCCTGGCATCTTACTCCACTTGTACACCTGGGTGACGCCTGTCGCGCGCAGTTGATGGTTCACAGGCAACTCTCGGATCGTAAATCCACGGCGATGCGCGCGCGCCACGAACTCCCACCAAAAGCCTTCTTTCATATCTCCCAGTTCACCCGCCAGCCTCTGGGCTACAGTCTTGGGAAAGAGCACATAGGGACAACTCGGATCATGAACAGGCGTGTGGAACACTGCCTGGTAGAGAAGATAGAAAATTCCTGAAAAGCCCCGGCGCAGCAGCGTATCGGCTCGATGCACGCGCCAGCCAATTACAATGTCGGCTGTCCCGCGAGCTACCCAGAAATTAGCAAAATCCCTGGGATCGCACTGTCCGTCGGAATCTAGGCAGAGGAGATATTCTGCTTCGAGCAGGTTCATACCCTCGCGCATCGCTTTGGAATAGCCCTTGCGCGAATCGCTCAGATTCAGCCGCATCGGAAACTCGACAGCCAGTTGCCTAAGAACCTCTTTGGTATTGTCCCTGCTCCCGTCTTCACAAACGATGAAGCCGGGATTCACCACCTTAGAGAGCTCCCCAAAGATACCGCGAATGGTTGCCTCGATGCTCTCGCCCTCGTTATGAACGGGCAGCAGCACTTCAATGTCTATGGGGCGCACGGTTTGATCCTGGCATGCGAGTATAAGTAGCTCCATGTATATCATGCCCGCCGCGAAGAGCGCAATCCTGGATGAAGAAGCAAATCTCACCCGAGGTAAGCTGCATTGGCCGGACAACCCTGTACAGATGAACGGCATGTAAAAAGCATGGAAATTATGATTCTCGAAAATATATACTCAGGTGATCGAAAAAGCAATACTCTGGATCGGTTTCACCGCCGGCCGCTTTGCTGGGAGACAAGTCCTTTGACAGGTGTGATCTGAATGTTGGGTGTGGAGTTGCAGCACAATTATGGATTTTTAGAAGGTCAAGATGAATGAATTCAAGCTGAGGTTAAGTCCGGCAGGAGGAAAAGATTCCAAATGCAGGGAGACTACCGTAGAACGCGTCCTGTTGTGCGTTTTTATCGCTCTCTTTGTGCAATTGATATTTATTTTGTATATTTTGCTGATTACAGGAATAGCGCCAGTTTTTGTACAGAAATATGGATTTCAAATTGATTTCAATGACTCTTTCATTGCCACCTCGGACTGGCTAAACGGAGTTGACCCTTACCTTAAAATTACTGTTGTTACTCCTCCTCCGTCGCTATTGGTAGCTCTTCCGCTTCAATTATTCAGTAGAGGAATTGGGCGTATTGTCTTCCTGTTCATTAATATCGCAATCGTTGCTGCGTCGCTTGCCGGTATATGCTACTGGTTCAGAATGACGCGACGGGAGGGTCTTTTGTTATTCGGCATCGCTTCCATTTATTTTCCCGTCATCTTCCTTTTGGAGCGCGGGAATTTGGATGGGATCATGTTGGGCCTCATCCTGGTGTCGATTTTCGCAAAGAATCGTTATATCACATCATTTGGTCTTAGTCTGTCCATCGGCTTCAAGGTGTATAGCATCCTGCTGCTTGCGTCACTTATGCTGGCGCGGCGATGGAAGCGGGTCATGGAAGTTATGCTGCTGCTGGCGCTTCTCATGCTTCCTTTCCACTCTCTTTTCTGGAGCTTCATCCAAGCGCAAACTAGACGGAGCGCAGAACTGCTTGGGGCGGAGAATCTATGCCCGATCGGAATGTTCAACCCGATCAATGTGACTGCTGCACAACAGCACTACGCCTTGAGCCGTGCTGTGACTCTTGTGTATCTGGCATTCTGGCTGGCATCCTATGCCTTTATGCTGTTCAAAAATCGAGATTCCGATCTGAAGGTCAAAGCCGTGTACAGCCTTGCCTGGATGCTTGCCATGCCCTTGCAGGTATTTCCCTACACCGGGATTATGCTGTTGCCTTTACTGGTATTGAAGAGTTGCGAAATGGCGGAGAGGGGCTTTATCACCATCCCAGACCGTCTGTTTTTAATAGGATTTTGCCTGGTCGGTTTTCAGCAGACAGCATTTTCCTCATACTTCCAATTTCCGCTTGCGGCAAATCTCTTTCCGCACGCGGTAAGGATCTCCAATATCGTCAATCTACTTGGCACGACTCTTGTAATAGGCTCACTCATGTCGCAGGCATCGAATCAAAATATGCGGACCGATGCCAGCATATCAGTGACAGGGTGATGATCAATCTTGGGCTTGCACCATAATTTCTTCGCAGGCTGCCTTCAACTCGCTACCAGCCAATTAAGCCGCTAAGCTCGTCAGCTCCGCATGCCTTCCTACGAACCCGCGGCCCCAGTAACCAGAACTTTACGCATTCTTGAAGTGCCTCCGGTAGAGCTTGAATGCCCGGTTCGACCTGTCGGGAAGATAGGCGGCAATCGATTCCGGATCCCGCGCCAAATCCTGAACCAGCTTCAGGTTGTTCTCATAGCCTAAATACTCCTGCACCATATCGCGAACCAGGTCGTGCGGATTGCGCAGTTGGTAAACCGAGGCCTTGGCCCACACTGCGCGGTATCCCTTGGCCTGCAAATAATAAGCTGCCCAGATATCGTCCATCCGCCCCACATGCGGAAACAGAAAGTAGTCCTTCAGGCACTTGCCGGCGATGAAGGTGTTCTGCGAGTTGAAGGGACCCATCTTGTTGGCGCACATGGGAAAGTGCTTGGGGTTGAAATCGCACTCCGGCGCATGCTCCATGCGGCACATGGCGTCGATGTCCGGATCTCCGTTCCAGAAGTCGGCCTGCACATCCACATGTACCGTCTTGCGCGTCTTCTTCGAATAATCCCTCTTGGGCAGCAGTTGCAGCGGGTAGCCACGGTGCCACAAGTGGGCGTGATTGGTCGCGCCTACCGGGTCGAAGGCGGGCAGTTTGGTCTCGTAGAAATCCATCTCCACGTCTTTACCCACCAGCAGATTTTTGCCCCATCCCTCCAGCGGGATGTTATCGTCGTCCACCACGGCCACAATGTCGGCTTTCATTTCGTGGGCCCAGAGCAGGCCCATGCTACGCCGCTGAATGCAATTCCAGCCGATGGCCTCCGAGAGTGCCGGATCGTACTTCTCCTGCTCCTCGGGAGTCACGTAGATTCCCCGTTCAAGATGATAATCGCGCGGCGTCTTTTTATCGCCGATGACCACCAGCTCGCAATTCTTCATAGCCTCGAACTTGTGAATCGCTTCAGTCGGAGGGTTAATGGTCGTGGTAACGATGACTGTCTTCAAATTCGGCCTCCTGTTTTCTATGCCTGTATGCCAGGCTTGAGAATCGATTTCCGGCTGGCGAAGCGCGTCCGCAGGCCGGTGCGAAAGTATACAAAGTTAAGGAAAAACGAATTCCATGATCTCCCTTCAGGGCGTGCCTTCCATCCGCAGGGAATCTCGATTACCTCGACTCCGAGACGCAGCGGCTTGACCAGCGTCTCAAAGAGAAAGGCGTGCCGTAGTTCTTCCCATCGAATGCTTTGGACCAATTTCGTTGGAAATATACGGTAGCCAAAGGTCATATCGGACAATCGCACACAATATAACGCCGCAAAAAACTTCTGAAAGATCCAATTGCACACCAGCTTGATCTTCGAATAGCCTTCGAATGTTGTGCCTGCGCGCCAGCGGCTGGTGGTTATAATCGCGGACGGATGGGTTTCCGCGTTGGCAATCAGGTTCTTCACCTCATTCGGGTCTGTTTCAAGGTCGCTGGCCATCATCACCACGTGGCTGCCGCGGGCGAGATCAAAACCCTCTCGAATGGCTCCGCCCAAAAACGGCAGCGTCTGGGTATGAACCCGGACCAGGCTTCCCAGACTCTTGCTCAGGCGCTCAATCGTGGCCATGGCTTCCGGCGTCGTCCGCTTGCAAACCACAATTAAAATTTCAGCCACGCGATCCTTGACGTCGCGCAGAACAATCCTCGCTGTCTCTTCCAGAGAGACGGTCTCGTCCATGACCGTAATGAGTATCGTTGCCGATTCAAAACGGCTCGCGGATAGAGTATCGTTCATGGAATGCCATCCCTTTGATTCACAATATGAGCCTGAATCCAGCAGACCCTTTATATAACACTGTAGGTGACTACTCCGCGCCCATCTCCCGCACAATGGCTACTGAGGCGGAAGCTCCAATGCGGCTGGCGCCGGCTTCCAGCATCGATTTTACGTCCGCCAGAGTGCGAATGCCACCCGAGGCCTTCACGCCGCAGCGCGAGCCGGCCACACCGCGCATCAGCGCCACGTCGGCCACGGTCGCCCCGCCGGAAGAAAATCCAGTCGACGTCTTGATGAAGTCCGCCCCAGCCTGTATGGCCAGCTCCGAACCGCGCAGTTTCTCTTCCATGCTCAACAACGCTGTCTCCAGAATCACTTTGAACAGCGCGCCGTGATGGTGGGCCATTGTGGCCGTGCTGCGGATGGCGTTCTGAACCGCCCGGTTGTCGCCGCTCTTGAGCAGGCCGATGGGAATCACCATGTCCAGCTCGCGCGCTCCCAGCCTGCTCAGCGCCGCTGCCTCCTGGTGAAGTGTGGACACCAGCGACGCCCCCAGCGGAAAGCCGATCACCACGCCCACCGGCACGCCGGTGCCGCTCAGCGCGCGGACCGCCGTCGAAACCCACACCGGGTTCACCATGGCGCAGGCAAAACGGTATCGAATCGCCTCTTCGCACAGGCTCACTACCTGCGTGCGCGTCGCATCGGGCTTCAGCAGCGTGTGGTCGATCACCGCGGCCAGCGTCTGCCAGCTTTTTAGCGACGCCGCGGCAAATGCGGCCGCGTCATAGTTTCTGTTTTCAGACTCAGGATTCGTATCCTGATGGGGGGTGGGTGAACTCATCGGTCTGGCTCCTGGACCGTAAAATGCCGCCCACAGGGCGGCTAATCTCGCTCTTCAACAACCGAATATCGTGTCCGCTAATCAGTATAGTATCTGCCGCGCCAAACAGGGAATTGGCTGCGCTCGCTGCCGTCCGGAATGTAAACTGATTACGCGATAAGTGGAGGCATCGGAAATGGTTTCATCGGTTCGCAGGTGTGGCATTCTTCTTTGTGGGATCGCTATTCTGGTTGGCGGCTCCATCCTCGTTGCTCAGCAGAATCTGGTTGTTCTTCAGCGGGGCGGAAGCACCATTGTGCTTGAACCGTATGCGCCCAATATTCTGCGCGTCACGCTTAGCCTCAATCGCGGGCCCGCGCTGGCCCCTCCGGGCTATGGAATTGTTGCTTCTCCGGAGGCCGCAGGCTGGAGTGCTACTTCGAACGAATTGGTGGATGTGTATAAATCAGCGCGCATAGTCGCCACCGTGGATCGAGACCTGCCCAGCACCAAGCCGCCCGATCCAAATCAGGCCGCCCTCGGCAAGTACTTCAGCGGCTCGACTCCCGGCGCGCATATCACGCTGCGCACTCCCGATGGCAAAACGCTGCTGGAGATGACCGGCTGGATGCAGTCCGAGCTGAATCAGAAGGAAGACACGGCCTACGTGGCGCGAGACCGCCGCCCGTCGGACGATAAGTTTTACACCGTGGGCGCAACCTTTGCTTCGCCCGATGACGAACACTACTACGGCCTGGGCCAGAACCACGAAGGCTTCCTTGACCATCGTGGCCATGTGGTGCGCTGCTGGGCCGATTACCTTGCTCCTGCCGCACCCAGCTTCTGCGTGCCCTTACTGGTGACCAACAAAGGCTACGGATTGCTGTGGGATAACCCCTCCAGGACCACCATCGAGCCGGGATTTAACGAGCAGACCAAGTGGACATCGCAGGTGGGCGACCGCGTCTCCTTCTTCGTGATCGCCGGGGCCACGGCGGACGAGATTTACGCCGGCTATAAGCTGCTCACCGGACCCACGCATATGCTGCCCAAGGCGGCCTACGGATACATTCAGTGCAAGCAGCGCTACGCCAGCCAGAAGGAGGTTCTAGACGTTGCGCAAGGTTATCGCGACCGCCATCTGCCCGCCGATGTGATGGTAGTGGATTGGTTCTACTACACAAAAATGGGCCAGTTCGACTTTGACCAAAGATTCTGGCCGGACCCCGCGGCGATGAACAAAAAGCTCCACGCGATGGGTTTTGAAACTATGATCAGCGTTTGGCCTCGCTTTGTGCCCGAGGACCGCTATTATGCGGAGCTGCTCAATAAGGGCTGGCTCATTCACAAAGCAGATGGCACGCCTATCGACGGGTTGCCCTATGACCGTGCCGGCTCGGACATCGACACCACCAATCCTCAAGCCGCGCAATGGTTCTGGAAGACGCTGCACGAAAACATCATCAGCCAGGGCTTCGACTCGCTCTGGGCCGACGAGACCGAGCCCGACCTGCCTCCCGATGGCGCCTACTTCCACATTGGCCCCGGAACGCAGTTCTTCAACGTATATCCGCTCTTCCACACCGCAGCGCTCTATGACGGCTTCCGCAAGGATGAGCCCGGCCGCCGCGTGTTGATCCTATCCCGCGACGCTTACATCGGCGCACAGCGCAATGGAACCATCTTCTGGTCCTCCGACATCTATCCCACCTGGGACACACTCCGCCGGCAGATTCCCACCGGCCTCGATGTAGCCGCCTCGGGCATTGCCTACTGGTCCAACGACACCGGCGGATGGCAGTATCTTCCCGCCTCCCATCATCCCGCCCATAAACCGCTGCTCGACCCCTCGGACGCGCGCGACAACGTGGGCGGATACGAAGATTATCCGGAGCTCTACACCCGCTGGTTCCAATACGCCGCCTTCCTGCCCATCTTCCGCACCCACGGCAGCCGCGCAGCTAACGAGGTCTGGTCTTACGGCAGAGAGGCGGAGCCGATTCTGGAAAAGTATCTGCGCCTGCGTTACCAGCTCATGCCCTACATTTATGCGCTCGGCTATCAAACCTGGCTCACCGGCGCGCCATTCATGCGCGCACTGCCGCTGGATTTTCCCAATGATCCCAAGGTTGCCGGCCTGCGCGACGAATATATGTTCGGTCCGGCCTTCCTGGTTGCGCCGGTGACCGAGCAGGGCGCCACCAGCCGCGAGGTTTATCTTCCCGCCGGTACCGACTGGTATGACTTCTGGACCAATCAGCGGGTAAAGGGCGGCCAAACCATCACCGTGGCCGCGCCCATCGATACGATTCCGCTTTTTGTGCGTGCCGGGTCGATTCTTCCCCTGGGTGCGCCGGTCGAGAGCACGCACCAAACCCAGGTCATCGAAAAGGTGCGCGTCTATCCGGGCGCGGACGCGGCCTTCACGCTATTTTCTGATGACGGTACAACCTACGCCTACGAAAAGGGCGCGGGATCCATTACGCGCTTGCATTGGGATGACGCGGCAGGCAAATTCACCCATGAAGGCGCGGATGCCTGGAGCGGACCGGACAAAGAAGTTGTGGAGATCGTCAGGCCCTAGATCGAGCTACTCCGGGTGGTCAGGCGACATCACGCAGATGTCCGGCAGATTCCGGTAGCGCTCCGCGTAATCCATCCCGTAGCCGATGACGAACAAATTGGGAATGGAAAAGCCTACGTAATCCGCATCGATTTTTTCCAGCCGCCGCGAGGGCTTGTCCAGCAGCACCGCGATACGCAGTGACTTGGGATTCTGCTGCATGAAGAGCTTGCGCAGGTAGGAGAGCGTCAGCCCGGTGTCCAAAATGTCTTCCACCACCAGAACATTCTTGCCCTCGATCGACTCATCCAGGTCCTTGATCAGCTTCACCGCGCCCGAAGTTCGCTTCCCCTGCCCATAGCTCGAGGTGGCCACAAAATCAAAGGTGGCGTCGGCCTGTATGGCGCGCGACAGATCGGCCAGAAACGGCGCAGCACCCTTCAGGATGCCGATCATCACCAGCTTCTCGCTCCCCATATCGTGGGTGATTTGCGCGCCCATCTCGGCAACACGATCGGCAATCTGCTGGCGGGAATAGAGAATCTCAAGGCCTTTTTGGGGATAGGTAGCCATGCACACAGTATCGCCCGAACCCCGTGCTATTACGCAAGTTTCCTGTGAAAATCCCGCAATTTCATTGCCGGCAGGCTCCTGGCGCTTCTTCCGCCCGCGCCCGCTATACTGAAAATGCGATGATTCCCTATTTGCACCTCTGGAATTTCAATCTGCCCACCTTCGGGCTGATGCTTTGGCTGGCCGCCGTGACGGCTGCAATCCTCATGGACCGCGCCTTCAACCGTGCCCGAGTCACCGCCGACGCAATGAGTATCGTCGCCGTCACCGTAATCCTGGGCATCGTCGGCGCCAAGCTCTGGCACGTCATCGACACCCCCATTGAGTTTCGCGAAATCGGCTGGCCGGTTCTCTGGGCCAGGGATGGCTACGCTTGGTATGGAGGCCTGCTCTTCGGCATCGGCGCGTTGCTCTTCCAGGGCTGGTGGGCCAAAATCGGCATGTTACGCATCCTCGATCTGGCCGCGCCCGCCGCCGCCATAGGGCAGGGAATCGGCCGCATCGGTTGCTTTCTCTCCGGCGACGGCTGCTACGGCATCGCTACCAAACTGCCCTGGGGCATGAGCTTTCCCAACGGCCTAGAGCCCACCCCCCTAGGCATCCGCGTCCATCCCACACCGCTTTACGAGTTTGCCGCCTATCTGCTCATCGGCGCCTGGCTATGGTGGAGGCTCGGTAAGAAAAATCCCACTGGCTCCATCGTCGGCCAGTACCTATTGCTCAGCGGAATTGCTCGCTTCTTGGTTGAATTTATCCGCCGCAATCCTAAGATATTATGGGGCTTATCCAATGCCCAACTAGCCAGCGCCGGTGCCGTCGTCGCCGGCATCATCCTCATCTGGTGGGTCGCCAGGCACTCGGCCACCGGCCCCGATGAAGCCACCCGGGCCATGGAATAAGCCGCATAAGACCGCTGAGGCACTTTGAATTAACTGCCTGTATCATCCGACACAGACTCCAGCACGGCTGGCCAACGACCATCCACACATGGCTCTCTTTGCCTCCTGCGGTGAGGCCCTCGTCCTGGGCCTGGCCTCGGGACCTGCCTGCATCGCCGCCTGCGGACCCGTCCTGGTCCCCTCATTGCTCGCCGAGCGCGCGGGCTGGCGGCCTCACGTCCGCTATCTCTCCGCTTTTCTGGCGGCGCGCCTCCTTGGCTACATGCTCTTTGCCGTTGTGGCCTGGGAGCTTGGCGCGCTGGCTTCCATGTTGCCCGCGCCGCGCTTGCTGATGATGGGCGCGATCTATGTGCTGCTTGCTGGCGTGCTGCTTTGGTACGCGTATTCCTCCAGGCGCAGCTGCGCTTCATCCTGTACGGATTCAAAGCTGGTCCAGATCGGTGATAGCAGGAGTCGCGGCGTCGCCGGAGCCGCAGCCCTGGGCCTTCTCACCGGATTGAATCTCTGCCCTCCCTTTATAGCCGCTGGCATCCGGGCGTCTCAATTGGGTAGCATGGCCGCTGCCCTGCTTTTCTTCGCGGCCTTTTTTCTGGGAACTTCTCTCTGGTTTGTGCCGTTTATCAGTTTGGGCTGCATCGCGCGCAACCAGGCCGTCCTGACCGTCGCCCGCATGGCGATGGCGCTCATCGCCCTCTATTACCTCTCTATGGGAATCGCTATGCTCTTGGGGAAAAAATCCTATGGCTACTGAAGCTCGCACTCTGCCGCTCGCCCGTCCTGCGCCGCGCGGCATCCTCTGGTCTCTGTTTCTCACCTTGCCCATCTTTATCTGGTCGCTGCTCATGATGGGTTTTCATCCCGGCGCGAAATTCGATCTGGTCTCGATCATTGCGGCCATTCTTACTACGCTCTTCATGACCGCGCTCTTTTTCATGATGATGAGGACCCACAGCACATATCGCTGGCGTCGCATCTTCTTCGTGAGCCTCGGAGTCCTCTTTCCCATTGGCTTTATTCACGACCTCGTCGTCGCGCGCGGCACCATGGGCATCCCCATCGAAGAAATGATTGCTGGCCGCACGCCCTTCTGTTTCATGCCCATCCCGATGCTCATCCTCCCGGCGGCCTTCACGCGAACGCTGATCTTCCCCGGTTCCTTCGCCAGCGCTACCCACGGCATTGCGGTTATGGTGGGCCTCTGGCTGGCCCTTACACTGGTGATGGGAAAAGGCTGGTGCAGCTACGCCTGCTTCTTCGGCGGCATCGAAGAGGGCGTGGCCGCCATTCCTCCCCGCGCCAGGATTCGCAAGCTCGACCCGCGCTTGCGCTTTGTTCCATGGGCCGTGCTACTGGCCATGGTTTTGCTCTCGCTGGCCCTCTTTGAGCCGGCGTACTGCATGTGGCTCTGCCCCTTCAAGGCCGTCACGGAATACGTCGCCGCCCGCAACCTGCTGGGCATGGTGCAGAACGTAATCTTTATCCTGCTCTTTGCCGGGCTGGTGATTGTGCTGCCCTTCCTGACAAAAAAGCGGACCCAGTGTTCCTGGTTCTGCCCCTTCGGCGCATTCCAGTCCATCTTCAACAAGATCAGTATTTTCGAAATGAAGATCGACCAGTCGCGCTGCCATCCATGCCTGCTCTGCCAGAATGCCTGCCCCAATCTCTCCCTCTCCAAGGAATCCATCGCTCGCGGCGAGACCTTGCTCTCCTGCATGAAGTGCGGCGCATGCGTGGATGCCTGTCCGCGGCAAGCAATTGTCTGGCACATCAAGGGAACGCAAATCGCCTGGAAGCCGGAGCGCGCCCGGCTCATGTTTATCTATGGCGCCTGGGCACTGGCCATCATGTTCGGCGGCACCATCATCGCTAATGGCCTCGCCACCATTCTGCACTTTGTCGTCTAGGAGGTACTAATGAAACTCCGCGCTATTCTCGGCTACACGGCCGCTGCTCTCACGCTGCTCGCCGCGCTGCTGACTCCCTTTCTGCTCTACGGCCTCTTCTCCAAAGGCGTTGCCGCTCTCCCGCTTAATGTGGATGAGGTATACTCCGGCGGACCCAAGGTCCGCACTATTCCCATGGGCGCTTACTCCATCGATGTTCACCAGCCCGTCTATCCGCACCTGCTGCAAAGCGAAAAGCCCTTCGTGCAGCTCGATTGGCAGCCCGTCAGCGCCCTGCCGCCGCACGTCTCCGACGTGGTGGACATCAACGGCGACGGTCAGCCCGACATTCGCGTCAGCTTCGATGTGCCCAGCGATCCCAAGGCTCCGCTGCGCGTCAACGTGGACTCGCTCAACCCGCGCTATCAGGCCATGCAAAACGCAGGCAAAGAGAGATTCTCCCGCCTGATCGTGCGTGTGGATCATGAAAAAGGCAAAGCCGGCGAGGATGTGATTGTGGTGCGCGTTCCGCTAACGAAGCCGTAACTATCAACGCAGGGTCGTAGCCCCTACAGCCGCTTGATAAACGCCTGCGCTTCTTTCAATTGCGGAAATAATCTCTCCTCGGCCTTGAACTCCCGCGAATGTACGCACCGCCGCACCCCGCGCATCTTCACCGGGTGCTTCAGGTGCAGCATCTCATGAAAAAGCAGGTATTCGATGGCATAGCGCGGGCTTGACGGCCGGTCGAAGACGCGGCTTACTACGATGGTATTGTGCGCTGCGTCGTAGTGGCCCAGCGCGCGTCTGGCCATCCCCTCGCTCCAAGTCAGCTCCGGCCGGCCCAGCATCCCGCCGAAGAACCTCGCGTTCAACGAGTCGAAGACCTCTTCCAGATGGTAGAAACGCCCCTCCGGCCCGGAGAACCGCTTGCTGCCTCGTGCTCCGCGGATCAGCTCCGTCTGCCGCGTGACGGCGGCGCTCGAAGAAAACCGCTTGTAGCGCAGATTGTGCGCCGCGTCGATGGACTTTTTGTAGAGCTTGGCCAGTAGAATATGCGCGATGGCGCGAAGCACCGGCTCCGGCGCGCCCTCCAGCAAATCGGAAAGGCTCGCCGAAATCTTTCCCTCGCGCAACCGGATGCGCGTATTCAGCGAGGTAAACCGCCGGAAACGAACCACCATGGGCGGCATCGGCGCCCGCGGGCGCAACGTCCTGTACTCTTCCTGAAAGATGGAAACAAGATCGGCAGCCACTAGGAACAGTTTACAGTGGGCAGTGGTCAGTGATCAGCTAATGGTTTCTTTTCACTAATTCACCGTTTCACTGATTCACTTTTTCACTGTTTTTTCTCCAACACAATCAGCCTCTGCCGCGCCTGCCACTCCTGATCCGGCATCTTTCCTGCTGCCGTTTCCAGAAAATGGTGATAGTAGGCCGCCGCTTGCTCCTTTTGGTGCAGCGAATCATAACTGATCGCCCACATGAAGTAGGTTGACGGATTCTCAGGAAGCAATTTTGCCCGCATGGTCAGCGCGTTAATCGTGACCGCGGGCTGATTGGTCCGCGATGCGGCAAAGGCCAGCCCGCTCCAGCCGTCGGCATTGGCCTCGTCCAGCCGTGTGGCCTTGTTGAAGGCCGCTAAGGCCTCAGTGTACTTCATTTGCCGGATCAATTCTTGCCCATGCGCCACCAGCAGGTTCACGTCGTCGGGGCTATCAGCCAGAAGCTGGACGTACAGCCTGTCCGCGCCCACCGCGTCTCCGGCGTCGTCCAGCACTGCGGCCAGCATGCGCATGATGGCCGTATCCTTGGGGTGTGCATCGTGCAGCTTCCCAAGCAGCGGCAGCGCCTCGGCCTTGTCCTCGGCGGCCAGTACCGTTGCCAGTTGCGCGGTCAGTGCCGTGTCCTCGGGCGCCTGCTCCAGCGCCGCCCTCAGCAGCGTCTCCGCCTCGGGATACTGTTTGCGCGCAATCAGCAGATGGGCGAGGCCAGCATTGGCCGCCGCCGACTTCGGCTCCTTGGCCAGCACCCGGCGATAGGCTTGCTCCGCGGCATCAACCTGGCCCGACTGTGCAGCCAGTTCCGCAGCTAGCAGCGTGTCCGCAGGGCTCTCCGGCGTGATCTTCAGCGCCTCCAGTAATTCCTCTGAAGCTTTGGCCGGATCGGTTGTGCTGTCAATCTCCGCCATAGCTCGCCATGCGCGCGCCTTGGCGCTTGCTCCCGCCTCGCCGGGATCGAGCTGTGTAGCCGCCGCCAGTTCCGTTCGCGCCTCCGGGAGTTTGTTAAGCCGCGCCAGCAACAGCCCCAGCTCTACGCGCGCCTCAAACGACTGTGGATTCGCCTCCACGGCCCGCCGGTAAAATCCTGCCGCAGCCTCCTGCCGGTTTTGCGCATCGGCCACGTAGCCCGCGTCAAACAGCGCACGCGCATCCGCAGGGTGGGCGGCAAGCCAGAGGTCAAGTTTCGCCTCCGCTGACTTCCAATCGGACTTGACGATTGCCGCTTCCGCATCCGCCACCTCCTCTGAGATGGCCTGGGGCGTGGCGGCATTCGTTGCCGGCTTCTCTTGATTTTGCGTGAAAATCTGGCCGAAGCCGGCAATCGGCGCCAGCAACAGGACAATCAATGCAATCCGATGCACAGAATACCTCAATCATTAGTTTACCGTCGCGGACCTTGCGTGCGATCCGCCAATAATTCGACGAAGCGCAATCAGGATTGGCATCAGGCCCGGGCTTCCAACGCCGCCACTTACATAAGAATGAATCTAAACTACCTGTTTACAATCAAATAAATGTTTTGCAGTGTTTGGGTCACTCCACTGGCGGAGCTTCCCCTCTTCCGGAGATCAAAATGAGAAGAATTCCCTGGCGTGTCAAGCGGCCTTTGGGCCTGCCGTCTACGCTTGCTGACCTGACCTCGAACCAGAAAGCCGGGCAAGAGCCGGCTGCGGATAAATCCCTGCTACTGCGCGGCGGACTGAGCGCCTGGCTCGCAGCATTAAAGCTCACCGCTCTACTGGCTGTCGCGGGCTTCATCGGCAAGCTGGCCGTGCAGCAGTTCCTGGGAATCGAACTGGAACACTGGACCGCGCCCGATCTCAGCCTCTTTGCAGGACGCTGGGCTATGGACACCATGAACATTGTTGTGGAGCGGCTCATTTTCCACCCCTATCTTTTCGCTATTCCCGTTCTTCTGCTCCTGACGCCGCCGCTCCTGTCCTTCTATCTCCCTCACAAGCATCCTGCCCTCAGATTCACCACGTACTTCAGCATCGGCATCGCTGCCGCCGGGCTGCTCTTCGTTCTGGTGTAGTGCGAGATGCCTACCTCGGAGATGTACGGCTGGCCTATTCAGGATTTAAGTGTGCAAATGACCCCTCCCGGTCCAGGTCCGCGCGCGGCGCGTGTTGCCGACCTGAAAGCGATATTGCTCGTCTCAAAAATGGATGGCGTGGTAGATCAAAATGGCGTCGTTTGCCACAATATTTTCGTCCCCGAAACGATTAAACCGCATCTGAAACCCAAACAACCCGTTCAGACAGCCCAAAACTACCTGAATGGCCTGTATGCCTGGTCCGTCGTCATCTGCATCGCCGCGTGGTTGATATTCTATCTGCGCGCCCCGGTCGAGGAGCCGGCATTCGTCGACCAGATATTCACCGGAATCAGAATCTTTGCATCCCTGATCCTGCTGCCCCTGGCCAGTTGCATGATCCCCTATATGTATGGCAAGTTGATCTACCCCACCACCTTTCCTGTTGTCACATTGACCTATGCAAACGGCGAAAACGGCAAAGAGATGCTCTTGTTGGACAAGTCCGACACGGAGGTCACCCTCCTCTTGGCGGACTTGAATGATGCCCAGGGTATTCACGTTGTGCAAAAACGCCGGGAGGATATCAAAAATATGCGGCAATACAAGTACCAGGACCTGTTGAATATCATGTTGCGTCAATGCAACTGGGAGATCAGCGGCCCGCAGGGCAATGCAGCAAACTGACTCTCCCCCGTGCTTTTACCGTGAGCTGTTTTCGTCTCGGTGCTTCCATACACGTTTGCACAATACACCCCGTTATGGATACCATTGCCTATGGTTGATGAGACCATCTTTAATTTCTCTGGAAAGGTGCTACTGAAATGCGTAACTTCAAATCATCCGTCGTCGCAGCCATTGCGCTGTTAACCTTCTTCTTCATGGCGCCGGCTAAGCTGGCGCACGCCCAGTTTCCCGCCTATCTCCATGCCCTTTCTGACCTAAAAACCGCCCGCGGCTACTTGCAGATGGCCGTCAAGCCGGAAGCGCAAGACGCGTGCAAGCATGCCGTTAAGGAGATCAGCCACGCCATCGACGATATGAGCAAGGCTGCCGTCGATGATGGCAAGAACACCGAACTCATGCCCCGGCCACAGGGCGGAGGTGGCAATGCGAATTGGCCGATTCACTCAGCGGTAAAGCTGTTGAAAGAGGCGCGCACTGATGTTGAAAATGGCCATGATCGGCCCGAGAACAAAGGACTCCGGGAGCACAGCCTGGAGCATATAGACAAGGCGATTCTGGCCCTGACGCCCTTCCTGTAAGCAGCCGTTCCAATCCATGCGAGGAAGTCGTGCGTCCACAGGCGCGCCGTTGCCTCGCATGGAACAGGAAATGGTAACCCTAATGACCGCAGGCGTAATCCGCACCCACAAGGCCAGAGAAATGGGCCTGTGCACCGCTGGTGATGGCCACTCCATTATCAACGTCAGCAACATAGGGCTAGCCGTTTGCTTCGTTATCTCCGTCGGCCCGCCCGATTTGTTTTGCGTTTAGCGTCAAACTCTACAAGATCGAATGTCCCAATTCAAACAATAAATAAAATGTTTTTAACGAATACGATGCACTTCAGCTGACGTGTATCTGATTGAAATATAATCATTTTCAATGCAACGCAAGCTATGCGTACTGGGCCGGCACACATTATTCATATTCAAAATGTAACGTTACTGTAAATGGACTGATATTATCCAAATAGGGAATCCCCTGCTAGGTGATCCCGTTATGGGAAATGCCGGTAGCTATCCCCAATGCTTCCGGCCTATGCCCGTAACCCAAAAACGGAGGTCATTCCATGAAACTTCTATCCATGTCACAAATACCCCTCTCTGCTGCGTATCTATGCCTGGATTGCAACTGCGTGAGCAACTGCTCGTTTCAATGTCCCGCTTGCGCATCGAGTGTTCTGATGGGGCTGGAACCCGTTCTTAACCGCAAGCAAGAAAAGCAGTCAAGGGCTCGCACCGGTGCTGCCGATTTCCCCGCCTGGCGCTCACCGCTCCATCTTGAGAAGGCGCAAACCCAGCTCCGTTCAGTTGCATAAACAGGTGTAGGCGCGGACGCCGTTCTCATTTAACCCGGACCGCATCTCATACATCGTGTAACTCCGGGTTCTATAATGAACAATGGCCGTCCGCGTCTCAGGCCTCCTTACGTCATCTGATGCGCGGTCGCCACATCTCTTGCCCGGTGACCTCCCGTTGAATGACGCCATCATCATCCGCGGCGCGCGGACGCATAACCTGAAGAACATCTCCTGCGAGATCCCCCATGGCAGGCTGACGGTTATCAGCGGCGTCTCCGGTTCGGGCAAATCATCGCTGGCCTTCGACACCATCTACGCCGAGGGACAGCGCCGCTACGTCGAGTCGCTCTCCTCCTATGCCCGCCAGTTTCTCGAGCGCATTGAAAAGCCAGACGTAGATGAGATCGACGGCCTCGCCCCGGCCATTGCCATCAAGCAGAAAAACTCCACCCGCAATCCCCGCTCCACTGTCGCCACCGCCACTGAGGTCTACGACTACCTGCGCCTGCTCTACGCTCGCTGTGGCACGGTCCACTGCGTCCACTGCGACGGTCTAGTCAAGCGCGACTCCATCGACGAGATTGCCGAGGCCGCGCTCGCGCTGGGGGAGGGAACACGACTCAACGTCCTGTTCCCCGTCCGCCACGCCGAGGCCGCGCCCGAATCCGAAGCCAAGCCTGTTCGCCGCGCCCCAAAAGCCACCGTCAAATCCGCCTCAAAGCCCATTCCTGAATCCCCCCTCACCGAGGCTCTCAAAGCGCGTCTCATCGAACTGCGCGCCTCTGGCTTCAACCGCCTCTACCAGCAAGGCAGCATCTTCGAGTTTTCAACTCCCGAGTCGCTTCTCGACCTCGATTTCACGCTTCCCGTGTTTGTCCTTCTAGACCGCATCGTCGTCAGCGCTGAGAATCGCGCCCGTATTGTCGATGCCGCTGAGGTTGCATACCGCGAGTCCGGCGAGGTTATCTTCGAGGAGCTCCCACGCGATGAAAACGCTCCCCGTCCGTGCCACCGCTTCGCCGCCGACTACGAGTGCAAGAGCTGCCATCGCGCAGGCCGCGAGCCCGAGCCGCGCTTATTCAGTTTCAATAATCCCTTTGGCGCATGTCCCCGTTGCCAGGGCTTTGGCAACACCATGGACTTCGACCTCAACCTCATTATTCCCGATAAATCACTCACCCTCAACGGCGGCGCCATTGATCCCTGGAATCGCCCCAAGTACCGCCCCTGGTTTACCGAGTTTCGCCGTCACGCCGCCGAACTCGGAGTGCCCCTCGACGTCCCCTGGCACGATCTTCCTGAATCTACGCGCGAAATTGTCCTGCGCGGCAAAGGCTCCTTCGTCGGCGTCCTCGGCTTCTTCGCGCAGATGGAGCGTAAAAAGTATAAGCTTCACGTTCGCGTCATGCTCAGCAAATATCGCGGCTATGCCGAGTGCCCCGACTGCCGCGGCCAGCGACTCCGCGCCGAGGCCCGCAGCGTCCGCGTCAACGGATATAGTATTTGCCAGGTCGCCGCGCTCACCATCGCTGAAGCCAAAGCCTTCTTTGCCGCGCTTTGTCTCTCCCCCATGCACGAGGAGATCGCCGGCCCCATCCTCGAAGAGGTTCGCCAGCGCCTAGGTTTTCTCGACGCCGTCGGCCTTGAGTACCTCACCCTCGATCGCCTCGCCTCCACGCTTTCCGGTGGAGAGGCGCAGCGCATTCAGCTCGCCACTTCGCTCGGCTCGCGCCTCGTGGGCGCGCTCTATGTCCTTGACGAACCCTCCATCGGCCTTCACACCCGCGACACCGCCCGCCTCATTCGCATTCTGAAGGAGCTGCGCGACCTGGGCAACACCATCATCGTCGTCGAGCACGACGCCGACATTCTCCGCGCCGCCGACCATCTCCTCGATCTCGGCCCCGGAGCAGGTGAACTCGGCGGCAAGCTCCTCGCCGAGGGCCTGCTCGCCGAAATTGAAGCCAACCCCGCTTCGCTCACCGGCCGCTATCTCTCCGGCCAGCTCTCCATCCCCATCCCCGCGCGCCGCCGTCCGACCGGCCGAGAGCGCCTCATCCTGCGCGGTGCCGCGGCCAACAACATCCGCTCACTCGACGTCGAAATTCCCCTCGGCCTGCTCGTCGCCATCACCGGTGTCTCCGGCTCCGGCAAGTCAACGCTCGTGCATCAAATCCTCTATCGCGCCGTCTTGCGCGCTCTTGGTCAGTCTGACGGCGCAGACCCCTCCAGCGTCTACAAATCCCTCTCTGGCGTCGAGCGCCTCAACGACGTCGTACTCGTCGATCAAACCCCCATTGGCCGCACTCCGCGCTCGAATCCCATCACCTACATCAAGGGCTTCGATCTGGTACGTGAACTTTTCGCCGCGCAGCCTGAGGCCAAGCGTCATTCGCTTACCCCTGGCCACTTCTCCTTCAACGTTCCTGGAGGCCGCTGTAACACCTGTGAGGGCGACGGCACGGTTACCGTCGAAATGCAATTCCTCGCCGACGTCGAGCTGCCCTGCGAGGACTGCAACGGCACTCGCTATCAGGCCCGCATCCTCAACGTCCCCTACAAAGGCAAGAACATCCACGAAGTGCTGCAAATGACTGTCAGGGAGGCCCTGCGTTTTTTCGCCGGCCAAACACGCCTGCTTGAAAAGCTCGCTGTCCTCGACGAAATCGGCCTCGGCTACCTCCGCCTTGGCCAGTCCGCCACCACACTCTCCGGCGGCGAGGCGCAACGCGTCAAGCTCGCCGCTCATCTCGCCCAGGTCCGCGCCGTCAACGCCACCGCCAAGCCCTCCCAGGCCAGCCGCGTACTCTACATCCTCGACGAGCCCACCACCGGCCTCCACTTCGACGATGTCTCCAAGTTGCTAACCGCATTCCGTAAGCTCATCGACGGCGGCGGCTCGCTCATCGTCATCGAGCACAATCTTGACGTCATCAAATCCGCCGACTGGGTCATCGACCTCGGCCCCGAAGGTGGAGCAGCCGGCGGCAAAATCGTGTGCGAAGGAACTCCTGAAGAGATCGCCACTAATCTCCTTTCCCACACCGGAAAATGGCTCGCAAGCGTGCTGTGACCCTCGCACAACACTGCTAACTCGCTGACTTGCATATGCAATAAAATCATTTTCATCAGGAGGTTCCCCGTACAACGTCGCGATTTTCTCACTGCATCTCTGGCTGCATCCGCCGCGGCTCTCACGCCCGCTCTTGCCGCACAGCCCGCCAACGCCAGCCCGCGGGATTACTACCTCATTCGCCGATACCAGTTGCGCTCCGGCCCTTAATCCGCCCTCACAAAAAAATATTTTGCCGACGAGCTCATCCCCGCGCTCACCCGCATGGGCATAGGGCCTGTCGGAGCCTTCCAGGAGGAGGTCGGTACCGATTCTCCTGTTTACTATCTGCTGATCCCCAGTAGCTCAGCCGAGACTCTGAAGCAGCTGACATTTCGCCTGGCCGATGACCCCGTCTTCCTCTAGGTCGCCGATCCCTTCTGGAACACGCCCGCCTCCGCGCCCGCCTTCGATCGCATCGAAAACTCACTCTTGCTGGCCTTTGCTGGCTGGCCGCGCATCACACCTCCTCTTGCCTCCGCAGCAAAATCCAAACGCATCTTCCAATAGCCTTACGACTATGCCTGATTTCGAGTCAGGTGCATTCAACCGGGCTCTGCCACCTCTCTGCTGTTTCACTGCATACGACGCAAAGGCTTGCGGAGTGCCCGAAACTCTGCATATGGACTTGATTTGGCTGGCGCCGTTTGCTCCTTCCGTTCACTCAAAACCAAACAACCAGAGTTGCTAGAAGGAAACCTGTTTCTATACAGCAGGATGCAAACAACCAGCATTCTTTTACTGGGAAATGTGCCGCGGATGCAATGGCGGAAGACGAAAACATGAAACAGTGTCTGGCTGGTTGGAAAAATGAGCATGCAGACTAATCAGGTCAAATTGCGCAATGCAAAACAACCTTAGAATCGAAATATATCTGTAACCGTTGATATGCCTCTGCCGTAAGGATCATTAGAGGTGGAACTTGCTGATCATAATCACGTTTGGGCGTTCGAATCAGGCAAGAAGCTTCAGAAGAGGAAAGCAAAAGATATGCCGCAGGGCTACGAAGAGATTGTTCTTGACAGCGCGCGTCTCTTGCGATATAAATGACCAATGGTCAGAAATGACCACCATACGAATATGAGTAAGAGTCAGAACAAACGCGCCACTTTGCCTGTCCTGAATCTGGTACCCGGCGGACTGGCCGATGCGCCGGCTGCAGGACGCCGCCAGCGTCGCGCCGCCGAAACCAGGCTGCGGCTCTTCCGCTGCGCCTTGCAGCTGATTGCCGAGCGCGGCTTCCCCAGCGTCACGGTGGAAGATATTACCGAAGCGGCGGATGTGGGCAAGGGAACCTTTTTCAACTACTTCGCGACCAAGGATCATGTGCTGGGGGTGATGGCCGAGATTCAACAGGGCAAAGTGAGGGAAGCAATAACTGCCGCCAAGAAGGGTAAGCAGACAATACATTCTGTGCTGCACCGGCTGATGCTTCGGCTTGCCGAGGAGCCGGGACGCAGTCCCGACCTTGCCCGCGCGCTAATTTCCTCATTTTTGGCGAGCGAAAGCGTTCGCAAGATCATTGTGGGCAGGATGCTGGAGGGCCACAAGATGATCGCAGAGGTGGTTGCCGCAGGACAGAAGCGCGGAGCGATCGATCCCCGCTTGAATCAGGAAAAGGTTGCGACGCAGCTCTTTCAGGCGGAGATGGGTACGATCCTGCTGTGGTCAACACACGGAGAGCCCGCGCTCAAAGTATGGATTGAAGACAGCTTTCAGCACTTCTGGAGAGCCATAGCGCTCCCCGGTCAAGAGAAGAAGTCATGAAATCAAAACGACACACTGCCGAATTCTATTGTCTTGCCGGCCTGCTGGCGTGCATGTCTGCCGCGGCGCAACAGTCGGTGCCTTACCGGCTTACATTGCAAGACGCGATTCAGAAGGCGCTTCAGGCCAACTTGAGCGCGTTGGTAGCCAGCACGCGGGTTGAAGAGGCGGAAGGCACGAGGATGCGAAGACTGTCGGCTGCGTTGCTTCCGCGCGTCAATGCGCAGACTTATGCAAATTATCAGAACCACGACTTGCAGGCGCAAGGACTCTCCTTTAGCGGTCTTCCTATTCCCAAGGTGGTCGGGCCGCTCTCGAATTACGATTTCCGCGTTTATGCGCAGCAGAACGTGATCGATCTGGCAAGTTATCGAGGACTGAAGGCCAGCGAGCGCGCTCTGGATGCCGGCAAGATGGACGAGCGCGATGCGCGTGACCTGATTGTGCGCGCCATCGCCGCGCTCTATTTGAATGCTCAATCGGCAGCGGCGCGAGTTGATGCGGCGCAATCGCGCGTGACAGACTCCACCACGCTCTACAAACTGGCTAAAGACAAACATGATGCCGGAACCGCTACGGGAGTGGACGTGCTGCGTGCCCAGGTGCAGCTAGCCAACGACCGGCAGGCACTGCTGATCGCTAAGAACCAATTGAAGCAGTCGATGCTGGAGTTGGCGCGCAACCTGGGCATGAGTTCCGCCACGCCGCTGGAACTTGCGGAGACGCTCGACTATCGGCCCTTGAATATGCCGGAGATAGATACGCTGACGCCGGCGGCGCTGGTGGAGCGAGCGGACTATCTCTCGCTTGCCAGCCAGCGGCAAGGACTGATCGAGCAGCAACGCGCTTCTCACGCGCGCAACTATCCCAAGCTGAGCGTCAACGGGAATTTCGGCGGGATTGGGCGCAGCATCGGCGGTATGCAGGCCACGGGACTGCTGCAGGGCCAGATCGATTTCACGCTTTTCGACCGCGATCGCAACGGAGAGGCGCAGGAGATTGCCAGCCGAGTGAAGCGCATTGACGATCAAATTGACGATCTGCGCCGAGGCATAGAGGAGGACATACGCGCGGCGCTGCTGAATCTGGATTCAGCAACCGAGCAGGTGGCCGTAGCCCGGGAAGGGCAGGAGCTGGCGCTGCGCGAGCTGAAACTGGCACAGGATCGTTTTCAGTCAGGCACGGCCAACAATGTCGAGGTAGTTACCGCGCAGGATGAACTGGCGCGCGCCGAGGAAAACTTCATTCTTGCAGTAAGCAGCCATGTGGACGCAAAGTTTGCGCTGGCCCGCGCGATGGGCGACACGGAAAAGAACATTCTGGAGTTTATGGGCAATCATTGACGTCTAAGCAGAAAACGAAAACCGCGAAGAGGTTTGAAGCAATGAAACGAATTATTCCAATTGTGATTATTCTGGCGGCGATGATAGCGGCGGGCGTGCACTATTACCCGCAACTGACTCATAAGTCAGCGCCGGCAAATCAGCTCACGCTTTCCGGCAACATTGAAGCGCACGAGAGCCTGGTAGGCTTCAAGGTGCCGGGGCGCATTGTCGAGCTGCCGGTAGAAGAGGGCCAGCAGGTGGCGCAAGATGCGCTGCTGGCGCGGCTGGACGATGCCGACTACAAGCAGCGCGTCGTTATCGACGAGGCCACAGTGCGGGTGCGCGAATCGAATCTGGCGCTGGCGCTGGCGGGGACACGCGAGCAAGAGACGAGAGCGGCGCAGCAGACGATGATCGACGCCGAGGCTGATTTGGAACAGAAGAAGCTGGACAACGAGCGCGCCAAGCAGCTTTTTGCCAAGGATGAAGTTTCCGCACAGGAGCGCGACCAGGCAGCGACGGCGCTGAAGCGCGCTGAGGCGATTTTCAAGGTCGCGCAGCAGCGTTATAACGAAGCCGTGGAGGGCAGCCGCAAGGAAGATATCGCCATCGCGCGCGCCAATCTGAACGAGGCTTACGCCAGCCGCGGCTTATCGCAGGTAAATCTGAGTTACACCGTTTTGCGAGCGCCCTCGGCTGGGGTGGTCACTGTGCGGCAGGCAGAGTTAGGCGAGGTGGTTGCGCCCGGCTCTCCGGTAGTAACGTTGGCGGATCTCGACCACATCTGGCTGCGCGCATATATCGCGGAGACCGACATGGGACGAATTCATTGGGGACAGGAGGCGATGATTACCACTGACACTTATCCGGGCAAGCAATATCACGGGCGTATCTCGTTCATCTCATCCGCCGCGGAGTTTACGCCCAAGAGCGTGCAGACTTATGCGGAGCGCGTGACGCTCGTCTACCGGATCAAGATCGATATCGACAATCCAAATCATGAATTGAAGCCGGGAATGCCTGCGGACGCGCGCATTTATCTGGCCGCGAGCAAATCATGAAGGATGCGCTCCAACCCGCGATTGTGGTTGAGGGATTGACGAAGAGCTTCCCTGGCGTACGCGCGGTCGATGCGTTGAGTTTTGACGTGCGCGCCGGAGAAATCTTCGGACTTGTTGGTCCAGACGGGGCAGGGAAGACGACCACCTTGCGGATGTTGGCCGGGATCATGCCGCCGGACGCGGGCAGGGCTACGGTTGCAGGTTTCGATGTGGCGCGCGACCCGGAGGGCACCAAGCACACTCTCAGCTATATGCCGCAGCGCTTCGGTTTATACGAAGACCTGACTGTCGATGAGAATATTCGATTTTATGCGGACCTATTCGGAGTCAACAAAGCAGAACGTGATGCTCGTTCAACGCAGTTGTTAATAGCAGCGGGAATGAGCGAGTTTCGTAAACGTCTGGCCGGCAAGCTCTCCGGCGGCATGAAGCAGAAGCTTGGCCTGGTCTGCGCGCTTATTCATCGGCCCAAGGTGATTCTGCTGGATGAGCCGACCACCGGCGTCGATCCTGTTTCACGGCGCGATTTCTGGCGCATTCTCTACGAACTAATTGCCGTGGGCGTGGCGATTCTCACCTCGACTGCGTACCTGGATGAAGCTGAGCGCTGCCATCGCGTAGCCTTGATGCATCAGGGCAAACTGCTCTTCTGCGACACGCCGGCAAACCTGAAAGCAAAGTTAGGCAAAGGAGTCTTGTCGATTACAGCAGTGGAGCCGCGCCGCTTGCGCGACGAACTCGGAGACGCTGAAGGAATATCGAGCCTTTTACTGACCGGAGATGGGCTGCACCTGGTGGTGGACGATGCGGCGCGCCGAATTCCCGAGTACGAAGCCCGTCTCATACGCGCCAACATTTCCTTCGATGCGATTCAGCAGGTAGCGCCGTCTATCGAGGATCTGTTTGTGGATGCGGTCGACGCGGGAGCTGCCCCACATGACTGAGAACAACAATTCGCTTGTGGTCGAGAGCCTGGTCAAACGGTTCGGGCATTTTGTAGCTGTGGACCGGATCAATTTAGAGGTCCGAAAAGGCGAGGTATTTGGATTTCTGGGGCCGAACGGCGCGGGCAAATCCACTACGATACGCATGCTCTGCGGGCTGCTTAAACCTACATCAGGCCGCGCTGAGGTCGCGGGGTTCGACGTGAGCCGCGAACCGGAATCGGTGCGCCAGAACATTGGTTATATGTCGCAGAAGTTTTCCCTTTATAACGATCTGACCGTCATAGAAAACATCCGCTTGTTTGCCGGGCTTTACAGCGTGCCCGCCGTCAATCTTCAGCAGCGGATTGAATGGGCGCTGAGGATGGCCAATCTCAGGGATAAGGAGAATCTGATCACCGGCACGCTGCCGGGCGGATGGAAGCAGCGGCTGGCGCTGGGTTGCGCTGTTTTGCACAAGCCGCCCGTAATCTTTCTCGATGAGCCAACCTCCGGCGTCGATCCCATCACGCGGCGCCAGTTCTGGGAGTTGATCCATCAAATGGCCGGGGAGGGAGTCACTGTTTTTGTAACGACTCATTACATGGAGGAGGCCGAGTATTGCAACCGGCTGGCGCTGATCTTTCGCGGAAAGATTGTGGCGCTTGGAACGCCATCGGAGTTGAAGCGTGATTCGATGAGGGGCGAGCTGCTGCTCGTCGAGTGCGAGCCTTTAGGCGCGGCGGTAGAAGCTATGCAATTGGCTCCAGGCGTGATGGATGCCGCGGTCTTCGGCAACGCGCTGCACCTGGTCGTCGCGGATGCGGCGAGATCCACTCCGCAGTTGGAGAGTTATTTTGTTGGGTGCGGCATCAGGGCAACCCGGATGGAGAAGATTTCTCCCAGCCTAGAAGATGTTTTTGTTTCGCTAACCACGGGCCGTGAAGCGGCAGAGGAGCGCCAGCCATGAACCTGACCCGCTTACTAGCCATTGCCAGAAAAGAGGTTGTGCAAATACTGCGCGATGCGCGCAGCCTTATCATTGTCGTTGTGATGCCCGCAGTGCTGGTGATGCTCTTCGGCTACGGAGTGAATCTAGACCTAAAGGGCATGCCGGTTTATGTGCTCGATCAAGATGGCAGCCAGCAAAGCCAGGACCTGCTGAAGCACTTTCAGTCGAACAAGTATTTTAAAATTGCCCGCGTGGTCAGAGATTATCCGACGCTCACGCGCGCGCTGGACGATGGCCATGCAAGGATGGGCATCGTGATTCCGTGGGATTTCTCTCAGCGGATACGGGATGGGCGGCTCGTTGAGATACAGGCGCTGATCGATGGCTCGGACGATAATACAGCCAACGTGCTGATCGGCTATTCCGAGGCCGTGGTGCAGGGCTACTCCGCACAGATGCAGATCGACTGGCTGCGCGCGCGCGGGCTTTCGATTCAGCCGGCCGCGATGAACATTGAGACTCGCACCTGGTACAACGAGGACCTGGAGAGCAGCGCCTTCATTATTCCAGGCGTGCTGGCGCTGGTTATGTCGGTCATTGGCGCGTTTCTCACCTCTCTGACCATTGCGCGCGAGTGGGAACGGGGCACGATGGAGCAGCTAATCTCAACGCCAGTGACCGCGATGGAGATCATGCTGGGCAAGCTGGCGCCGTATTTTGTGCTGGGAATGTTCGACACTATCATCAGCGCGCTGGTCGCGATTTACTGGTTTCAGGTGCCGTTTCGCGGATCGTGGGCGACGCTGATGGCGGCGTCGGCGCTGTTCATGGTAGTGGTACTCTCGTTGGGATTCTTCATCTCCGTGCTTGCCAAAACCCAGTTTGCGGCCAGCCAGATCGCGCTGTTGATTACCTTTCTACCCGCGTTTCTGCTTTCTGGATTTCTGTTTTCCATTGAGCAGATGCCGATTGCGTTGCAATGGATTACACGCATTCTGCCGGCGCGTTACTTCGTCTCGGTGCTCAAGAAGATTTTTCTCAAAGGAACAAACGCGCAGATGCTTCTTGCAGACCTGATTCCGCTGGTTGTATTTGCGTTGGTGCTGGCGATGGTAGCCACACACAGCTTCCACAAAAGGCTGGAATAGGAGAGAAGAATGTTGGCGCGGCTGAAACAGATGCTAATCAAGGAGTTCATCCAGGTCTTACGCGATAAGCGGACGCGCTTCATCTTGATTGGCCCTCCAATTATTCAAATGATGGTCTTTGGCTATGCGGCCAACTACGAAGTCCGCCATGTGCCGGCAGTGGTTCTCGATCTGGATCAATCGCAGGAAAGCCGCGAGCTTGTCTCGCGCTTTACTTCAAGTCCGTACTTCGATGTGCAACGGCAACTGACAAACTCGCGCCAGCTCGGGGATTTGATCGAGCAGGGAGATGCGACAGCCGGCCTGGAAATCGATGCTGGCTTTGCACGGCAATTGCGTAAGGGACAGACTGCGCCGCTGCAGGTGATTGTAGATGCGACCAACTCGAATACCGCGCTGATCGCATCGGGCTACATCACGCAGATCGCGCTGGATTTCGCGCGGGAGTACCAGCGGGACCGCATCAACCGCATCGCGCCTCAATTAAGAGAGGTGATGCCGTCTGTCGAGTTGGCGCCGCGACCATGGTACAACCCCGACCTGAAGAGCCGATGGTTTTTTGTGCCGGGAATTATCGGCAGCCTGACGGTAGTGCTGGTGGTTACGCTGACCGCATTTGCCGTGGTGCGCGAGCGCGAGATCGGCACGCTGGAACAGATCATGGTAACGCCGATTCGTCCGGCTGAGTTTATCCTGGGCAAAACGCTGCCATTTTTTCTAATAGGCCTTTTCGACGTGACGCTGATTGCCGTGGTAGGTTCGCTGTGGTTTCAGGTTCCGTTTCGCGGCCATGTTGCGGTATTGGCGCTGGGGGCTGTGCTGTTTCTGCTGTGCATGCTGGGTGTGGGTCTGCTGATCTCCACCATCTCCGCAACACAGCAGCAGGCGATGGTGACGGCGTTCTTCTTTATTATGCCAACCATTACATTTTCCGGCTTCGGCTTTCCTATCAGCACCATGCCGCACTGGATGCAGATTTTCAGTTATGCGATTCCGCTGCGCTATTTTTTGATCGTTATTCGCGGTACGTATCTGAAGGGCGTGGGGATGGATATTCTGTGGCCGCAGATGACGGCCATGGCCGGGCTGGGAGTTGCTCTGCTGACGACGGCGATCCTGCGCTTTCATAAGGCGCTGGATTGAGGCATAAAGGAACAGACTCATTGAGTACAGCGCCATAGACCTCTTTGATATACCCTTATCAATTGGGAGTTCTCTACTCGTGATGGAGTTCCACATATCCCGGAAGGCGCGTGAACGCTACCAGTTCGCGGAGTCGTTGTTTTCCTCGACTGGGAATGTGATTTTTGCCAATGTGGCCGCCTGCCGAGAGTTTGCGCACCGCATGAACACGGTTCGCGACGTTGAAAGGCATCCCGAACAGGCGGTGCATGCCGGCAAACTTTACGCCATGGGCATTATCGACGAGGCCAGCCACATTTTGATGGCGCGCTATCGCGAGCAGTTCGACCCCGCGGTGATGACCAGCGCCCTGGAATACTTTTCCGCCTGGGTGGGCGCAGAGGCGATGGACAAGATGCTGCTCACCTTTGTCGAGCAGTTTCCGGGAATTACTGTAATTCGCGGCATCGAGACGCCCCGGCAATGGCTGGAGGGGCAAAGCGAGGGCACGGCTCACCGGGCCGTGGCGCTGGAAGAAATGCTGCTGTTGTGGACCGCCAACCGCAACGAAGCCTTTCAGCCCTTCGAGGAACTATTCGAGGAAAAGCCCCTGGCCAAAAAGACCGTTTACCGCCAGGTAACCGGGCAGTTCTCCGAGTACTTTGCCACCCGTCCGCTGATTCCAGTGCCGGACGCCAAACCGATGAACCTGCTCGACCTGCTGCGTGCGCCGGCGATTCGAGCCCCGCGCTCGCTGGCCGATCAACTGGCGCTTATCCGCAAGCTGTGGAAGCCTTTGCTGGGTGAGAGCCTGGAGCAATACCTGCTGATTGCCGGCGAGATTCTGCACGAGGAAGAGCTGGCTATCTGGATGCAGTTTCATCCTCATGGCGGCACGGCTCATCATGGCAAGCAGGAACCATCGGTCGTAGCCAGCGCCGAGGTGCCTATCTTCGGCGACCCGGCGCATGAATACGAAAAGTTCTCGGCAGACACGGCCTGGATGCCCACAGTCGTGCTGATCGCCAAGAGCACCTATGTGTGGCTGGCGCAGATGAGCAGGCAATACGGCCGCAGGATTGCACGGCTGGACGAGATTCCTGACGAAGAACTGGCAACGCTCAAACACCGCGGGATGAATTCGCTGTGGCTGATCGGCATCTGGGAGCGCAGCCGCGCCTCGAAGACTATCAAGCAACTCTGCGGCAATACGGACGCCGTGGCCTCGGCTTACTCGCTTTACGATTACACGATCGCCGAAGACCTGGGCGGCGAGGCAGCCTACGTGAACCTGCGCGACCGGGCCTACCATCATGGAATTCGGCTGGCCAGCGACATGGTGCCTAACCATATGGGCATTGACTCGCCCTGGGTCGTCGAGCACCCGGAATGGTTTATCTCCCGGCCTGAGCCGCCCTATCCCGCTTACAGCTACAACGGTCCCGATCTCTCCCACGACGGGCGCGTGGAGATTAAGATTGAAGACCATTATTTTGAGCAATCGGACGCCGCCGTGGTATTCCGCCGCCGCGACCGCCAGAGCGGCGAAACACGCTACATCTATCACGGCAACGACGGCACTAGCTTTCCCTGGAACGACACGGCGCAACTCGATTACCTGAACCCGGCAGTACGCGAGCAGGTGATACAGACCATCCTGCATGTGGCGCGGCTCTTTCCGGTCATCCGCTTCGATGCCGCTATGACCCTGGCCAAGCGCCACTTTCACCGGCTATGGTTTCCGGGGCCGGGTTCAAGCGGCGCCATTCCCTCGCGTGCTGAATACGGCATGAGCCAGGCAATGTTTAACCGGGCCATGCCGCATGAGTTTTGGCGCGAGGTGGTGGATCGCGTGGCTGCCGAAGTCCCGGGCACGTTGCTGCTGGCCGAGGCTTTCTGGCTGATGGAGGGCTACTTCGTTCGCACACTGGGAATGCACCGCGTGTATAACAGCGCATTTATGGTGATGCTGCGCGACGAGGAGAACGCCAAGTACCGCTCGGTCATCAAGAACACGCTGGAGTTCGATCCGGACATCATGAAGCGCTACGTCAACTTCATGAGCAATCCGGATGAGCGCACCGCGATCGATCAATTCGGCAAGGGCGACAAGTGCTTCGGCGTGGCGGCGATGATGGCCACCTTGCCCGGCCTGCCCATGTTCGGCCACGGCCAGGTCGAGGGATTCACAGAGAAATACGGCATGGAGTACCAGAGGCCTCGCTACGAAGAGAACCAGGATTCATGGATGGTCGAGCGCCATCAACGAGAGATCGCGCCTTTGTTGCAGCACCGATGGCTCTTTGCCGAGAGCGGCAACTTCCGGCTTTACGACTTTTTTCTCGATTCAGGCAATGTTGACGAAAACGTCTTTGCCTACTCGAACCGCAACGAAGGCGAGCGCGCCCTGGTGGTTTATAACAACCGCTTCGGCGAGACGCGCGGGACGATTGACTGGTCTGCGGCCTATGCCGACAAGGGAGCCAGTCAACTGCGCCAGCAGCGGCTCCGCGAAGGACTGGGTCTCAGCGACAACGCTTCGTCTATCGTGGCCTGGCGCGACTCGCTCACGGGACTCGAATACTTGCGCCGGGCGAGCGTTTTCGCTGAACGCGGACTCTCTCTCAGTCTTCATGCCTACCAATGCCACGTTTTTCTTGACTGGCGAGAGCTTTATTCGACTCAATACAAGCCCTGGGACCGGCTCTGCGACCATCTCAACGGCCGGGGTGTAGCGAATCTGGAAGACGCGTTGGTGAATCTGGAGTTGCAGCCGGTGCATGACGCATTGCGCGCGCTGCTGGACTCTGGGATCGTGCGTCTTTTTGCCGATCTGGCCGATCACCCGCGCACCCTGGCTGTCGGCGTCAACAAGAAAATCGAAGCCGAGCGCAATGAGTATTTCGAGGATGCGTGGGCGCGTTGCGAGAGCTTCCTTCGCGGGTCGCAGCAGGCTTATCTGGCGCGCGCCGGAACGGCGGCCGGCGACGTGCAACCCGCAAATCCCAGTCTGCTGCGCGCCGCCTATCGTGCGCGTCTTCGCGCTGCGATGCGCATCCCGGCCGTCGAAGCGCTCTTCCCGGCTCCGTGGAGCGTGGCCGCCCGCTGCATGCTGCCAAGTCCCAGTCCGGAACTCACCGCTACCGCGATGTGGGGACCGGTGCTTGGCTGGTGCGCGCTGGAGTTGTTGGCCGAATCGATTGACCCTGAAAATCCCGAGCGCATGGCGCTGGACCTTTTTGACCGCCTTCGCCTGCGCGAGCCCTTTACGCAGGCCTACAATGCGCTCGGATTCGAAGGCGAGGAGGGTTGGCGCGTTGCCGCGCGCGTTAAGGTAGGATTGCTTGTTTGGTCCGGCATCGGCAAGCCGCAAAGGACCATCGCGGCGACTGAGCCAGAAGCAGTCCCGGACGAACGACTTACGCTTTCGCCGGTTTTATGGCTCGACCCGGATGTGCGCTGGCTGACCGGCGTGCATGAGGCGGAGGGCCGAGATTATCTGGTGCGTGAGCGCTACGAGGAGCTGCTCTGGTGGCTGCAGTTGCCGTCGCTGTTGCGTCTGGCGGGCGAGACTGCTCCCGGCCGCGTGGCCTTTAGCCGCGCTGATGTTCAGGCGATGAGCAGAACCATCGATGAGGCCATGGCAGCCGCAGAGGCCGCAGGATATCGCATGGATCTGCTGCTGGCTCCGGCTGCGACGGAAGCTGCCGGCAATGTACCTGTTTCACAAGCCGATACTGTTGCTGAATCTGCCATTGCATCCGATGCGACGGCTGCCGCGCCGCCTTTGCTCCGTCAGCATCCGGAACAGGCAGGGCTGGAGATCGAGCCGCCGGATGAGTCCGCGAACGACCCTGCCTGAAGACCGCGCGGATGCATAACTATCACAATCCGATGTGATCCAAAGCACAGCCCGGGGCGTACTTTTAGTGTCAAATTCCTTCCGGACATTCTTTTGGGGTGCAAGTCGCTGCGGAATGAGCCGATCTGAATAGTGCGGTGTCCCTTTGCAGGGCTTCATAAGCGAACGCTTTTTTATCTCCTTATACTCCCCGGATATGATCCAGAAGTGAGCAGGGTTAGGCTATGTCGCCCTCTCCATACCGTCACTTCATCTTGTGCGCGCGGAAGCTGTGTGCAGTTATTCATGCAAGGCATACCCTATCACAATCCGCGGCAATCCTATTCAAAACATTGAAGAACAATGCAAGCTGTCAGGCTGCCAGAGAAGTCTGCTGAGAAGCGGAGGAATCATGCAGAATGTTGCTCATGAAGTGCTGAATGCCCACGAAAAGCTGCTCATCGACCAGGCGATTGTCGAGCACGCCGGCCGGCCCGGAGCACTGCTGGGGATCCTGGAAACGATCCAGGCCGTCAACGCGCACAAGTACCTGTCGATGGATGCGCTGCGCTACATTGCTCAGGAAACCGGCATTCCTCCGGCTACGATTTACAGTGCCGCGACCTTTTATGCGCTCTTCAATCTTGACCCGCAGGGCGATAACCTGATCTGCGTCTGCCGGGGAACGGCCTGCCACACACGCGGCTCGCGCGATCTGCTGGAGAAGGTCTGCCTCGATCTGGGGCTGAGCGGACAGGAAGCGAGTGAAACCAATGAAGCCGACAAGCTGGCGCTTACCACGCACGACCAACGCTTCACGGTGCGAACCGTTGCCTGTTTTGGCCAGTGCGCGCTGGCCCCGGTTGTCGAGGTGAACCACCACATACTCAGTCACGTAAATGAGCGCACCTTGCAAAGGGAAGTCAAAGCGTTGACTAAGGGAGGGAAATAATGCCTCGAATTCAGGATATTGGCGCGTTCAACGCGGCTCGTGAAGCCGGACTTGACAAGCTAATGCCGGCTGTTCCGCGCCTGACGGTGGGAATGGGAACCTGCGGCCGCGGCAATGGCGCCGAAGAGGTCTTTCACGCCTTGAAGGAGGCCATCCATCGCAGCGGCGTTGACGTCATGCTGGCCGGCGTGGGCTGCTTTGGTTCCTGTTTTCAGGAGCCGCTGGTGAGCGTCCGGCTGCCGGGTAACCCCCTTGTGGTGCTGCATCGCGTACAGGCCAACGACGCCACGCGCATCCTGGAGGGCGTCTCCACTGGGATCATGCCGGCTGACCTGGTTTACTGCAAGATTGAGGAATGGGACCACATCACGGCGCACCTGAAATACGGCCAGGGCTACCCGGATATTCCATCGTGGAATTCGATCCCATTCTTCAAGGGGCAAAAGAAGATTGTTCTGCGCAATTGCGGCCTGATCAATCCCTCAGACATCGAGGAGTATATCGCTGTAGGCGGCTACCAGGCGCTTTACAAGGTGCTGATCGACGGGCGCACGGATCCTGTGATTGAACAGATCAAGGCTGCTCGGCTGCGCGGGCGCGGCGGCGCGGGCTTCCTCACCGGCAACAAGTGGGATTTTCTGGCCAAGGCCAAGGCCGACACAAAATACATTATCTGCAACGCCGATGAAGGCGATCCCGGCGCTTACATGAACCGCAACGAGATCGAGGGCGACCCTCATTCGCTGCTGGAAGGCATGATTATCGGCGCTTATGTGATGGGAGCCACCGAGGGCATTGTTTATGTGCGTGCTGAGTATCCGCTGGCGGTAAGCAGGCTCAACCAGGCCATCGAACAGGCGCGGGAGTACGGGCTGCTGGGCACGAATATCCTGGACCGCGGCTTCAACTTCAACATCCAGCTGGTGCAGGGCGCGGGAGCTTTTGTTTGCGGCGAAGAAACAGCTCTGATCGCCTCCCTTGAAGGTCAGGCTGGTCACCCGCGTCCCCGCCCGCCGTATCCCGCGCAGAAAGGCTTGTACGGCAAGCCGACCAACATCAACAACGTCGAGACCTGGTACAACATTGCTCCCATTGTCACCCGCGGCCCCGCATGGTTTGCAGAGACCGGCAGCCAGAAGAGTCCTGGAACCAAAGTTTTTTCGCTGGTAGGCAAGATTCAGAACACCGGTCTGGTTGAGATGCCGCTGGGCACGCCTCTGAAGAGCTTCATCTACGACATCGGCGAAGGCGCCGTGACTGGCCGCCGCGTAAAGGCCGTGCAGACCGGCGGACCCTCCGGCGGCTGCATTCCCGTCGAGATGCTCGATACGCCGGTCGATTACGAGAGCCTGGCGCAGATCGGCTCCATTATGGGCTCCGGCGGCATGGTGGTGATGGACGAAGATAACTGCATGGTCGACGTGGCCCGCTACTTTATCGAATTCACCCACTCCGAATCCTGCGGCAAGTGCGTGCCGTGCCGTGTGGGCCTGAACAAGGCGCTACGCATTCTCAATTCGATTACCAACGGCAGCGGAACCCGCGAGCAGATGGGGTTGCTGGATGAGCTGGGCCGGATGATTCGCGAGTCCTCGCTCTGCGCGCTGGGCCAATCGGCGCCCAATCCCGTGCTCACTACCATCCGCCACTTCCGCGACGAGTACGAAGACCACATCGTTGCCCATCGCTGCCGCGCCGGCGTCTGCCAGGAGCTGGCGCTTTCGCCGTGCGAAAACAGTTGCCCGCTGAGGATGAACATTCCGCGCTTCCTGGAGCTTTACCAGGAGGGAAGGCTGGAAGACGCCTTCGAGTCGGTGATTCTCGATAATCCCTTGCCCGCCTCCACGGGACGAGTCTGCCAGCATCCTTGTGATAATCGCTGCCGCCGCCAGTCCTTCGACGAGGTAGTGAATATGCGCGAGGTGCACCGCTTCCTGGCCGATGCGGTCTATCAGTCAGACCTTTTTGAGCCGATGCTCAAGCGAATTCACGCGCGCAAGCTGGCCGCCACGGGCCGCAAGGTGGCGGTGGCCGGCTCCGGCCCCACTGGCCTGACGGCCGCGTTTTACCTGGCCATGCTGGGCCATGATGTGACGATCTTTGAGGAACGCGGCGAGGCGGGCGGCATGTTGCGCTTCGCCATTCCTGAGTATCGGCTGCCCAAAGCGGTGCTGCGCCGCGAACTGGACCTCATCGAGGGCGTTGGCGTGAAGATGGTCTTCAACACCCGCATCGGATTCGACGTTCCGCTTAATGAACTGGCCAGCCAGTTTGATGCGGTCTTTCTATCCATCGGCACCTGGAAGGAATCCTGGCTCTACCTGCCCGGCACGGAGTTGAAGAACGTGCATCCTGCGCTGCCCTTCCTGGAATCCGTGGCCCGCAAAGAGAAGGCGGCCATCGGCGAGGGAGCAAGAGTTGCAATTATTGGAGGCGGCAATGCGGCTATCGATTCGGCGCGCACCGTGATGCGTATGGGCGCGCAAGCCACCATCTTGTATCGCCGCGAGCGCCAGGATATGCCCGCCATCGACGAGGAGATCCAGGCCGCCGAGGACGAGGGCGTGCGCTTTGTCTTTCTGGCTGCGCCGCACCGCATCGTGGGCGATGCAGAGGGCAATGTAAGGGCCATCGAAATTGTCAAAACGCGCCTCGGCGAGTACGACAAGAGCGGCCGCAGACGACCGATGCCCACCGATGAGGTGCAGCGCTATGAGTGCGACAGCGTGATCCTGGCCGTGGGCGAAACATTCGACAAGGATTTTTGCAGTGCCTCCGGCCTGGCGCTTAAGGAAGAGGGAACTATCATTGTGGATAGATTCACATACGAGACCAGCCGGCCCAATTTTTATGCGGGCGGCGACGTGATCACAGGCGCTTCTAATGTTTCCAACGCCATGAGCTGCGGCAAACAGGCGGCGCAGAAGATGGACGAGCGCCTGATGGGCGATCAGCGCTGGGAGCGGCTCTTCCCAGAGTTCGAATACAGCCGCACGGCGCCGGGAGAGCCGAGCCTCAGCCGCCGGCATGAGTCGCACGCCATTCCCGCCGCCCTCAGGGTTCATTCGCAGCAGGAAGTAGTTGCAGGTCTCGATCCCAATGAGGCTCTGGAAGAGTGCCGCCGCTGCTTGCGCTGCGATTTGCGAGCCCCCGTCACCGCCAACTGAAACGAGGAGTATAAGGAGCGACCCCGTGCAGACTAAATCGATTTCCGTAAGAATTGATGGCGAACTGGTGAACGCCAGGGAAGGGCAGACCATCCTGGAAGCGGCCCTAGACCACGGGAAGAAGATTCCCACGCTTTGCTACCTGAAGGGACTCAGCGCAGTAGGAGCCTGCCGCGTGTGCATGGTGGAACTGGCCGGCACCGACCGCCTGCTGCCGGCCTGCACCACGCCCATCCAGGAGGGTATGTCGATCAAGACCGCCTCGGCCAAGCTCACACAATATAGAAAAATGGCCGTTGAGCTTCTGCTGGTCGAACGCAACCACATCTGCTCGGCCTGCGTCTCCAACGGTCACTGCGAGCTTCAGGCCATGGCGCGCGAGCTGGGCATCACCCACGTGCGCTACGCCTACAACAACCCGCGTCTCGCCGTCGATATGACGCACCCCCGCTTCGTCCTCGATCAGAATCGCTGCATTCTGTGCACGCGCTGCGTGCGGGTCTGCGCGGAGGTGGAAGGAGCGCATGTGTGGGAGGTTTCCTCGCGCGGCATTTACTCGCGCCTGGTCAGCGATCTGAAGGACGACTGGGGCAAGGCAAGCAACTGCACCGGCTGCGGCAAGTGCGTGCAGGCATGCCCCACCGGAGCGCTCGCGGAAAAGGGCCTAGCGGTGATGGAGATGGTCAAGCAGAGCGACGCGGTCAGCCGCCTTGCCACGCAAAGGGCCGTTTCCGCGAATGGCGCGCGGTAGCCACTCGCGACAGCGACTACCTGTTGCATGAAACACCGGGAAGTGGTAATATGTTTCATGGAACAGAAGGTCATTTCATGAGAGCAGCGGTCACAGAGCGCGTTCGTAAACATCGTGATTCTCTGCGCTTGGCAGGTTTGAAGCCAATCCAGATCTGGATTCCCGACACCAGGTCGGAGAGTTTCCACCAAAAGTGCGAGAGGGAGTCGCTGTCGCTTAAAGGCGACCCGCAGGAAGACGGTACCCTCGCCTGGATAGCTGAAGTTGCGGATACGGAAGGCTGGGTATGAAGCGAGGTGACCTGGTTCCCGTAGTTCTGTCTGGGGCCTACGGCAAACCCCGGCCCGCGCTGGTTATTCAATCGGACCTCTTCGCCCTTCACCCGTCCGTCACGGTTCTGCCTGTAACCAGCGAACTGCGCCCCATTGAAACTTTTCGCATCGCCGTGAAGCCGACCGAAAGAAATGGCCTGCGCGCCCGATCGCAGATCATGGTGGACAAGGCGCATACCATCCCACGCGATAAGACTGGTGATCCATTTGGTGCATTGGAGTCTCGGACCATGACCGAGGTCAACCGGGCGTTGGCGGTCTTTCTGGGCTTGGGATGAGGTTTGCGCTCCTGCTTTGTTTCCCCATTTGTCCCAATGACTTCTGCCCCGTAGAATCAATATAGGCGGTTGATCGCGCCAACATTGAAACATCCCCGGTCTAAAGCGATAAGGAATCGATGAGCGAACAGGAAACAGGGACTCCCCATCCTGCGCAGGCAGTTTCGCCGGCGTGGATCAAGGTCGAACAGGCGCGGCATCCCCAACGGCCCTACCCTATGGATTTCATCGAAGAGATTTTTACTGATTTCAGCGAGATCCACGGCGATCGCGCCTTTGGCGACGACGAAGCCGTAGTCTGCGGTATGGCGCGGCTGGGAGTGGAGGAGGTCGTGGTCATTGGCAATCGCAAGGGCGGCTCGACCAAGGACCGTGTACGGCGTAACTTCGGCATGCCTCATCCCGAGGGTTACCGCAAGGCGTTGCGCTGTATGAAGATCGCGGAAAAATTTGGGCGGCCGGTGATCAGCTTCATTGATCTGCCTGGCGCTTATCCCGGCCTGGGCGCTGAGGAGCGAGGCCAGGCCGAGGCCATCGCACGTAATCTGCTGGAGATGTCGCGTCTGCGCGTGCCCACCATATCGGTAATCAGCGGCGAGGGAGGATCGGGCGGCGCTTTGGCCTTGGCCGTCGCGGACCGCGTTCTGATTCTGGAAAACGCGCTCTATTTCGTCATTACTCCGGAGTCCTGCGCGGCCATTATGTGGCGCGATGCAGCCCACAAGCAGCTGGCTGCCGAGGCTATGCGCGTCTCCGCTCCGGAGGTTGCCGCGCTGGGCTGCGTTGACGAGATTGTCGCCGAGCCGCCCGAAGGCATTCATGCGGACCGCGAAGCGGGCACGGAGTTATTAGGTATGATGCTCAAAAAGCACTTGGCCGAACTCCGGGCGCTGCCGGTTGAAGCCATGGTGGCCGCGCGCCAGTCCAAATTCCGCAACATCGCGCAATTCTATTCGGAAGGTTAGGTCCCCATGAACATCATCCATCCAGCCCCTAGCCGCCTCCGCGCTTACATGCGATTTTTTATTGCCGTGCTTTGGTTCTTCCTGGCGCGGGCGCTGGCTCATCACGAGGCGTTGGGGCTGGTTGGTGAGCAGTGGCAGCCTCTGGTTGAGCAGGGATTCCTTCTTTTTCTTCTGCTTGCGGGCTATGCGGGAATTGGAGTTGTGCTCGATGGCCAGCAGTATCCGATCCGTGAGCAGGGATTGCCCCGGCGGGAGGGATGGCCTACCGAGGCGGGTTTAGGTCTGGCAGTGGGCTGGGCGCTGGCAGTAGTGTGCGTCATCCCTATGGTCGTAGGCGGCGGCATCGCCATTGTGCTCGTTTTGGGGCACTCGGCCTGGGGCTGGTTGCTGGCCGACATCGCTTTCTTCGCACTGGTTGCGCTGGCCGAAGAGGTTGCCTTTCGTGGCTACGGATTTCAGCGCTTCGAGCAATCGGTAGGCCAGCTGGGAGCGGCGCTTGGCTATGCGACCTTCTATGCCATTATGCAGGCGCTTCTGCCCGGGTCAAACCACGCCAGCATCGCCGTTTCTATTGTTCTAAGCCTTGTTCTTACAACAGCATACCTACGCACCCGTGCTCTCTGGCTGAGCTGGGGAATCAACTTTGGCTGGAAAACCAGCCGCGCGCTGCTCTTCGGGTTGGCCATCAGCGGAAACAGCAGCCACTCGCCCGTGGTGCAGGGCAATCCAATGGGCCCTTTCTGGCTTACCGGAGGAGGCTTTGGCCTGGACGGCAGTTGGGTCGCCTTCGCCGTCCTGCTCGCCGCCCTGCCGGTGGTTTATCGCATCACGCGCGAACTGGACTATCGCTGGAACGCCCCGGTGATCGTGCCTGCGGGCATTCCGGTGGATCTGAGCGCCGTGGCAAAGGGACAGCACGAAGCTGCGATGGGCACGGCTGCGCCTGCCGCTCCCGGTCTCGTGCAGATTCTGCCTGCTGCTGCGCCATCAAAGGCAACCTCCGTGCCGCCAGCGTCAGATAAGACTCCTACAGCAGGCTAGAAATCCTAAACTTTATTTTCATGCAGTGCTGACACAGAGCCGGATTATTCCGGGTCAATGTTTCTCTTGCCGCTGATCTCGTCGATCTGAATCTCCACCACGGCGCATTCGGCGGCGTGGCAATCCTCCACGGGCTGAAAGGGTTTGCCAGCGGCGTATCGCGCCACCAGCGAATTCAACAAAGCGGTCTTTTCCGCGCCATCAGGGACCACCCGCGCCAAACCAAAAGCCAGCACCGATGTGTAACGAGAGGAGCATGCGCAGGGACGATCGTTGGAGACCGTGATCTTCTCTACCTTGCTGACCTCAAAGCAGACCCGGCTGTTTTCGAAGATATTGTCCAGTTTCCGCCCTGTCAGCTTACTGTGAAAGTAGATTTTTCCTTCGCGATAGAGATAATTAATTGGCGTGATGTACGGCTGCCCGGCAACGTCGCAGGTGGCCAAACGGCCCTCGGCCTGAGCAGAAAGAAACTCACGGGCATCGTCTTCTCTCATCCAGCGAATGGGCATTCCAGTCATGCCTCCACAGTTTCCAGTTTACCTGCCGTTGCCGAAGCGGGTCAGGTGAGCCTTGATGTAGACTTGTAGAAGCGAGTCTGGTTGCCTTTCTGAGTGGCAAGCCGTCGGCCGCGCCGTTGAAGCCGCGTGTACTTAAGCGTGTGAGCAGAGACAACCCAAAGAAGGAGAAACACCCGAATCATGGCCAAGATTGCAAAAATTGCTCACCGCGAGAAGGTAATGGACACGACGAAGTCGACCGACTGTCCCAAGTGCAAAAAGCCGACGCGCATCGTCAGGCGCGTAAAGGACCGCGAGCGCGGCGTCCCCGGCGGCGTCTACATCTCGTGCTCTGCCTGCGACTTCTACGAGAAGCTTTAAGTTTCAGTTGAAGTTATGAGTGAGAAGCCCGGCAACTGCCGGGCTTTTTCGCGTGTGTCCAGGTGCTACGGATTAGGCGGCGCGATTTGCGTTGGCAGGAGGCCTGGCTTAATGTAAGCCGGATCGAGCAGAGTGTGCGCGGCCTTTTCGAACACGGCAAAGGGGCAAGGCTGATTGGCGCGGCAGCCGGGAGGCACGAGATCGAACTCAACGGGTGGGTTGTCCAGCGTAAGGGCCTGGCCGGAGCGTAACTGATCGTAGCTCTGCGCGCGGAAGAAAAGGCGGACGGTGAATTGCTTCGACGTTGAGTTCTGCCACAGTTCAAAAACAATCTGCGAATCCGGAGGCGTGTCGTCGGTGACGCCGCCGGCATTCCAGTGCAGATTGAACAATCCGCCGAGGCGGCTCAAGTCACTGTCGTGACCGCCAATGTAAACCAGGCGCGCGCCAACTGGACCGAAAGCGCCGGCAATCGGCACGGCGGGCGAGGCTTGCGTGGCCTGCTCAAGCGTGTCGAGGATGTGCGCTGCCAGGTTGGAGCCGCGCGAGCGAGCCGATAAGGGCGTACGTATCACCTGATCAAACCCCTTGATATAAAGCGGCATGAGATGGAGGAGAGTGGGCTTATCGACTCGCCCCCAACCCACTTCCTGCATCGGTTTGCCGTCGAAATATTCGAGCAGAAAATCCTCAATCAGTGAAGGGGCTGCGGCGAGGGGCCTCGGATCGCCGAGGATGGGCTTGGCGGCGGGATGCGCAGGATCGGGAGCGAGGATATCGGCAAGCTCTTTCAGCCCGGGGTTTGTGGCTAGGGAAAAGAAGGCATCCGGGTCGTTTCCCAATGTAGCTCGCTGGTCAGCCGCGACCGCCTCCGCGGAGGGTGGGGGAAAGGTTCCGGGGATCGGCAAGAAGATGGGGTCTGCTTTGCCGGGAGCCGCATCGACCATATGAACAGGCGGCGGATCGCAACCAGGCTCCAGGCCAGCAAAGGTGCTGCGCGTGCTCAGGATGGTGCGCTCATTGGTATCGGCGTATAGATAAATGTCATTGCTACCCGGGCAGCCGGTGGCAGGGAACAGGCCCTTGCGGGCAAGGTCGAGTCGCATATAAGCGCCCATTTGGCGAATTGCCAGGGCGCCGTGCGGCGTCAGGTAGCCAGGCGGAACCTCCCATGCAGGCCACGCAGCGGAAGAACGAAGATCAAGAACCGAATTGGCGATGAGGGGAGGACGGACTCCATGACGAGACAAAACCAGCGTGAAGCGAAGCTTGTCCTTGCCATGGTTTCCGGATGGCTGGGTTTGCGCTGGGGCAACGATAGCCGCAATCAGGAGAGCCGCAAGAATCAGCTTTTGCATATAGATAAATTGTAACCGTAAACAAACCAACAAAGCTCTATATGCCGTGATGATTACTCTATCCGAAGAACACCATTGCCAGGTGGTTGACCGCATAAGCCGCGATCCAGGCCAGCGCCAGCATGTAGAGGAACTGGAATGCGGGCCACTTCCAACTATTTGTCTCGCGATGGACGACGGCGATGGTCGAGGTACACTGCATGGCGAAGGCGAAGAAGATCATCAGCGCCAGCGCGCCGCCCAGAGTCATGTCGTGATGCAGGGCGGTTTGCAGGCTGAGGGCATGCGTGTCGGCCTCGGCGCCATACAAGGTTCCCATGGTGCTTACCATAACCTCACGGGCCAGCACGCTGGAGAGCAGGCCGATGCCGATCTTCCAGTTAAAGCCGAGTGGATGAATGGCCGGCTCGATAAAGTGGCCCAGGCGGCCGATGATGCTGTCGGCCAGTTCGGGCGCGGAGATTTGTCCGTTCGGAGCCTGAATCACCGGCAAATGCGCCAGCACCCAAAGGGCCAGCGTGACACACAAAATAATCGTTCCGGCTTGGCGCAGAAAGACACGAGCACGGTCCAGAAGTCTCAGCCCCAGTGAGCGCAGTGTGGGCATGCGGTATTGCGGCAGTTCTAGGATGAAAGGCGTCTCACTGGATTTGAGGATGGAGCTTTTCAGCAGCCATGCGGTGGTCATAGCGCCCACAAAACCGGCCAGATAGAGGCCTAGCATGGTCAACGTGCGCAGGCCGAGAAAGCCGTGCAGGTAGGTGATGTTGGGAATGAAGGCAGCGATCAGCAGCATGTAGACCGGCAGGCGGGCCGAGCAGGTCATGAAGGGCGCAACCAGAATGGTCGCCATCCGGTCGCGCTTGTTCTCAATGGTGCGCGTGGCCATGATAGCCGGAACGGCACAGGCGTAGGCCGAAAGTAGGGGAATGAAGGCTTTGCCGTTCAAGCCAGTTGTCCGCATCACGCGGTCGGCGATCAGCGCGGCGCGAGAGAGATAGCCGGAGTCTTCCAATACGCCAATAAAGAGGAATAGCAGCAGAATTTGCGGCAGAAAGACGAGCACCGAGGAGATGCCCTTCCATGCGCCGTCGAGGATTAGAGATTGCAACCATCCGGCGGGCAGCAGAGGCCGGATGAGGTTGCCGACACCGGCCAGGATGACGCCGAAACCGTCGGAGAGCGGCTGGCCGATGGAGAAGACCACCTCAAAGACGCCGACGACGACGAGAAGAAACAGGAGCGGTCCCCAGACGCGATGCAGCAGAACGCTGTCGATCTTGCGCGTGCCTTCAACCGAGAGCGGAGCGCGGTATCCCGTGCGGCGGCTCACCTGAGCGGCCCAGGAGTGTGCGCTGGCCGCGTTGCCCACGACGGGCAGCGTGAGCGGTTTAGCGGCGGTACGATCGGTTTGCTGGTTCAGAAAGAGCGGAACGGCATCCAGGCCGGTTCCGTTGACAGCACTGATCTGGGCTACGGGCGCGCCCAATTCGCGGGCCAGCTCAAGGGCGTCAATGTGGCCGCCGCGGGCCTCCATCAGGTCGCTCATGTTGAGCAGCACCAGGGTGGGCAGCCCTAGCGCCAAAACCGGCGCGGCCAGCATCAACTGACGGGTCAGGTGCAGGGAATCGAGCACTATCAGCACCGCGTCCGGCTTGGGTGTGCCGACCATCTTGCCGCGTAGCACATCGATGGATACCCGGGCATCCTCGCTGTAGGGGTCGAGCGAGTAAATGCCGGGTAGATCAATCAGAGTCAGGTCAGCGCGACCCACTCCGGCCATCAGGCCCATGCGCTGCTCGACGGTAACGCCAGGAAAGTTGGCCACCTTCTGGCGAAGGCCTGTCAGCCGGTTGAAAAGGGTGGATTTGCCAGAGTTTGGCGGACCAATCAGCACAACGGTCCTGAGCTGCCCGGCATAAGGCTGGGTTTTGGGCGGCACGAAGGCTGGTGTCTCACAACAGGCGCTCATTGGGCGGCCTCGGGTTGCGAAACTGCGGCTGATGCAGGCCGCATATGGATGGCAGCGGCGGTCTCACGGCGGAGGGCAATCTCCATGCCGTCAACACTATAGACGGTTGGATCGCCAGCCGGAGCGCGCAGCAGGACCGTGACCAGCGCATCGGGAACAAATCCCATGTGCATCAGATGGTTTTGCACGGATTCAGGCAGATCGAGGCCCATCAGGACACCGCTCTCGCCTACTTTCAACTCGCTCAACACGCTCAACCGTCAGCTCCGATGGCCGCCAAAGGCGGAACAATGAAAATACGACTAGAATTGTCGTATTTAAGTATACGACCTACTCACCTATGCCGCAAACGGTGATTTACACTTCTTTGGCACAGTTTGAGCGTAAAATTCGTTTTGGGAAGCTGAGAATGCGGGGTTCAGAATGCAATATCGCAGTTTTGGAAGACTGGACTGGAAGGCGTCGGCACTGGGCTTTGGCTGCATGCGATTTCCCACCAGGGAAGGCAACCGTTTCAGTGGAGAGATTGACGAGGCCGAGTCGGTGCGCATGGTTCGCAACGCCATCGACAACGGAGTCAATTATCTCGACACAGCGTACGTTTACCATGATGGCCAAAGTGAGCTTTTGCTGGGCAAGGCGCTCCAGGACGGCTACAGGGAAAAAGTCAAGCTGGCTACCAAGCTGCCGGTGTGGATGGTAGAAAGCACGGCGGACTTCGACCGCATACTCAATGAGCAACTGCAAAAGCTGCAAACGGACCACATCGACTTTTACCTGCTGCATGCGCTGAGCAGGACGCGTTGGCGGGAGATTGTGTTGAAGCACGATCTTCTCACTTGCGCCAAGGCCGCGCTGGCAGACGGACGAATAGGGCATTTGGGCTTCTCCTTTCACGACGAGTACGAGGCCTTCGAGGAGATTGTGAACGGCAGCGATCTGTGGAGCTTTTGTCAGATTCAGTACAACTACATGGACACGGAGAACCAGGCGGGCACGCGCGGACTGAAGCTGGCGGCGGGCAAAGGATTGGCCGTCGTGGTTATGGAACCGTTGATGGGCGGCAGGCTTGCAGATCCGCCCCAGGATGTTCGTGACGCGATGGAGAGCTTTACGCTGCACCGCTCACCGGTTGAGTGGGCATTTCAATGGCTCTGGGATCAGCCGGAGGTTTCGGTGGTTTTGAGCGGCATGAGCACGATGAAGCAGGTGGAAGAGAACCTTAGCTTTGCCGATCGCTCGGGCGTTGGGAGTTTCAGCGCGGCGGAGAAAGCGTTGATCACTGAAGTAAGGGAAAAGTACAGCAAGCGCATCGTGATTCCTTGCAGCAAGTGCAACTACTGCATGCCCTGTCCGAATGGCGTATGGATTCCGGCCAACTTTGAGTTTTTCAACTTCGCGCATTTGTACGACAACGTGGCAGACGCGCAGTTCCGGTACAAGATATTTCTCACCGAGGCGCAACGAGCAAGCGCCTGCATCTCCTGCGGCCTTTGCGAGGAGATGTGCCCGCAGGGAATCGAGATCAGCGAGCAGATGGCTAAGGTTGCCGCACTGCTGGGATGAACGGCAGTGGTCAGTGAACAGAGAACAGGCAGCTTGCTGAGTCATCTGCGTACTAACGCTGCGAAATTATCTGCAAGGCGTTTTCCACAGCAAAATCGCAAATCTCACATGCTGATACGTATTCAAGATTGAAGGCTAATTCTGGCTATTGATCGAAATCCATGTATCATGTTGAAAATAAATCTATTTATCTGCATAACCCATGCGAGAAGAAAAACGAAGAATCATAGATTGCTGAATTAATCTGCAAGGTTTAGGGGGTCAAAAAAAATATTGGGGGGAGGGAGGGTGGGGACCCCTACGGGGTGGTACGGACCTGTCATATCCCTGACATTTTGAACCGGGGGCATCTCCGACACTGCGACGAAGACCAGTCGTTACACCCCAACGAGCAAAGATCACTCATTGGGGACACCGAGTCGCTGGGGACCCCGGCAAGTGTCACTAGTGGTCCGCGCATCTGGATATTGTTCATGGGATGATTGTGCGCCAAAAGAGGGTAATTATCTGCAAGATCTAAACAAAATTGAGGAAAAATATACTTCCCTGAAAAGGGGAAAGAAACGGTGAATCTGCGCAATTCTTGTTGCGATTCCCATAGGCGCTACGAAAAGACAGCGAAAACAATTCGCAAGCATGCTCATCCTTGCATCTGCCCTGAATGCCGGTATCACACAACTGCTATTCCTCATTCGGTCCAGTCAGTTAGAAACTAGAGTGGTCGCAAGCGTTCTGCACGGCGCGCTCGAGGACACCAACCAGTTATCGCAGATACGTATGCCTTAACTTTTTGTACACTCGTAAGCCGATGACGAAGCATTAGACAACGCTTTCCAACTAGACGCACAAGACGACGATCACCAATTCGATCCGCCATGTCGAGTGTATAAAACAGGGCACCTACCATTTTCTTATCTAGAATATCGCGTTTCTGTTTCTCGTCCTGAATTCCCGCGTAGGAAATTATCAAACGCTGCATTTCCTCAAATAGATCATAAAAGTCGGCATTGCGCGCCGCATGAAATTGATAATTCTCCCCGTGTCTTCGATACTCTACAATGTGTGGACTTTCGATAATAATCAATGGGAACCGCGTGATGATCCGGGGGAAGTACTCTAAATCGGCAAAGTACTTATAGTGGGGATCAAAGAATCCCACCGCATCCATGATAGTGCGGTGCAGTACAGCGCCAGAGGGAATCATTGGACAATTTAAGATCGTGCCCGGACTTGGCTCGGAAAAGATATATCGAAAACCGCCGTCAAACACGTGGCCTGCATATTGATGGAGAATCAGAGCCGGTCCTTTTGCGAGTGCGCACGCACATCTCAGCGCATCGAGCGCACCAGGCTCCAATCTGTCATCGTCATGCACTATACATATCCAGTCTCGAGTGGCTGCATGTAGGCAAGTGTTCCAGTTTGCAACCAAGCCCTGGTTAATATCATGACGGATAACCTTTACGCCGGGTACCTTACTCAACAGCTCAGCCGTACCGTCTGTCGAACCGTCGTCGGAAACAATTACTTCATCTCCACTTCTTGCCTGATCGCAAATAGAATTAAGCAACACCTGGACGGTATGACGTCTGTTATATGTAGGTATAGCGATCGTCAGTGGAATCTCTTCAATTGAGCGTTCTGCAACTTCAATCATCAATTCTTCTTTCGTAAAATTGCAACCAGAAAAGTCGAATTTCAGCCTCTCGGCCCACCACTTTGCATCTTGTCACCATGTAACGAAACTGCGCAGTTTAAAAACGCGCAAACTCACCGGTAGAATCACCATTGGATCGGAATCTCCATTGGACATGAATCTCCATTTTGAAAATACTCTCACTAGAATTGTACGTCCGTTGGCACAAATTACAAGACCAACGCGGTAGTTTCAGGAAAAAGCCAGATAATTCGCTGCCGTCCTTGACTCACACAGCTAAAGGTAAGCCCACGTCGTCAATTTCTCCAAAACTTCTCCCGATTCTCAACGAGCATTGACCAGAGCCCCCTTACGGAAGCGCATCCTACTTTAAAAGGGTCATGTAGAGCTTGATATAGTCCTCAGCCATCCGTCTGGAATCGAAATACTTCGACCTTTCCATCGCGTGTGCCCGCAACGTGTCAGCAAGTTCCTGGTCGCTGAGCAGACGCTCAATGGCGCTCGCAAGCGCCTCAGGATTTCCATCTGGAAAGAGCAAGCCCGCTCTTTCCTCATCCAATGCGTAGCGGTTCGATGGAATATCAGTTGCGGCGCAAACGCAGCCACTAGCCATAGCCTCCAACAACGAGATCGATAAACCTTCAGCATGCGTCGACAGCACGTTGATGTTCATCCGTCGAAAGATTGCAGGCGTATCGTTGCGGTTACCCAGAAAATGAAAGTTCGCCACGCCGAGCATTTTTACGAGATTCTCGCAGATTTTCCGTTGGGAGCCATCTCCGATAGCGACGAAATGCACTTCGGGCCGCCATGCGTTAACCAGTTTGGCCGCGCGAATGAACGTTCCGTAATCCTTTTGCGGCTCAATCCTCGCCGCCATCCCAACTACTGGCGCATCAACCGGTATTCCATCTACCTCAATCCTTGTAACTTTATTCAAGCGATCAAGCTGAATCCCATTGGGGATGAGCTCCATCTTCCGACGAGGCGGGCTCACCCATTTGAGGATGTATTCATCCGCTTCGGGCGTTAGCAATACCACTTTATCGGTGAACAAACACGCGAGGCGATGCTGCAAAAAGTAGCGCCTACCTGGGCTCGCATGGTGTGTGTGCACAAACGGTATCCGGTTCCGCCGTGCCGCAATCGCGCCAACGAACCACATCTCCCAATGCTCATGAATCACGTCGAAGCGCCTGTTTCTCAGGATCTGGTCAATGGCCTGGAATCTGCCCCGGAAAGTCCCTCCGCAACCCATGTTTGCCACCTCAATCCCCTGGCTGCGCGCCCAATCGTCTAATGGCGCCTTGGGAGAAACTGTCGCAATCGTAACCTCGTGACCCATCCGCACCTGGGCTGCGGCCAGATCGATCAGTATCGTGGTTACTCCACCGATACTGAGATGTGTATGGAGATGCAGAATCCGCATATCTATGGCTCCGCCCTTATTCCTGTGTACTACCCGATTGTATACAAGCGACGTCATCAAGATTACCGTTTTGAGCAATAAACCGATTCAGGCCCGTGGATTGTGTGGGAACATCTGACTGGCATGGATTCAGGTAGTCAATATGCGCATATGCTTGCGGCCATTAGGCCGACTAGATTATTGGAGCTTCCTTATATAATTCATTGAGGTGGTGATGCCTGAAGATTGGTAGTTCAATTTGTATCGGCCGCTAGTTTAGGATGAAGGTTTCTGCAAATAGTCAATTCGCCTGAACGCTCCAATTCATAATTGAAACCGGCTACGGCTTTGAAGAATGTCCTTTCGCAATCCGGTCCGTGCAGCTCGATACAAATGTTTCTAACTCGATGCAGCCAAGCTCTTGCACTGGCGCCGAACACTTCCAGTTCAGCACCCTCAATGTCGACTTTGAGTAAATCCACTGCCGTGCAGCCTGAAATATCGATTAAATCGCCAACATTCCAGGCCCGCACATTGCCAAGACTACCCTCCTGTGGCTGGGCGACCATCCTGGCGCATTCAAGCCCATCACCGGAAGTGACCTTTGAAAGACTGAGTAAACCGGCCTGGGACCAGACTGCTCCAGTCAGGACTAACGCCCGCCCATCATATGGCTCAAGATTCATCCTACAAATTGCGACATTTTGTTCGTCAGGCTCGACAGCAATGGAACGAGCATCGGGGAAACAACTTAAGAAGTAAGCTGAAGAGTACCCTACATTCGCTCCCAAGTCGAGAATCAAAAATACATTTACCATGCCTCGCAAAGTTGAATATTCTTCGAAATTGAAGATTTGCCAAAAGACTTTCATGTCGCTCGAGCCGCGCAATCGAGCCGTTAATGCGTGCTGGACCTGACGAGGACGCACACGCCAACTTTTAGGCGTACGGATTCCCAAGGTCTGACATACACGAATCAGATACCATTGCAAAGTAGACCGCGCGCCCACCAATCTCCGCCACTTGATTATGGTGAAAAAGCGATCTCTAATACAATGAATGTATGTTTCCCCTATTTCCATTTAGCATACCTTGCGGTGTCAGTATACCGTCCGTTGCCACTGCCGCGACCATTTTCTGCATTTGTTCCAGAGCCAAAGAACCCGACGTGCATTGCAAGGCCTTTTCCATAACCATAAAGCATTGATTTGCCTTATCTAGAGCGATGCCTAAGAACGCTGGAGACTGTCTGGTACCGGCCTGCTCTATTTGTTGTGGATTACCCAAGTCCTGGTATCAGGAGCTACGCACTAGTCAAAGCCCTATTCAAGCATGAGAATTGCCATACGATATGGGAATTATGACCCGCTATGTGTCTTGCATCACAGCAACTTGCCCCCTAGGATAAGAGACTAAAAGTCGCGGTCATTTTTCCGCCCAACCCGTTATGAGGCTAAGTAAATGAGTGAAAAGAAAATGGTTATTCTTGATGGAAACGAGGCAGCCGCCTCGGTTGCCTACCGGCTCACTGAAGTGGTCGCTATCTACCCCATTACGCCGTCGTCACCGATGGCCGAGTGGGCCGATCAGTGGCGCTCGGAGGGGAAGAAGAACATCTGGGGCGCATTGCCCATTGTGGAAGAGCTGCAGAGCGAAGGCGGAGCTTCAGGCGCGCTGCATGGCGCGTTGCAGGCAGGAGCCTTTGGGACTACGTTTACGGCCTCGCAGGGACTGCTGCTGATGATTCCCAATATGTACAAGATAGCCGGCGAGCTGACCCCGGCGACGATGCACGTGACGGCGAGGACGCTGGCGACACACGCGCTGTCGATTTTTGGCGACCACTCCGACGTGATGGCCTGCCGGTCGACAGGCTGGGCGATGCTGGCCTCCAATTCCGTGCAGGAAGTGGCCGACATGGCGCTGGTGGCGCAAATTGCGACGCTGGAATCACGGATTCCGTTCATGCATTTCTTCGACGGCTTCCGCACCTCGCACGAGGTGGACAAGATTTATCCCATCAGCGATGAGACGATCAGGGCGCTATTGGACGACAAGTACATTATCCAGTACCGGCAGAACGCGCTCTGCCCGGACCGGCCGTTTATTCGCGGAACGGCGCAGAATCCCGACGTGTTTTTCCAGGCGCGCGAGGCCTGCTCGCCCTTCCACGCGGCGGTTCCGGGGATTGTGCAAAAAGTGATGGACCGCTTTGCCAAGGAGACCGGCCGCGCCTACCACCTCTTCGATTATTACGGCGCGAAGGACGCCGAGCGGGTGATTATTTTGATGGGCTCCGGGGCCGAGGCTGCCGAAGAGGCCGTGGACGCGCTGACGCAGAAGGGCGAGAAGTTGGGAGTGCTGAAGGTTCGCCTCTACAAGCCCTTTGACGCGAGCGCATTTGTGGCCGCGCTGCCGAAGACGGTGAAGTCGATTGCGGTTCTGGACCGCTGCAAGGATCCGGGCGCGAGCGGCGAGCCGCTTTACATGGACGTGATGACGGTGCTGGGAGAGAACGCCGCCAAGCTGCCGTTTGCCAAAATGCCCACGGTGGTGGGCGGACGCTACGGTTTGTCGTCGAAGGAGTTTACGCCGGCGATGGTCAAGGGCATCTTCGACGAACTGGCCAAGCCCGCTCCGAAAAACCATTTCACCATCGGCATCAACGACGACGTGAGCATGAGCAGCTTGACATATGATCCGGCCTTCTCGACGGAAGACGCAAAGACGGTGCGGGCATTGTTTTACGGACTGGGCTCGGACGGCACTGTGGGCGCGAACAAGAACTCAATCAAGATTATCGGCGAGCAGACGCCGAATTTTGCGCAGGGCTACTTTGTGTACGACTCGAAGAAGTCCGGGTCGATGACGACCTCGCATCTTCGCTTCGGACCAAACCCGATCCGCTCGACCTACCTGATCACCCGCGCCAGCTTTGTGGCCTGCCACAACTTCAGCTTCCTGGAGAAGATGAATGTGGTGGAGGCGGCGATGCCGGGAGCGGTCTTCCTGCTCAATTCTCCCTATCCGGCGGCCGAGGTGTGGGACAAGCTGCCCAAGACCACGCAGGCAGAGATTCTCCGCAAGAAGATCGAGTTTTACGTGATCGACGGTAATGATGTGGCGCGCAAAACCGGCATGGGAACCCGCATCAACACTATTATGCAGACATGCTTCTTTGCCATCAGCGGCGTGCTGCCGCGCGAAGAGGCTATCGAGCAGATCAAGAAGGCGATCAAGAAGACATTCGGCAGACGTGGCGATGAGGTGGTGGCCAAGAACTTTGCCGCTGTCGATGCGACGCTGGCGCACCTGGAAAAAGTGAAGCTGCCGGCGGCGGTTTCATCTCGATTCGATCTTATTCCGCCGATTTCGCCCAAGGCGCCGAAGTTTGTGCGCGATGTGCTGGGAGAGATTGCCGGGGGACACGGCGACCAGATTCCGGTGAGCGCGATTCCTGCCGGCGGAGCATTCCCCAGCGCAACGGCGCAGTGGGAGAAGCGGAATATCGCGCAGTTTATTCCGGTGTGGGACAAGGATTTGTGCATTCAGTGCGGCAAGTGCGTGATGGTTTGCCCGCACGCGGTGATTCGCGCCAAGGTTTACCCGGAGTCGCTGGCCAAAAACGCGCCGGCAACTTTGCAGTGGGCCAAGCCGAAGTGGAAGGGAATGGAGCAGGATCGCTATACGCTGCAATTGGCTCCGGAGGATTGCACTGGATGCGCAGTGTGCGTGGAAGCTTGCCCGGTGAAGAACAAGAGCGACGCCAGCAAGAAGGCTATCAACATGGTTCCGCAGCAGCCACTGCGTGAGGTCGAGCGGGCGAACTGGGAGTACTTTCTGAACATTCCTGAGATTGACCGCTCCAAGTTGTCGCACGGGCAGGTGAAGGACCTGCAACTGCTGCAGCCGCTGTTTGAATTTTCCGGCGCCTGCGCGGGCTGCGGAGAAACGCCTTACATCAAGCTGCTGACGCAACTGTTCGGAGACCGGCTGTATATTGCCAACGCCACCGGCTGCTCGTCGATTTACGGCGGCAACTTGCCCACCACGCCCTACGCGTCGAACGCGCAAGGGAGGGGACCGGCTTGGTCCAACTCGCTATTCGAAGACAACGCCGAGTTTGGCTTCGGCATGAGAATCGCGCTTGACCAGCAGAAGGAGTTTGCCGAGTTACTGGTGACGAGGCTTTCAGGGTCCATCGGGGATGAGCTGGCAAAGGGCCTGCTGGGGGCCGCGCAGAATACCGAGACCGAGGTGAACCAGCAGCGTGAGCGGGTAAGGGCCCTGAAGGAGAAGCTGACCGGCAACAAGAGCTCGGATGCGCGCAACCTGCTGGCGATTGCCGATACGCTGGTTCGCAAGAGCGTGTGGATACTGGGCGGCGACGGATGGGCGTTTGACATCGGCTTCGGCGGACTGGATCATGTGCTGGGCTCGGGCAAAAATGTGAACGTGCTGGTGCTGGACACCGAGGTTTACTCGAATACGGGCGGACAAATGTCGAAGGCGACACCGCGCGGCGCGGTAGCCAAGTTTGCCGCCAGCGGCAAGACGAACAGCAGGAAGGACCTGGCGATGGAGGCCGTAAGCTACGGCTCGGTTTACGTGGCGCAGGTGGCGTTGGGCGGCAACGACAGCCACGTGGTAAAGGCCTTCCAGGAGGCCGAGGCGCACAACGGGCCTTCGATCATCATTGCCTACTCCAGCTGCATTGCTCACGGCTACGACCTGGTGCATGGGCTGGAGCAGCAGAAGCTGGCAGTACAATCAGGTTACTGGCCGCTGATGCGCTACAATCCGGCGCTGCGCGAAGAGGGCAAGAATCCCTTCCAACTGGACTCCAAGGCGCCGGCGATCCGGCTCAAGGAGTACGCCTATCGCGAGGCCCGCTACACGATGCTGGCGCGGGGCAATCCGGAGCTGGCGGCGCACCTGCTGAAAGAAGCGCAGGATGACGTGGAGCGGCAATGGCGGGTATACTCGGCGAGGGCGGCTATGCCGGGTCGCGGTGAGACACCGAACATTGCTCCCGCGGAGAAGCCAGAGGACAAGCCGGAACAAAAGCTGGCAGCGGAAGCTGCCGGAGGTGCGGAATGATCGATTTTTCCACGAAATATCTTGGTATGGATCTGAAAAGCCCCGTCGTGGTCTCCTCCACGCCGCTTTCGGAGCCAATTGAAAATGTTCGCCGCATGGAAGATTGCGGCGCGGCGGCGATCGTGCTTCACTCGCTTTTCGAGGAGCAACTAGCCCTGGAATCGCGGGCGCTTGACGATGATCTGTCGCGGGGCACGGACTCATTTCCCGAGTCGCTAGACTACTTGCCGGATTTGAAGGATTACCGCATGACGCACGAAGCCTATCTCGAGCACGTTCGGCAGTGCAAGAAGGCAGTGAAGATTCCTATTCTGGGCAGCCTGAACGGCGTCACACCGGGCGGCTGGGTGCGTTATGCGAAGGATATGGAGAAGGCCGGCGTGGATGCCATCGAGCTGAACACCTACGCGCTGGCTACGGATAAGAACCACACCTCCGCGGATATGGAGGGGCAACTGCTCAAACTGGTGGCTGAAGTAACCAGCGCAGTCAAGGTACCGGTGTCGGTGAAGCTGTCTCAGTGGTTTACCAGCCTGCCGTACCTGGTGGGGCAACTGGAGGCGGCGGGAGCGCGCGGAGTGGTGCTGTTCAACCGCTTCTATCAGCCGGATTTTGACATCGAGACACTGGAAGTGCGACCCACGCTGCACTTTTCCAAGCCCTCGGAGTTACTGCCGCGGCTGCACTGGGCGGCGATTCTCTATGGCCACGTGAAACTTGACATCGCTATCACCGGCGGCGTGCACTCCGCCGAGGATGTGCTGAAGAGCATCATGGCCGGTGGAAGCACAGTGCTGATGGCGTCGGCCTTGCACATTTACGGCATCGAGCACATTAAGCGAGTGCTGGACGACATGCGCTACTGGCTGGAGAAGCGCGAATACAAATCGCTCAATGAGACGCGCGGCTGCCTCAGCC
>Ga0326728_10001640_pt1 | contig 78217 bp, 63 predicted proteins | sample MB3enrmetagenome_FD_207602 | JGI IMG/M metagenome (GOLD analysis project Ga0326728, IMG submission 207602) | Lab enriched peat soil microbial communities from McLean, Ithaca, NY, United States - MB31MN | ecosystem: Environmental > Terrestrial > Soil > Wetlands > Peat | place: USA: New York...
GACTTGTTGGGGTAGGTCGGGCATAGTAGCAAGTTAGCGAGTCAGCGAACTGGCGATTCAGCGGTATTGGCGATGCGCGCCGGGCGCGCATCGCCGAACTTAAGCCGCGTGAGCTCGTGCTTTCCCACCCGGTCTGATCACTGACCACTGACAACTGATCACTGTCTTTAGAAGAAGCCCAGCTTCTTGGGGCTGTAGCTCACCAGCAGGTTCTTGGTCTGCTGATAGTGGTCGAGCATCATGCTGTGCGTTTCCCGGCCGATGCCGGACTGCTTGTATCCGCCAAAGGCAGCGTGCGCGGGGTAAGCGTGATAACAGTTGATCCACACGCGCCCGGCCTGGATTCCGCGTCCGAGACGATGGCAGCGATTGACATCTCGGGTCCAGAGGCCCGCGCCGAGGCCGTAGAGCGTATCGTTAGCGATGGCCAGCGCATCGGCTTCAGTCTTGAATGTTGTGACTGAAACCACCGGGCCGAAGATCTCTTCCTGGAAGATGCGCATGCGGTTATGTCCGCGGAAGACGGTGGGTTCAACATAGAAGCCTTCTTCGAGCTCGCCGCCGAGACGCGCACGCTTGCCACCGGCCAGCAACTCAGCGCCCTCCTGGTGGCCGATGTCGATGTAGCTGAGGATCTTTTCCAGCTGTTCGTTCGACACCTGCGCGCCGATCATCGTGGAGGGTTCAAGCGGGTTGGCCTGTTTGATGGCCGCGACGCGCTTGAGCGCGCGCTCCATGAACCTGTCGTAGATGCCTTCCTGAATGAGAGCCCGGCTGGGGCAGGTGCACACTTCGCCCTGGTTGAGCGCGAACATTACAAATCCCTCAATCGCCTTGTCGAAGAAGTCGTCGTCTTCGCGGCAGACGTCATCGAAAAAGATGTTGGGCGACTTGCCGCCCAGCTCGAGCGTGACCGGGATGAGGTTCTGGCTGGCATACTGCATGATAAGCCGGCCGGTGGTGGTTTCGCCGGTGAAGGCGATCTTGGCTACGCGCGAACTTGAGGCGAGCGGCTTGCCCGCTTCAAGGCCGAAGCCGTTCACGATGTTCAGCACCCCTGGCGGCAGAAGATCGCCGACCAGTTCGGCCCAAACGAGGATGCTAGCCGGAGTCTGCTCGGCCGGCTTCAGCACCACGCAGTTGCCCGCGGCCAGAGCCGGGGCGAGCTTCCAGGTGGCCATCAGGATGGGGAAGTTCCAAGGGATGATCTGGCCGACAACTCCGAGGGGCTCGTGGAAGTGGTAGGCCACGGTGTCGTGGTCAATTTCCGAGATTGTCCCTTCCTGGGCGCGGATGCAGCCTGCAAAGTAGCGCCAGTGATCGATGGCCAGCGGCAGATCGGCAGCGGTGGTTTCGCGGATGGGCTTGCCGTTGTCCCATGTCTCGGCCAGCGCCAGGATGTCGAGGTTATCTTCCATGCGCTGCGCAATCTGGTTCAGGATGACTGCACGGTGCGTGGGGCTGGTCTTGCCCCACGATTCGCGGGCCGCATGGGCCGCATCGAGGGCGAGTTCGATGTCCTGCGCGTTGGAGCGCGGGATTTCGCAGAATGCCTTGCCGGTGATGGGCGTGATGTTCTCGAAGTACTGGCCTGAAGCGGGCTCGACCCACTTGCCGCCAATGTAGTTGCCGTAGCGTGACAGGAAGCTCACGCGATCGCTGAGCTTACCCGGATGAGTTGCCGTGGTTGTGGCCATATCAAAACCTCCATGCAGGGAATCCGCGTGCGCCCTTCAGGGTTGTGGCTGGGCCTGGCGCCGTTATACGAATGAAATGGCTGACCGCGAAGGGGACGCAGCGAAAGAATCATACACCCGTTGCGCAACAGCTGGCACCAGGACCTGTTCACACTATCGGGATGGCGGAACGATTCAGCGGGCGCGGCAGGCCCGGACCGCTGTCAACGTAAGAATCCAGGGGCCGAACCCATATTTCGTTCGGGACTCGTACTAAAATGATTTATATAAGGAGTTGAGACGAAAGAATGCTTTCACGCCGGGAGTTTATTGCCAAAGGTACAGGAACCGCAGTAACAGTTGCAGCCGCAGCCAGCACCGGATTGCTGGCCGGCTGCGCCAACAGCGCCGCAAGCCATCCGCCGACGGTCAGCTCGTTTCACGATCTTGCCGGACCGCGCTCGCTGCGCGCACATGCGCGGCGTCATGGGCTCGTCTATGGCTCGGCCGTCGTCATTCCGGTGGTTCAAAGAAACGCCGATTTTGCCTCGTTGCTCAGTGAGCAGTGCGGCATCCTGGTGCCTTCAAACGAATTGAAGATGGTTGCTCTGCGGCCATCGCGCGACGCGTTCAATTTCGGCCCTCCCGACTTTCTCTACGACTTTACCCAGCGCAACCAGATGCTGATGCGCGGCCACACGCTCTGCTGGCATGAATCGGTGCCGGGGTGGATCAGGAAGATCGACAACAAGGACGACATCAAGCAGATCTTTATGGATCACATCACAACCGTGTGCAAACATTACGCCGGCAAGCTGCACTCGTGGGACGTGGTGAACGAGGCGATTGACCAAAACAGCAAGTTGCCGGGCGGATTGAGGAAGTCGTTCTGGTACGACAATCTGGGGCCCGAATACATCGACTTGGCCTTCCACACCGCGCGCGCCGCCGACCCGGACGTGAAGCTCACTTACAACGATTATGGAGTTGAGGGAGACAACGATGGCGATGCGGAGAAGCGCAGGCTCATTCTGGAGATGGTAAAGGGGATGAAGAGCCGCGGCGTACCCATCGATGCGGTCGGCATTCAAAGCCACCTGAATGCCGGCATGAAGTACGGCCAGGGTGTTGGCGATTATATCGAAGCATTCCGCCAGTTGGGCCTCGAGGTCTATCTGACTGAGCTTGATGTGAACGACGACAAGACTGCCTCCAGCGACCTGGCCGAACGCGACGCGATTATTGCCAAAACCTACACAGGGTTTTTGCAGGCGGCGCTGCCCAACCCGGCGGTGAAGATCGTTATTACGTGGGATCTAAGCGACCGATTCACATGGCTCAATGGCATTGGCTCGCATCGCAAAGAACAGCCCAACCGTTCACAGCGGCCGTTGCCTTTTGACACAGACTTCAAGCCGAAGGATTGCTTCTATTCGCTACGCGACAGCTTCGATCGTCGCAAGCGGGCGTAGCCACTTCCAACTTACTTTGAGCTTACCTGCGGCACTCCAGCCAGGGTGAAGTCGACCTTCCTGGTCAGCTTCTCGCCGTTCGACTGGAACGATACGCGCGCCTCGAAGTGACCTGCCCCAAGCTTGGCCGCGGACACGCTGGCCAGGACCGAAGCCGCGCCCCGAGGATCGGTGGGAATCCTGCTGGCGGGGCTCCGCATCACCAGTTGATTGCCGCGCCAGACCTCGATATTCATCAGGATCGGCGCATCGGACAACGCAGGCGCGTAAGCCACGGCGTAGAACTTGATTGCGCCGCTGGCGTCGGGAACCACGGTATCGGAGAGATCGGGCGTCACCTTTCCGCCGTGCGCTTCGAGCGGATCGTCGGCGTTCACCAGGCCCTGAATCCCGTCGACTCGCCGGGCCACGGTTACGTCGCTCATCGCAAACCTGGTGGGCGGGGGAACGTCGAGGCCGGTGCGGCTCACGCTGGCCTTCATGCTCTCACGGTCGACCGCCGCGGTCTCAACCGTGTAGTGGCCCGGCGGCAGCTGGAACGGCGTTGCGAAGCTCACAATTCCCTGCTCCAGCTCTGCCTTTCTGGCAATCGGCACGTCGTAGGGAATGTCCTTGCTGATCTTGTCGATCACCTGGCCCTTGTCATCCTTGATGAGCGCGGTCACGCAGACGTGGACCTTGGCCCACTGCTTATCGCTCACCACATCGAGATCGCGCGTGGGGGCCTGGAAGACGTAGGCGTATTGATTCTGCTCAGCTCCGGGACGAAACTCCATGGTTGCGGAGCGAAAATTGAACTGGTGCAGATCGGGCGTCGTGTCGATCGCCTTCATGGTGGCAATTTCAAAGGGATACAACTGCTGGCCATTCAGAATAGGCAGAGCATAGTACCCGCTGCGCGCGAAGACTTTCACGCCGGGGCGTAATACCCTGACTTCGATTTTTCTGAAGCTGCCGTCGGTCGCAATATTGATGGGCGCGTAGGTGAGCTCGTAGTGCGTGCGCACGTCTTCAAGGGCGTCGCGCAGGGGTTCGCGCATGTCGAGAGATGCCGGAAGCATCGAGCCGCCCGTGCCCACGGCGAGCTGCACAAGATTGCCCCTGGTGTCGGCGTGGATTGAAGACTCAGCAATCTCGCCCGACATTGCCGCGTCGGCTCTCACCGTCTGGTCGCCGCCATTGATTGCGCCCATCATCTGCTGCTTGCTGGCAGTTGCGGCCGCCTGCAACAGGCGTTTGGAATTCTCGAGATCTGATTGCTCGGTGAATCCGCGCGGATCAACCGCATAAATGGTGACATTGGCGCGATTGGCATTGCTGATGACGTTGTTGAGCAGTTCGACGGTGCCGTATTGCACGGGCAGTCCGGCTGAAAAGAGCAGAATCACTTTGCGTCCGGGTATACCGGCCTGCGCCTCGGCAAGCTGGCCAAGAGGACCGAGAAAGCGCGTGCTGTCGGCGTAAACGTCCTGCATCTCCTGATCCCAGCGTGTCGCCATCACGCGGTCGATTGTCTGGGCTGGTCCGAGGGCGGTCGCTTCAGCCTGCGCCGCGGCCCCGGCTGCTGCACTGCCGCCCCCGCCGCTTGGCATTTGAAGTGACGAATTGTAGCCGGCGCCGATATCCGATCCCCCGGCCGCGACGTCTCCGGATTCATTCGACGGATCGGTCGCGAAGTCGGAGCCTGCGAACCTGCCGCTGGCCGAACCGAGCGCGTAATCGGGCAGCATCTGCTGGTCAAGGGCATTCAGTTGATCAGTCATCGCGGAATCGACCGCATTCTGAACCGCCGCCGTGATCTTGTCGCCGTCATTGGTGTAGGGCTGGAGAGACTTGAGTCCCGACATGCCCAGACTGAAGACGCCCACGTAGAGGCTGGGCTTGAGCTCGTTCTTGACGAATTCGCGCAATGCCTCCTGGGTCAGCTTGCGGCCGCGCGGGTCAAGGCTGGCAATCACAATTGAAACCACGCTGATGTCGCGAAGCTCGTTCACGGTCACCGACTTGGTAGCGCCGGCCTCGGTCGCAGTGGCCGCGGCCGGAGTAGCGGGAGCCTCGTTACGCCCGTCGAAGAACTCGAAGTGCTTCACGCTTTGCGGAACGCCATCCTCAAAGACCTGCACCTCATCGGCGCGCAGATCGTGGATGATGTGGGCGCTTTTGTCGCGGGCGACAAAATCGAGAAGAACTTCTGACGTGGTGGTTTTGATGCTTGGCTCGGGCGCCTGGGCGGGCACGGCCAGAGGAAGGGCGATCAGCAGACAAAGCAAATATCGCATAGGCACCAGCCGGGCACAAGTATACTCGCATTTCCAGCGAGAGTACGTCGAGCGACGTACGAATAGATGGCCTCATTAGAGAGACGATTTCTGGCCGGAAAAGTTTACCTTGGCGCGCCGTTGGCTCAACCGCTTCGTCAGCTCAGCGCAATCCTGACCGCCGCGCCGTAGTCGTTTGCCTGCCACGACTGGCGGGGCAATTCGAGATTCAGCGCGTCGGCATCCTGAGTCCACTTGACCTTTTCCTCAGTGCCGAGCACGGTTACGTTCTGGATCTTGCCCGGGTTTGTCTTGGCTGAGAGACCGAGCGACGCAATCTGCACCGGGCCAAACGGCCATCCCAGGAAGATTGCATAGATCACGCTGTTGGCCTTGTTGCGCGTGAAACGGATGTCTTTAGCGCTCAGGGCGCTGATGCTCTCCCCCTTGAACGATCCGCTCTCAACCTTGTTGGGACCTTCTCCGGAAACGGTCCACGGACGTGTCTCGTAGATGGCTTCGCCGTTGATCCTGAGCCAGGCAGCGATCTCATCCACCACGGCGGCCTCTTTGCTGTCGATGGTGCCATCGGGCTTGCCCGGCACATTCAAAATGAAGGTGCCGTTTTTGCTGACCGTGTCCACCATCCAATGAATCGCGTCGCGCGGAGGCAGATATCCGCCGTATTCTCCGGGCATCTCGTAGAGTCTGCTCTGGTAGTGCCACTCGCCAATGCAGGTCTCGGACTGCCACGCATAAGGCATGATGCCGCTGGTGAGGCCGCGCTCGTAGTCGGCCACAACCGACTTGGCCAGTTTGTCGGGCACGTTCTTGATGTTCAGAACCGCTTCCATTTTGCCGCGCGTCTTCAGGTTGTGGTTGTAGAAGTACGCACCCACATTCATGCCGCCCCAGCCCAGCGGCAGCAGCGCGTTGTCGAAGTAAAGCAGGTCGGGATCGTGCTGATCAATGAGGTCGCGGGTGCGGTCATAGAAGTGTTTCACATAAGATACATCGGGCAGGGCGTTCTTGGGATGCTTCACGCCGTAGAGCATCTGCGGATCGAGCCCATCCCACCACTGGTTTTTGCCGTCGCCCCTGGTCAGGCGGCCGTCGTAAGGCACGCCGGCCATCGCGCCGTTTTTGTCGGCGCCGTGCGAGGTCTGGAACCACCACCAGTTGCGCGCCTGGTGCACGGTGACGCCGAAACGCAGTCCCTGGCGCCGCGCCGCCGCAGCCCACTCACCCACGACGTCGCGATGCGGGCCATGATTCTTTGCATTCCACGGCTGGTGCTTCGAATCCCACGAGTCAAAACCGTCGTGATGGTTGGCCAGTGAGATGAATAACCGCGCGCCGGCCTTCTTGTAGCGCTCAATCATCGCTTCCGGCTCCCAGTTGAGCAGCGTCCACTGCGCGGTCAGGTCTTTGTAGCCAAACTGCGAAGGATGGCCGTAATGGCTGTTCTGGAACTTGTAGTCGGGAGATCCCTCTTGGTACAAGGCGCGCGCGTACCAGTCGCCGAACTCGGGCACGCATTGCGGGCTCCAGTGCGCCCAGATGCCGAATTTCGCGTCGCGATACCACTCGGGCGCGTCGTAACTCAGCAGCGAATCCCAGTTCGCCTGGAAGGGCCCTTCGCCGCTGAGGCCGTCGACCGGGGCCTGCATGGGCACGCCATCCCATGAGCCGCCGGGTAACTCGCCCGGCTCGCCCCATTCGGTCGCCGACCAGTCGGCGTCGTTCAGTTTGGTCTCCACAATCCTGCCGTCCACAAGCGCATAGAAGACACGCTCCGCATCCGGCAACGCACAGAACTCTTCATAGGTCAGATGAAGTCGATTGAAGCCGGCGGGCGCGATCAAACCTGCCTGGCCTGCATTCCCCTTCATGGGGATGGCGCTTGCCGCCGCAGCGGCCGCAACCAGCTTGCAGAACTCTCTTCTTTGCATACTTCCTTGCTCCTTTTTCACTTGTTGCGGGCCGTCTGCTTGCCGAGCGGCGCGGGCGTCAGTCGCCAGACGCCACGGCGGTTGTTTCTGCGAGGGATTTCCTCAGCCGTTTCTCCGCATCCGGATTCCAATAGCCGCAATCCAATTCCAGAAAGACCGAGGTGTAGGGAATGGCGAGCGTCGATTTGAGAATCACGATGTTGAAGAGCTTGGCGCTTTCATCGAGCTTCGCGATGATCTGCTCGTGCCCGAGCACGCGCGCGTCCCGGCCAAGGAGGCGATCGAGTTCGCTCCGAAGTCCGGCTACCCCGGGGGCATCCTTCTCCGGCACCTGCTTTAGTTCGGCGTCTAAATAAATATTGGCGCGAACATGATTGTGCGCGGCGATTGAGTCGAGGACCTTGCCCAGCAGCCGAAGGTGATCTTCGCCGGTCGAGATGGTTTCAATGCCTGGGTTGGACTGAGCTGGATAAGCCGAATCGGCGACGACGATCCAGTTGCGATGGCCGAAAACGGGAACGAGGTGCTTGATGCGGCGTTCCCAACGGCTCGGAAAAGGAGCGGCGTGCGCGCCCACCATGGCGAAGACGCCAACCACGGCATAGCAGACCAGCGGAACGATCATGCTGACCGCCATGCTCTTTGTGATCTGGTAGGCGAATCCCATCAGCGGAGTAAAAACCGCGCCGCCGATGATGGCCATGACCAGCAGCGATGCGCCTTCCTTGGTGTGCTCGCCCAGATCCCTGATACCCAGCGCAAAGATGGTGGGGAACATGAGCGACATGAAGAAACTGGTGAGCAGCACGGCGATCAGGCCCACCCATCCGGTCCATAGGATTCCGATCAATAGGAGCAGGATGTTGGCTATCGCGAAAGCACCCAGCATCTTGTCAGGACGGAAGTGCTTCATCACCCAACTGGATGTGAACCGGCCGACGGCGAAGGCCCCGAGCGTTGTGGTGAGCAGATAGCCGGCGAGTTTTTCTGGGACGTGGGTGTAATCCTGGCAGTACTGGATGAAGTAGCTCCAGGTGCCCACCTGCGCGCCCACGTAGCAGAACTGGGCGATCACGGCCGAAAGAAAGTGGGGATAGCGAAAGAGTGTGAGATAGCCGCCGGACCTGTGGCCGTTTGCGACAGCGGAGTCTCCCTCGATGACCGGGAACTTGGTCCGGAAGATGAGCATTGCCCACACCAGGACCACGACGCCCAGCACCATGTAGGGCGCGAGCACGCGCAAAGTCTCGTGGTTGAGGAACCCGTCATAAACTCCCTGGGCCTTCATGCGCGCAATGTCGGTGGCGCCGGGTTCAATGCCGGAAAAAATGAAGACTGTTCCGATCAGTGCTCCGGTTATCGACCCCAAGGGATTGAAGGCCTGCGAGAAGTTCAGCCGCCGGACCGCGGTTGAGGGATCGCCGAGCTGGGCGATCAGGGGGTTGGAGCCGGTTTCAAGAAAGCCGAGGCCGCTGGCGATGACGAACAGGGCGAAGAGAAAGAGCGGGTAGCTGCGCGCCATCGCGGCGGGATAAAAGAGGAAGGTTCCGGTTGCGTAAAGCAGCAGGCCGGTCAGGAGCCCCCGCTTGTATCCATAGCGGCGCATCAACAGGGCCGCGGGGATGGCAAGCAGGAAGTACCCGAAGTAAAACGCCGATTGCACGAGACCAGCCTCAAGGCGGTTGATCTCGAAGGACTTCATGAACTGGCGGATGAGAACGTCGTTCAGGTTGTTGGGAATGGCCCACAGAAAGAACAACCCGGTGACAAGGAAGAAGGCGACCTTGCCGGTACGTGGAAGGAGAGGCGCCGAAGAAGATTGAGGCGCAGGGTGCTCGGTTGGTGCAGTGTGCATTGATTACTCCGCAGTGGGGCAGACCGCGACCTTACCACAGCGGCCCGAGGCCATCAAGCTGTAAGCCTCATCCGCCTGGTCGAGAGAGAAGCGGTGCGTAACGATATCTTCAGGGTGCAGTTTCCAGCGAACGAGGCGCTCCACCAACTCCTCCATGAGCCAGGTTGAGGTGACCCAGGAACCGTAGATGGTTTTCTGTTCGTGAATGATGTCGGGCGAGGGGTTGAAGGTGACGGCGCCGCCCTCGCCGACCATCGCCATCTTTCCCCATTTACGGGTGGCGCGAATGGCGGTTGCGCGGGCTTCGGCGTTTGCACTGCAATCGACCGCGCGCTCCACGCCGTAGCCGCCGGTAAGCTCTCGGACCTGGCTCACATTGTCAGAGCCGGCGGCAAGAACCGTATCGCAAAGGCCGAGGCGCGCGGCGATATCGCGGCGTTCGGGCGAAATATCGATGCCGATGATCTTTTCGGCGCCCAGCTTGCGGCACAGGGCTCCGACGGCCAGGCCAACGGGTCCGAGGCCGGTGATCAGCACCGCGTGGTTGCCGTTGATTCCAACTTTCTCGAGGGCTTCGTACACCGTGCCGAAACCGCACGCCACCTGCGCGCCGTCGAGATAGGTGAGGGAGTCGGGCAGTAGAATGAGGTCTTTTTCTTCCGCGAGCAGATACGGGGCCATGCCGCCATCGCGCTGCCAGCCATAGGCCCGGCGATATTCAGGGCTGGTGCACGAGATCATGTAGCCCCGCCGGCAGTCGTTGCACACGCCGCAACCCGAGATGTGATACACAATCACGCGGTCGCCGGCCTTGAAACGTCGGCAGCCCGGGCCGGTCTCGACAATCAAACCGGCAGGTTCATGGCCCGCGATCACTCCCTGATAACCCTCAGGGCCTTTGCCCAGATGCTCGTGGTAGATGGCGCGAATGTCGGATCCGCATATGGTGGATGCTTTAACTTCGATCAGCACCTCGCCGTGACCCGGCTCAGGTACCGGTACTTCCTTCATCACTACGGTGCTGTTTCCCGGAAGAAATGCCGCTTTCATGGTGTTGCCCATTACAACTTGCTCCTCGCTGTCTGCGTTTGCATTCCCTGCCGGAGTGACAGCGTTTTCATTTTCAAGCCGGCATCAATTATTCGTCATTGACCTGACACTGCACCACTCAGAACTGCGTTTTTTATGGAGGCGTTATCACTCCGTCGATATCCCAGAGAGCTTCCCAGGATTGATTGTCTTTCCACAGGAAGACCTGCCCCTTGATCAGGCGGCAGTTGCGGTCGAGCTCCGCGATGGCGCTCATGTCTTCGGCGGTTAATGGCTCACCGGCGACGCCAAGCAGGTTGCTCAATATATTGCGCGGATTGGCTGAGAACGGGATCGGCACCTGCCCGCGCTCGACGGCCCACTTGATGCAGACCACCGCCGGGTGCACGCCAAGCCGCCGCGCGATTTCGACGATTACCGGATCTTCGGTCGGCGAAGTGTCTTCAGGGGTACGATCGCGTTCCGGCCGTCCCGGAGAGCCGATGGGCGAGTAACCGATGGGCTGAATTCCCTTCCCCACCAGGTAGCGGAAGAACTCCGGCTGCTGGAAGTGCGGATGCAACTCCATCTCATTGGCCACCGGCTTGATGCGCGCGTCGCGCAGCAATAGCTCCATCTTGGGGATGGTCATGTTCGATGTGCCGATGTGGCGGACCAGTCCCAGATCGACCAGCTCCTCCATCTTGCGCCACGTGCGCATGTAGTTCTCGTGAATGTAAGGAACCGCATGAGGGTTGCGCGCGCTCACGTCGCAGCCGGGAGGATGATGGTTTGGAAACGGCCAGTGAACCAGAAAGAGGTCGAGATAACCGGCCTGCAGATCGGCCAGCGACTTCTCGCACGAACCAATGACGTCGTCCTCGCCGTGCATGTCGTTCCATAGCTTTGAGGTGATCCAGAGCTCCTCGCGGCGAAGGCCATTATCGAGGAGGTTTCTGAACGACTCACCGATTTTGTCTTCGTTGCCGTAGACCCTGGCGCAATCGAAGTGCCGGTAGCCGACCGACGCCGCGTACAGAACTGCTTCGGCAACAGCATCGTGCGAAACATGGTCTGAGCCAAAGGTCCCCAGGCCGATAGCCGGCATTTTTGCGCCCGAGCTCAAAGTCCGGTGTGGGACGGTCGCGGGGTTCACGCCCAGGGTCCGCTGGTCGGCAGCATCTGATGGAGATTGCATGGAATTTCGTCTCCGTAATCGTTAACTGAAACCATATCACTTCGTCCAAAAGCCGACAAGCGCAAGAGGTCTCCGGCCCTGAAACCTCGTGCATTTGGGGGCCGAATCCGGGGAGTTGGATCGCGCCAGATCCGGCTTTTACCCATCGCCGTCGAGCGCCGGGCAGCAGTCTGGTGCTCTAGACTGAAGAGGGCATCCAAGAGAAAATAGGAAACTTGCTCGCGATATCTGCTTCGGCAGGAGAGAGGTGAAATCCATGGCCGTGCGAATGAAGGACATTGCAACCGAGCTTGGTCTATCAGTCGTCACGGTCTCAAAGGTGCTGAGGAACCACCCGGATATCAGCGAAGAGACCCGCAAACGCGTTCTTAAGCGGATGAAGGAGTTGGACTATCAGCCCAATCTCGCTGCGCGATCGCTGATTACGGGGCAAAGCTGGTCGATTGGCCTGGTGGTGCCGGACCTGCTGCACCCGTTTTTCGCGCAGATTGCAAAAGCGATATCAGCCGAGATCCGGACCCGCAACTATTGCCTGCTGATCTCCTCCTCTGACGAAGATCCGCAGGTTGAGGAACAGGAGATCAGGCAACTGGTTTCCCGGCGCGTGGATGTGCTGCTGATCGCTTCGGCGCGCTCATCGCCGGCGAACTTCAAGTTTCTCGAAGGCCAGGAGGCGCCTTACATCCTGCTTGACCGCAGTATCGATGGCCTGAATGCGAATTTTATCGGGGTGAACGATGTTGAAGTTGGCTTGATCGCGACCAAGCACCTGATCGAGCAGGGGTGCAGGCGCATTGCGCATATTCGGGGACCGGAGGTGAGCACTGCACGGGGCCGGTTGGAGGGTTATCGGCAGGCGCTCGCCGACTTCAAAGGGGACCCCCTGCCGGAGCAGGTGGTTTCGCTGGGCAGTTCGGGAGATCACCGCGGTGAGAAGGGCGGATACACGGCCGCCATGAAACTGCTGCAGGGAAAGCCACGACCGGATGCCATCTTCTGCTTCAATGATCCGTCGGCACTGGGCGCAATACGAGCGATTGAAGAGTCAGGGCTTCGAATTCCAGACGACATTGCGGTGGTTGGATGCGGGAATCTGCCTTACGACGATATGTTGCGGGTGCCCCTGACCTCAGTGGATCAGGGAAGTGAAACCATTGGAAAGCTAGCCGCAACGCTCGCACTGAAGCTGGCCGGAAGCAAGTCGCGGCCGGCGCCCAAGCCGCAGTTGATTACGCCTAGCATTGTTGTGCGAGCTTCAAGCCTGCGGAAGCGGTCTGACGCGTAGCCGAGCCATCGAGCAGATTCTCAGCAAGCTCACCAGTCCGCCGCCCTTGCCTACAAATTCCCGGTCGTTCCCGCAATCTTCGCGCCGCCATTTTGCAGACACCGCGTTGTCGTCCAGACCGCAATCCTTTCGTCTAACTAATGGAGTTTCAACCTGCGAGCTCGTGAAGCGGCGGAAACGACTTCCCCTGATTCATCCACCCCGCGATGCTTACCGCACCTACGTCGAAGCATTTCACTAACGGCAACCTTCACTCTCGAAGGCGCACGCTCGAGTGGCATATGCAGTGCCTCTTGCTGTTGGTTGCAGTCGCTCAGCCGGCGGCTTCGAACAGCCGCGCCCAGGAGCCGTCCCCGCAGTTCGACCAACTGGCCAGACAGGCGGCTGCGGCACGCGATCAGCGGAACATCCCTCTCGCCACGGAACTCTACGACAAGGCGCTTGAGCAGAATCCCGGCTGGGCGGAGGGCTGGTGGAACCTAGGCCTGATCGACTACACCGTCAGCCAGTATCCGCAAGCCATCGACGCGTTCAATCATCTGCTCAAGCTTGATCCTCATGCCGTCCCGGCGATGGGAATACGCGGACTGAGCGAGTTCGATACCGGCGACTATGCCGACTCGCTTAAAGATCTTGAGCTGGCAGTAGCGCACGGCGCGGCCAATGACAAGGATCACGAACAGATCCTTCGTTATCACCTGGGATTGCTGCTCACGCGCGCCGGCCGGTATTGGGATGCGCTCGCTCAGTACAGGTCCCTGGCCGGCGAGCAATTCGATTCACCGGACTTTGAAGCCGCCCTTGGCCTGGTGGGGATGCGAGTCGCAAGACTGCCCTCGGATTTGAATGCACACGACCGTGAGCTTGCGGGGGCTTTGGGAGAGGCCGCCTATGCATTCCTGGCCGGTGACAGCAATGGCGCGGATGCCCAGTTCAACGGCCTGTTTTCGCGCTTTCCGAGCACGCCCAATCTGCACTACTTCTACGGGTTTCTGCTGTTCCCGCACGATCGTTACATGGCCGTGGAACAGTTTCAAAAGGAACTTGCGATTGATCCTGCCAACCAGCTGTCAACGGGGCTGCTGGCCTTCACGCTGATGTATATTGGCCGCTACAAGGAAGCGCTTCCGGTGGCTGAACAGGCGCTGGCCGCGGAGCCGGACATGGAGATGGCCCAGCTTGCCCTTGGCCGCTCACTGATTGAAACGGGGGATGAAAAGCGTGGAGTGGAAGTACTGAACCAGGTGCTCGAGCACGATCCCAAAAACCTTGAGGCCCACATGGGGCTGGCGGCGGCCTACTCCCTGGATGGAAGAAAAGAGGACGCATATCGTGAGCGCATGGTCTGTCTTGGCCTGGACAAGTAGAGCGCGAGCAAGCGTGAGCGTAAGGATCGTGGCGCTCATGGGCGCAGCAGCCGCGGCATACACGTCCGGCGCAGCGACGGCCCAGCATTCTGCTTCACCGGCCAGGACGGTTACCTGCGCAAACTGCCATCGGCGCGTGGCCGAACAGTACGTTCATGCGCCGATGAGGAATGCGATGGCCGAAGAGGGCGCCAATCCCGCTCTCGAGACGCACCAGAACCTGAGCGCGCAGCAGAACGGCTACAACTACACTGTGCAAACCAGGAACGGCAAAAGCACGTACACCGTATCGGACGGTACGGGCTCGCTCAGCCTGCCCATCCACTGGGCCCTGGGACAGCGTTCGCAGACATTTGTTTTGGAGATGGATGGGCGCTTTTATGAGAGCCTGGTGAGCTTTTACCAGCGGGATCAATCCCTGGCGACCACTCCCGGAGATGAAGAAATTGTGCCGCATAGTCTCAAAGAGGCTATCGGCCGCGAATTGCCGGTGTGGGAGATGCGCAACTGCTTTACCTGCCATGCCACGGGCTACCACCCGGACGAGAAACTGGATGGGCAGAAGCTGACTCCCGGCCTGAACTGCGAGCGCTGCCATGAGGGCGCCGTGGAGCACATGGCTGACGCCGAGCGCAAGGATCTGACATCGCTTCCCGACACGCTCGACGAGATGAATGCCGGAGTGACGTCGAATTTCTGCGGCCGATGCCATCGCACCTGGGACAGGGTTGTCCGCGAAGGCTGGCATGGGCCGCCGACGGTGCGTTTCCAGCCCTATCGGATCGCGATCAGCAGGTGCTTCGACGCGAAAGACAAGCGCATCAGCTGCCTGGCCTGCCACAATCCACACCAGGAGGCCAGCCAGAGCCTATCCTTCTACGATTCGAAGTGCCTCGCCTGCCACTCGGGCGCAAATACGGCCAGGTCTTCACCGGCTTCGGCAGCGCCATCGGCCGAGGCGCCGAAAACCTGTCCAGTGGCAAAGGAGAACTGCGTGAGTTGCCACATGCCCAAAGTGGCGCTCGCCGGCGGCCATGCAATTTACACCGATCATCAAATCCGGATTGCGCGCGCAGGAGATCCGTACCCGAATTAGGATCTGCTCGCCCTGCACAGCGACGCATGCCGTCAAAGCTCACTAGTATCCGCGATGCGCGCCGATCTCTCTTTCTGCATTGCGTAGAGAACCGGGACCAGGATCAGAACGTGGATGGCGGAAGTGACCATTCCGCCCACGATTGGCGCAGCGATCGGCTTCATGACGTCCGATCCCACGCCGGTCATCCACAGAATCGGAACCAGGCTGGCGAGTACGGCGGTCACGGTCATCAGCTTGGGCCGCAGGCGGCGCACCGCGCCTTCGATGACCGCGGCTTCGATTTCTTCGCGGGTCAGGCGATTGGAGTTGGAGACGCGTTTTTCGAAGGCTTCGTGCAGATAGATCACCATGACGACGCCGGTTTCAACGGCGATGCCAAACAGCGCGATATAGCCGACCCACACGGCGACGCTGAAGTTGTAATTCAGAATCCACTGCAGCAATAAGCCGCCCGTCAAGGCATAGAACGTGGGGAAGATGAGGATGAGGGCTTCGCGGATCGAGTGGAAGGTGAGGTAAAGCAGCACGAAGATGAGAAAGAACACCACCGGCAGAATGAGCTTGAGACGCTGGCGGGCCCGCATCTGGAACTCGTACTCGCCTGACCACTGGTAAACGCACCCCTGGGGAAGCTGAAGGCGCGCGCGCAATTGCTGAGCCGCCTGATTGACGAATCCGCCATAGTCTGCATTCTTGAGATCGATGTAGATGTAGCCGGTGAGCAGACCGTCTTCGTCGCGAATCATGGCCGGACCGCGCGAGTAAGAGATATTTGCCACCTGGCCAAGCGGAACCTGCGCACCCGAAGGCGTTGCCAGCAGCACGTCGCGCATGCGCTCGGGGCTGTTGCGAAAGTCATTGGAGTAGCGGACGTTGATGGGAAAGCGATTGCGGCCCTCAATGTTCTGCGCGATGTTCTCACCGCCTGCGCCGGACGCGACCGCTGTTTGCACGTCGGCCACCGAGAGACCGTAACGCGCCGCCTCCGCCCGGTCAACGTCGACATCGATGTAGAAGCCCTGCGAGATGCGTTCCGCATAGACCGACCGCACCTGCGGCATGGCGGCAAGCGCGTTCTGGATCTGCGCGGCAGACGCTTCGATCGCCTCAACCGAGGGTCCCTGCACCTTCATGCCGAGCGGCGTCTTGATGCCGGTCAGTTCCATGTCGAGGCGGCTTTCGACGGGCATGGTCCAGGTATTGGTGATGCCGGGGTACTGGAGCTTTTTGTCCATCTCCTGCACCAGCGCATCGTAGGTCATGCCGGGACGCCATTCACTGCGCGGCCTGAGCGTGACGGTGGTGTCGAACATGTCGAGCGGAGCATTGTCCGTCGCGCTGTCGGACCGGCCGACGGTGCCGAAGACGCGCTCAACCTCAGGAAAGCTGCGCAGAGCGCGATCCTGAGCCCCCATGAGTGTCTTGGCTTGCTCAATGGCGATGCCGGGAAGAGCGCTTGGCATGTAGAGCGTTGAGCCCTCATAGAGCGGAGGCATGAACTGGCTTCCGAGCCTGAAGGCCAGTGGAACCGTGACGATGAGGAAGAGGAGATTGAGACAGATGGTGGCCGCGCGATGGCGCAGGCACCAGCGCAGCACCGGCAGGTAGACCGCCTGGGTTGCGCGCGAGATGGGGTTGGCGCTCTCGGGGCGCAGCTTGCCGCGAATCAGCATGGTCATGAGCGCAGGAACGAGCGTGATGGCCAGAAGCGAAGAGCAACCAACGGCAAGGGTCTTGGTCCAGGCCAGCGGCCGGAACATGCGCCCTTCCTGTGCTTCGAGCAGAAAGACGGGGAGAAAGGAAATGACGATGATGAGAAGAGAAAAGAAGATTGCCGGGCCCACCTGTTTGGCTGCGCCGATGAGGATGGTGCGACGCTCGCCTGCGGAGACGGGCTCGGGATCGCGCTCCTGGCGTTCGGCGAGCTTACGGTGGCCGTTCTCGACCATCACGATTGCCGCATCCACCAGCACGCCGATGGCCAGCGCAAGTCCGCCGAGAGACATGATGTTTGAACTCACTCCCAGCAGGTACATGGGAAGAAATGAAGTGAGCACCGCGATGGGCAAGGTGAGGATGGCGATGAGGGCCGAGCGAAAGTGAAGCAGAAAGACAATAATCACCACGCTGACGATCAACGCTTCTTCAAGCAGGCTGTGTTGCAGCGTTGCGATCGATGCATGGATGAGCCCGGACCGGTCGTAGCCGGAGACGATCTGGACGCCCGACGGCAGTGACGGGGCGAGCTGCTTGATCTTGCGCTCCACGCCGCGGATGACATTCAGCGCGTTCATGCCCTGGCGCATGACCACGATGCCGCCGACCGTTTCGCCATCGCCATTCCATTCGGCCGCGCCTTCGCGGATATCGGGTCCGAATGTGACCTGCCCAAGGTCGCGGATCAGGACGGGCGTACCATCCTTGCTGCCGACCGAGACGGTCTCGAGATCGCTGAGCGAACGCAGGTAGCCGAGGCCGCGGATCATGTAGCGCGCGCCATTCAGGTCGATCGTTCGCCCGCCCACTTCGTTGGCGCTCTTCTGAACGCGATCGATGACCACCGAAAGTGGAATGTTATAGGCCAGCAGTTTTTGCGGATCGAGCTGAACCTGGTACTGCTGCACGTATCCGCCGATGGTGGCCACCTCGGCGACGCCCGGCACTGTCTCAAGCTGATAGCGAAGCTGCCAGTCCTGGAGGGTGCGAAGATCGGCGAGGCTGTGGGTGTGGGTTTTGTCGACGAGCGCATATTCGTAAACCCAGTCCGCGCCGGTGGCGTCGGGACCGATGACCGGATGCACTTGAGCGGGCAGGCGCCCGGCAAGCTGCTGCAGATACTCGACGACGCGCGACCGCGCCCAGTAGATGTCGGTCCCATCCTGGAAGAGGACATAGACGTAGGAGTCGCCAAACATGGTTTGGCCGCGGACGGCTTTTACGTGCGGCGCGGCAAGCAGGCTGGTGACGATGGGGTAGGTGACCTGGTCTTCAATGAGGTCGGGCGGCTCGCCCTCCCAGTTGGTGTGCACTACCACCTGCACGTCTGAGATGTCGGGCAGCGCATCGAGAGGAATGCGACCGAGGCTCCAAACGCCGGCCAGGGTCAGCAACAGAACGGCCGAGAACACCAGGAATCGATTGCGCGCGCAGACGTCGATCAGGCGGGCCAGCATTTACATCCCGCCTTCTGCAACCACATTCAATTGCCTGCTTGCTATCTGTTGCCCGTCCTGGCGGACGCGCACGGTCACCTGGTACCCCCCTCCATACGGAAGCGAGAGCGAACCGCGATAGACACCTGATTGGCTTTCGCGCAGATTGGCCTGAGCGTTAACTGCGGCCATATTCATCGCGGGCATGGCGGGCATGAAAAACACCACGCTCACATCGGCGCCGGCAAACTGCGCCCCGTCTTCGCGGGTAAGCTTGACGGTCAACTGATTGCCGGCGCCCTGGTGCGGCGGATTGGGTGCGGTAGCGAAGTCAATGTGCAAAGCAGGAGCGGGGGCTGAGGCAGAGGTCTGCTGCGGCGTCGAGGCAGCAACGCCCGTGCCGGCTTCAAGCTGGCTTTCGGAATCGATGAGGAAATTGGCCGAGGTGACGATGCGATCGTCCGGCGCGAGGCCTTTGGTGACAACGAAAAAATCGCCTACGCGGTCGCCAACCGAGATTTCTTTGGGCTCGATATTCCCATTGCCGCGATCGAGAAATGCAATCTGCCGCAGCCCGGTTTGAAAGATCGCCGATGCCGGAACCACGAGCTTACGGCCGAGGTTCGTTTTCAGGCCGACGTTCACAAACATGCCAGGCTTCAGCTTGAGATCGAGGTTCATCACGTCGAGGCGCACTTTCACGGTTCGCGTGGCTGTGTCCACCTGCGGAAGAATGCTCTCGATTTTACCGTGGAAGAGTTGGCCCGGATAGGTGTCGACGGTGATTGCTGCCGAATCGCCTTCGCGAACATGCCCGATCTCGTTCTGATAGACCTGGGCATTCACCCACACCTGCGAGAGATCGGCAATGGTGTAGAGGCGCGTTGAGAGATCGGCGTACATGTTAGGCAGCGCGTTGCGCTCGACAATGTAGCCCGTCACCGGCGAGTTGATGGTCATATCCGCAGTCGGCTTGCCGGTCTGTTCGAGCCTCGCAATCTCCTCTTCCGGAATTGCCCATTGACGGAGCCGATCCTCGGCTGCGCTGCTCATTGAAACCGCACCCTCTTTTACGCCGTCGACGCTGCTGCCACGCAATTGGTATTGGCTCTTTTGCGCCAGCAGGAACTCCTTCTGGGTTTGCAGCAGGTCGGGACTGTAAACGGTGAAGAGCGGATCGCCCTTGTGCACGAAAAGATACGTCGCATTGGCGAACACCTCGCGTATGTAGCCCGGAAAGCGTATCTGCACATACGTGACAAGGCGTTCATCGATGTCGACCGTGCCGGTGGCGCGAATGTCGCTTGTGAGATCGCGGTACTCGACTGTGCCGGTCTTTACTCCGATGCTCTGCATCTTCTCGGGCGACAACTGCAACGGAGCCAGGGGGACATCCATCGGCTTCTGCATTGGCGGCGCCGCTGCTGGCTGCGCGACATTGGGACCCGTTGCAACAGGCTCAATGGAATCGGCCTTCGGAACGGGAGCCTGACGGCTGCGGTTATGAAATACGAAGATCGCCGCAACTGCTGCAATGATCGCCAGCCACACGAGAGAAGTACGCACAACGTATTTGTTCATCGCAGCTTCTCTCCTGTAAGCGTTTCGAGATGCGCCAGCGAGGTTTCGTGCTCGAGCAGGGCCTGCAGGTAATCGTCCTCAAAGGTTAACTCATTCACAAAAGATTCAATCACTGCTCCAAATCGTTCGCGGCCGGTCTGATAGGCAGCGAGCTTCGACTCGTAAAGGGCCTTGGACTGCGGAATGAGCCCATCCCTCGACTCCCGCATCAGCTCCTCGCTGCTGATGACGAAGGTGTATTGCCGTTCTACCTCGGCAAGCTGGCGCAGACGGTCCTCGCTTTCCTCGGAACGGGAACCTTCAAGGATTTCGGCGGCCTGACCCTTCTCCGTCTCTGAAGGAGACTGGCGCGGGGCGGCAATCAACAGATAGTTATCAGGATCGTCGACGCCGGTGTGTCGGAACATGAAACCAATGGTCGATTCGGGCTCAACGCCATTCTTCACCGAGTCCAGGCGCGCAGATTCCGCGTCAACGATGGCGCGATCGGCAATCAATGTGGGGTTTTGTTTGCTTGCCGCCGCCAAGAGCTCGCTCACTGATTGATTCAGTTTGCTGAAAGACGTCTGCTCGGGGACGATTTCCGGCGAGTCGGGTTCGCGATGCAGCAGGCCCTTGAGCTCAGCCTGCAATCCTCCCACTTCTTCGTGGTGCAAGGTAGTCTCGCGAAGGATTTTGGTGCGCTCGATCTGCGCCTCGATGACCTCAGACTGGCTGCCCAGCCCGCGGCCGTATTTTGAAAGCTGGGTCTGAATCAGAGCTGCAAGGTCATCGCTTCCGCGTTCATCGATATCGTACATCTGGTAAAGGTACGCGAGCCTGAGGTAAATGGTCTTCACGCGGTCGGCAATGCCGGCGCGAAAAGTGTCAATCTGCGCGCGCTGCGTGACCGCCTCGAGCCGGGCAGTTGGCGAGAGGGGCTGATTGGGTTTCGCGGCGGCGGTGCCCGCAACGGGTTGCGCCAGCATTTCCGCCGCACGCCAGGTGTGCTCGGCGGCAGCGACCTCGGTATTGTTGTTCTCGGCCTCGATTACCAGGTCGGCCAGGGGGGTCGGCGCTGAGTGGCCTCCCGAGCCATCTGCCTGCGCAGAGAGCAACGGCCCTGTCGTAGAAACCAGAACCGAAGCAAGGAGTGCGTATCTCATCACGAGTTGTGCTTCGCGCATCATTTGGTTGCTGTAGTGGGTTTGCCGCCGGGAACGGGGATTGGTTTTCGGTCGAGCTTTGTGTAGCCGGTGTCAAATTCCTTGATCAGCAGGAACTGGTTCTTGCCCACGGAAACGAAGTGCTGATGCGTATCGGACGTGGGCCACCAGATATCGAGGCTGACAATGCTGGCGCCGTGACCGAGGCCGATGTGCTGCTCCAGGGGATTGTTCCCAAAGGAGCTGCCGTATCCCACGGTGCGGACGATAGTGCGCTTCTCGCCCCCGTCATTCTGCACCGTGACGGTAACCCTGGCGCCGAACGCGGCCCGATTGGTCTTGACGCCCACCAGCTTCACATTGATCCAGTCGTTGTCGTTGCCAGGATTGTGGAAGAGCCGGACATTGTGCCGGTCGCCCTCAACCGCCCCCCCAAAGTTGGCAATGATGTCTTCGTGCCCGTTATTGAAGAGATCGGCGAAGGTGATGCCGTGGCCCTTGTGCACGTCGCCAGTGCCGGAGGATTGCGTTATGTCGGAGAATTTTTTCCCTCCGTCATTCTTCAGCAAAACGTGCTGCACAATCGAGGCGTACGAAGGCGTTCCACCACCCGAATAAATATCAAGGAAACCATCGTTGTCGACGTCACCGAAGTTGGCTCCCATGGGGATTAGAACCTTGTTGAGATTCACCTCGGCACTGACATCTTTGAACGTGCCGTTGCGCAAGTTCTTGTAAAGCTTCTGCGTATCGACATGGATGGGCAGATGCATGTCACTGCGGATCACTTCATCGGGAGAGAAGCTTGGATACGCGCCCACAAACAGGTCGGGCCATCCATCGTTGTCGTAGTCAAAGAACCAAGTGGCAAAGCCGATACCCGGCGCCTGTACGCCGGCTTGGCGGGCGATATCGGTAAACGTGCGATCGTGGTTGTTGTGATAAAGAAAGTTTGCGCCGTCGAGATTCGAAACGTAGAAATCGACGTAGCCGTCGTTGTCGTAATCGCCCGCGGCCACGCCTTTGCTGAACTGGGTCTTGTCGATGCCCGCCGCGTGCGAGATGTCTTCGAAGGTTCCGTCGCCGCGGTTGCGGAAGAGCTGGCTCGGCGACCTTTCGTTGGCGATAAACAAATCGACATAGCCGTCGTTGTCAATATCGGCCCACGCGGCGGAGTTCGTCGCCGTAACCGTTTCGCCCAGGCCGCTCTGCACGGTGACGTCGGTGAAGGTTCCATCGCAGTTGTTGCGTAAAAGGGACTTCCTCATGGGAAACTCCCAACCGCCGCGAAGGACCAATATGTCAAGGCACCCGTCGTTGTTATAGTCGGCGGCGACCATGTTCAGGCCGCCGAGCTGGTTTGCAAGCCCTGCCTGAGCGGTGCGGTCGGTGAACGTTCCGTCGCCGTTGTTGTGGTAGTAGCGCATGGATTCGCACGCATCCATGGTTGACAGGACGATGTCGAGCAGCCCGTTGTTCTCGAAGTCGTCCACAAGCACGCCGCCCGCCATCTGGAAGTAGTCGATGCCAAGCTGCGGGGCGATGTCTTTGAATTGCCCGATACTCTCAGGCGACTGGAAGACGCTCGGTGGAATCAGTTGTGCAGGCGGAACTTTATCGGGGTATTCGCCTAGCATGGCGTACGCGTAGTTCAGCAGCCAGCGCATCTGGTAGTCTTCAGGATCGTCTTGAAGCGCCTGGCCCAGGTATTGGATCGCGGTTCTCGCGTTCTCCTGCTTTTCAATGGGCGGCGCAGTAGGCAATGGAGGAAATATCCCTTTGTCTCCCGGATGATGGTAGTAGCCGTTTTCCATCTCGGCGAGATGAAGGTACGCGGCGCCGATGATCCGGAGCGGAAGGGATGCATTCTCCGGCAGGTCCGACTTGGCCAGGGCATAGACCTGCTTCAACTGATCGATCGACTCCTCCATTTGCCCGCCCCACGAGTAGAGCTGGGCCAATTCGATGCGAGTGCGCATGACGTCGAGAGGGTTGGTTTGTATTTGCCCGGCCTCGATGGCGGCCAGACGATTCTTGAAAGCTTCGATCTTGTCGGGGCCTGAGGTCTTGCGCAATTCGCATATCTGGTTCAGATCGCGGTCCCACCCCTCGGTCTTGGGGGCCTGAAGAAGTACCTTATCGGTCTCCCCGAAACCCGAGATATCGGCCCCCTTGTGCACCGCTCCCGACCTGACCAATACCTGTACCTTACTGAGGTCCAGGTCGTGAAGGTTGGGCGCTGTGGGAAGGATGGTAAGAATGGCAAAGCCATTGTCAGTGCGGATGGGATTGGTGATCTCGCCGGTTTTGATGGCGCTGACGGCGTCACGAAACTCGGCCGGCAACTCGGCGGGGCTGAGACGGCCCATGTAACCGCCATCCTTGGCAGTCGAATCGATTGAGACCTCTTTGGCGAGCACGCCGAAGTCGGCTCCAGCCCTCAATCTCGCGATGACAGTCTGTGCCTGTTCCAGCGCAGGCACCACGATGATGCCAATTTCGACGCTCTGTGAGGAGCTTTCCTGAGCGTGGACACCGAGGTAAGGCGAGGAGGAAAGAGCTGCGCAAAAACCCAGCAGGAGCGCGACGAGAGCCGGATCTCGCATCCATCCGACAGCTTTCACCTTCAGATTCACGGCTTTTCCAATCGATTAAAGGAAACTGCTGGAACTGGAATATGTTAGCTGATTGGCCCAGCCCCGAGATGTCATCTAGTTTACATTCAACCTGGATCGGGCGTTCCTAAGCGCTTTCAGAAATAATTTAGACCGAAAGCAGTGCACTCAAGCCGGCTCGACCATCACCAGGGCCCCCGACGAACGTGTTCTGTTCGTCGGGAAGCGACCCCAAGGAGCGACGGCCCTGTACGCATTGACAAAGACCACACTATTTCGGAAAGCGCCGAAACCGGCTGGTCCCCACGTTCGGTAAACGCCTCCTGAGGGAACCGGGATCGGCCGCAGATTACAGCCTTTTCCGGCCGGTCGTTGTAGACCGGCCTGGGGATGGATTCTGGCTGGGTTAAGTGCTTGATAATATGACGAATCTGGTCAGGCGGCAGGCGGAGCGGGAATCGCAAGAAGCCGAGGCACCGGGCGCGGCATTCGAGGGCAGACTCCCATCGAAGAGACCCTGCGACAATCGGCCTCGACATGTGACTCCTATAGCTCAGACAGGGACCACGCGCGCAGCTAGAGTAAAGAACGTAAGGATTGATAAGCAACAGCCCCCGACAGTGTAGTGGACATTCAAGAACGCAATCCAAATCCTTATGGTGGCTGCTGCGGTCCCATGGTTTATTTCGGCTGCAGAGCATCCCACGCACTACAAGCAACCGCAGACACCTCAAGGGGGGTCACACATGCGCGGACTCAAGACTTTACTCGGTACGACAGCATTGCTCGCGGGCCTGGCCATGGCGCCAACTGCTCGAGCACAGGTTGTGATTGACATCGGCGTTCAGCCAGTTTGTTCTTACGGCTACTACGGCTATGCGCCTTACGCGTGCGCGCCCTATGGCTATTACGGACCGGGGTACTTCTACAACGGCATCTTCCTGGGCATGGGTCCGTGGGGTGGTTGGGGCTACAGCCACGGCTGGGGCAGTCATCGCTTTGTGAGTGAAGGCGGCGGAAGCTACCATGGCGGACCTGGCCGTGTTTCCTATCGCCCCAGCGGCGGACAGGCGCGAGGCGGTGGCCAGATTCACAGCAGCGCAGCGGTTTCACATGGCGGCGCAAAACCGAGCGCAGGCCGGGCGGCTGCTCACCCCCAGGCTTCCCATGTCAGCGCACTGCACGCATCCGCTGCCCGTAGTGGCGACGGTGGACATGCCGGCGGCGAGTCGCATGGCGGTGGTGACGGAAAACGCTAACCGATAGCTGCTGAATAAGGCGGCAGGTTGGACAGCGAGCGGCGGAGCATACCTGCTCCGCCACTTTGCGTTTGGGGATACATCTCGGAGCGCACATCGCGCTCGTAGAGCGGACATTGGGGGGACTCGCAAGGGTGATACTGGCTGACCGCGTTTCAAGTGCAAACGGCGAGCGAAGGGCACGCAGCAAAAGTTGGGGCCATGCTAGGCATGATAGATACGATTCCGCGCGAAGGAACTACCTTTCCCCGCAACCCTGGCATGTGACCCCTCCTGCTAATCTTGCGTACGAAAGCAAATCCATGATGATGAATTCCTCGCGGCATCAGATTTCCATCGGATTAGTGGTCGCTTCAATCTTTGCGTGTCTCGGAGCGATCATGGCGTCGGCTCAACAACTGGACACGGCAACCGTGATTCAGCGGGTTGACGCGGCGGTCAAAGCCAGAATTGAAAGCATTGCAGGATACACAGTGACCGAGCACTATGCTGTTTACAGGAACTTGGACGAAACCAATCCTGTGGCTGAAATGACGGTAAAGACTACCTATCAAAGGGATACAGGCAAGAGTTACACAATCATTTCGCAGACCGGCTCGGGGATTATACGAAGCCTGGTACTGGGTGCGATTCTGGACAATGAGAAGCGCATAAGCCTGCCCGGTAACAGGGAAGGGGCGTGGATCACGTCGACAAACTACGAAATGAAACTAAGGCCCGGTGGAACCCAGCTCCTGGACGGACGAGATTGCCTTGTTCTTGCCCTGGCCCCCAGGCGAAAGACTCCTTATCTAGTCGAAGGGACTCTTTGGGTGGACTCGAAAGATGGTTCGATCGTTCAGGTGCAGGGAACAGCAACCAGGAGTTCTTCGGTGTTTACAGGACCGACGCAGGTGATCCGTCAGTACGCAAACGTTGGCGGCTTTCCACAAGCTACCCATGCCAGAGCGGTATCAAACAGCTTCATGTTTGGTCAGACTATCGTAAAAATCGACTACCAGGACTATCAGGTCCAGCTTTGCCCAACCACTTAGTGGGCTAATCCCTTGCCGTCCCTCGGCCACAATCATCAGCCCGCCTCTATCGTTTCTGTGCGTTCCACGGACAGTCCTCATTCATGGGGTTAAGCGCTCTGTGGATCAGTGCGCAGGGGCAGCCGCGACCGGCGGCAACTGAGGTGCAGACTTCAACTGGTCTAAATCAGAAAGCACTCCTTGCCAGCGCGATGCATCTTTCTTGGTCTCGATCGGCAACGCCAGATCGGAATAGAAATCGAGAATGTTGTCGCGCAGTTGCGGCGAGGTCTGATTGAACTTTCCATCGGACAACTCGGCAAGAAGGCCTGCGTAAGCTTCATCCGCAAGCGAGTATTCCCCCGCCTTGGTCCTGTTGCCGTCATCGAGGTTGCAGTTGGGCAGCACCAGCGTGCCTGCGCGCACTTCCTCCAGCAGGGAGCGGTAATTATCAGTGGTTGTGTTGATGCTCTTGATATACAGGTCTTCAGTGTGCGGGGTCGGGTTATTGAACCCCAATCCTTTGAAGGGACCTATCTTTGGCATAAAGCGCAGAAGCGTGGCCAGGATTCGCGTGCCTATTCCCGGCTTGGTATAGGTCTTTCCCCACTCCCTCTCATAATCGACGCGGGACAGGCGATACAGGAACTTCCGCTTGGCAAAATCCGGAGTCTCGCGCATCAGATCCTTCTTATGCGTTTCCAGCGCGACCTGGGTCATTCTAGGAATCAGACTGCTGATAAAGAAACGATACGAACCCACCGCCAGATCCTCGTTCTTGAGCACGTCCTTCAACTCCAGCCCATACACAACTGGAAAGACACGCTCCAGCAATGGTCTCGAGACCTGGAATCCTATGAAATCGTGGTACTGCTGCGGCGCATAACGATTCTTCGCCACCTGCAAGGTGTCGAATCCGAATTCTGTCTTCAGATGCGCCGAGGTGTCCTGGGCATAGCGAACGGACGCGCCATATTTCGCTCGCAGCTTCGGGTAATGGAGCGCAACCGCCTCGTTGACCGCCGGGTGGCCGTCAATGTCCGCGATATAGTGCGAGAGCGCGCCCAGCGCAAAAGCATACTCGTTGGCATCCTGGCTTTCCACGATCAGCTCGCTGACAAAGTCTCCGCTGCGAACGTAATGCGTGAGATTACTGAATTCTTTGTTGCCGAATGGGTAATAGCCAAGGTCCTGAATGACCGAGCCTCCGTAGGCATAGGAATGTGCTTCCCGAATCTGGTCATCAGTGAGCTGGGGAAAGCGTTGCAGCAGAATGGGTCGAATCTCTGCCGTCCACATTAGATCCACGATCTCTTCGTGGGTCAGAACGGAGTAAGCGAACAAGCCTCCGCTAGACATCAGCACGGCGAGAATCGGCGTCACTGTGCGGAACAATAAAATGCACCTACCCTTGGCCGTAGCCCGTGGGAATGTCAGTGCCTTCGGGAAACAGTCCGAGCTTCTGCTGTGCGGCCATATGGGAAGTGCGTCAATCAGTGTAAGTATCAATAGCACGAACAAGGCCATTCCAGGCATGCTTCACTCCATACGTCACCGCACACGCTCGCGATTATTCTCACTTCGAGAAGCAGACCGCAATCCCGGAACGAAAGTCTCCACAGCAGATTAAGAAACGGCCATTTGTGTTGGGGGTGAAGAAGGCATCGTCGCCGCCACCCGCGATTTAACCTCACCGGACAGCCTGCTGGTCATCACCTGAAAGTGATAGCCCATAACTGCCAGCGTCATGGCCGCGCCGACACAATGGCGATAGCGCGTGGCCACAGTCAGCAAAAACTTCCAGTAGCTCCAGCGCTGCCGGCCGAAGACCCCCTGGCGAACGATCGATGTGACAAAGGCGCGCGCATTGCCCTTGGTCAGCCACTGTTGCCTGGTCTTTCGCTCACCGTTTTTTCGATCGCCGGGCCTAGGCTGGGTGCGGCTCAGATAGAGCTTGACGCGTTCGTAGTAGGCCTCGCAGGAATAAATCCTCTTCAGCACCGACCGATAGCCCTCCACCAGCCGCGTCGCGTCCATGTTGGGAAGGAAGTTGAGCTTGTCGTCGGTGTTGTCGCCGTCGCCCGCATCCACAATCCGGCCCTCCCGCCACAGCCGCCGGAAGAGCTGCGTCCCTGGCATAGCCTGCAGCAGGCCTACCATCGCGATGGGAATGCCGCTCTTTTGGATGAACTCGACCATGCGGTCAAAGATGTCTTCCCGATCGGTGTCGAAGCCCAGGATGAAGCCGCCCATGACCTGCATCCCGTAGCTCTGGATTGTAGCCACGCTGTCCAGCAGGCTGCGGCGCGTGTTCTGTAGCTTGTTGGCAGCGATCAACCCCGATTCATCGGGGGTTTCGATGCCCAGGAAGACCGATACGAAGCCGGCGTCTTTCATCAGCTGCATCAACTCCGGATCGTCGGCCAGGTTGAGTGAAGCTTCGGTATTGAAGTCGAAGCTGATCTTGTGCTGCTTGCGCCATTCGGCCAGCGCCACGCATAATTCCTTGGCGCGAGCCTTGTTGCCGATGAAGTTGTCATCGACGATGAACACCGCCTCGCGCCAGCCTGCCGCATACAGCTGGTCCAGCTCGGCCAGCACCTGGGTCACGGCCTTGGTGCGCGGGCGCCGCCCGTAGATCTCGATAATGTCGCAGAACTCGCAGTTGAAGGGGCAACCGCGCGAGTATTGCACGGCCATGGTCGAGTAGCGGTGCATCTTAAGGAGGCTCAGGTCGGGCAGCGGGCTGGTCCGCATCTCCGGCCGGTCGGTGGCCTGATAGACGGGCCTGGCCGTGCCTTGTTCCAGATCCCGTGCCAGGCCGGCAATCAGGCTTTCAGCCTCGCCGATCACCACGTAGTCCGCCTTCAATTCGTCCGCCGGTACGCTGCTGGCAATTGGGCCGCCAACAACGGTGCGCAACCCGCGCGCGCGGCAGCGCTCGACGATGGCCAGCAGCGACTCGCGCTGGATGTGCATGCCGCTCAGCAGAACCACGTCGGCCCAAGCCAGATCGCGGTCGCGCAGCCGCTCAACGTTCGTGTCCACCAGTCGCTTCTTCCAGGCCTTCGGCAACAGCGCGGCCACCGTCATCAGCCCCAGCGGAGGCTGCGCCGCCCGCTTGCCCAGAAACTTGAGCGCATACTTGAAACTCCAAAAGGTATCGGGGAATTCCGGGTAGATCAACAGGGCGTTCATAGGCCGCTTCTCCGGGAAGAAGGGCGGCCGGCGAGTGTGGCCAGGCTTGACTCGGTGATTGCGTCCGGTGCATCGCGAGCCAATACGCCTGCGCTCGAGACGGCGCACTTCTTAGGAGATAGATTCTCCTGCCCGGCCGCCGGAAAACTGTACAAAAAGGATCACTTTGCAGGAAAAGCGCGGGGGGGCGGCTTGAAGCTCTCGGAATCTGCCGACACTCCAGAGTCTCGGACCGCTTTACAGAACGGTTCGGCGTCCGGAGATCAGGTTGAAGATCAGGACGATCAACGCGACTACCAGCAGAATGTGAATCATGCTGCCGGCTATGTGAAAGCTGAAGCCCAGGAGCCACAAAAGCAGAACGATGATAAAGATTGCCCAAAGCATATATACCTCCTTTTCCGCATTGCGGGCGCCTGAGACCGGAAATCCGTCTCAGGCGCACCCAACACATTGACAAAAACGGCTATTGGTTCGAAGCAATCGCCTGCGCCTTTGCGTGCATGACTGCATCGATGAACGCGTCTGCCGATGCCGGCGTCGCCACTTCGCCGCGCAGAACGCGGTGCGAGGAGACGTCGGGTCCGTAGTAGGCATCCATGGAGTCGTCGTCGCGGCGAACATCGGCCCCGGTCAGCGTGAGACCGGCAAAAGCGCCTTTGGCTCGCGAGTAGGTCAGGATCTCGGTATTCAGCTTCCAGTCCGTATCGGCAGTGGCATGGCGCCCCACCGGTCCGGCTGCCGCGGAGGCGTCCGCTCCAAGCTGAAACTTGGCGTTTTCCAGTCGCGACATTCCTTTGTCGCCCTGGAAGATCATGACCAGATCCACGCCTTCGACGCCGATCTGCAACCCCCAGCTTCCTCCTGTGATGGCAAAGAATGCCGGCGCGCTCCATCCGTTTGCGGTCCGGCAGGTGGCTAGGCCCTTACCATTCTCCCCGCCAAACACAAATCCTGCCTTGATCATGTGGGGAACGACGGCAATGCACTGTGCGTGATCCAGCACTTCTTCCGGAATGCCTTTATCCGGCGTGGACATGATCTGGTGCAGGACCAACGTTGCATTATCCACCCGGTTCTGCACAGCTTCGCGAGTCTCCGCCGTGGCGGCCGCGGCCGCACCCAGGCTGACTATAGCCACTAACGTTACGATTTTCTTCATGTATTTCACCTTTTTCTACCCATGCGCAGTGTCTCTCGATATCCGCGCACTGAGGCGCACAAGGTACTTCTTACACTAGAGAGATTGCGTTGCGTGGTCTGAGCAATAGCGCTCTAGCGAGAGCTTGCAGCCCGTTTATTAACTCCGGAGAAATGTTTCCGATGTTCGGGCCGCCCTCAGCGACCGCGGCTTCGGCAGTCATGCGAAACCGGCGACAGCCTGCCCGGGGCTTGTGTCAGCGCATGGCCTCTTAGATTGCCAAAAATGAGGCTTGAAAAATTCAAGGAATAGTGTGCAAAATTGAACATACCGCCCTCCCCCCCGGTGCAAAACTGAGCATACGCCAAGTTGTGAGGGCGGTCGGATGGTCAGTGGAGTGGGCGCTTTGTGGCGCGAAAATGCGCTGATGGCCGTCGATATATTTCGATTGGCGGCATTCTTGCTACCAATCCTTTAGACTGCATGACCGTTTCCCTTTTGCTGCGCTCAATTGCCGTAAGGTATCCAGAAAGAAGCCATTACGATGGTTGAGCTGGAAAAACCCGCGTTCGATGCCATCGCCTTCCTGACGAGCGCCGGTCTCGGGCGAAGAATTGTTCAGCTGGCGCCAAGGCAGGCCTTTTTTTCGCAGGGAGATCCAGCGGATTCCGTCTTCTATCTTCAAAAGGGCCGGGCAAAGATCACGGTCGTCTCGCAGGCCGGCAAGGAAGCCACCATCGCGCTTATTCCCGCAGGCGATTTTGTAGGAGAAAGCGCGCTCGCGGCAGTGCCTGGGCTGCGTTTGTCTACGGCCACCGCCCTTACCGCCTGCACCGCGCTCAAGATTACGCGCGAGGAGATGATCCGCGTAATGCACGAGGAGCATGACTTTTCCGACTTGTTCCTGAAGTTTCTGCTGGACCGGAGTATGCGCATCCAAGCCGACCTTGTCGATCAACTATTCAACTCCAGCGAAAAGCGCCTGGCGCGCATTCTTCTGTTAATGGCGGAGTTTGGCCAGCCGGGGGAGCCGGAGACGTTGATTCCTAAGATCTCGCAGGAGACCCTGGCGGAGATGATCGGCGCCACGCGATCCCGCGTCAGCTTCTTCATGAACCGGTTCCGCAAGCTCGGCTTCATCGAATACAGCGGCCGCATCCGCGTCCACAAGTCGCTGCTCAACGTGATTCTGCACGATCGCTTGCCTGACGACGACGCCGAAAAGCCGGCCATTTCCGGCAACCCGGGGGAGTAACTCCCGACCAGCCAAGGTTTTTCCTCAAATCTGTACAAAACTGACCAGTTTTGCGATTCGTAGCATGGGACACTTACTCACACCCTGCTTCAGCCCCTTCGCGAGGTGAAGGATGTCCGGTGCAAGAGAAAGACTGCTTATCGTAGACGATAAGCGTTCCGTTCAGACGTCGTTATCGCTGGCGCTTGCCGAGATTGGGTATAGCGTGCGATGCGCACAGGACGGATTTGCCGCGCTCCGTGTGTTGCGGGAGGAAATCCCCGACATCCTCCTCTCCGACCTCAACATGCCGGGCATGTCCGGATATGAACTCCTGCGCGTAGTCCGCCGCCGGTTTCCCTCCATCCAGGTGATTGCCATGAGCGGCGCGTTTTCAGGCGACGAAGTGCCCTCCGGCGTGGCCGCCGATGCTTTCTATCAAAAAGGCAGCAGCGTGGGCGCTCTATTGCAGATCATCGAATCCCTGCAGTTCAAGGTGCAGCGAGATCCGCTTCCGGCCCACGCCGCGGCGCCTCTTCTGATCCAACGAAACGGAAGCGACACCTTCAGTGAAGCAAGCGTTACGATTGCCTGCCCCGAGTGTCTGCGGACCTTCCCACTGCCTCTCAACGGCTTTCGCAGTCGCGAGCTGAAAACAAATTGTATTCATTGCGACAGTTCGATTCAGTACTCGGTCGTCGAGCCTCTCAATCAAATGCCGCTGCAAATCTTCTATCGAAGAGCCGGCGCAGAAACCTCCGCGCAGCGTGCATCCGAGGCTGGCGATTGAACGACGCAAGAAAGGGTTCGGCCCATGCGTACCATTGCTGAACTGAACCTGCTGCTTCGCGTGCGGGTTGAACTGCCCGAAGGATTCAGACTGGCGGTGCCGATGCTCAAAGAAATGCTGATTTTGTCCCCAAGTGGCCAAGAGAGGGAGTTATGACGATCCTGCAAATGGCGCTGATCCTGTTTATCTTTTATCGGGCCTTGCGCGTTCCTGCGAAGCCGGTGTGCATCCGGGCACGCACCCGGCCTTCATTGCGGTAGAGTTCGCGAGCCCATGGTCTGATACCTCACTATCATGATGCGGCCTCCCCTCTGATTGAGGCACTGGACGGTTCTCCAGTGCCTCAATCGGAACAACAGTATTGAATCCACGGAGGTGGACCTATGAATAAAGATCGAGTCAAGGGAACGATAGACGAAGCAGTCGGAAGCGCTAAGCGAAAGGCGGGCGATTTGACAGGCAACACATCGCTCCAAGTGAAAGGCATTGTCCAGCAGGTAAAGGGCAAGCTTGAAAATGCCCTTGGCAAGACCAAAGATTCGATTCATGAAGCCAACCGGGAATCTAATGCGCCGCGAGACGCACGTCCCTGAATGGCATCTTCCCCACAAGTGAGCAGTTGTGAACAGATCTTGCCAGACATCCATGAAAGCCTTGGCGTTGGCGCGTCATGCGCTGCCTCTCAGTTCTCGCAGCCCGGATTTGCGCAGTACAGACGGGCAGTCGAAGGACGATCCGGCAAGGAGATTCGTATGCGTACCATCCGGTTTCTGCTGGTGCTTCTGATATTGGCCATTCCGGCCACCATCTTCGGACAGATAGGCATAAGGATCGCGATCGGCCCGCCTATGCTGCCCGTCTATGAACAACCAATTTGTCCTGGGGATGGGTTCATGTGGACCCCCGGCTACTGGGCTTATGACGACAGCATCTCCGATTATTACTGGGTACCTGGCACGTGGGTTCAGGCGCCCGAAGTCGGCTTCCTCTGGACGCCCGGTTATTGGGGCTGGGGCGAAGGTGGATATTTCTTCAATGAAGGTTATTGGGGAGAGACCGTGGGCTTCTACGGCGGAATCAACTACGGTTTCGGCTATTGGGGCGGAGGCTACGGAGGCGGTCGCTGGAACAACGGGCACTTCTTCTACAACCGGTCCGTCAACAACATCGATGTCGTGAATATTCACAACGTCTATGACGAAAGAGTTGAAGTCAGCAACGTCAACCGCGTGAGCTACAACGGCGGGACCGGCGGGATCAGCGCTCGTCCAACTCCGGAGCAGCAGTCTGCAACGGGCCAAAGGCATATTCCGGCTGTGGCTGCTCAAACTGAACATGCGCAGGCCGCGCGCGCCAATCCGGAACAGCGTGCAGGGGTGAACCACGGCAAGCCGGTAATCGCCGCCACTGCCAGGCCGGGAGATTTCAACCAGGAACACGGAGCGGTGGGCGCCAGGGAAACATCGGAGCCTTCCAGCCGTGCGGCAACGGAAACGCGCCCTGCAGTCCATCCGAAGGACCTTGCTCCCATTGCTCGTCCCGCGCCGGTCAATTCTGGGAATGCGGGAGCGGACAAGAAGTACGAGCAGCAGCAGGACAAGTTGATCGCCAAGCAAACTCAAGAACGCCAGGCGCTTCAGCAGAAGCAAGACTCGGAACACCAGCAGCTTGCCCGGCAGAAGGCGAGCGATGCCAAAACACAACAGGTGGAGCAGAAGCACCAACAACAGACGCAGCAGTTAGTGCAGAAACACACCGCGCAGCAGCAGTCGCTGCAGGCTCGTCAACCTCAGCCTCGCGCATCGGAGCCGAGGAACGGAAGGTAACAGGGAAGCCTTCTCAGAGAATACCGATCATTCATTAAGGTTGTCTCCGGCCGGGTGTATTCCACCCGGCCGCTGCTTTTGCTTCTGAGTTGGTAAGCTGCGCGACGTAAAGGGAAGGCGCGTGAATCATGCGCGTGTTGCAGAAAAAAGCGGCTCCAGCGGTCTAGTCGGCCCGAGCCGCGGAGGCGCGCAATGCAAGTGTCTCCGCGGCGTCGATCTTGCGCAGACCGCGAACCTTCCATATCCCGTAGCAGACGCCGGCAACAAGCAGACCCGCGAACACACATATTAGCGGTGTCGACCACTTATCGAGGCTGCCAGACCACAGACGGACGATCCTCCGTCCGTAGATTGCAGCCAGCCAGGCAACGACGGAGTAACGCAGAGTGCGAGCCGCGCCGTACACGACGAGGAAGCGCGTGCGCGAAACGCCCAGCGCACCGGAGGCAAGCGCAAACGGTAGCAGTGGAACCGGCGGTGGAAGCACTGCGGGAAGAAATACGGCGAGGATGCGGTGCCGCTCCACCCATCCCACGACTCGCCCAAGAAGGCGCGCCGGGACGTAACGTCGCAGCGCCGCTTCGCCACCCCTCCTGCCGGCATGCCATGTGGTGTATCCGCCCAGGATGCTCCCGGCGATGGCCATCGGGCCAAGCAGCCATGGATCTCCGCTGTGCGCCACCAGCCACAGCAGCAACAGATCGGTGCTACCGGGCAGCGGCAAAGGAATTGGGGAGGAATCGACTATCGCAACAGAGAAGAGTCCCAGCGCTCCCATATGCGTGAGCCAGTGCGGTAGCAACGGCGAATGCTTATGGGGCGCAAGAAATTCAGCTGATTGTCGAATAAGGCCATTCATACTGACCCCCTCTTGCATTTAGATGCCGCGGCGACTGAACGATGACTCATTCGATGCCGGGCGCGCGGCGAGTAGCGTCTCGCTTCCCGTGCCCCCGGCGACAATAGCTGTTCGCAGGCGCCGCAAACAGGCGCGGCCTCATCCCGCATTGGCGTCATGCAATGAGAACCAGTAATATCGCCGCCAGCAAAACATGCAGCGTACGGGGCGTATCGCAAACATGCCGAGCAGGCTGTCAAGTGATCGCAGCTCGGCTGGCTTGAATTTGAGCGAATTGCAGCGAGGGCATTCGCGCCGTATCCAGAGCAGATGCGGCACCCACGCGGGCCACGTCCGGTTCGAAAAGTTCATCTCAAACTCTCCTTACGTCAGTGCCTGGGTCGCGTTACTATGCACTGTCTTCGCGTGGACTCGGATGCGCGTCCAGCCAACCGAGCATGCAACGTATGCTGCCCGTGGCCAGCGCTACGCTGGAATCGGCGGCGCCGTAATACAGATTGATGGTATCGCCGTCCTTGCCGATGGTCTGCCCACAAGGGAACACAACATCCTTGACGTCCCCACCGCGCTCGTAAGGCGCTTCAGGACCGAAAATCCAGGAATCTCCACGCTGCAGGCACACCGCCGGATCCTCCAGATCGAACAGAGCCAGGCCCAGACGATAAATGCTTCCCGAAGCCGTTTGCCGCACTCCGTGATAGATCATCAGCCATCCCCTGGCCGTTTCTATTGGCGGGGAACATAACCCAATCTTGTTCGCATCCCACCACCCGCCGCGCCGCGCTTCCATGATGATCTTATGGCTTCCCCAATGGCGCAGGTCGGGAGAGTAGGAGATCCACATATGTGCGCCCAGCGTTGTTACCGGCCGATGGATAAGTGCCCAGCGGCCGCCAATCCTCCGCGGCAGCAGCGCAGCGTCTTTATCCTCAGGAGACATCACTACGCCGATTCGCTCAAAGCTCCTGAAGTCGCTGGTGAGCGCCAGCGAAACCCCCGGCCCGCCGCGCGCAAAAGAGGTATAGGCCACTGCGTATCGATCGAGTTCCGGCAAATAGGTTATGCGCGGATCTTCGATGCCCCAGATTTCTTCGGGATACTCTGCCGGATTTGCCATCAGCGTCGGATTCGGGTCAATTCGCCATGTGTTGACGCCGTCGGCGGAACGCGCGGCGCAAAGATGCGATAACCCGCTCCGGTCTTCAACGCGGCAAAGCAGCAAAGTATCTCCGTCGAGCAGGAGTACTGCCGCGGCATTGAAGACGCTGTTGATTGGATAGGGCCAGTGTTCGCGGCTGAGGATTGGATTGGCGGAATAGCGCGTGAACAGGGGTTGATCTACGCAGGATTCAAGCCCTGCCAGTTCCTGCGCGATAGACTCCGGCGATTCAGCCGGCGAGGTGATCGGATTCAAAAGCGACGCTCGTTTCCTGATGCAGTTGGTCTACGTTTGCTACTTGAAGGGCTTGCATTTCCAGCAGAGCCATCAGGAACGAGAGGGTCGATTCAGCGCCTTCGTTTTCATTCACGCGGTCGGGATGAAGCCCATCCCGGCATCCGCCTGTCACCACATCGTAAAGCGGTGTCTGTAGATCGTTCTTGCCAAGGAACCATGAAAAGACGCGGCTGGCTTCTTCGCGCCATTGGCTCTCTTCCGTCAGCCTGTACACCTCAATGCAGGCGGAGACCGTTGCGCAGGCCTCGACTGGCTGTTGATCGAAACGCGCCTTCGCGCTTCCTTCAACGAAGAATCCACTGGTTCCAATGGGCACGAATACCTCTTTATCGTCACGATGCTGCTCGGCGACAAGCCATTTGAGCGCATCCATTCCCGCTTCGATCATTCGATGGTTATTGCTCCGCCATCCGGCAAGAATGAGGGCCTGCGGCAACCTGGCGTTGGAGTAGGAAAGACTCTTTTCGAACCAATGCCAGGTGTCGAAATGACTGCGCTCATAAATGTCCAGCAGGCGATCGGCAAGCGTGTTGCGAATGCCTTGCATGGCCCTGTCTCCAGGGAACCAGTCCAGATAGGCCTGCAGACCGAGAATGCCGAATGCCCATGCGCGCGGGCTGGTGAATCTCAGTACCGCGGGCACGGCGGCCTCAAAGAGTCTTCCCGCCGCTCCGCGCAATCCCGCATTTTGCGATCGGCCCAGAACTGTTCCCAGGGCCCATAGCGCCCGGCCGTGGCTGTCTTCTGAGCCAACGTCTTCGAGCCATTTGCGGTCGTAACCAAGAAAATTCCTGAACCGTCCAGTGTCGGCATTGAATGCAAGCCACAGAAAGGCCAGGTACCGGCGAGAGAGGTCGGGATGCTCTGCGCCGTAATCGAATAAAAGGCTCTCATCCAGAAGAGTGGACACCATGAGAGCGCGCGCGTTGTCGTCGGTCGTATAGCCCTCGCGCGTATTGGGCACGGAAAAAATTGCATGCTGCAAGATGCCGGTGGTGTCGGTCATCGCCAACAGATGGCGGGTGTTCAGAATGGGCAGACGATCGAATGGATCGACCGAGTCCGCGGCCGCTTCGTCCGGTTGGGCCGCTCTTGGCTGCAGCGAGCGCTCGAAGCGCGCACGTTGAAAGCTCGCCATATACTTTCGAGCCGTCTTTGGCCACGTCGTTCCGCGCGAGTAAAGATAAGCGCGCTTGCGCATGGCGTGGCGTTGGGCGCCGTGGTCCAGCAAGTCAATCACTTCATTCGCTATCGAGTTGGAATCGTCGAAGGGAACAATCACGCCTCTTTTGTCCGCGAGCAGTTCCTTTGCATGCCAATACGGCGTGGAGATGATCGCCTTTCCAGCGCCCAGCGCGATGGCCAGCGTTCCGGAGACAACCTGGGCCTCCTGCCGGTAGGGCGTGATGTAAATATCGGCTGCGCCAACGTGCTCTATCAACTCCTTCGCGCTTACAAAGCGGTTGTTAAGAATCAACTGAGACGAAACGCCAAGTTCCTCGGCCAGCGCCTGCAACTCCTCGCGGTAGCGTTCACCTTCACGCCGCCTGATATGTGGGTGCGTCACTCCGGAAACGATATAAACCACGTTTGGATGCTTTGCCAGAATTGCGGGAAGCGCCCGGATCACGTTTTCAATACCCTTGTTCGGAGACAGCAAGCCGAACGTAAGCAGTACCGACTTGCCCTCGGTGCCAAACAGGTCTTTGAAGTAATTGGGATCCATGAAAGGCATATCAGGTACCCCATGGGGAATCACGTCGATCTTTCCGCCCGGGACCGCATACACTTCGCGCAGCAATTGGGCGGCCAGCTCGCTCATCACGACCAGGCGATCGGAGAGGCGGGCGATCTCTTCGAGCACAACACGCTGATTCAGGTCAGGATTGCGCAACACCGTGTGCAGCGTGGTCACCAGAGGCATCTTCAATTCCCGAAGCAAGGCCAGAATATGCCGGCCAGCCGGACCGCCGTAGATGCCGTATTCGTGCTGCAGGCAAACAAGATCGTTGCCATTGAAGTTGAGGAAATCCGCAGCCCGCACGTAGGAAGCGCGGTCTTCCTGGTCGAGCTCGAGACGCACTTGCGCAGGATAAATGTACTTTGAATCCGGATCGTTTACGGGGATTGCAAACAGGCGCCCTTCTCCGTATTCTGTCTCCATCGCGGTGCACAGGTCGGTCGTAAAAGTGGCAATGCCGCACTCTCGCGGCAAGTAATTGCCGATGAACGCGATGCGTGTGGGCAGCGGCAGGTTGCACGTGGTCGACGCGGCGACCGCAAATGCCGCTTGTCCATGCCTTCCGGCCACCTTCTCAGAATGCGCCGGCTCTGAAAACGACATGATGCCCTACTTTCACTTATGTGGGTGAGGTTCACAGGCTCGCTGCAAAATTCCAGTCCCAATGCCGCTGCTCTCTCAGGGCCGGAATCTTATGCGCCGCGGCTCCCCGCCGATCTCACAGCCGTTGCCAGCGGATGCTTCTCGATGTAAATGTCCAGCGAAGTGTGTTGCTGAATCTGGCGAGGCTGCAATGTGACTTTCGCGATGTGGAAGCCCGGATACTTCGTGACCAGAACTGAATCGAGCTCCGCTGCGTTGAATCGCCTCGCGATCCCCTTGAGTGCGCTCGCTAAAGCTCGATCGGCCGCACTTTCCTGCGTTAACCCAAAACCTCTTCGCGAACAGGTGCCCTGCATCCACATGAAGTGCCATCCTGCCTGACGGATCATCCTATCGAGAATTGAAGAAGTCAGTTCTTCTACACGCGTCCAGTTGTCGCCAATGGGCTCCTGAAGCGGGTCCAGGCGATCCGGCAGGATGCACCTCTTGCGCAGAAAAACGGAATGCAGCTTCACGATTGCCGGCTTCGCAAGACGGTGAACACGCTGGTCCCGTCTGAATCGGCGGTAATCGGAATTGGAGTGACAGGCGTGCTCAGAGAAGAATGTCCTGGAGTGACCTCTTCAATAGAAGCTGATGCGCTCTTCGCCTTGGCCGCGGGCTCGATCCGGGCGCCGACTTGGCCCAGGAGCCCTGTTCGGCCGAGCCGCCTGGCTCGCCGCGCAGCAAAATACTTTTCAACATCGATTTTCTTGATGAGGCTCATGACTGCTCCAATCGTCCGGTTGCGTACATGAAAGGCGCTCGTCTGGAGCGAAGCCTGGAGAGCTGAAGGCGAGAAGGGGAATATCCGATGCTCTCTCAAGCATACTCCTCAGGCAGTAAATGCTCCGGCAGCTCTGCAGAACGCAATCTTGTCAAATCTGATGGAGCACCAGAAGAACGACAACGATCAACAGGATCAGCCCTAATCCTCCGCTGGGATAATAGCCCCAATTTCTGCTATGCTGCCACCGCGGCAGTGAGCCAAAGAGCGCCAAAAGTAAAAGTACGACCAACACAGTTCCAAGCATGTCTCACTCCTCATTTGCTCGCATGCAGACAGCATCCAGTCATCCGCTGCGGCCTCTCGGAGAGGCCGCAGCGCTTCCACGTACGTGTTTACTGCAAGCTTCCTGTCGTTGCATTGACCGGGCTTCCAATCGCGTCACCCGATACAACCAGTTCCACTCTCCGGTTCTCTTGCCGTCCTGCCGGGTTATCGTTCGAAGCTACCGGTAGAGTATTGCCAAAGCCCTTTGAGGTGACCGAATTCGTCGCTACGCCCTGATCCACCAGATAATCGCGCACCGAATTGGCTCGGTTCTCAGACAGCTTCTGATTCATCTCATCGCCGCCGACATTGTCTGTGTAGCCACCGACCTCAATGTTGAGGGATGGATAAGCGATCAGGATTCCGGCAACCTTTGCCAGCTTTTCCCTCGCGCCGGGCTTCAGCGAATACTCCCCGGTGTCAAACAGAACATCGGACATGCTGACAATGAGACCCCGCGCGCTATCACGCGTTTCAAGTATCTTGTTCAACTGCTCAGATAACTGCGCGCGCAGAACGGCCTTTTCAGTATCTGCCTGGTGTTCATTCTGCTGCGCCTGCTGCGCAATGGCCCTGGATCGATCCGCGTCGGCCTGAGCAGCGGCGATCTGCGCCGTCGATGTTACTTGATTGACAGCCAAATCGGATTGCGCTTGCGCCGCAGCGGATTGTGCTTGTGCCGCAGCGGACTGCGCTTGATCCTTTTGACGAATCGCGTCGTCGGCCTGCGCCTGCGACTGTGCCTGTGCCGTGGCCGAAGCCAGGCGTTCGTTCGCCGCACGATCCTCTTCAATCCTTTTAACCGCGATCTCCCGCGCATCTTCCGCAGTCTGCACGGTCTCGCGGGACGCTGCAATCAGCCGCTTCTTATCGAAACGCCCATCCGTGGCGTACCCGTCGGCACTGCTCATTAACTGGTCAGCGTGCTGATAACTATCGCCGGCGTACTGCTCGGCACCTTCAGATTTCGCAATGCGCATTGCATTGCGCGCTTCGAGAAACTCCAATGGCAGCTTTGCATCCAGGACCACGGGGTCAAACTTGTATCCGGTAGGAATGTAGCCGCCGCGTTCCGTCAGCTCATATTTCGCATCCACTGTCTCGCTGGTTCCCTTGGTGTCTGCGCGAACCAAGTTCTCGAGGACAACCGCGTTGCTTGGCTGCCGGACTGCAAAGTAGGGCTCCGCAGTAACAATCAGCGCGAATGCCTGGAGATCGGTGGTGGCAGTCAGCTTGCTTCGGTCGTTGCCGCCTACCAGCACTTCCCCAAGGTTCGCTGCGCGCCCTTCGGGCGATATCGCCCACAAGACGTAGGTAAGATACTCGTTTCCGAAGGTTGCGGGGCTTTGCAGGTTCCCGAATTCAACTTCCACTTCCATGGTGCCGCGCTTGCTGCGCACCTTGGCTTTTCCGTTGGCAGATGGCAGCAGAGCAGTGCCCGCAAGATCCACGTCGGTGACGCCGCTCCGGTGCCGATAGTTGATTGCATCCACCGAGCGGCTGGTTACGACCACGCGGAATGTGGAGACAGTTGACACAGGGCCTGTGGTTTCGACGACCGTTGTCGTTTGCGTAGTCACTTGAGCAAACGCGCTCAGGCTGAGGACGCTTCCAACTGCTAACAAAAGCATGTGCTTCATGAGATCTCCTGCAGACCGGGGTCTGCCGTACTCTGTTGTATTTGCGTTCAAGCCGTCAAGTTTGCTCTGCCGGCTTATGGGTCGCGGTGCTTCAATGTCCGACGTGGAACTGGGAAAGATATCCCATCCCGCCGGATATCCTCAGCAGCCACACAACCAAAACAATCACAACGACGCCATTCAGGATGCCCTTGATCGTGCCCTGCATCGGTATGAAACGGTTGATGAGCCAAAGCAGCACTCCTACTACAGCGATGATGATGACAACGGTGACTAATGGCATGGGATGCTCTCCAATCGAAGTGCTAAAGCCGATGGGACACTTGAGCGGTTGACGATCCGCTCGGCTTCGTTTAGTGTCGCGATTTGCCCGGATCTTGCGTCGGCCCCGATGGTTGCTCTTACGCGATGCGGGTGGCTAAGAGGCATAAGTATCAATTGGGCCGGCTTAGCTAAGGAACAGCCAGGGAGGAGAAAGACAGGCTCACGGTTAGCCATGGGCCTGTCTGTTTAAGAAGAGATTCTGGCGCTACTTCTTCTCGGGCTTTGACTCCTCTTTGGGTTCCGCTCTTGGCGCAGGGGCGGCGTGTTCCGCAGGCGCCGCGCGCTGCACAGGTGCTGCGTGTTGCGCTGGCGCCGCATGCTGTACGGGTGCTGCGCGTTGCGCAGGCGCCGCGTGCTGCATCGCCACAGGCGCGACATGAGCCGCGGGTGCAGGCTGCTGCCGGACCTGAGGCTTCGGCGCAGCCTTTTCCACTGGCCGTGCTTCTGTTCTCGCGGCTGCCGGCGCGGCATGGGCCGCGGGCGTGGCGTGAGTCTGACTCGCAGGTTGCTGCCTAACCTGAGGTTTCGGGGCAGCCTTTTCCACCTGCCGTGCCTCTGTTCTCGCGGCTACCGGCGCGGCGTGGGCTGCGGGCTTCGCTTGCGGCTTCACTTCTGCCCTCGGCGCGGCCTTCTCCGCTGGCCGTGCTTCCGTTCTCGCAACTGCCGGCGCAGCATGTGCCGGGGGCGTGGCGTGCGCCTGCACTTCAGGCTTTGGTGCTACCTTCGCGGCAGGCCTGGTCTCCGCTTTCATTTGAGCGGCCGGAGCTGCCTTTTGTGCAGCCAGCGGCCTGGCGGCAACAAGGTTTGCCGGGTGGCCACCGTTGGCCTTGGCAAACGACGTTCTGTCGGCCCTGGCGGTTGTCTCGTGTTGCGACTGAATCGCGGTCGGAGGCGCATGCTGCTCGTGCTCCACCGCCCGCTCGGCAGGCGAGGCCGTGTGTTGAATCCCGCCCGGGCCGCCGTTGTACGCTACATGATTCGGGTTAGCCACGATGCCGGCTTCGACGATTGTCCGGTTCACATAGGTGGTGTGAACAAAAGTCTCATTCACGTTCACCACCGCCGTGTTGTAGGCAAAAGAATCGCCGCGCCACTCGCCGCCCGCAAATCCGATGCCCCCGAATCCGAAGCCATAGTTTACGCCGCCGTAGTAGCCCACGTGCCGGCCCCAGTAGCCGTCATGAAATCCGTACCTGCCGCCGTTCCAGCCCCAGTAAGGAGGCGTCCACATCGCGCCCATGTAAGGAGCCGGCACCCACGTGCCCGGTACCCAGTAATAATCCCCATCGTCGTTGGAATAGGCCCAGTACCCCGGCGTCCACATCAGGTTTGGCTGAGGGCACATCGGCTGCACATAGACGGGCAGAACCGGCGGAGCAAAGCCAACATTGATGGCGATACCGAATTGCGCATGAAGAGAAACTGCGGTAATTGATACCAGCAGAGCAAGCAGGAGTAAACGCACTTTGCGAAACTGTTGCATGAGAAGAACCTCCTGGTTCTTTCCAGCTCGCTCCACCGGGGGAATCAAAATAATTCCATCTGCGGCGGGGCTTAGGAGCTACATAACCAGACTAGTCAGAATGTTTTTGCGAGTCTGATCAATTGAGCACAGGAGATCTTTCAAACGTGGTCTTTTCGCAGTCGCTTTTATGGCTTCGGCGTTGGGCCTCCGGGAGGATCGACCGGCTGGTCTGAGGCAATTCCAGAGGAAGCTGCGGCGGCGATTCCAGTTGGAACGGAAGTCGGCGGTTTCGCATCAAGTGGAATCTCGGTGCCGGCCGGGAAGATGAGAATCTGGATCGAACCCCAATCCGAGTCAGGGTTTGCGCCCGTCTGCTTGCCCATTCCCAGCGTCTTAAGCTGGCTGTCGTCGAATCCGAAGTTTTCAACCAGGTACTCGCGTATTACCATGGCCCTGGCCTCGGTCAGAACAAGATCCTTCTGGGTATCGCCATCCATGCCCGTGGAAACCACAACGACCGCAACTCCGAATGGCGCCTGTGCCAGGAAGTCGCCGGCGGCTTTGAAAACCTTCTGATCCTTCATTTTGGCGGAATCGCGGCTATCGAAAACCTGCCTGCCTGCGTAGGTAAACGTCTTTGCAGGCGCGCCCTGCGGGATCCGCGCGATCCTATTCGCGCTCAGGTCGGCAGAGTCCTCGTATCCGCGCTTCTTGAAATACCCACTCAGGAAGAAGTTGTGTTTCAGGGCCTCCATATTCTCCTGGAAGTCGGTTACCCCGGTCTGCGCCTGCAGCATCGTGTCATGCAGTGTCATCGTGGTCTGTTCCACATTGTTATAGAGCTGCGGGTCGTTCACCATCGCTCCCACGGTTCCCTGCCCCGAATCGATCTTGGCGCTTATCGAGTTAATATGAGCCGTCGCCAAAGTAGCGTTGTCGATGGCTTGCTGGCTGCTATCCATGATGCCGCTCATCTTAGCCAGCAGATCCGCTATCTGGAGCGGCGGTTCGCTCTGAATAATCTCGCCGTTGCTTACCTCGCCTTGCCCTGCCGATCCAAACGAAATGGCCACGTACTGATTGCCCAGCAATCCGCTGGTTTCGATCGAGGCCACGGAGTCCTGCTTGATGATCTCGCGCGTCGACTTGGCGAGTTCCATCACGACTGTAACCTTTCCTCCCGGATTGTTTGGCAACACGATGCCGGTCACTGTTCCGCTGTGCACTCCGCCCACCTGCACGTCGGCCCCTTCGGCCAGTCCCGCTACATTGTCGAATTGCGCCTTCAGTTGGTAGGTAGAGCGAAACAGATACTCCTTGCTCCCGATAACAAAGACCCCGGCAGCAAGAATAGCCAGCGTTCCAACGATGAATGCTCCCAGCCGCGCCACTCTCGACATATGTCCTCCTACGATTGCTTCAAAAACTCTTTTACAAACTCGATGCCGCTTTGCTGAATGTCCTCAAACCTGCCTTCGATCACCACGTCGCCCTCATTCAGCAGAGCCAGATGATCGGCAATAGTCCTGGCGCTGTGTAAGTCATGAGTCACTACGATGGACGCCATCTGGCGCTCCCGCTGGAGTTTGAGAATCAACTCGTCGATTTCCCCTGAACTGATAGGATCGAGACCGGCCGTGGGTTCGTCGAGCAGCAGAATCTCCGGCTCCAGGGCCAGCGCACGCGCCAGACCCACGCGCTTCTGCATTCCGCCAGAGATGTCGGATGGCATCTTATCGAGGCTGCCTTCCAATCCCACCTCGGACAGCAGTTGCTTCACCCGGTCGGCGCGCTCCGATCCGGACATGTCTCTTCGATGGTGTTCCAGAGGAAACGCCACGTTCCCGGCGACGGTGAGCGAATCGTAGAGCGCGGCATGCTGAAACAGGAAACCCATCTTCAGTCTGATTTCGCTCATCCGGTCGAGCGCCAGCCCGGAGGTATCCTGGCCATGGATTGAAACCGATCCCGAGTCGGGCTTTTCAAGGCCAATGATGAGCCTCAGCAGCACGCTCTTTCCCGTGCCGCTGCGTCCCAGCACAGCCACGGTTTCTCCGCGGTTCACGCGCAAGCTGATCCCGTTTAGAACCTTGTGATGCCCGAAGGCCTTGTGCAAATTCTCAACCGCGACAACCGGCACACTATCCTCTTGGCGGATCTTCTCTTGTGTCATCGCATTGTCGTAAGCAGTGGCCATGTTTGTCTCTCGACCGATTCAAGCAACGGTTAAGGAAAGAAAACCAGAATGAACTTCACCAGAACGACGTCGGCCAGGATAAGAAAGAGCGATCCCAATACGACCGAGTTAGTGGCCGCACGGCCCACACCCGCGGCGCCTCCGCGCGTGCGCATCCCTTCAAAACATGCGATAAGCCCGATGATCAGGCCATACACGGCGGTCTTGAAGGTAGGGGGCAGGAACGCGTTGAAGGTGGCTCCGCTAAAGCCGTTTTCTACGAATTGGTGGAATGAGAGAGGCTCAACCAGCGCCTGCGCAAACCAGCCAGTCAGCAAGCCGCACGCATCGGCGGCAAGGGTCAACAGCGGCAACATCAGGATGCAGGCCAGGATTCGCGTCGCGGCCAGCAGCCTGTAAGGGTTGATCGCCGATGCCTCGATGGCGTCGATCTGTTCGGTCACCTTCATCGATGCCAGTTCCGCGCCGATGCCAGCGCCCACGCGGCCGCTCACGATCAACCCGGTGACGATCGGACCCATTACCTGGACCACGGAGTACACAAGCGTAGCGGGAAACATCGACTTGGCGCCGAATCGACTCAGGCTGTAGCGGGCTTCAAGGGAGATGACGACCCCAATTGCCGAACCAGCCATGACGACCAGCGGCAAAGACTTCGATCCAACTTCGTCGAGCTGCCGAATCAGTTCGCGCCACTCATACGGCGGTGTAAGCGCAGCCTTGAGAACTCGCCAGAAAAAAATGCCCAGGTCGCCAAACCACTCGAAAAACCCGTTGAACAGCCCCGCAGCGGCGCTTGCAACAGAGGACATAAGGTCGGTCCGCCGCCCCTGAAGTGGAGCGTCGATGTCCGCAGTTGCTGTGAATCCGCGGCTGCTCACCGGTTCGGTCCCTGAATAGGCGAGCCGTGGGCGTTGTTCAGATGCATGCGCGATATCAAAGCGTGCGGTCCGCTATAGAAAAACTCCAGGGCAATGTTGCCGCCCATGTATCCCAGCAGGCTGTAGTTGCCCATTCGGAACGCATCTTTTGCGCCAAAACGTTTCGGATACCATCCATAAACCGCAGTCATCGAACCCGCATAAGGCGCGGCAAGCGCGGAGAAAGAGAAGACGCGATGGCCGTTTGTGCCGCGACGTCCTGTCAACGTGGAGATCACAGCGTGGCGCAGCCGCGGCAATGGGCCGGAACATTCGCAGCGATAGTACAGCGTATCTTCTTTGAAGGCTTCCGCCAGTCCATAACGCGTCGTGGTTCCAACAGCCGCGATCCCAAAGTCGGACCCAAACCGCCTGCCGAAGCCCTCAACGCCCTGGCCCCACTCCGGTGGAGCATTGCTCAACTGGCTGATTCCAGCAGCGACCCCGCCGACGGCAATCGGATAAGGACCGAATGCGTCGAAAACGTAGTTGCTGACCTTTGTCATCTGCGTCGGACGCACGTAGGTCAGGTCCAGCGTCCCTGAGGTCGTAATTCCCGCAGTTACTGAGGAATCTCCAGAAGCGAGCAGTGATTGCGGCCTTGCCCGTACCGGCATTGCGACTATGACCGCAGTGACCAACACCAGGAGCATCGTTCGGTGAACCTTCATGCCGGGAGGTCTTTTGCGCGATTGGTCAGCGCGCCTTCCCGCCGGAGTAGCCTGGCAGGCCGGCAAGAATTGAAACTCCGATACTGGCTTGGATAACCGCATTGTTTCTCCTCCGATCGGCACATCGCCCATCTCCGGCACGGCTGACGTTGTCAGTGAATTGTGGCGCCGCGTAGTCGTACCTACGGAGATATTTGCAGAGTGAGGGCATCAAGGGATGGTCATATTTGATCGGAACCGCAAAATGTCTCCTTCTGCATTGGCCGCGCCGTCCATACCAGGCGGAATCGACGGCATTTATGCAAATGATCCACGAGGTCGATGTTCAAAAAAGCACAGTTCTTGGGCTTGCAAGGAGAAGACACTTTGAGAAACCGGCCGCTTTTGCGGTTCGGCGAGGAGCCTATCATGCCGGAATCCCATGCATTTTCTACTCTCCCCACAAGAATCTTGTTGCCCATTGACTTCAGCCCATCTTCCCAGGCGGCTTTGGAGATGGCAGCTGACCTTGCCAAGCACTTTCACGCCGAACTCTATCTCGTGCATGTGATCCCGATATTTCCCACCACAACATTTCCTGACCTTATCCCCGAAACCAAATTTCTTCAGGATGCAAGATCGCTTGCGGAGCGGCATTTGGCGAAGTGTCATGGAGCTCTCTCGGCCAGGGGAGTCAGGTCAACCTCCAGTGTCGAAACTGGCAACGACATCGCCGGGAACATCATGGAAGTGGTGGACCGCGAGCACATCGACATGGTCGTAATCTCCACGCACGGCATCTCCGGCTGGCATCCGCTGGTCTTTGGGTCGATTGCCGAGAAAGTCGTAAAGCTCGTGCAATGCCCACTCCTGCTTCTGCGTTCAACCAAGCCTGACGCCAGCGGAAAGATTCCGGCAGGGCGTTCCACGAAGTGGTGGTAGAGAGAACGACGGACTTACATCGCAGCGCTCAGTTTTTTGCCGGAATTCCGGCGCATCTCTAAAACTAGAGCAAAATTGACCAGCCTTGCATATCGGACCCAGGCGATGATGGACAGAGATTGATCGTAATTGCGGTTAATCCCAAGGGCTGACTGCCCCCAGATTGCGTCTGCTCCCAGAATGCACGCAGGAACTGCGTCGCCGGAGCCAGGCTGCGAAGGATCGAGTGCCCTGTTCTCTCGAGCACCGACTCCGCCGTCTATTGATTCACGGGAATCCCTTACGGCCCCATCACGGTGGCTGCTTTCTTGGCGTGAAGAGTCCATCCACGTCGACAGCCTGCAACGAGGTAGCATCTTGACGAGCACCATCGGCACAGCATTCGATTCGGCAGAGTTTCTTGCACACGCAGGGCTTGGCCGGACAATCATCGAATTAAGGCCAAAACAGACATTTTTCTGCCAGGGCGATCCCGCGGACAGTGTGTACTATCTGCAAAAGGGCCGCGCAAAAATCACCGTGGTTTCGCAGACCGGCAAAGAGGCCACAATCACGCTACTATCCTCTGGCGAATTTGTCGGAGAAGAGTCTCTCGCCGCGATCGTCGGTTTGCGCATGGCGACCGCTACAGCCGTGAACACCTGTACAGCGCTCAGGATCAGCAGAAGCGAAATGGTCCGCGTAATGCATGACGAACCTGCATTCGCCGATCTATTTCTCAAGTTCCTGCTGGACCGCAGCATGCGAACCCAGGCCGATCTTGTCGATCAGCTTTTCAACTCCAGCGAAAAGCGCCTGGCGCGCATTCTCCTGTTGATGGCGGAGTTTGGCAAGCCCGGCGGACCGGAAACCTTCATTCCTCCGATTACCCAGGAAACACTCGCGGACATGATTGGCACCACCCGGTCCCGTGTCAGCTTCTTTATGAATCGCTTTCGCAAGCTCGGTTTCATCAGCTACAACGGCCGCATCCAGGTGCATAAGTCGCTGCTCAATGTGGTTCTGCTCGATCAATTGCCTGACCACAACGCGCAGAAACCCTCTATTCGCCCCGTCCCGTAAATTACCCCAGCGCGATGCTTCGCGCACTCGCTGCAAATCGTCTCGGAATTGTGCCGATCGAGTGGAATGGATAGCAGGTTACGAGCGGAATAGACAACTATCTAAGCGATTGCTGAGGCGATGAGTCATTGGCATCGGTAGTCTGGCGCTCAGCTAACTCCGGCGTCCAATTCGAATCGAAAACGTTGACCAGCGGCCAGGGATTGCCGGCCAGGTCATAGCGCAACTTCCCCTGCTCATCGCTCGCGAGCTTGCTTGCCGGATACAGGAATCCTGTGCTCTTGGAATTGTCGTTGTCATTGATATCGAATTGGCCAACCAGCAAATCGAAAGACTGTGACTCCGTGCTCGGATTCGCTTCATTGGATTGAAGCGGGCGATTCGTGATAAAGGTGATCTGCCGCCCGGTTGGCGTTACGGTCATTTGGATGAAGGCGATTTCAAAACTGTCACTCCCGGAAAGTGAACATAGACCAGCCGCTTTGGTTTTGGAAAGTGCGACGGCCAATCCTCGATCCTGGCCCTCGTCGAATGCCCGGGAGAGAACCTGCTTCTCCGATGGAGTGGTGTAGCCATAAATGACGAGCGTCACGCTGACCACGTTGCCGTCTTGAGCGTATGTGGCCTGAATCTTCTCTGGATTCGGGCTGCTGGAGAATCCCGAGGCAGTTCCCAGCGCTAATAAGCCCACGAACAGAAAGCTGGAGGATCCTAACCCGCGGCCGCGGCGAACTACTTCCACGAGTAACCTCATTTTGTGATCCTTCAGGACATCCGCTTTATCCGGATGCCCTTATCGCTTCGTTCTTCACGTTATGCGGCTGACTTCTTCTCTTGAGGGATCTGGGCCTGGACGAGTTCATCGAATATGGTGCGGTATTGGATCATCGCGGTGCGGAGCTCTTCAGTGCTTGCGTCAGCCCGGCCGGGCCGTACTGCGATGGCGTGCGCCACGCGGAAGCTTTCCATCACGCGAGGATAGGTCACGGAGACATCCGCGGCGCGTTGTTCAAAGGTGCCCTTGGGATAGCCACGGGCTTCGAGGAGCGAAGCGATCAGGTCGTCGGCCTCCGTTACCGCTGCCTTGGGGTGGTCGACGAAGCGGGATTGCACTGTTTGCCACTCGGCGATGAATCGCACCCGCTCGGTGGCGCCGAGTTCGCGGATTCTTAATGCGTCCATTCGGGTTTCACGATCGGCCAGTTTGGCTTCGGCCTTGCGTGAAGAGCCATGCTCCAGAACTGCGCGGTCGTATTCCGATCCGAAACGATTGCGGAGGGCCAGAGTCTTGGTTTTATGGTATTTAAGATAAATGCCGACAGCGATGGCAAGGACGAGGAAGAGGATTACCGCGGCAACGATGGTTTCGGCATTCGTGATGTGATTGAACATGGAGCTCTCCGATGCGGAAATGTCCGCGACAGCTGAAGTTGATGAATGGGCTTCCTGACCGCGAAGCCCCAGTACAGAATTCTTTACAGAATCAATACTGAGCGGGCCGGCTCGTGAATGCTGGACAGAATTGCACACTGCGTGGAATTGATGTGGCCGTAAGAAAAGTGAGGGGGAATCGCCTTCCGCCGTTGCGGCGCGCATAATCCCTGGATCAGTCCCGATCGCAATTCTCAAGGGTTGTGCCGCTGAATTCTTTAAACGGCGGGGCGGGGCCTGGATCGCCTGCGCTGAGGCCGCCTTCACCGCCGCCCGAACCACCGCATGGCAAATGGAAAACTGCTCTAATCAATCGCCGAAAATCTCTCAAAACAATCGTCTACTCGGCCCTTATTGAGCAAAACCGAACAGCTTTTATCTGCTTGGGCAAGGAGACTATTCGCGGGGCCCAATCAATAGCGGCGGCGATCCTGGCTTCTGTGGCCTTATCCCCCTGGAGACGGCCTCGCCGGCACCGCTGCAGACTGCGCAGTTTGGCGCAGGTCAAGTGAAGCAGAAACAAGCCGAGTGTTTGCCCTCTCGACTCGGCAGGGAGGCAGGCGGGGCATCGCGATGCATATTCAGTCTCTCGGTAGTCCACAATGCGCACTGACGCCTGCAATAACTCCAAACAGCGAGCCATCTTCTCCCTCTCTGGCGGAAAGAGGCCGGATCAACTGGATCTTTGCGATTACCCTTGTAGCCTTTCATCTTGGCGCGCTGGCCGCTCTGTTCTGTTTTCGATGGCCGGCTCTTATTGTGTTTCTGGTGGCGTGGGTTCTGGCGCAGAATGTCGGGATAGGGATGTGCTACCACCGCCTGCTGACCCACCGCGGATACTCCACTCCAAAATGGCTCGAGTATTGCATGGCCGCCTGCGCCACGCTCGCTCTCCAGGGCGGACCCATCTACTGGGTCGGTGTTCATCGCATGCATCACCGATACACCGATAAGGAGGGAGACCCACACTCGCCGCGCGACGGGAAGTGGTGGTCCCATATGGGATGGATTCTGAATGGCACCCAGCGCAATGAAACAAAAGCGCTCAAGCAATATACTCCGGATCTGGCGCGGGACAGATACTATGTTTGGCTCAACAAGTATCACTGGATCCCGTTGACCGTCGTTGGCCTTGCCCTGTTCGCCTTCGGAGGATGGTCATGGCTCCTGTGGGGTGCGGTCATGCCTGCAACGGTCGGGTTTCACGTTACCTGGATGGTGAATTCCGTCACGCACCTGTGGGGGACACGGCGTTTCTCCACGAATGACGACTCGCGCAACAATTTTTGGGTAGCGCTGGTGACCGGCGGAGAGGGATGGCACAACAACCATCACGCATATCCGGTCTCGGCCCGTCACGGGTTGGCCTGGTATGAAATCGACGTCAATTACTATGGCATTCGTCTCCTTGAGAGGTTCGGCCTTGCGAGCCATGTGAAGACTGCCAGCCTAAAACCCGCCGTAGAAGAACGAGCTAACCCGCCATCGCGGGATGGAGTCGGCGATCCGATGGGCAAGGTCTCCCGCGGGGCAATGTCGTGAACAACCGGCTTTGGATGGATTGCGGCCACTTGCGATCGGCGGCTGCGCCAATCGCGCTATAAGCATTTTCGGAAAAACTGTAGACCGAAAGCACGGGGATAAGCCGGCGCGACCCCAAGGAGCGCCGACCTTGCGCTAAGTCCTCAAGGGCTACACCATTTCCGAAAATGCCGTAAAATATTGATTCTAAGTGGTAGGCGAGGCGGGAATCGAACCCACAACCCCCGGCTTAGAAGGCCGGTGCTCTATCCAATTGAGCTACTCGCCCGCAACTCTATTCTAGCTTCAAATCAATCACATGCTCGTAATCTCGTAGCGCAAGGGCGGAGAATCAGCAACGCCATCCCTGCGCGCGCCCCACTTGAGCCTGTTTTTGACTCTGGCGCGTGCTAAAGCCAATAACATGCTCTACGGCTTCAACAACAGCCACGTTACCCCATAGCCGGCCATTGGAATCGTCATGCGCGCAGCCGGAGTAACGCTCACCGGAGTTGGCGCGCTGCTCGCGCTGCTTTGAGCATTGATGCTGAGCTCGCTTGCCGAACTGAGGGTTCCCAAACTCGAAATGTCCACGATCACGGTGCGAGGAGCGCCGCTCCCGTTGTTATCCGAGGACGAAGCCACCGCGTGGTCGTCCACCATCACCGTCACCGAGCCATCCGTATTCTGCGTGGCCAGCGTCTCCACCGTGGTCGTATCCGTAGCCGTCAGTTCGAGAATATTCGGCCCCGGCGATTGCGGCGTGGAAGGATAGATCTTCTCCAGCGCCTGATCCACCCAGTAACTCAGGTAAGTATTGCCGTTGGGGTCCACCTCGCCGTACTGCTGATCGCCGTCGTAGGCCCAGTGATACAACGCTTGGTTGCCCACCTTGCCCAACGCCGAAAACACATACGGCCGCCACGCGGCAAAAAATGGGCTCGTGCCGCGATGGTCGTCAACAAACGGCTGGTTGGGATTGCAGGTGCTCATGCCGTTGGCGCCTTCGTAGTCGGCATTCACATTGTTTTCAGTCACCCACACCGGCACGTTGGCCAGATTCGGGTTGGTTTGCAATTCCTTGTAGAAGTAACTTACGTTTGCCGCGAACTCCGGAATCGTGTTCATCAGGTCGTCGTCTGTGTCCGACTGGTTGCAGGAGCTGTAGAAATGCGTGGAAACAATATCCACTGGCGCGTTCACTCCGCCTGAACCTGCAGGAGCGGCAAACGTGGGCAACCAGGTCATCGGGTCGCCCCCGTCGCCTGTCCCCAGCCCATAGTCAGAAAACTCGATTGCGGAAAACTTGATGGTCGGGTCCACTGCCAGCATTGCCGGAACCACGGCGTTATAAATCGTCACGTACTGCTGGACGTCGATCCCGTTGCCGTTGGGCTCGTTGAAGATGCCCCACCAGGTAATTGGATAGTTGCTGGGCGATTGAAAATGCACCCCGCCCCAGTCGAATCCGCCTTTGTTGTAGTAACGCACCAGGTTCGCCGCATAGGCCGCAAAATCGTTCACGTGGTCGGTTACATCCAGTTGCCCGTTGCTATAGCACATCCAGGCAGGCGCAGTGGCAATCTGAAACTCGGGGCTATTATCCGCCGAGGCCAGCACCGGCTGCACAGTCTGATCCATGATGGTAAAGTTCCAGTCGCTCGCCGTCCCCTTGTCGGTTGACATGGCCACGCCTTGAGAGACTATCTGCAGCCGGATATGCTGCGGCCCCAGCGCGTCCATGGTGCTCTCCAGCGCCGCGGCGTTCGAGCCGCCGAAGAAGTCCCCGTCCCACTCCGCCACCTGGAAGGAGGTGGACATGAATTGCTTGAGCACGCCGTTCACGCCCTTGGTGGTATCCGTACTGCTGCCAACCTTGACCACCACGGCGCTCACCAATGTGAAGTTCGCCATCGCCGTCTGATCCCCTGCGCTCACTTGAACAACAGCCGTGTAGTTCCCCGCCGGCGCAGTGGCGCCGCCCACAAAAGTCACGTTGTAAAGTGAGCTGCTGCTGCCTGCCGAGTACTGCTCCGTGATGCCTCCCGGCAAACCGGCCACCGTGATGGCTACAGTTCCGCTCGCCCCGTTTACGGTCACCGGGAGCGTGGCGGGCGTTCCATCCTGGGGAACCACGAGAGTGGAAGCTCCCAGGCTTGCAGTCAGCGTCGGGGGCGGAGTAGAGCTGCCGCTTCCGCCGCAACCAGCCATTGCAAGACCAAGAAAGCAGACGCCAGGGAACGAAAGAAGAGATCGATATGTCACGTGCATGGGAGTTCTCGCTTCAGTGAGCCTTATGATCGGATTAGGAATTCAGCAGCGTGCAAGGTGCCGTTTTCTTAAGGAAAACGGTACTTGAGAGCATCGACTCTTTCTACACCAGTTCCCAATCCGGTAATGGCTCAGCGTCGGCAATTATAGCTGGAATGAACGTTGGGAACGCTCTCTCCCGTCACTGAGGTGTGCCTGCGGCGGCATCGGCAACGTATCGGACCACGGCGGCCTCAGCCCAGTGGATCTCCTCGCCGGCGCCCGGGCCCAGAAACGCGCAATGGCCGCCGCGGCGTGTCTCGGCAAAGACTATGCGCCGGTTGGCGAGGAGGCGCGCGCGAGTTTCGGCCACGAGCCTGACGAATGGATCGTCCTGCGCCAGGAGGATGAGCGTAGGCACCTCAATGCGATCGACAACACGCGCGCTGGCGGCGCGGAAGTAATAGTCGTCGGCGCTCGCGAAGCCGCAATAGCGGGCCACGATCTTGTGATCGAACTCGCGCAGCGACCGCACCGGCCCGATGCCCCGCGGCTGGTAGATCCCGGGAAACAACTGCGCCTTGTGGCGAAAGCGGCGCAGCAGGCCCTGCAGAAAACGCCACTCGTAGATGCGGTTGGCGGGTTCATGCAGGGCGTCGGAGCCGGCGGCAAGGTCGATGGCGGGGCACACCGTGGCGACGGCCACGAGCGGCGCCCGGCTCCCCCATTCGCCAGCCAGCTTCAGCACCAGGTTGCCGCCCATCGAGTAGCCGATGAGGGCGACGCGCTCAAGCCCGAATCGGGTGCTAAAGTGTTCGATCACCGCGCCTACGTCGCCCGAAAGCCCGGAGTGGTAGAGCGTTGGGGTAAGCATTTCAGAGCCGCCGCAGTTGCGCATGTTCATGCGCACCACGTTCATGCCCGCGGCAAACGCGCGCGCGGCAATGCCGCGCATGTAGCGTGAATCGGATGAGCCCTCGAGCCCATGGACAAGAATGACGGTAAGCCGCGAGGCGCGAACTGCTTCCGGTTGCCAGTGGCAATGGCAGAGCACGCGGCTGCCGTCGGCCGGATCGACCAGGACAGCTTCAGTTTCGGTTTCGAAAAGAAAGGCCGGCCGGGGATAGAAGTTGCCCACGACGGTCTGCACGTGGCCATTTGAGAGCCCGCGGCGGGGCTCAAAGTCGGAGAGCCACGAAGGCACACCGTTGGCGCGATCGCCGCATCCCGTCTTTGCATGGGAATCGGAATTCACGCGGGTTCAGCGGAACTCTTGTGGAGCGGGGAAAACTCGCATTGGCGTCAACGAGAGAGCGAAGATCAGGACCAGCCTTTCCGCCTGTAACTGACTGAAAACAGATTAACACAAGGTCAGTGGACCGAAGCGCGGGTCGACCGGGATCGCAGTTCGCAGTTCACGTTGCAGAATCTGAACCTCTCTTAACAGTCCTGCCTCGACACGTGATGCATATCACCGTCCCGAATTGACTCCGGCTCCTAAGATTGCCGCAACCTGCTTCTTGGCCGCACAACCCTGGGGGAGCGCCTTGATTCGTTCCAAATTGCCGCTGTTGCGCAGAATCTCGCAGATCTTTTTCCTGCTGCTCTTTCTTGTGCTGCTTGTGCTTACTTCGCTGCGCTCGGCCTCGGGCGGAGCGAGCGAAGGGGGGTTGCGCGCGCCCGTTCGCCTGTTCTTTTTGTGGGACCCGCTGGTGGCAATCGCCAATGCGCTGGCCACTCACGCGCTCTACCGCGACCTGGTCTGGAGCCTGGCGATTCTGCTTCCCACGCTGTTTCTGGGCCGTTTTTTCTGCGGCTGGATTTGTCCGCTGGGAACGCTGCAGCAGTATGTAGGCGGGATGCCTTCTGAGGCCAAGCGCGGCAAGCAGCGCATCGAGTCGAATCGCTACAAACGCTGGCAGACGGTGAAGTACGTGGTTCTTCTCGCCGGCTTGCTGGCAGCGATGTTCGGGTCAATGGCCATTGGCTGGCTCGATCCTTTCAGCGTGCTGGTTCGCTCCATTGGACTCGCGATCTTTCCCGCCCTCAACTTTGCAGCGGGCGCAGTGCTTGCTCCCCTCGAGCACAGCCATGTCGGAGTCCTTCAAAGCACCGGCCAAATCATCCACGCGGTTCTGCAGGCCCTGGTCCTCGATTTTCGCCAGACGCACTTTACTCAGGGCCTGATGCTGGGGGTTCTGTTCCTGCTGATCCTGGCGGCCGGGCTGTGGGTCACCCGAATGTGGTGCCGCGCAATCTGTCCGCTGGGCGCGCTGCTGGGCGCGGTCTCGCGTTGGTCCGTCCTGGGCCTGCACAAAGACGCTGAGAAGTGCAATCAGTGCAACCGATGCCTGCTTCACTGCCAGGGTGGAGACAACCCGGTGGGCGGCGTTCCATGGCGCAAATCAGAGTGCCTTATGTGCATGAACTGCATGGACGCCTGCCCCGACCATGCACTCTCGTTCCGGTTTTTCAGGAAGGAGAAGGAAGTTGCTTCACCGGATCTTGGCCGGCGCAGGACGGTCACGGGGCTGGCCGCAGGCGCGGCGCTTGTTCCGCTCATGCGCGTGGGCACGAACCTGGGCAAGGATCGCAACGAACGCTTGTTACGCCCGCCGGGCGCGGTCGACGAGCCCGATTTTCTGTCCCGCTGCATCCGCTGCGGCGAATGCATGAAGGTATGCCCCAACAACGCCCTGCAGCCCACGCTTGCGCAGGCCGGCATCGAGGGTCTGTGGACGCCGACGCTGGTTCCGCGCATCGGCTACTGCGAGCCAAGCTGCGTGCTCTGCTCCACGGTGTGCCCTACCGGCGCGATCTGGCAGATTACGGCGAAGGAAAAGGGCTGGGTTGCCGACAGCGCTTCACCCGCCGATGCGGCGCGCAACGGAGCGGGCCAGCCCGTGCGGCTGGGGACGGCCTTTTACGATCGCGGCCACTGCCTGCCGTGGGCCATGGCCACCGATTGCATTGTTTGCGAAGAATGGTGCCCGGTTTCGCCCAAGGCGATTTACCTCGAGGACGTTCAGGTTACGGATTCGGGTGGCAAAACTAAGACACTGAAGCAGCCTCACGTCGATCCCACTCGTTGTGTTGGCTGCGGCGCCTGCGAATACGCCTGTCCGTTGCAGGAGCACCCCGCGGTATACGTCACCAGCATCGGCGAAAGCCGGTCACCAAGCAGTCAGGTGCTGCTGAGCCGGAAATAAAAGGAGGCTGATTGGAGATGTTCTCGATGAAGAGTTGGAAATCGGCAATAGCGGTGGTCGCCGTCGCCGTCATGGTTGCCGGCGCGGGCTGCAAACATGCCAAGGTCGATCCCTTCCCTGCTTCGGGCGCCGTTGCCGGTTGGCAAAAGACAAGCGATACGCGCGTGTTCGCGGCCAAGGATCTTTGGCAATACATCGATGGCGATGCCGATCACTACATTCAAGCCGGCGTCGTCACCACCTCCACCTCGGATTACAACTACCAGAACCACCTGGAGGCGGTGGTTGACGTCTACACGATGGGCGACCAGGCGGGTGCGCACAAGATTCTTGCAGGCGATGAATCCAAAAGCGGCAAAAGCGTTTCATTGGGCGACGAAGCCATTGCATTCGAGCAGAGCGTGACCTTTCGCAAGGGCGCCTTTCTGGTGCGCATCGTCGCCTACAACTCCACTCCCGATACCCAGCAGGCGCTGCTGGCCCTGGCGCACGGCGTAGAAGCTAGAGTCTTTTATTAGCTTTCCCGCAGGTTGCGTTGCGAGCGAAAATCGCGCCAGACGAGACGGAGGACGAAGACATTGGCGATTCCAAGGCGAGGACGACAACGAAGTATGGCGCGATTTGCGCCGCAACCCTCCGGGCTGGGGCCAATTTTCCCCATCTCTTTGTCGCTCGTCGCTAGCAGGCACCCGGTATGCGTCGCTCCTCGCTTCTCGATCTGTGAAAAATTGGCTCCCAGCGCAGCCTACGCGAAAGTTGATAACAGACTCTAAACTCTGACCGGCGCAAATACAGGCAGACGCGAAGAATGGAAGCGAGGTAAATGATGAAGGATCGCAGAGAGTTTCTGAAGGAAGTGGCAGCGGGAGCGGTGCTGATTAGCTCTGGCAGCAAACTGGGCATGGCAGCCATGTCGGGCGAGAATGCGCAGGCAGGTAAGTCCAGGGTCGTCATCGCCCGCGATCCGGAGTTGCACGGCACGGGCGCGAACACGGCCACGCAACCTGACGAAAAGCGCGTCCAGGATCTGCTGGACCGCGCCATTGCGGCCTACACCGGCCATGCCAAGCCGGTGGCGGCATGGAAGTCGCTGGTGCCGATGAACAAGGTGATCGGGCTCAAGGTGAACGGCCTGGGCAGCAAAGGGATTGCTACGCACCCGGCGCTGATTATGGCCGTAGCCGAGCGGCTGCAGCAGGCTGGCGTCAAACCCGGCAACATCGTTGTCTGGGACCAGAACACGCACTTCCTGCAGTCGTGCGGCATGACCGTCAACACCGATCCCAGCAAAATGCGCGCCTATTCCTCCGATGTGGCCGGATGGGAGGACGAGGAGTCGGCATGGGGCGTGGCGCGCATCCGCATCACCAAGATCCTCACGCGCGACTGCGCCATGGTGATTAACATGCCCATCCTCAAGGACCACGAGGGCGCCGGCGTGACCTTCGCCATGAAGAACATGTACGGCGTGGTTGACAAGCCGTTCACGCTGCACGCCAATCATTGCAATCCGGCGGTTGCCGATCTGAATTGCATTCCCGTGATTCGCGACAAGGTTCGCTTCACCATCGGCGACGCCATGTCTTCGGTGTACGACGGCGGTCCCGGCTTTCATCCCGAGCGTCTCTGGTATCCAAATACCTTGCTGATCGGCGAAGACCGCGTGGCTCTGGACACGATTGCGTGGGAGATGATCGAGCGCAAGCGCGCCGAAGCAGGACTGTCAACGCTCGAAGCCGCGGGACGCCCGCCGCATTACATTGCCGCAGCCGCCGATCCCACGCGCGGCCTCGGCACGAACGATCCGAAGCGCATTCAGAGGGTAGAAATCTGAAGAGGATTACGTCATGAGCGGAGAGACCGGCCAGACGACGGGCGCAACACCGAAGCAGCACCAGGCGCCAATGACGCGGCGCGAGGCGATGCTGCAATTGCTTCGCGTTGGCGGCGTGGCAGCGGGGGCCGCGGGCCTGGGCGTGTGGCTCAGCGAGCGCAGCGCGCGGCCGGTTCCGGCTGTGCCCAGGCAGACGCGGCGCGATCACCGCGTCGCCACTGATGCGCAGTTTCCGCACATGACCGTTGTCCAGAACGGAGAGCCTGCCGCGCTGGTCCGGCAGGCTCTTGAGGATCTGGGCGGCATCGGCCGCTTCATCAGCCGGCAGGATGTTGTGGTCCTGAAGCCCAACATGGCCTGGGACCGCACACCCGAGCAAGCGGCCAACACCAACCCTGACCTGGTCGCCGAAGTGGTGAGGCAGTGCTGGCAGGCCGGCGCAAAGCGCGTAATTGTGACCGATGTAAGTTGTAACGATCCGCGCCGGTGCTTTCAGCGCTCCGGGATTCAGCAGGCGGCGCGCGCCCAGGGCGCAGAGGTCATTCTCCCCGATCCATCCCTTTTCCGCGAGGTCGATCTCGGTGGCGTGGTGCTGAAAACCTGGCCAGTCTTTACGCCGTTTCTTGAGGCGGACAAGATCATCAACCTTCCCATTGCAAAGCAGCACAGCCTGGTGGGCGCCACGCTGGGGATGAAGAACTGGTACGGCATTCTGGGCGGAGAACGCAACCGGCTGCACCAGCAGATTCACCAGAGCCTGACCGACCTGGCGAGCTTTATGCTGCCCACGGTAACGCTGATGGACTGCTATCGCGTACTGCTGCGCAACGGTCCCACAGGCGGTAACCTTGAAGATGTTGCCCTGAAGAAGACCATGGTTGCGGGCACCGATCCCGTGGCCATCGACGCGTATGTGGCCAAGGCCTACTGGGACCTGGACCCGGCGCAGATGCCTTATCTGGAAATGAGCGCGGCCCGCGGCCTGGGAACCGTGGACTTTGAGAAACTACTGGTGAAAGTCAGCAAGCTGGGGTAGAGCCTGTTATTAACTTTCCCGCAGGCGGCGTTGCGAGCGAAAATCGCCCCAGACGCGGCGGAGGACGAAGACTTTGGCCATTCCAAGGCGAGGACGACAACAAAGTATGGGGCGATTTACGCCGCAACCCGAAGGGCTGGGGCCAATTTTCCCCATCTCTTTGTCGCTCGTCGCTTGCAGACGCCCGGTATGCGTCACTCCTCGCTTCGCGACCTGGGAAAAATTGGCTCCCAGCGCCGCCTACGCGAAAGTTAATAACAGGCTCTAGTTATGGCGCGAGCCATCACCCTCCTCGTCGGATTCACAGCCGGCATTGGGCAGATCGTCCTGATGCGCGAAGTGATTGTCCTGTTCAACGGCAATGAACTTTCGCTCGGACTGGCGCTGGCGGCGTGGCTGGCATGGACCGCGGTTGGCAGCGCCGTATCGGGCTGGCTGACGCAAAGGTCCGCGGATGTCTCGATCGCGGCGGGCATCGTGGAATGCCTCTGCGGGCTGAGCCTGCCCTTCACGTTGGTCGCGCTGCGTTCCGCGAGAGCACTGTTGCAGACTGTGCCCGGCGAGTTGTTCTCACCCGGGCGCACGGCGCTCATCTGCCTGGTTTGCGTGAGTGTCTTTTGTGTGCTTTCAGGCGCGCTCTTTGCGCTTGCGGCACAACTGCTGCGCAAGAGTCATGCAGCTCTGCCGCAATTGGCAAGCAGTTCGGCCTACCTGTTCGAGACCGCGGGCTGCGCGCTGGGCGGCATCGCCACCAGCATCGCGCTGTTGCGATTTCTGGGCAGCATTCAGATCGCGATGCTTGTCGCCGCGCTGTGCGTGGGCGCGGGGGTGAGCTTGTTCCTGAGGACGCGTGTGGGAACGGCCGTTGCAATGGCTGCCGCCGTGGCGATCTCAGTTCCTCTTCTCGTGTACGTTGCGCCGCGCGTGGAGAGGCTCACACTCCAGCGTCTTTGGCCGGGATTCAACCTGATCGCCTCCCGCGACTCGATTTACGGTCGGCTCACCGTGATCGGCGCAGGCGGGATACGAAGCATCTACGACAACGGCACGATTCTCGCCAATGTTCCCGATCCTGCGGCGGCAGAAGAGAGCGTTCACTACGCGCTGCTCGAGCATCCGGCGCCCCGCAATGTCTTGCTGATCGGCGGGGGCATGAACGGAAGCATCGCCGGAGCGCTCAAGCATCCGGCCATCGAGCGCCTCGATTACGTCGAACTCGATCCTGCGCTCATTGCGATGTACCGTCAGCTCTTCCCGCTTGAATCCGGCCTCAATTTTTCCGATCGCCGCGTGCGCGTCCACCTGATGGACGGCCGCCTCTTTCTGCGCAACTCGCGGGACCGCTTCGACGTCGTGATTGTCAACGTTCCCGATCCCGCCAATGCGCAACTGAACCGATTCTACACAACTGAGTTCTTCAGCGCAGTGCGAGAGCATCTTGCCCCCGGCGGCTTGCTTGCGCTCCAGTTGCGCTCGTCTGAAGACTATGTGAGTCCCGAACTGGCGGCGTTTCTACGCTGCGTGAATCGCTCGCTCAAAGTGGTATTTCCGCGAGTGGCTGTCATTCCGGGCGAATCGCTCCACTTGTTTGCGGCCGCCGACCCCGGCGCACTCACTGAAGATCCCCGCTTATTGATCGCGCGGCTGAAAGACCGCAATCTTCAGACCCAGTACGTGCGCGAATACTTTATTCCATTTCGCATGATGCCCGACCGTATGGAACAGATCCACGCTCTGCTCGAGCCCACGGCTGACACTCCCATCAACCGCGACTTCCATCCGGCCGCCTATTACTTCAATGGAATTCTTTGGAGCGCGCAGTTCGGCCACGGTTACGCCCGTCTGCTTGAGGACGCCGAACGCATTTCATTTTCAAAGGTGCTTGCTGTCGCGATCGTGCCTTCGATCGCGCTGCTGCTGTTTTTTGTCTTCGGCGCTGGACCGCAAAGGCGCACGCGGGCCTCTGCGGTCTGGTGCGTGGTCGCGAGCGGCTACACGCTGATGACGCTCGAAATTCTGTTGCTGCTCTCGTTCCAGGCGGTATTCGGTTTTCTTTATCGCGAGCTGGCCTTGCTGATCGGCATGTTCATGGCGGGTATCGCAGCCGGGAGCTGGCTGGGAATCACACGTCTTCGCAGCGAGCGCACCAATCTGTTGCGCGCGGCTGCGATCGGCCAGCTCGTTCTCGCTTGTTCGGCGCCGCTTGTCCTCGCCCTGGTGTATCTCTGCGCGCAGAGCATACCTGCAGACGGAGCTCTGGCAGCTGTGCGGATAGTCTTTCCCGCGCTGGCGCTTATCTGCGCAATCCCCGGCGGCTACCTGTTCCCTGTCGCGACCGCAATCTATCTCGACGGGCGCAATCGAGACACGAGCCTGGCTACGCTGTACGCGCTCGATTTGGCGGGCGGGTGCGCGGGCGCGCTGGTGCTGGCCGGATTTCTGATCCCGGTCTACGGGCTGTGGATGGTCGCCTGGCTCACGGCCGCGATTTGCATGGGGCCGGCGGTGCTGGCCGCGCTCCCGCTGCGTGAGTAGCCCTACCAGCAACTCACTCTTTCACTCTCTTCGCTTCTTCACTGCCCTTTTCGTTGAACACGAACGCCGTGAAGCGGAAGATATCCGTGTCTTCATCTTTCCAGCAATCGCGGGGCATGCCCGCCTTTCGGCACGTCTGCTCCAGAAACGTCGTGCGGTCCCAGTGCTGCTCCACCGGCACCTGGGGCAGAAGCAGTCCCTCGCGATCCTTGTTTTTCATGATCAATCCGTGTTTGCCGACCACGATCTGATTCACATCGAGAACGCGCACCAGCGGCGATAGAACCGAGATCTCGTATTCAAGTTTGGACAGCTCCTGCTCGCTGACAGGCATGAACCGCGGATCCTGGACGGCCGCGTTGGCGGCAACAACATTGACCGCGCTGTAAAGGGGCACGACCGGCATGATGTAACCGATGCAGCCGCGTAGTTCTCCTCCAATGGTCAGGGTGACGAATGCGCCGCGTTCCTGGTCCAGCGCCATCTCTCCGGTGGCTGAAACGTCATTGCGTCTGTGATCGCGAACCGCGCGCTCTACTGATTGGCGCGCCAGCGCCAGCAGTTGCTTCTGCTCCTGTTCATTCAGCGTAAAAGGAACCTCCATCGCCTTTCCCCCTTGCGCCTTCAAAAACAGGTCTGCGCTGTAGCCCACCACGCGCGAACGATCGCCGGTTACATCGCCGGTATTGGCATAATCGAGCACCTGCGCGTGGTTTGCTCCCATGCGTTCCGAAGCGATCATGGTTGCCACAATGGGCGCGCCGCCGCAGGCTTCCCAAATGCGGGAGTCGAAGTTGCGCGACATGCTCAGGTAGTCCCAGGCCTGAAGGGCGTTCAGCGTCTTGTGATCGATTTTCTCTGCCTCGTCATAGGTGTGATAGTGGGAAAGGTCAGAGCTTGCCAGAATCAGCGTCTCGCCGGTTTGGTCCTGTGGGTTGGCAGCCTTGTGCTGCTGCTCCTTCTTGATCAGCTTGGCCAGTGCCAGTCCCAGCGCGCGGCTCGACTCGTAGCTCTGATCGCCCATGACGATAGGCACGAGCGTGAAGCTGCCCAGCACGTGCTGCAGCCACGGCAATTCGACTTCGATTGCATGTTCCGCGCCGGCGCGCGTGGCTGTGTGACCGCGCTCCGAGAGCATGATCGACGAATCCATCTTCACAAGCTCGCGCGCGAACGTCTTGTCCACCGGAACCGTGCCCAGCGGAGTAACGTAGCCGTCGCCGTCGTAGACCGAACTGAAATCGAATGCTTCGTAGTGCGATGGGGCGATGACCACTACGCGTGAGAACTTGTGCCCCTTGAGCGCGGCGTAGGTGTAGGCCGCAACGGGGCCCGAGTACTGATAGCCCGCGTGCGGCGCCACCACCGCGACGATCTGCCCATCGATTTTGGGCAGCGATACCTGGTGCAGCATTGTGTCCATCATGGCGGTCAGGGCCGCCGGATCGGCGGGATAGAAGGCGCCCGCCACACCCGCGGGACGCAGCTTGGGTTGCTGCGCGCCGCTCGGCGGCTGTTGTGCCGCAAGACTGGCTATCGCGAGTATTGAGCTTGCCATAATGCACTTTCCTGATCTTGTTAAACGGTTCATATTTGCATCCTGTCTAGTCGCCCTCAGGCGTGCCAGATTCCGGGAATTGCGTGCGAGCAGAACGGGCACGCATTCTTCTTGATGAGCATCTGCGTGACTTCAAAGCCGGCACGCTCCACCAATATCCGCTTGCACTGGGGACAGTAGGTGTTTTCCGCCGGATGCCCGGGGACGTTGCCAATGTAGACGTAGTGCAGTCCCTCGGCGTCGGCGATTGCCTTGGCGCGCTCCAGCGTGGGCACCGGCGTGATGGGCAGGTTCTTGAGGAGGTACTCGGGATGAAACTGCGAGAAGTGCAGCGGAACATCCACGCCGAGGTTGGTTTTGATCCACTTTGCCAGGCCGCGAAACTCGTCATCGCCGTCGTTGAGCGTGGGCACCACCAGGTAGACGATCTCAGTCCACTTGCCCATCTTGCGCAAGGTGACCAGAGATTCGAGCACGGGTTTGAGCTGGCCGGTAACAACCTTCTGGTAATAGGTCTCGGTGAACGATTTCAGATCGATCTTGACCGCATCCATCTTGCCGTAAGCGGCGCGCAGCGATTCCTCCTGCATGTAGCCGTTTGAAACTACGATGCTGCGTATGCCTGCTTCGTGCGCGGCATCGGCGGTGTCCATCAGGAATTCGCTGAAGACTACCGGCTCGCTGTAGGTATAGGCGATGGTGGGGCAGCGGTACTGCGCTGCCAGCGCGGCAATCTTGCCGGGTGGCGTGTACTGCGACGGAATCTGCTCGGGCCGGGACTGCGAGATGTCCCAGTTCTGGCAGAATTTGCAGTTGACATTGCAGCCGGCTGTGGCCAGCGAAAAGGCGAGCGAGCCGGGAAGGTAGTGAAAGAGCGGTTTTTTCTCAACAGGATCGATATGCGCCGCGCAGACGCGCGAATGCACCAGCGTGTAGTAAGTTCCGCCGCGATTCTCGCGCACGCCGCAGTAGCCACGCTCCTTGTCGCCAACCTGGCACTCGCGCGGACACAGTTTGCATTTCACCTTGCGGTTGGGCAGCTTTTCATAGAACCGGGCCTCCACTGTGTAGCGCGAGTCGTCCTCGGCGGACGGAATGTCCCGTAGCGAGGCCGCGGGGAGTGGCTGGGCGAGCCCTCTTGCGGCACCCATCATTCCCGCCGATGCGGCGCACATCAAAAAGTCGCGCCGGTCGATTGTTTCAGATGAGTTCATCAGCATAGCCACCCTCCTTCACGCCATGCGCGTTTCAGCGAGCACGATGCGCCGCGCATCGTTGACGCCAAGGCGGTGCGCGGCATCGGCTGCCGTTGCGATGTAACGCGGCGGCCGGCCTTCAGCCTCGAGCGTCTTCAATCCCTTTTCAGCTCTCTTGTGCTCGATGATCTGCCATCCCGTGTGATCGAGAGCCACCGGATCCTCAGAGACAAGCAGCGCATTTTCAGCCCACACAAACTGCGGCTTAAAGGCCGGTCCGCCTTCGTAACAGGCCGTTGTCGCGTCGCAGATGTGAAGACGTAGCTTAGCGCGGATCTCAGGCAGCATGTTTACGTCGGCAACGTAAGGATCGCAGCCGTTGGGATGGTACTTGTTGGGATTGTGAATCACACCGTACATGTTTTTGAGCGCGATCGATACGCCGGCGCCGTCGTGGTCCTTGAGAACCGGCAGGTTGATGAGCAGATCGCATTGGCGGGTAAGAATTTTTGAAACCAGGCTGCCTGCTTCGCCGAACTCTGAGAGATCGTCTTCAAAGCCGGCGCGGTCGGTGCCGAAGCACTGCACCTGGTTGCCGCCCATCCTGACGTGGAAGCCGGCGCGCTCCAGCTCTGCGCTGTCGCGGTCGAAGATCACGATGTCCTGGGCGCGAACTCCCGCCGACTGCAGGCGTTCGCAAACGGCCTCGACAAGCTGAACATTGGTTGAAAGCCCGCGGCCGCCAAGGGTGTTCACCTTGAGCGCGACTCTCTGCCCGGGGTGGACGATCCTGGACCAGCAGCGAACCGGATCGCCGGAATCGTAAAGCGTCTCGATGGCGCGGTCGAAGAGATTGCCGATGCGGCCCCGGTCCACGATCGCGCCGGAACCACGCAGAAGCGCATCCTGGGCGTGCACGACTTTGGATTGATGGGGTTTTGACTCGGCCGTCTGCGCATCTGCGGCAGGCATGGCTGCGCCAGAGGCAAAACTAACCGCCCCTGCGAAACAATTGGCGAGAAAATCGCGCCGATTCGCGATGCGCATGATGCGGCTTCAAGGCTGGATGGTGAACACAACCTTCCGATTCTCTTTTACCGCTCCCGGCCGTCGGGCACAGTGATCTGAAACACATGTTCCCGGCGCCGAGGCCTGGGCCTTCCCCAGGCGCAACTACGCCCGCATCAGTTTCCGCTGAAGTTGTTCCAGCGTCTGTCCCTTGGTCTCCGGATACACCATCAGAACCACGAGGAACTGCACGACCGTCATTGCCGCGAAGAAGATGAACGGCGTGGCTGTGCTCATTCTGTTCACAATTACAGGGAACATCTGTGCGATAACGGCATTCATGAACCAGTGGCTGGCGCTGCCCACGCCCTGCCCCTTTGAGCGCACCGAGGTGGGAAATACCTCGCCGAGGTAGACCCAAATCACCGAGCCCTGCGAGACGCTGAAGAACGCGATGTAAGTGACCAGCAGCCACAAAAGCGCGCCATGATGCGATTGCGAACTGAACACCCATGCCACGCCGCTCAGGCAACTCGCGCAGCCGGCGGCGCCAATCAGCAGCAGAGTCTTTCGGCCAGCCTTGTCGATGAGCGACATGCCCACCATGCAAAACACAAGGTTTGTTGCGCCGATCACGATGGCCTGCAGGTCGCTTGAGATCTGATTGAAACCGGCGTAGGCAAAGATGTCGTTAAGGTAATAGAGAATCGCATTGATGCCGGCGAGCTGATTGAATGCTCCGATCGAGATGGCGAGAAAGAGCGGGTAACGATACTTCCACTGAAAAACCGGCTCATGGGCCGTTGCATGTTCCTGCTCAATCGCAGCCTGAATGTCGGCAAGCTCCGCTTTGGGATCGGGATCGCCCATCATCTTCAACACGGCCAGCGCTTCATCGATCTCGTTGCGCGAGGCAGACCAGCGCGGGCTCCGCGGAATGCCGAAGAGGAGCGCAAGAAACGCCAGCGCGGGCAGGGTGGCGATACCCACCTGCCAACGCCACTCCGCCGCGCCCAGGTGCATGGTGCGAATGAGGAAGTTCGAAGTGTAAGCCAGCATGATGCCGAAGACGACGTTGAACTGAAACGTCGCCACCAGCCGTCCGCGCCACTTGGCCGGCGCCAGCTCAGCAATGTACACCGGGCCCAGCACCGACGACGCGCCGATCCCCAGGCCGCCGATAAACCGAAACACCAGGAACGCCGGCCAGTTCCACGCCAAACCGCAGCCCAGCGCCGAGGCTACGTACAGCAGCGCCGTGATGCGCAGCGTTTCGCGGCTGCCCAGGCGCTGGCCTATCTGCCCCGCGCTCAACGCGCCAATCACCGTGCCCACCAGCCCGATGGCCACGGTGAATCCCTTGTCGTTCGGATTCAATCCATAAAGGCGAACCAGCGCGTCGATTGCGCCGGAGATGACTACCGTGTCGAATCCGAAGAGCAAGCCGCCCAGGGCGCCCGTCAGCGTGGCCCTGATCAGCTTCGAGTTAAGTTGCATTCTCTATATTCCCTCAAAACAATTCAACTGGCATTCTATCTTCCCGGGTCCGCTTGCTGACGACTCCCTTCTCTCAATCCGGGTTTGGGGGCAGCGGGATTTGACTTGCAATCGCGGGAACGCCGCGCACCGGCAAACTGCCGCCGATGAATTGCGGATGCTTTGAATTTCGATTGGCGAGGATTGATGCTTGAAGGAGGGGACTTGCTCTGCAATATTAAGGCTCTATTTGGGGCGGCTGGTGGGGATCGAACCCACGACATCCTGAGCCACAGTCAGGCGTTCTGCCGCTGAACTACAGCCGCCGTATACCCTATCGATTGTACCATCGAACTTGAGCCGATTTGCGGGCATGAGTGCAGCGTGAGCCCGCAGGCGAAATCCCGACCCTGAACGCTGTGAAGGGGAGGGACCTTTGCCTGTACCCGCGCCCGGCGGCAGCATCTTCAACGGTTCAAAGGGGCAAGAATCCGGCACGCGTTCAGCTGATTCACGCTGACAATCAGGCGCTTCCCTGCGAGCTTCGGGGAGGATCCGGGTAATTTGTGGCGACGGGAAGAGGGTCGCACGCGCTAACGCGGATTAAAAAATGACGCATCCGGAAGGCACTCGGGCAAAGTCAGCGCGGCCATCCTGGGTAGCACAGCGGCGGGCGAGCGGTTCTTACTCGCTGGGGTGGGACCGACAGTGAGCGTTGGCCCTCTTCAATCCTTTACAGACGCAGTGCTTCCGATAGAGGTTCTCCAATTGGTATAGAGCGAAGTCGAGACGGCTAAGAGGCGTTTTTCCTTAACCGGGGCCCCTGCGGACAGGTCTTGGTCCGAGGCGTAGAAGTAAACGCCACCTTGCACGCCCCTCAACACCCCACAGAAATTGGAGAAACGCCGTAGCTGTGCATTTATTTTTCAGCAGCTTAGCGGATTAACATCTTTGCAGGTATAAGCGCATCTGGACCTGCGCACGCTCCAGCATCCGCAACGGCGCATTTTGATGGTCACTCACGGTCGTGGGCTATAGGTATGGCGCCAATGCCTTAGCAAGCTTAGCCTGCCCTGCGGTTGTAGGATGAACTCCATCGGCATCCAAATCGCCGGTAGACAGGATTGCTGTGCCGTCAATGAGCTTAACCCACGGCCTGGATGCTGCTGCACTACTTATTTGGGATCGATAATCGCCAAGGCTGTCGCCAAAACTGTTGGCCACCTCGCTAATTCTCGGAATGGGGGTGACACAAAAAACCTTAGCTTCGGGTGATGCGGCATGTAGTTTATCTAGCGTGGAAGCATAAGCCCTGCCGAAGTCACTCGCAGGCCAACGATTCAAACCATAGTCATTTGTACCGATGAAAAACACCGCAGCAACAGGTGAGAAGCTCGCAATCCGTGCCGTGAAGCTGCCTTGCGCCGTGCTTGTTGCCGCATCGTCAAACAGTGATCGATAACCCCATCCCTCAACCATCACCCGTAGCCCGTAAACGTCTCGCAATAAAACCGTATAGCCGTCATTCGTTGGATATTTGGAATCGCTCCCTACCGTGATCGAATCCCCGTAGAACAAAATGCGAGATCCTACAGTTGGAGCAACTACGGCAAATTCTGCGCCAGGAGGATAAGCAACCGCATCTATAAAGCTTCCCATAACTACGCCGGAGGGATCACTTTGTGCACCGGATCGCAGCTCTATAGTCCGCAACGTTCCTGTCGTGTCTAAAGGCACGAAGAATACCTGTTGAGTATTGGCCTTAAAGGTTAGAGGTGTCTGATCTACCCCATCGATCCGTAGCCCGATTTGCGCATACTCAGGATCAAAGTTATACATCGTTGTTGTGCCAGTTACTGCGAAATAGCCAGCATCCGTCTGGAATGTGAAACTCGCAAAGCTGGATTGACGCGGGGAACCGGTATTGGGGTAGCCATTGTCCTGTAAATCTGCGACTTGCACTTCGTACGTGGACAGCGCCGGCATGAGGATAGTGCCGCTACACCCAGACAAAATACACGCCATAACAAACGAGCACAAGAATAGAGGCCCAATGAACCGACCAAGAAGGGTCTCCTGGATTGATTTCGGTGCGTCGTTGTCGTTTCTCACAGGATTCCTACCTGCCGCTTCCAGATTAGCGGACGAGTGGCCCTTAGCTTTTCGTCATTCGTTCTATCACAGCTGAGGGTGCCCCATTCTTCCTGGCCGGCGCGGGGGGGGCCGTCAAGAACGGGACCCTCATTTGTGGTGGAGCGATGAAAGGCTAAGGGTCACCCGCCGAATCCCGACTTCCGGACCTTGAAACAAGCGCGTCAGGACTATTGCCATCTGCAAGTGGGCCCTGATCGTCTTCAACCGGTTGGCGCCCGCAGGCGCGTCTGCTCCATGCACTGGTCGGGGCGGGGGGATTCGAACTTGAGCCGTACCGCAGGCGTCTGAGCCCGCAGGCGAAATCCCGAGCGATCGCGAGGGACCCCATCACTGGTCGGGGCGGAGGGATTCGAACTTGAGCCGTACTGCGGGCGTCTGAGCCCGCAGGCGAAATCCCGAGCGAACGCGAGGGACCCCATCGTCAATGGTCGGGGCGGAGGGATTCGAACTTGAGCCGTACCGCGGGCGTCTGAGCCCGCAGGCGAAATCCCGAGCGATCGCGAGGGACCCCATCACTGGTCGGGGCGGAGGGATTCGAACCCCCGACCCTCTGCTCCCAAAACAGATCAGATCGTCTATGGATACTTGTTGAAATTGAGTGAAAATAAGTGCTTGTGATTGAAATACTTACCACGCACTTGCCGAACCTTGTTGATCTTTGTGGCTTCTGGGTGCTTTGACAGCTACAATTTTGACTACACTGGCAGTAGCCACTGGAAGAGCGAAAATGCCCGAAACCAATCTCCAATCCGAGCGAGAACAGGCACATTTTCTCATTGACGCCTTGCCGGACGAAAAGATCGCCGCTGTGCGCGGCCTGCTCGAAGTTATGGTCGAGCCACTTTCGCGCTCGCTGGCGACGGCCCCGGTCGAGGACGAAGACCTTACCCCGGAGACTGCCGCCGCCCTGGATCGCGCCCGCGCATCGCTTGCCCGCGGCGAAGGCGTCTCCCACAAAGAGGTCCTGCGCGAGTTCGGTCTGTGAGCGAAGAGAAAGCCCCGCAACGCATTTCTATCATCTGGTCCGAAGATGCCCGCGCCGATTTGCGTCGCATCGACCGCGAGACCGCTCTCGATATCCTCCATTGCACCGACCGATATCTCGCCACTCGTAGCGGCGACGTGAAGAAGCTCAAGCCCCCGCAGACCGGCTTCCGGCTCCGCTGCGGTGACTACCGGCTCTTCTTTGAACTCAAGAATGAAACGACCATCGAAGCCATCGGCGTTCGCCACCGCCGCGAAGCCTATCGCTGATTCATCATGCGATGACGATACGTTTGATACAAGGCTCTCATGCCCCGCTCGTTGAGGCTCTTGTTCGTCCTTATTATTCGATCTCTCCGCTCTCGCCGCAGTCTGCTCTTGGAGAACGTGGCTCTTCGGCAACAACTGGGCGTTTTCAAGCGCACACTTCCGCAGCCGCGATTCTCTGCCAGCGACAAGTTGTTCTGGGTGATCTTGCGACGGTGTTGGCCGGAATGGCAACGTGCGCTGGTTCTCATCCAACCGGAGACGGTCGTTCATTGGCATCGGGCTGGATTCAAACTGTACTGGACGTGGCTCTCGCGGCATCGAGTGTGTGCGGGAAGAAAGTCTGTCAGCCGGGATTTGCGCGACCTGATCTTCCGCATGGTTGCTGAGAACCCGGCCTGGGGTGCGCCGCGCATTCATGGCGAATTGAAGATGCTCGGCTTCAATGTTTCCGAAAGTACAGTCCTGCGTTGGATGAGGAAGGCTCCCAGGAATCCCGAGCCCGCGAAGCGTTGGGCGGCGTTTCTGAGTAACCACCGTGAAGCAATCGCCGCAATGGATTTCTTCACCGTGCCAACCCTGGCCTTTGGTGTCCTGTACTGCTTCTTCGTCATTGCCCACGACCGGCGCCGCATCCTTCACTTCAACGTGACCAAGCATCCAACGAGCGCATGGGTCATCCAGCAACTGCGCGAGGCGTTTCCTTACGATACGTCGCAGAAATACCTGATCCATGACCGGGACGCAATCTTCAATACCGAAGTCAGGGAAACCATCGGGGCCATCGGACTGAAGTCTATACGAACTGCTTTCAAGAGTCCGTGGCAGAATGGCGTGGCCGAGCGGTTCGTTGGCTCCTGTCGCCGCGATTTGCTGGACCATGTGATTGTGCTCAACGAACATCATCTCAAGCGATTGATGACCGATTACGTCCGTTACTACCACGACGACCGAACACATCTCGGGTTGGCGAAGCAAACTCCGGCTGACCGAGAAGCAGTAAAGGGAACGGTGGCGAATGCGAAGGTCGTCTCCTTGCCGAGGCTAGGCGGTCTACATCACCGGTACGACCGGGCCGCCTGAAGTTTTGAGACCGATCATTCTCAATTCCATCGGAAAACACTATGGACAAGTGCGTCTGCGGCCCAACTGCGATCCGCCTGGTGACTGTTTCCCGTGCGCGAACGATTTTCAAACCTCCACCAATTTCTCTTCCGGCCAGCCTCTCCGAGAGCATCGCCTTTCATTTAACCGTTAAGCGCAGGTCATTTCGCCTCCGGATGGAGATTTGGCGAGGCACAGGTAGTAGGTGTGGCCCTTCTGTACTTCGGCCATTACGGTACATCCGCACAAATTACACCGGATCATTCTGCTGAAGGTGAATTCGTGCTTGTGCGTGCGAGCTACCGTTTTGCCGTCCAGAATCCGTTGTACGGCGTCAAAGAGCTGCTTGCTTAGAATCGGTGCGTGAACGCCAGGGAAGCACTCCCCGGTTGTTCTGAGCCGGATCAAACCCATGTAGAAAGGATTGTTCAGCATCGTGGAAATGCCGTTCAGCGAAACCCCCTTGCCTTGCCGATTTCGCAGGCCACGACGATACATTTCCTCTACTAGGCGCGGCTGAGAAGTATTGCCGGTCGCATAGAGCTCAAATGCTTCTCGGACAAGCGGTGCCATCTTCGGATCGGGTGCTTTCGCTTGGCCGCCACCGCAATCGAGGTACCCAATGGGAGCGCGAATCGGATACAGCCCTTGCTTCAGTCGGCCGTAGAAACCTTTCTTCGTCTCCTCGCGCAGATTGCGGATGAAGTCGGCTGCAACGACCGCCTGTATGTCCGCAGACAAGCGCCCACCTCGCGTTTTGAGGTCGAGGCTTTCATTCGCAAAATGCACCTCGACGCCGGTATCGATCAGCTCCGCAAGATCGGCCCAGTCCTTCAGATTTCGTGCACCACGGTCGATCTTGTGGATGACCACGCCCTGGGCTGTACCGCGCCTCAACAATCGGAGCATTTCGGAAAAAACCGGCCGTCCGCGCTTCGCCGCTGTTTCCTGTTCCTCGAACGAGCGCGTGATGCGCAGGCTTTGGTGCTGCGCGTAGCGGGAAATTGAATCCTGCTGCTCCTGAAGGGAAACGCCGTGTTCACCTTGTTTGGTTGTGGAAACCCGGATATAGGAGAAAAACTGCTTCTCCATAGTTGGTATTAGATTTGTTTTGGGGAATCGACCTTTCCTTCACTGTAGAAATCCGCTTGCAACGTGTCAATCCGTGAGTTCCGTTCACGTTCTAGTCGTTCGAGTACCTGAAGAGCAATCTCGCAATACCCATCCAAGAAGTCGCGCATCTCCTTGCGCCGGTCCTCGGGCAAGGATGGGAACAAAACGGCCAGATCGATCTCGTGCGGGTCGCGTGGCAAGGACATTGGAATCAGCTTACATCGACAGAAAGCCCTTCCAAGGTAGCTTCTTCTGCTTGGCAGATAGGTATGCCAATCGACTCTGCGTGAGTCCAGCACGCGCTCAGGATCTTTTTGTGGAACCGACATCTGACGATTCGATCATCCGCGGCCCTCTGCTTCTCCTATTGTTGGAATCCGGAGTAGTCATGGGGCTTACCCCCTCGCCGCGCAGATTGTGCCATCTTGAGGCCAATCGTCAACTTGCTAAACTTAAGGCACAAGTCGAAAAAACTGATCTTTAACAGCAAACTCATGACATCCGAATCACTCGCCTGCCGCCTTCGAACTCTTCGCAGAAAGAGCGGCCTCAGCCAGATAGAGTTGGCACAGCTTCTCGGGTTTGTCTCCGAGGTGCCAGTGTCCCGGCACGAACGCTCCGAAACAGTGCCGAACCTGCTCACTGCGCTGGGCTACGAAGTCATCTTTCGTGTGCCGGTTTCAGAGCTCTTCCCGGGGCTCTATCGTTCAGTGGAGACGGTAATCGAGGAACGTCTCGCAATTCTCGAGGAGGACTTGCAGCAGAGCACCGCCAAAGGTCGAAAGGCTACCCCAATAGCTCGGAAACTGGAATTCTCCTGGGAGCGGAAAAACCAAATGCCGAACTAAACGGATCGATGCGCCTACGGATATACGATCCCACGCTCTTGGCTATCGACCTCCGACATCGGCGATTTGGCTACGCCGTGTTCGAGGGACACAGACATTTGCTCGACTGCGGCGTGCGCGTGTACCCCGCAGTCGGAGATGCAGAAGCGGAGATGGCGAAGAAGCGGCTTGCCGCATTGTTCAAATTGTTCTCCCCTTCGGCGATTGTGCTTTCGAAAGAACGCGTGGACAGGGCGCAAATCCTTTCGCAGATGCGAGTTCTCATCGAGGCGGTAAGGCGTGAGGCAGCGGACAATGCAATTCCAATTTACGTTCTTGAGCAAAGCCAAGTGAGAGAAACATTCTTCGATTTGGGTTGCAACAGCAAACACGAGATTGCATCTGCGCTAGCGCGCATCTTCCCGGAGCTTCGTTGGACTCTGCCACCCGAGCGGCAACTCGGTGATCCAGAACACTCGCGCATGACCGTCTTCGATGCGATTGCTCTCGGCCTTGCATACTGGCAACATAGCTGCGCGCGGCTTCCACCCCCTCCGGAATGAACTCAGTTGAGATGGTGATGAGTTTGAGTCCTTTCGCCGGCCTCTCGGGTGACCGTTGACCAATACTGTGTGTCCGTCACATTCCTTAGAGAGGCCGACGAAAGGGCTTGGAGAAGTCCTATGTCGGGACTCAAGGCCCGCTGATATTTCCTGCGATAGGCCAGATGGCAATATGCTATTATTCGCGTCATTCATCCAACTCCCCCCTGAGATAATCGCGCAGAGTGGGCGCTTGCATCCCATTCCTTTTAAGTACATCTACTTATCCCCAGTGTGGAGTTTACTGATTTGGTAACATATATTCAGCTGGGCCCTAAGCTCCGTCTTTTCAATTGAATCCCCGCACAATTGCTGATACAGTTTTCTGCAACGCTGCGGCTGCACTGAGGTGAAGAATGAAAAAGTACTCTGCACGGAATCCCGCGTCGAGGCTCAGGAATGCTCGGCGAATTCGCGCAACGCCAGATCACGAAGAAATGTTCAACTTCATCGTTCAAAACAGCGTTCGAGTGGGCATTGACGCCGGGATCGCTCGCCGTTTTGCCAAAAACTTCATTACGGAAAAGCTCAGAAGTCGCGAGACTGCTGAGGTAAGGTAGCAAGGCGCCGATGCGATAAAAGAATCTAGGAAGGCGTAGTATGTTCTACGCCTTTTTCTTCGGAGATTGGTATGCGGAAAGGCGCGTTGAAGAAGTTGCTTTCTCCAAGGTTTATGTGTTCCGAAATTCTCGATGTCCATCGGCAAGTTGAGAGGATGGTCCGGGAAACTCCAAATGCGGCGTTCAGAACATACTGGGTGAACACGGCCAAAGGAATGAAGCCCCTCGCCGCGGTCGATTTCATGGCAGAAAAGTCGTTTGAAAGCAGCATCAATCATACGTTCGGCACCGATAGTGTTTTGGTTATTGGCGAAGAGAGTCTCGACAGTGCGGACCTTGAAAGTGAAAACCGGATATGCATTTTGGTAGACATGATCGATGGAACGGACTTACTCCAGAGAGGTTTTGCCAACTGGTGTTCTGCTGTAATTGTCTTTGCTCCTCAGCCTAAACCGCCTAGGATTCTCGCGTCATTTGTTGCAGTGAAGGGGGAGGCACTATATTTCGCAAACGAACATGGGGCCTATCGATGGCCGCTTCGACGGAGGGTAACTCAAGGCGTAAGTCGGCTTTTCATCCCTCGCGTCAATCAAGGTCTGAAAGACGCGACGGTTTGCATGTACGCACAGAAAGGGAGCAGGCTCTTGGGATTACTGTCCCTGCATAAGACCGGATTGCCAGCATGGCTCGAAGGACTCAAAACTGGCGATCGAGCACTGAAACGCAACGTAAATCGAAGCCCTGACAATCTGGAGAGCACCTTCAGATTTTACGATCTTGCCGGAAACCCAATGATGTGCAGAATGTTGACCGGGAAGGTCGCAATTGTGTTCGATCTTGAAGGCCAATCGCCACATGATGTTGTTCCAGGCGCATTCATCTCTCTCAAGGGCGGCGCGTCATTTTGCACTCCAGCTGGTGTTCCCATCACTGAATCGCAGCTCGCCGAAACGCTGCTGCGCCCCGGCGTTTCCGATCTTAAGTATGTGCTTGCCTCGACTGAGGAACTCTCCCAAGAATTCAGACAAGTCCTTGCCTTATCCGATCCCTCGTGATCGTCGATTCTCATCACCACTGGGTATGACAAGTCCGCGTTCGCGATTGAAACAGAAAAGCGGAGAGCCGAGGATTCCAGCTGCCTTACTGTGCAAACGTCCTGGTGGCCTGACCCCAAAGTTCGTCCGATTCGGTGTGTGAGATCATAACCCTGAGGCGCCCCGGATTTCTGTACCAATCGAGATTAGAGTTTTTGGCGGTCAAGGCTCTCCCGAGCTTGATTGACGGGCCTGAAGCTCACTCAAGAGACTCAATAGCGAACCTCTGGCGTGTGCGAACTTAAAAAGAGCTTCGCCCCGATATAGGAGATTTTCCGGCAAGCGAGGTGCCGGGTCAAGGGCGGCGTTTTTTGCCGGCGAAGCGGACCCTTGACGCGGTCCGGAGCTTGCCGTATTCGTGTGGATCGGGGCAAAGCTCTCCGCGGCAGCCCCGCAGCTGCTGGCGAATGATGCGGGCGTGCGATCAGCCAGTGCGCTGTGTGGCCGTTCCTGGTTGTAGTGATCGCGCCATCGAGCAAGCTTTTCTCTCGCGTCGCACAGTGAGCTGAACCATTCCACGTTCAGACATTCGTCGCGCAATCTTCCGTTGAAACTTTCGATGAACCCATTCTCGACCGGCCTTCCTGGGCGTATGAAGCACAACTGCACGTCGTGTTGAATCGCCCAGGCTTCAACCGCTCGGCCAGTGAACTCACTGCCATTATCCAGGGTGATGCTCCGTGGTGCCGCACCGCGTTCTTCGATGGCATGTTTCAGTACGGCCACCACATGGGTGCCATGCAGCGAGCGATCCGCTTCCAGCGCAATACACTCTCTGGTGAACTGGTCGACGACGGTGAAGATCCGGTAGGAGCGCCCATCGGCCAGCTTGTCGCTGACGAAATCGGCCGACCAGCACTGATTCGGCCTGCTGGCAGGTCCTTGCGCTATTCGCTGCCGCCGGCTGATCTTCTTCCGCTCCACACTGCGCACCTTGAGGTTCTCCTCGTCGTAAAGCCGATAGACTCGCTTGGCGTTCACCTTCCAGCCTTCTCGCCGCAACAGCACGGTCAGCCGCCGGTACCCATAGCGCACGTGGGTTGCCGCCAGTTCGCGCAGTCGCAGGCGCAACGCTTCCTGCAACGGCCTCGAACTGTTGTACTGCATCGTGCTCCACGGAATGCCTACAATCCGTGCCGCACGTCGCTTCGGTATCCGGTACGCCTCTTGCGCCCACCTCGCCAGCCGACGCCGCTGACGAGGCTTCACAGCTTTTTTGACACGATCTCTTGGAGAATCTGACGGTCCAGCGTCAGATCGGCTACGATCCGCTTCAACCGGCCGTTCTCTTCGCGCAGCGAACGCAGCTCGTGTAGCTCTTGCACACCGAGACCCGCGTACTGCTTCTTCCATACATAGAA
>Ga0326728_10001641_pt1 | contig 78153 bp, 74 predicted proteins | sample MB3enrmetagenome_FD_207602 | JGI IMG/M metagenome (GOLD analysis project Ga0326728, IMG submission 207602) | Lab enriched peat soil microbial communities from McLean, Ithaca, NY, United States - MB31MN | ecosystem: Environmental > Terrestrial > Soil > Wetlands > Peat | place: USA: New York...
AGGTTTTCCCCCCAAAGGAAAGAAAAAGTATGCCGGCATTACGCAGGGCAGTACTTGAGGAACTGTTTCGACAGGTCATTGGAGGTCTCTCCCGAATACGAGACGGGACACATCTAACAAAGTAGTATTAGTACTCTGTAAACAAACTTCTTACAGGTTGAGACCAGAAGCCGTCATTCCCGCGAAGGCGGGAATCCAGTTTATTTTCAACTACCTACATACTCTGCCCCCCCGGCGAAAGCCGGGGGCCAGTAGTTTAAGGTATTGACAAACCTATGGATTCCGGCTTTCGCCGGAATGACGGATCACGGTTTGTTCACGTTAAAACTAAGTTGACAATGCACCAGCGTCCTGAATCACTAATCCATCGAGAAAGTCGCTTCACTAGAAGCGTCACCCCCGCGAAGGCGGAGGTCCATCGTTTTTGTAAGTAAAATTAATCGGTTCCGCCAAAAACACTGGATTCCCGTCTTCGAGGCTGTGTCACAATTGTTGGGCTGTTAAAAGATTCCCACTCAAAGGCGGAAATCTGGCGTCAATCAGAGCCCGTCTTCCCGGCGAAAGCCGGGAACCAGGGTCTTCTTTCCACTTTTCTAACGGTTCCTGACTGTTTTCCCCATTGCAACACAGCCTCCTTCGCGGGAATGACGGTTTTTGTGCACGGACTTAGGTCGCGAACCTCTGACTCAGGACACCAGGATAACACTGCGCAATCCCCCATGGGATCATCCATATCGCCGGAGAATCTCGGAATCAAATGCACATGGGCATGTAACATCCCCCGGCATTTCTTTCAATATCACTGTACAGATGACATCGCGGCCGGAAATTCGGGCGTTTTGGATGATCGTGCCGATGCACGGGAATCAGATTCCTCCGAGATTCGCTCCACCAAGGATCTCATTGACAGGCCGGGTTTTCTGGGAAGCCGGAGTTTCAGATTGGCAACCCGGACCAAAGCGCAGGGGCCTTTAGGCATGGTCCAGCGCCTTTTCCATCAACGAGAAACTCGCTCGTATCCGCCTTCCGAAACATATCGGCACCTCTCCTATATGGCGTTATGTGATTTGCCGTCCCGGTTCTTTCCATATGCAGATCGTTTCCGTTGTGCCCGGTCGCCTGATCGAGATTTTCACCTTTGGGAAGAAATGTTGACTTGGCAGACGCTGGAATCATGGCGAGGTCGAATGAATGATGATATATTCCTGACGGTAGCTACACATTTTCCTGCAGGAGGTAAGCAAGTGACTCTTGCTAAAGAAATTGTTGAACGTGTTCAGCGGCTTCCGGAACCATTGCAGGCTGAGGTTCTGGATTTCGTGGAGTTCCTTTTGGCTAAGACTTCCGGGGAGTCCGGGAAAGAAGAAAACCGGCGGTGGATGGAATTTTCACTGCAATCTGCCTTGCGAGGCATGGAAGATGAGCCGGAATTGTATGCAGACACGGATGTAAAGGAACGATTTCAGTGAAGCATCCAGGGCAGATTGTGCTTTTCAGGTTCCCGCATACCAGCTTGGACGAAGGGAAAACTCGGTTTGCTCTGCTCTTGGCAAAAGTGCCCAACGACTTTGATGACTGGTTGCTTTGTATGATTTCCTCCCAACTGCATCAAGAATTGTCGGGGCTGGATGAAATCGTCGGTGAGGCCGATATCGATTTTCTTCCATCCGGGCTAAAAACTACCAGTCTGATCCGTGTGACGCGATTGGCTGTTGTAAGTGGCGACGTTTTGCTCGGCTCTATAGGGGAGGTTGATTCAACGAGGCTACGCCGCATTAGAAATCGCCTGGCGCATTGGATCGAGGAAGTGTAGCTGTTTTTTACGGTTGCTCGCCCCAGCTAATTTGTGGCGCGACCCCGGATCGCCCTCAATCGAATGCCTCCTGTATTATGTATGGGGCCTGAAGCCGTCAGAACAGGCTCCTGGCGGCGGCTTGCGTTAGAGCCAGGAACCGGTCGGGAAAGATGCCGAGATATATCATCATGATTACCAGGGCAACGCTCAAACAACGCGTCGGGGAGTCAACGGGCAGGGGGGGACATTCATTTTCGGGTTCCAGCAGATAAGCGGCCCTTATGACCATCAGATAGTAATAAAGTGATATGGTGGCATTTATCATGCCGATAACGACCAGGAAAAGGTAGCCCTTCCTCATCGCTGCGGCGAACACCAGAAACTTGCCTGCAAAGCCCGCTGTCGGCGGGATTCCGGCAAGCCCGAAAAGGCCGATCATGAGGGTCATGGCGAGAATCGGGGACCGTTTGTGCAGCCCTGCCAGTTCCTCTATCCGCAGGTTGCGCCCGTCATCGGCAACCTTCATGACTACCATGAACACGGAGTAATTCATCACCAGGTAAGCGGCCGCATAGTATATGGCGCTTGCGTAGCCGAGTTCGGAAAACGACAGTATCCCGACCAGGATATATCCCGCGTGAGCGATGCTCGAATACGCCAGGAGCCTCTTGATATCCTTCTGGATGAGCGCGACCAGGTTTCCAAAAGCCATCGAAGAGATCGCAAGCACTATCAGAAACTTTATGATCCCTGGGCCGGCCCCCGCCGAGAGGCTCGTGAACCGGACTATCATCGCCGCGGCGGCCACTTTGGATGCCGTTGCGATGTATGCCGTCACCTGGTTTGCAGACCCCTCGTAAACATCCGGTGCCCAGATATGGAAGGGGAAAAAGGCCAGCTTGAAAAAGAACCCGCACAACGCAAGAATCAGCCCTATTACCGCAGCGGGCTGCGTGATGAGAGCCGGCAGCGTCTTGATCATTTGCGGCACGTAAGTCGTATGGGTCACGCCGAAAAGAAGGCTCATACCGAAAATCATCAGGGCCGAGGCCGTCACGCCGATCATCCAATATTTGATGCCGGTTTCGATGTACTGGTCGGCGTTTCGCCGCATGGGCACGAGCAGGTAGAGGGAGTATGAGGAAAGCTCAATGGATACGTAAATCGTAAGCAACTCGACGGAACTCACCAGCATCATCATGGCCAGCGTGCACACGAATATAAGGAAAAAAAACTCGGCATGCTGCCCGTCATCGATTCCCCTTAGCTCGCGGGACGAGAAAATGACCCAAAATGTGCCCAGGGCCAGCAGGATCTTGAAAACCTGGCTGAACATGTCCACCCGGTAGCAGTCGAAAAACAGCATTCCTTGCCGGCGCGATGAGACGACCGCAATCAGCAGCCCCATTCCAGCCAAAAGGACCGCCAGCTTGTAATATCCGGCCGCATCCCCGGTCTTTTTGAGCGAGCAGGCGAAAAACGCAAACGCCGCAAGAACGTAGGACAACTCGGGAAGAAAGAGCATGAAATATGACATGACCTTTTCGTTTACCTGACCTCTAGAGCCGATTCACAAACGGAATGACCGCGCTCTGAATAACATTGAGCATAATGCCCGGGAACACTCCGAAAAACAGTATGATGCCCACCAGCATAATTCGCGGAACGGCGAGAAAGCCCGAAATATCCGGAATGTGCTCCCACCTCGGGTTCTTGTCCCCGTAGAATGTCTTCTGCACGACCCTGAGCATGAAAAGGGCGCTGATGATAAGACCGCCCAGGGCCGCGATGCCGCCGACAGGGAAAACCTGAATCGCGGCGACGAACACCAGCAGCTCCGCCCAGAAGCTTGCCATCAGCGGCACGCCCACACCTGCCAAAGCGGCCATTATGAAAAAGGAGGATGCAATCGGCATCGTTTTGGACAATCCCCCCAGCTCCGGAATGATTTTCGTGTGCGTACGGTCATAGATGTAGCCTACCGAGGAAAAGAAGAGCGCCGTCATGGCCCCGTGCGCGAACATCTGAAAGACCGCCCCGTCTATCCCGTTTACGGACATCGTCGCAAGCCCCAGTCCGACGACCCCCATGTGCGATACGCTGGAATAGCCGATAACATATTTCAAATCGGTCTGCGCTAGACCTGCGAGCGCCCCATAGACTATCCCGATACAGGCAAGAACAGCCATGAGGTTGGACCAGTAGGCCAATCCGGCCGGGCACAGCGTCATCGCAATCCGCAGTATCCCGTACGCCCCGAGCTTCATGAGCACGCCGGCGTGAATCATGCTCACGGTGGTCGGCGCCGCGACGTGACCCACCGGCGACCATGTGTGGAACGGCCATACGGCGGCAAGGATCCCAAAGCCGAGATAGAGCATGAGGAATGTCAGTTTCTGGTCAAACAAACCAAACCCGATTTTTTGGAGCTCAAAGAGGTCGAAAGTCTGAGCTCCGCCATGTACCCAGAGATAAATAATGGCGGGCAAAATGAGCGCGCTCCCCGCCAGCAGGTACAGCGTCAGCTTCATTGCGCCATATTCCTTGCGTGTGCTTCCCCAGATGGCGATCAGGGGGTACATCGGGAACAGCGAGACGTCATACCAGACAAACATCCAGAAAAGATCCATCGACATGAAGAAACCGTACACGCCGGCGACAAGGAGAAATACGAGCGCGAAGAATTCTTTTACCCTGTTCTCCAGCTCCCACATGGTCCAGATTCCGGTAAACAGGACTATGGAAGTGAGCAGCAGCATTGGAAGGTTTATTCCGTCGGCCCCGTTGAACCAGTATATCCCGAGGCTCTTCACCCACAGGGTCCGCTCGACGAACTGGAGCCCGCCCTGCTGGCGGTCGTATGAAAGGAAGAGCCGGATGCACAGAGCCAATCCGATTGACGCGCTGACAAGACTGACCCGCTTTATCAGCCCGGTCCTTTGAGGTGGAATGAAGAGAATCGTGAGCAATCCCAAAATGGTTGTCGCGAGAATCGCGGAAAGGATGGGAAAACCAGTCATTTCGATATCCTGTCGAAAATCTAAACCAGTAATAAAATGATCGCGGCTCCGGCCCCCAGAAGCATTACCAGCAGATTGTACTGGAGCATTCCGGACTGGAGAAAGCTCAGACGGCGCCCGACGCCCTCGGTAAGATGGCAAATCCCGTCGATGCCGCCGTCTATGACGCGGTTGTCGTTTTTGACGGAAAGCCTCGAAAGGCCGCCATAGACAACCGTGTCGAGACTTTTTCGGAAGAAATCGTCCAGAAACCATCTGCGGTCGAACAGTTTCCACACGGCGGGAAAGCGGCCGACGAAACCGATGCGGCCGGCCCCTTTTCTTCCGAACTCAAACCACGACAGGGCAATACCGAAAAGACCGGCGCAAGACCCCAGAATGAGAATCCGGCCCGCCATGCCCTCGTGTCCGGCGACATATTGGACTGCCAGGGTCTGAATCGAACGATCGAGAAACCGCCTGAGCGGGTTCTCGACAAAACCCAGCACCATGGTCGCACCGGCAAGGACCATTACGGGAATCGCCATCGTCCAGAATATATAACCAGGGTGTTCGTCCTCATTCCCCTGAGCTGAATCGGCATGCGGGCCATGCGCTTTTCCAGCGATCCCGCCCTCAGGAAACAGGATCAGGAAAATCAGACGGAAGCTGTAGTAAGCGGTGAAGACTGTCCCCAAAAGCCCGGCGGCAACCCAGGTTTTATTCGGATGAGCCGCCAGGACAGCCAGGATGGCCTCTTTACTGAAAAAACCCGAAAACGGAAAAACCCCGGAAAGCGCAAGCGCTCCGATTGTCATGCACACCATGGGGATTTTCAGTCTGCGGCCGCCCTGCCTGCCGATTATTCGCATATCGTTGGTGTGGAATTCATGGATGAATATGCCGGAGCACAGAAAGAGCAACGCCTTGAACCCGGCATGGGTCGTGAGGTGGTACACGCCGGCAAAATACCCGCCTGCGCCGAGCGCCATTACCATCATTCCGAGCTGGCTGATCGTGGAATAGGCCCAAACCGCCTTGACATCGTACGAAACTATCGCCATGGTGGCCGACAGGAGCATGGTAACCGTGCCGACCGCAAGCGTAATTTCCATGGCGTCCGGGGAAACGGAGAAAAACGGAAAAATCCTGCTGAACATGTAAACCCCGGCGGCAACCATAGTAGCGGAATGCAGCAGGGCGCTGACGGGGGTGGGGCCCTCCATTGCGTCGGGCAGCCAGGTAAGCAGCGGAAACTGGGCGCTCTTGCCGATAACGCCGCAGAAAAACAGAAGGGCGGAAACCGTAATCAGGCCCCGGGGCATGCCGTGGGTGGCGGCGGCATGATTTAGCTCCGGAATTTCAAGATTGCCGAAGTATATGAGAAGAAAAATCAGGCCGAGAAGGAAACCGACGTCTCCAACCCTGTTCATTACGAAGGCCTTCTTGCCTGCCTGCGATGCGCTCCATTTCTCATAGTAAAAACCAATCAGAAAATATGACGCAAGACCCACGAGTTCCCAGAACACGAAAAGCTGCAGCATGTTGCCGGCGATCACATTGTTCATCATCGCCCAGGCAAAAAGGGACTGAAAGGCATAATAGCGGCTGCATCCCGGGTCACCGGCCATATATCCCACGGAGTATACCTGCACAAGACAGGAGATGACCCCCACGATAGTCAGCATGAGAAGGCTCAGCGAATCGAGATAGTAGCCGAACGTGACGTTCAGGTTCCCGGAAGTGAACCAGAGCGTGCGAAATTGGACGGGGGGGGCGCTGTGGAGCTTCACAAGCAGGTAAAGAGCGCAGGCGGCCGAAGTGGATATCGCTGCCAGGGAAATCTTGCTTGAGAGCCCCGGGTTCGACCTCGTTAAAATCAAAATTGCAGCCATCGAAAAAAATGGAAGCGTTGTGCCCAGGACGGTCGCCAAAAAGACGGGGTCTTTCAGGAATTCTCCCATGCGGTTCTATCCCCTAAGGTGCTGAGCAAGTTCGATGTTTACCGAATGCATTTTCCGGAACAGGGCAAGAATGATGCTCAGGCCTATGGCGACTTCGGCCGCCGCCAGGCCCATGACGAACAGGGCGATTATTTGTCCTGTGGCCGGGTCGGGAGCCAGAAAGCAATTGAAGGCCATGAAGTTCAGATTCGCCGCATTCAGCAAAAGCTCGACTGAGATCAGCATGCCGATAAGGCTCCTGCGCTGCAGTATCCCCAGAAGGCCCAGCGAGAAAAGCAAAGCCGAGATGATCAGGTAAGTGGACAGGTGATTCATGGCAACCTCCGACTGAACCCGGCGGTAACCACGGCGCCAATAATGGCCACCAGCAGCACCAGCGAGATCACCTCATAAACCAGTTCATAGCGCGTAAGCAGCAATTCGCCTATGCGCTGCACCGACCAGAGAGAAAGGTCTTCGCCGCGGCCGGGAGATGGCCGCCAATCCGTCTTGAGCGCAACGGTAACGGCCGCCACAAAAAACATCGTACACGCCGTGGCTCCCAGCGCGACCTTAGGCACGGCCCGTTTCGGGACCTCCTGGTGGAGCGGGCGGGAAAGCATGATCCCAAAAACAATCGCGATGCAGATTGCGCCGACATAAATAAGAAGTTGCATCAACGCGATGAAAAAGCTGCCCAGAAACAGGTACAACCCGGCAATCCCGCTCAGAGCCAACGCAAGACCCAGAACGTTGTAGAGAATATTGTGGGGAAACACCGCGATCATGGCCCCCAGGACGGTCAACCCGATTACAGCGCAGAAGGCCGTTTGCGTAAGGAAATCTAAAGTTTGCATCCCTTGTCCTTGCCTGAAAAGAATGAGTTGATGCAGTGGAAGCGCACCAGAACGGACTTCGCCATTGTGGGCGGCAGGGGCCGCCGTTCACGGCAGGTCTCACGCGCAATCAGGCTGCAAGCCCCCCGGTTCTCTTTTCCCCCCCGCTTCCTTCCGGTGTTTTACTTTTGTCACATTGGGAGGCTATCCTTGCTATCAGGTCTATGATGCAGTCCTTTCGCGTCTCGCCGACCAACTCATATTCTTTCGAGAACTGCAAAGTATGGGTTGGACAGCATTCGACACACAGACCGCAAAGAGAGCACTTGGAGAAATCGATAATGTATTGCGAGGCGATTTTTGAGCTCGCGGCAGGCTGCTTGACGCCTTTCACCCGAATGACGCAACTCGGGCAGACCCGCTCACAGCTTCCACAGGCGATGCATTTATGCGTGCCGGTATCCTCGAAACTCTTCAACTCGATATGCCCCCGGTACGCATGGGAAAGCGGGATCTTCTCGCGCGGGTATTGCACGGTGACCAGCGGCTGGAACAGCCGCCGGAAAGTAACCGCCATACCCTCAACCAGGCTCAGTCCACCGAAGACTATGCTTTTCAGATAGCTCATCATGTGCTAACTCCACGGTCAAAACAGTTTGATGACGACGGCCGTCACTATCAGGTTGGCGAGGCTGACTGGAATCATCACTTTCCAGGAGAAATTCATCAACTGGTCGAATCTAACTCGCGGGAACGTCCAGCGCACCCACATGATGACGAAAATCAGGAAGTAGGTCTTGAGAAGAAACCAAAAAACCCCGGGGATCCCCAGGCTGATTCCGAAAAGACCGTTCCAGCCGCCGAAAAACAGACTGGTGGCAATGGCGCAAACGATAAACATATTGGTGTATTCGGCAAGGAAGAAAAGCCCGAATCCCATTCCGCTGTATTCGGTATGAAATCCCGCGACAAGCTCGGATTCGGCTTCCGGAATGTCGAAAGGGGCGCGGTTGGTTTCGGCAACCGCGCTGATCAGGTAAATCAGACCCGCTGCCGGCTGAAGAAAAATGAACCAGATGTTCTTCTGCGCATTTACAATGTCCGAAAAACTCAGGGAATTGACCATGATCACAACGCTCAATACCGCGAGCAAAAGCGGAATCTCGTAAGCAATGTTCTGAGCCACCGACCGGACCGCGCCAAGCAAGGCATACTTATTGTTTGAAGCCCACCCCCCGGTAAGAATAGCCAAAACGGTGAATGTGGAGAAAGCGAAGACCAGGAGAACTCCCACGTTCATGTCACATATAATCAGGTTCGGCCCGAACGGGAGGACCAGGAATCCGACGAGCACAGGCATGAAAACCATCACGGGAGCGACGAAAAACAACCTTTTGTCCGCTTGCAGAGGCAATATGAGTTCTTTACCCACCAGTTTGACGCCATCCATAACGCTCTGAAGCAGCCCGTGGGGGCCGACTTCCATCGGGCCCGGGCGCAATTGAATATGGCCTGCCACCTTTCGCTCGAGCCATACCAGGAACAGGGCGTTGAACTGCGAGAATCCCAGTACTATCAGAAGTCCCAGAATCACCCGCAACCATTCCGAACCCTGGAAACCTTCAGACAATTCTTGTTCCCCTCCCTTATCTATCGATTTCCGGAATAACCACGTCAATGCTGCCGAGAATTGAAATCGTGTCGGCAAGCATGGTGTCAGGCAGCACCTCGGTCAAAACATTCAAGTTGCCGAAGCTGGGCGCCCGGATATGACAACGATATGGACGGGAGCCCCCATCGCTTACCAGATAAAAAGCGGCAAGACCGCGTGCGCTCTCGAAGGCGGCATATGCTTCACCTTTGGTCGGGATAATCTTCTGCGGAATTTTTGGGGCAAGGAAGCGGCCCCCCGGCAGACTGTCCAGAGCCTGTTCGATTATCCGGCAGCTCTGCCGCATTTCCTCGAAACGCACACAATACCGGTCCAGAGCATCGCCCCTGGACCCCGTCGGAATATCGAAATCAAACCGGTCATACACTTCATAGGGTTCAGCTTTGCGAACGTCGAAAGCAACTCCGCATGCGCGCAGATTCGGTCCCGTGACTCCGTATTGACGGGCAAGCTCCCGGTCGATGACACCCACCCGCCGGGTGCGGTTTATGAAAATGATGTTCCTGCTCACAAGTTTTTCGTAATCGGTCCAGCGCCCGGCCATGCGCTTAAGAAAGGCGCGGGTCATCTCTACGAAGGCCTGGTCGACGTCGCGGCAAACTCCGCCGAAACGGCAATACGAATAGGTCAGCCTCGACCCGCTCACCGAATCGAGAATGTCCAGAATGTGCTCCCGGTCGTCGAACGCATACAGGAAGGGCGTGAAGCCGCCCAGGTCCATCAGGTATGTTCCAAACCAGAGAAGATGGCTGGATATGCGGTTGAGTTCGGAGACGATCACGCGAATATATTTCGCGCGCTCGGGCGCCTCGATGCCGGTAAGTCTTTCAACGGCCAGGACGAACCCGTGATTAAAAAGCATCCCGGAAAGATAATCCATCCTGCTCGTATTCGGGAGAAATTGCTTATAGAGCCGGTTTTCAGCCATCTTTTCATGACCCCGATGGCAATATCCGATCACGGGGTCGGCTTTGACTATGAATTCTCCGTCCAGGTCCAAAAGGACCCTGAGAACGCCGTGCGTGCTGGGATGCTGAGGTCCCAGGTTCAGGGTGTAAATCTGTTCGGTCGCAGGGGCGTCCATCTGCCTTTCAGCCATAGATGTCTTCTCGCTTATGGTAAGAGTCGACCTTGCCGAAATTCTTCCTCAACGGATGATAATCCGCGTCTTCAGGAAGCAAAAGCGGCCTCATGTCGGGATTTCCGGAAAATCCGATTCCAAAAAAGTCGTGTATCTCACGTTCGAGCCAACCAGCGCCGCGAAAGATATCGAAAATGGAAGGCGGAACCTGGTCGTGGCCCACGAGCGCCCTCACCGCTACGCGAGACGCGGCTTCGTAGCAGTTAAAATGATAGACAAGCTCGAAGGTGTCCTGAAAATCCAGCGCCGTTATCGTCTCCAGGAAAAAACCGGCGGTCTCGAACGCTTCGGCCGCACCCCTGACTCCCGAAACCGGAACGGCCACGGACCATAAAGCTCCCGTTTTTCCACTCTCATCCCTTTTGAAAATCGCATCTGGAAACTTATCGGCAATACTGCGCTCTATTTCCCGCACTTTCATTGCGGCCTTCACCTCGAATCCTTTTGAAACGGCGAAGCTGGTTTTTCTCCTCGCCGCCGGTGATCTTGTCCTGCAAAGACAGCAGCCCCTCGATGAGAGCCTCCGGCCTTGGAGGACATCCGGGAATAATCAGGTCGACGGGAACGATAAGATGGGCCCCGGGAACTATCGCATATTGCCCGTCATACTCGAAAGGACCGCCAGAAACGGCGCAGTTGCCCATCGCAATGCACCACTTGGGATTCGGCATCTGGTCCCAAAGCATCTGGATGGCGGGGGCCATTTTCTTCGAGATGGTGCCCGCTACGATCATGACGTCGGATTGTCGGGGAGACGGTCTGAAAACACCCGACCCAAAACGGTCCAGATCGAAGCGCGAAGCCCCGGCCGCCATCATTTCGATCGCGCAGCACGCAAGACCGAACGTCATGGGCCACAGCGAATTGGCGCGCGCCAGGTTCAGAATATCGTCAAGCAAAGCAAATTGAATAACCGGTTCACCCGGTTGCCTCACCTTCTCTTCCATTCAAAGACTCCTTTTCGCCAGGAGTAGACAATCGCCAGCGATAAAATCCCAATAAAAAGAATAACCTCTATCAGGTCGCGGGCAGCGTATCTGCCATAAACCAGCGCTACGGGAAACAGGTACAGGACGTCGACGTCGAAGGCGAGAAAGATCAGAGCATAGATGTAATAAGCGACCGTGAACTGAATCCAGGCGCTGCCGATGGTTTCCATGCCGCTTTCATAGGTTGCTTCGCGTTGCGCCCCGTGGCTCCTCCTGGCGACCAGGATGGAAATGACAATCGGAACAACCGCAAACACAATCCCGGCAAGCACATACAGGGCTATTGCAAGAAAATAGGTCATAAGCGCTTGAGATGCCATGGCTCATTTCGCTCCGAAGCGGAGTGGTCAAACCCCATGGGACACGGTGGTTTTGCACTGCAAGTAACGGGGGAGCGGGAGAATCAAAAACGGAGAATATGGGAACTGAGATAAAGCAAAACTCAAATATCACAATAGAGGTGACAAGTCCGAACAACCCGTCCTTCCTGGATATATCGTCCCGAATGCCGCGCGTGCGAGAATCGTCCTCGTCCAACCGGCAGTATAACTGATTTTTTCCTTTAAAGAAGAACCCAGGCTAAATTATTCATTCAACCCCCGCCTGTCATCGACACCGCCCGGTTTTTTCCACACCCCCCCGGAAAGCTGCCGCCTCATGAGCACGATGAGATTGCTCAACGAGTAACTCGGCATGTTGCCTGTTCTTTCAGAAACATGAGTTAATATTTTAAAATCATTTTCGTTATGCACCCCGGCCACATCGGGATTCCACCTTTGGCAGGAAGTTTGACTTTCGCTATGCCCGAGCTGATGGTGATTTTGAAGAAATGTTTGCGCACAACGATCAGTAATGGGAGCTGTCGGTTGGCGCCTATTCCGCCAAGGGATATTCCATGACTGAGACCACCGGGGGCGGGACAAGGCGGGGGAAATCCACACCGGAAACTCGGCCGATTGCAGCCGAATGAAAGAACTTCATGGTAGAAGACACGGCAAGAGTATTGTCTAAATTTCCGGTTAGAGTACTCATCCCCTGCACTTAGACGGAGTCGCGTTGAAGATGTGATGTAACGGGAGGGCATACAGCGCTCCCCTCCCCTCCCCAACGTAGGGGCGGGATTTATTCCCGCCCAATCTTGTACTTGGTATTACACGGTCATTTCTGTTGAAACGGCGCTTCATAGGCCCATAAGCTCCATGTTTTTGGCAATGGTTCCAGTGAACCTGATGTATTGTCCTGGTCCGGCCTGTCCTACCCTGTTCGGCACGACCTTGTTCGACACCTGGCCTGGATCCCGCGACCCTGGGAAATTTTTTTTCACGGCCTCAATTTTTCCCTCATTTTTCCTCCATCTGTGGGTAATCTGTGGGTAACCATAGTGTATCCTCACAGTCCTCAGTTTTTAGTTTTCAGTTTTTAGTTGAAGAGCCAAGAACCGGGCAATCGCCGCGGCAGTTCATGTCCCTTGGGTCACCCAACCATGAAAAGCTGTATGGCGCCGGGCGAAGCGCCTCCGGCTGAGAACTTTGCGAAGCTGCTCTTCATGTCCCTGGAGACATCCGGAGACCATTAATACCAAGTTGCGTTCAAGGTTTGGCGGGGATAAACCCCGCCCCTACCGTAGAGGAGGGGGAGCGCAGCGCTGTACGCCATCCCGAAACATCCATCTTGAACGCAACCTGGTATAAAAGCTCACACCGGAGTGCAGGGTGGCGCTGAGCGGAAGCGAAGCCCACCGACAACCTTTCGAGAGGCGCCGGGGGCGAAACAGGAAGATTAGAGGCAGGGAACGGTAGAACTTATTAAAGGAGGGCTGGGAATGGTGAACAGGATATCGGTATCGGCGGCCCTGTTTTTCTTCTTCCTTGCCGCTTCCGCACCGGGAGCGGACGGCGGGGTTCCGGGCACGATCTACTATCAGAAAACGCTCAAAAAGGCGCTTACCCACTCGCCGGCTTCCCTCACCTTTACTTTCACCATCTACGATGCGGCCGAGGACGGCAACCTGTTGTGGTCCGAGACAAAACCAATCGAGGTGGCCAAGGGCGCAAAAGTGATCGCCACAGACCTTGGCGACACCAGTCCGCTAAGTGTGCAGGACCTTGGCCCTCAAATGTGGGTGCAGGTCTCGGTGATAAAAACCGGGGGGAAAACGGTGGTCCTGCCCGGTCGTGATATGCTTGCAGCGGCGCCCTACGCCATATTCGCCGCAAATCCGACCACGGTGGGTCCAAGCGGACCGACGGGGCCGACCGGAGCTATTGGCCCCACAGGACTTCAGGGTACGCAAGGAGCAACCGGGGCCGCAGGAGCAACCGGCGCCATGGGGTCCACAGGAGCGACAGGAGATCAGGGACCGACAGGAGCATCAGGGCCAACGGGTCCCACAGGACCGCAAGGAGCCACGGGGCCGACTGGAGGGTTCAGCGCATCCAACATATACTCCGTATACGCGCAAGGTGTGGACGTCGTCAAGTGTCTACAGCACGACGGCTACACTGACGTGGCAATCGGTGGAGGAGGTTCATGCTCTCAGTATCCTATATATACGAGTATGCCCTGGAACTGCGACCCGGATACAGGGCACTGCATTGAATGGACCATCACATGCGGGGGGTCGACATGGCCCACCTATATATGGGTTATATGCACAACCGGCCCATGATCTACTCAACACCCCACCTAAGGGTTCAAACGAGAAACAAACATTAATAAATTAAAGAAATCACTTGAAGCGGACTATCCGGAGCCAGAGGCCCCGGCTTTACGCCCGATACATGGCTTCGCCACAGAGGTTTACATAAAAGAACTGTGAGGCAGAGCCGTACGCCTCTGACCTGGCCCTATGGGCCAGGATTTCTACACTGCACTACACTCAATCACATAATCGCCTCATCATGTAACATACATTAACGTCTCCATGCCCATCTCCGGACAAATCACACGGAGCTGCTCCTATCTTTCGACTCCAGCGGCACCGGTATATATGGACCCAATAATGATGTGTTTCGGGCGATGGAGGTTCACTTAAAGGGGTACGGACAGCCCGTGCGTTCAGTTACGACAGCACCATATGCACGTGGTGCGATGCCGCCATACAACCACCTTACCCACCGCCGCACGGTCAATCCAAGCAAGGGGGAGCCGCAAGGCTCCTCCTGCTCCTGCTCGTAAAGCCGGACCGCGCGCGCAAGAAACTTCTCTATCGTCTTGTCAGCCACTGCAAGCCCTTCAGGGCTGAAGTGACAGCCAAGGAAGTCAAAGCCCCGTTCTATCCTGCCGATGAAGGTCTTCTCCGGGTGTTATTCCAGCCGCAGGGACCCGAGACCCTGATTGACGGCCTTCACCGCTTTCCTCAAATGGCGGCGGTCGGCCTCCCCCGCTACGCGCTCGCACGACGCACAGTGGTTAATTTTTTTCGGCAGGGTACTATGTAAGTCTGTCATACGAGGATGTCGTCCATGAACCGGACGCAAAACAACCCTGGTACCTTGTAACACTTGTGGCTGGGCAGCGCTCCGAGACAGTGTCACAATTTTTGGGCCCTTAAAAGATTCCCACTCAAAGGCGGAAATCCGGCGTCAATCAGGGCCCGTCTTCCCGGCGAAGCTCGCCCCGGAAGTGTTTAATCCGGGGGCCGGGAACCAGGTCTTCTTTCCACTTTTCTAACGGTTTCTGACTGTTTTCCCCATTACGACACAGCCTCTTCCGCTTGGGTGGCGAGAACCGTGATTTTGGCCCCCAATAAATTCAATAACTTACGTCCTTATTTGAGCGCTTATGGGTCCGTGACCCCCACGCTTCTATAGGTTTATCTTGAGCGCAACTTCGTATAAGACAGCAATTGCCTCACGTACGGCATTGCATCATCAGATAAATGGTGATGGTGAAAGCGCTTGTTCTGCTGCTTTTTTTGTCAGCTTTCCGAAGGGCGAAAATTTGCAGGTTAAGATGTGTCCGGCATTCAAGTGCGGCCTCGCGTTTCGGGTCTTTGCCTTCGCCACTTTGCCTCGGGCATCGATAACCTCGATAACAAAAAATGATTTTGCAAATGCGCGCGCCAAGCGGTTAATCAGAAAGGCCGGTCTTACTCCTTGCCCAATATTTTAGCCACTGTACCGCCGACAACCATTTTCAGTACTTCCGATGCGCCGACACCTATATCGAGTAAACGGCCATCTCTTGCATAACGTTCAATATCGTTGTATTTCATATAGCCGTGCCCGCCAAAGACTTGCAGGGCTTTGTGACAGGTTTCGTTGACAGTCTCAGCCACAAGCAATTTTGCAATCGATCCATCCAACGAATAATCTTTACCGCAACTACGCTTATTTGCGGCCTCATACACCAACAATCTTGAGGCCTCAACTTTGACATACATGTCGGCCAACATTTCCTGGATAGCAAAAAGCGCGGCGAGAGGTTTACCAAATGCTGTCCGTTTGCCGGCATATCTAGCTGCGGTACCCAGTGCAGCCTCCGCTATGCCCAGCCCCATTGCAGCCATGCCTAAGCGCCCTGCGATCAGCGCATGCATCGCTATTTTGAATCCATCGTTAACGTTGCCGATCAAAGAATCGTCGCTTAGAGCACAATCTTTGAATTTCAAACCGGTTGTAACAGAACTCCTGCAACCCATCTTCTGTTGTGTATCTCCGATATCAAAACCGGGAGTTCCCTTTTCTACGATAAACATGCTGATGCCTTTAGCACCGGCGGCAGGATCAGTTTTAAATCCGACCAGATAAATGTCCGCTAACCCGCCATTGGTACAGAACCACTTCGGACCATTGAAAAGCCAGCCATTAGGGGTTTTCGTCGCTGATGCAGTTATAGCGGCAACGTCCGATCCTGCCTGAAATTCACTGACACAGAATGCCCCTATTTTTTCTCCCTTTAGAATGCTCGGAAGGTATTTCTTCTTCTGCTCGTCGCTGCCGAATTTCAGGATGATATCGGCAACCATCCAGTGAACATGGACCGTCAGGGCAACACCCGCACTGGTTTTTCCTAATTCTTCTATCACTTTATATGCAGTTAACGCGTCGAAATTTCCCCCACCGTATTCAACCGGATATTCGATTCCAAAGAACCCCGCCCGGCCCATTTCAGCCAGTAATTCACTCGGAAATCTACCTTCTTCATCCAGTTTCCCGGCAATGGGTTCCAACCTTGTACTGCAAAATTCTTTGGCTTTGGTAATTATATCAGCGCTATTCGTTTCCATAATTCTCACCCCATTCAATATCTGCCGTTTCAATGCTCATGCTTCTCCGGCGACATATCGGCCGGAGAAGCATGAGCCATCATAAAAACGACATTTAATGCGTTTAGAGGCCTTAGACCTATTAATCAGGAAAAATATTCACATGCCTTTGATCCGATTACTAGATAGTCAGGTTCATAACAGCATCTTTGAATATTCTCGGGTCCATCTGCTTGAGTTGTTTCGATACAATCGGTTTGAAGGCCATCTTCGAGAGTACATCCTTCTCAAGATCGACCCCGGGAGCAATTTCGATCAGCTCCACCCCGGCCGGAGTAAGTTTGAACACGGCTCTTTCGGTAACATATAGGATATCTTTGCCGGTATCATTGGCATACTCGCCGCTGAAAGTAATTTGTTCTACCTTATCGACAAACTTTGAAACCTTGCCCTCTTCCAGGAAGTTCAACTTACCATTCTTGATCTCCATCTTGGTTTTTCCGGCCATGAATGTGCCCACGAATACGATCTTCTTTGTGCTTTGCGTTATATTCACAAATCCGCCCGGTCCTACTGTTCTTCCGGCAAATTTACTTACGTTAACGTTACCCTGCTTGTCTATTTCTGCCGCTCCAAGAACAGAAAGATCTATGCCGCCGCCATCGTAAAAGATAAACATATCAGCATGGGAAATGATCGACTCTACGTTGGCGGAAGCAGTTATCGCCAATCCGCTTTGCGGGACGCCGCCAAAGGAGCCGGCCTCAACAGTAAGGGTTATTTTCGAAGAAACCCCTTCTTCCGCCGCAACAGTCGCGACTGCCTCCGGCATGCCGATTCCCAAATTGACAATGGCTCCTTCCTTAAGCTCAAGTGCAGCGCGTCGTCCGCAAATTTTTCTCTCGGACAGGTCCATTGGCGGTAGCTGATCCAATGGCAACCTTGTCTCTCCGCACCATTCCGGATGGAATTCAGGAATCGCGTAAAATTGTCTGCGGCCGACTTCGCTTGCTATTACGATATGGTCAACCAGAACCCCCGGCACAACAACATCATGAGGCTTGATCGTGTGCTTCTCTGTCAGTCTTTCAACCTGAGCGATTACAATTCCACCGCTGTTTCTTGTTGCCAGGGCCAATTCCATCGAGCTAAGCCGTACACCCTCTTTCTCTATCGAAAGATTCCCATCCACGTCCGCAGTTGTTGCCTTGATAAAGCAAATATTGACTGGGAAAGATTTGTACAACAAATATTCTTTATCTTTAATTTTCAGCACTTCCACGACTTGTTCTTCTTCGCTGAGGTTTGCCGCCGCCTGATTCGCCCTACACCCTTCAATCCTGGGATCCGCAAATGTTTTCAGACCCACGGTGGTAACAATGCCAGGTCTTTTGGCGCCGATCGCGCGAGTGAGCTGGGTCAATACACCCTGCGGGACAACAAATGTGGGGAACTTATTTTCGGTAATCAGGGGGAAAAGTTTAGGTGACGTTCCAATATGTCCGCACACGAGTTTTCCAATAAGGCCTTCATGCGCAAACATATTCATTCCACCGTCTTTGGCGTCGCCAATGCCGGACACGTGAAAAACCGTAATGCCCTTAGGCGAATTGGTTTCTAAATACCGATCTCTTACCGCCGCCATAAGGTCTACCGGCGTAGAAGCTGTGATAATACCTTGTATCCCCAGCGTATCGCCGTCTTTGATAAGATTTGCGGCTTCCTTGGCTGAAATCACTTTGCTTTTACCCATGACACTTTACCTCCCGTTGTAAATTTTGAATTTCCCTGCTCAGGCTTTCACCCGACTCCTTAGCGGCCGCTATAGTCCCGAGTCCACCCGCTTCGCTGACCGCCGCGGCGAGCACAGCGTCCGTTACCCCGGCCATGCCGCCCAGGAGGATGGGAGATCTGATACTTAGAAAATCCGTTGTGCGGGTTTTCATCCTGTTTCCTTATCTTACCGAGTGAGATGATATCGTCCGGCACGGTCTGTCGATAATATCTTCAGTGATGTTCGTGAATGTAGAATGGCCACTTGTGAAAGAACCATTCGTTCCATAAAAGCGGAATGATCCACCAGAAGTTCCAGACGAGCGATTCGCCTTCCAACACCCTCTCGGCAATTCCTCCGGCCATGTGATGGTTGCCCAAACCCCAGTGGCCGAAGTTCAGGTAATAGAAAAAGAGGTAGTTCAGGACGGCAAACAGCAGGACGCCGATGGTTCTGAACCAGAAGCCGGCCCATGAGTCCCTGTCCGGTGAAGGCGATAAATCGTCAAAGTAATGGTGCCATATCAGGAAAGGGATCAGCGTAAAACCGGCAATTTCGGCGGCGTGATACCACAGGAAACGCGCGGGGTTGCCGGCGTCGCCTTTCGGTAAATGGTGAATTACTTCCTCCATCGGCAGCCAGGCCGGTGCCGTCTTCACGCAGAGCAATGCCATCCCGTAGCCGAGCGCCAGACAGATCAGGGTACTTATGATTCCCTTCCAGGGCTGTGGGGGCTTGATCAACGTCCATGGCTTCATGCGCCACACATTCGCGGTCATGAACAGGAGGACGATCGACCATTCCCACCAGCCGAAAACCCAATGCACGTGGCTTGTTCCGACCAGATCGGCCCACCATGGCGTATTCAACCCGAAGGAGGTTCCGAATACATTGCCGTAAATCAATCCCCAAAAAGGCACGATCAAAGTGCTGAAAAACAGTATTGTGAGCAGGCTGGTCCATCCGAATTCGGCCAGGCCTGCCTGAGGTTGTTTGAGATCGCTAGGGCGAATCGGCCACTTCGCGAACAGGATGGTGACAAAAGGATAGCTGAAAAAACCGATCAACACGAAGGAGACAACGGCCCTCTCCGCGAACCGTGCCGAGGGGCTGACCAGCGCTTGAAGGGTCAAGGTCTTGCCGGCCGTTTCCGCAATCGCAGTTTTCCCTGCCGCCGCAAGGGTTTCGAGGTTCACCTGACTGAGGAAATTGAAGCCCAGTCCGATAATTCTATAGAAGACAACATGAATAACAAACCATGTGACTGCCAGATTTACAACCGTCTCAACTATTCCGCGTATCGGTTGGGATATGTTCTGGAAAGGCCAGTCGCCAAAGAGTATGTGCTGCCACACGCCCACCAGGATCATCATCGCCATGTATACGGTAAAAGGGTAGGGAAAAGACGCTACGGGCCCCCGCGGGTCGCTGAACAGGAACCACGTAACCCATGCAATGAAACCGAATGCGATGAGCGAGACAATACCCGTAGCAGGTTGCCCCCACCGAGGTTTCAGTTCTCCTTCCATGTGCTGCTTCTCCTTCTTGATGATAGTCGGCCCGGGCGCAACAGACTGTTCGAGAACGATTGCTGCATGCCAAGGACGCAGGTTTGCGCATCTGATTCCGAAACAGGGACAGACTACCGCTGCGAGTGCAGTCTCCTGCATTCAGGAATAATCCACCTCTACCCGATACTCATAATTTGGTTTAGGTCAGGAAAACCCGGGTTTTCAAAAATTTCGACTAATCTGCCTGGAATGCAACTACTCGAAACGTTCCTTTTGTGCCATCAGCGCTCCTTTCGATAAAGGCTCCTTTGCCATGCCATCTGACATTCGGTCCTGACAAGCTTGCTCCGAATTGTCCAAAGGCTGGTATTTTGAGTTATTTCTACCTGAAGCGTTAGGACATGCCAATATTAGTATTTCTTAATACAATCCATGCAATTTATGTAAATATTTGAGGTGACGGTATGGAGAAAGGAACCTCTTACGACGGAAGGAAGAGCTTTACACTTGCGAAGACAGGTAGGCTTGGAGGTTTTCATTTCTTAGCAATCCCAGCTTCTTCCGAATGCGGTATCTATAAATATCGACGGAACTACTCGTAACATTCAGGAGATCGGCTATCTCCTTCGATGATCTCCCTTCTTTTATCAAATCGGCTATTCGAACCTCTCTTTTGGTCAGACTCAGGTATTTGGAGGAGAGATTGTGGGCAAAAGGAGAAAGAATATTTCTAAGGTTTGTCTCGAGAGTGTTTATGTGCGCTGCATCCCTGGCATTCATCCGCTTTTGTCTCAATTCATTCACGGAGGGCAGAAGAAGTGTCTCCACTGTAGTCAGAAGCCTGTCTTCCAGATCCGCCTCATCCTTTTTTCTCTGATTCAGAAGGACCTTCAGGGCCGTATTCAGCTCACCCAGTTCGAGTGATGAAGCCTCCAGCTCTCGCGTCCGCTGCAAAATGGCTTCCTCCGAAAGCTTTCGCTGAGAGATATCTCGAATGATTTCAATAGAGCCTATGATGTTTCCTCTCCTGTCATAGAGAGGACTCGCCTTGCCCCAAAGGTAGGCAATTCTCCCTCCAATCTGGATACCGGGCATGTACACTTCGACGATCGCCAGGTTCCTTTCCCTGCTGAAGATGGAATAAGTCTTTTCATATTTTTTGTTCGGTGTCAGAACCAAATCCATGGTAATGGGCCGTCTTTTTTTCCAGAAAGGCAGCGCCCATTCGTAGCCCTTCTTTCCGAGCATTTTACCCGCTTTTGTCCCTGTAAGTTCCTCCGCGGCCCGGTTCCATGCGATCAATTTTCCTTCACTGTCGATGGCGAGCGTCGTATCCGGCAGGAACTCGATCAAATCCCAGAACCGTCGCCTGGATTCTAAAAGCGTGTCCTCTGCGAGTTTGGCCTCCGTAATATCCATGGAATTTCCGAGGATTGCCCTCCTGCCGTCGTACGAAATCGAAGTTACGGTCTCCCTGAGCCACCGAACCTCCCCCGTCTTGGTCACGATCCGGAACTCCTGAGGCGCTATGTGGCCACCTCCCAGCATCGCAAGGGCATTCTTTTTTACCTGTTTCATGTCGTCGGGATGTAGAATCGAGTCCGCCCTCTTTCCGAGGACCTCCTCGGCTGTATAGCCCGCGTAAGAGGCGGCAACGGGATTGATGGCCTTGAATACCCCGTCCTGTACAACGTAAATGCCGATTAGGGATCGCTCGGTCAGGGCCTTGAAGAGTTCTTGGCTTTCAGCAGGTCCCTTATCTGGAGTGTCGTTTCTGAAAGAATCTATCCGCGGGGTTTTTTCTGCGTGGCGCATGTTGTCGTGAGTTGATCTTTTCATCATAAGAACAACCTCGAATACCCAATACGTTTCTAACCGGAGGGTCAGATTCTCGCCAGGAAGAATCTTTGGCCTGCATTTAATTTATCTCACCGGTGGCGTCAGAATTCCTCCTTCTCAAACGATTCTGGCAGCTTAGCGTCCTTTGAAGAATTGTACATTATAAAACCGGGCTTAGCAAAGGGAAAAGCGTCTCTGTTGACAAACCAGGGCTTAACTCCTTCAGACATCTCTCCTCTGCAGCGTTATGCGGCGAACATCCAGTCTCTTTCCATATACGGATCATTTCCATTCTGCTCGGCGTCAGATCAGGGATTTTATCTTGGCAAGAACATTGAGATTCCAACAGTGATCTTGAAGACCCCATTAGCGACAAATTATCCGCACAAACTCGAAAATAGGTAGGCTCATCAAAATTGGCGCCGGGATGGCCTGCCGTGCCGGAAGATGGTAAGTCCATGTTGCGTCGGCTTTTTCCCCCGCCCGTTACTATCGTATCTTATTCACCTAAGCCTTCCCAACAACTGAGGGGCGTGAAGCGAGTTATTAACGGCGGGAATGGCGGTATGTCCTCAAATTGCGCACATTGGTCTGAGCGGGAATTAGTTCTTGCGGGTTTTGATTGGAATATCCCATGATTTACGGACATTCGATATTCCAAGAGCTTTTTATGACGGAATCCGGCCCGGAAATGCGGTCCGGGCCCAGTTCGGGTCAATTTGACGCATTTTTCAGACTAACACGATCGTTTGTATCCAATTTGTAACCCAGGATTTGGAATAATAATCCGACAAGTGGATTGGGTTGATATCACCTGATGGGGGCAGCCTTGCTGTGCCGCGCCCATGTCTTCCGCCCTGGATACGCGCCTTATGTCTTCAAAAAGGGGGGAACCGTGCTTAGAGATGTCACAAATCCGTCCGTCAGGCCTCATGTCCCTTGCGGTTGCAACGATCGCGGCACTGTTGCTGTTCAATTCCTTTGTGTCCGCGTCGGAAGAGACCGGAGCAGATGGCCTCTTCGGCCTTACCGCCCTGAACGGGACGGCCTGTACGGCGACTGACGGCTCATCTTCCATTATCACCATGTCGGTCCTCGACGACGGTACTGTCGTCGCGGCGTGCCCCTCATCCATCGAAAACAAGATCGTGTTTGTCACCTCCAGTACGTACACGGGCACCTTGGGGGGGATCGCTGGTGCAGACTCTCTTTGCCAGACTCATGCAGCAAGAGCGGGTCTCCCGGGAGTCTACAAGGCCTGGTTGGGCACGCGTGAGGGTTGGCCCGCGATCACTTTTACCCAGCCGATCGGCGACTACGTACTGACCGACAAGAGCACCATCGCGTCCAGCATGGGTGGACAGGACTTATCGCCGGAAACGGCCTATTGCACCCTATAGACGAGACCGAATCGGGGGTCCTCATCGACAAGCTTGTTTGGACGAATGTTACAGAATATGGAGGACTAGTTTTCAGCCAATACGGCGATTGTTAAGGTTTTACTCGATTACCATCCTATCGAGAGATGGCAATCAGCGAGGGAGGAGCAACAAACCCCTCATCGCGGTCTCAGGCTACGAGTGGGTGGACGCAGGGCCATATACTTCCATGCAGCGACAACGCCACCCTCTACTGCTTCCAGCAATGACTCCAGGCGTGCTGGCATATATGCGCCCAAACGTGTTGTGTTTCGGGCGATGGAGGTTCACTTAAAGGGGTACGGATAGCGTGCGCGTTCAGTTACGACAGCATCATATGCACGTGGTGCGATGCCGCCATACAACCACCGTACCCACCGCCGCACGTACAATCCAAGCAAGGGGGAGCCGCAAGGCTCTTCCCGTAAAGCCCGACCGCACGCACAAGAAACTTCTCTATCGTCTTTTCAGCCACTGAAAGCCCTTCAGGGCTGAAATGATAGCCAAGGAAGTCAAAGCCCTGCTCTATCCTGCCAATGATCTCACATTGGTCAGCCCATGATTCCATGCTGTTCCTCTTCTTCCAGACTCACCAGGACCAGAGATCTCCCAACCGCTGAAATGACGCTGTCTTCTTACATATATGAATAAGAAAGCAACAATATTCACCATGTACTTTGAAACCGACTGATCGCAACTCAGATCGTCATCGACACCGACATCATTCAGCAAAGGGAGATCGAGCCATGATTATTCAAAATCCACGAATAAAAGCGAAGTGTCCGCAGTGTGGATGTGAGAATGTGAGATCCAAGTGGTCGCTCACCACCATCGTCGCATGTGTGGGAAAGATTCTGGGAGCCCAGACGGTAAAGATTTGGGAAAAGAGATGCTCGGAGTGCGGTAAGGAGTTTCAAGTATTTCGAAAATATATTGCCGATTCCACTATCTCACGAAATGTCATCACCCACATGCCCCAGTCTCTCTGCGTTCAACTTTGAACGGGGATTTCAGGCAGGAGTTACCTTCCTCACACGATAGGCTGCAAAAACGCTTCAGTGGGTGAATGATCCTCCCGATAACCTTATTACAGTACTAGCTTCATGTTGGGGTTCCACTTGAGTCAAAATCTCACCAAGTCTCGGAGGTTTGATGCACACTATTACACGTTCAAATCGAAGAACGAGGAAGGAATGGAAAGATAGCTTCACGGTGGGCAATGAGGAACTCGATGCTCAGCACCGGAGACTTCTCGACTTGATCAACGAAATCGGCGATTTGGCTGATGCGCAAAATACAGTGAAATCAGCGACATTCCATGCCCTTAACGGAATGGTTCGCTACGCTGAGAATCACTTCAAAACCGAAGAAGGCTATTTTGAGAAATATTCTTATCCAGAGCATCGTCAGCACAAAGAAGAACATGAAGCGTTTGTAGAGAGTGTATTCTCGATGGCCCAGGAACTCGATGAGGGTAGCGCCCTGTCCTTGGGAGCAATTATATTCTAGCTGGAAGACTGGTATACCGACCATGTGCTGGGTACTGACCAGGGATACAAGCAATTCCTCTCGAGTAAGATTGCAGGCGAGGCAACGGTCGTTTCTGTTGAAAACAACGAGCGAGTCGCTGGCTAGTCATTTGCCAAAGAGATTCTCAGCACAAGGATACTTCTCGAAGCTTTTATCTTCGAAGAAGCACACAACCCTTTTCGGGAGAGTAAAAAGACCCACCCAAAGGGCGGGGCTTTGAATTCACCCCCCGTAGGGGGGCAAAGCCGGCCCGCTGCTATTGGGTGCTTTTCACCGTAGGTAGAGTATTTAAAACCAGATGCTATTGAGCAATTGCCATGTGGAGCAGTATTAAACGGGTAACCCGGATTCTTGAATCCGGGCGCGAAGCGCAAGAGGATGGGCCTTTCCGTTCCCTGTGTTTATGGACAGCGGCCTAAAGGCCGAACCCATTCGGGACCGGCGCAGCCAGTCCACATTACCACGCCCACAGGGCGTGGGTTTTTACGTTGAACTAAAATCAGAAATATCACGCCAAACATTCTATTTTGCCGGCTAATCAGGTATATTGGCAGGGTCTACAACCACTCTAGCCAGGAGCAGAGCATGACGAAAAACCGGGAAGAAATCAATGAAATTGCGATGCTTAAGATGGGCGCCAGGATTAAAGAGTTCAGGGAGAACAGCCACCTCACTTTGGAGGACCTTGCCGCGCAGACGGATATGGACGGAGAGGTTCTTTCACGGATTGAGAACGGTGAGTTCTTCCCTCCCCTCGCAACTCTTTTAAAGCTTGCCAACACGCTCGACGTAGAGATTGTTAATTTCCTTCAAGGAAGAGCCAGCGTTGAAAAAATCTCCATCACACGCCGGCATGAAAGAGTTCGCATAGGTCGGCGGCCTCATCACCACCAGGGCGAAGTCGATTACATTTACGAGGCGCTCGAAATCAAGCAAAACTTCAGGCATATGGATCCCTTCATGGTGGAGTTTCCCCTTCAGGATATCAGCGAGATGGTTTTCAACAGCCATGAAGGAGAAGAATTTCTCCACGTATTTAAGGGGACGGTGGAATTTCGATCGACCGACCGCGTGGAGGTGCTCAATGCTGGAGACAGCATCTATTTCCAGTCGGATGTCAGCCACAGCTTTCGAAGCCTTGGCGAAGCACCCGCCAAGGCGATCGCGGTGATTTGGAGCAAACGGGAGTGAACGATCTTAGATTGCAGATTTTTGATTGCAGATTGCCCAAATCTAAAATCGCCCACTCAAAAATCTAAAATTTCTAAACTCCTTCAGCCTTGATTTATTGCGGAGGTATAACCATCAAGTATTTATGGAATGCTACACTAGAAAAACTCTGTTTACGACGGGTTTCAAAAGAGTATTTCAGCTTAAAATCGCCCTTCAGCAAGTATAACGGGGGCCATTTTGGAGATGCCATGTTGACCGTTTTTCAGATCCTGAATTACTGGGGTAAAATGGGATTAAACAATTGTGGGGATGAGGTGTGTCGGAAAATCGAAAAAAACAGTCCCACGTATGTTTGTGTTTTGTATTGAACTCGGAAAATTGTATCCTACTGGGGGGCCGGAGTGCGTCAGAGACTTTTCAGGCAAAAAATTCGATTCCGACATTCAATTTGGGCGCGGAGCGTAGGAGTTGATGCATAATTCCGGTTAATTTGAATTCCTCTAAATCGGCAACTTGGGTGAGATCGGAAACTGGAGGTGTGGATCGCGCAAGATCGAATTCAAGCGATCCTATCACTGAATCTCATCCCCAAGCCGCGGCCACTCTGATCTCCGCCACAAAAGGGACCTCTGGGATGATCTTCTTAAATGCCTTCTCCATCGACTCTTTCACAATCGCCCGCACCTGATCCTCTATGGCATCTCTGGCCTCGACTATTATTTCGTCATGTTGTGGGGTGTGGACAACACGTGCATCCATCCCCTCCAGCCTATCTGAAATGAGGTACAGGGCCAATTTGAAACCATCTGAAGAGCCGCTTTGGCTTGATGCAGATCATCCATGCTTCGTTGCTTGACTCCGACTGACCATCGTATATTGTACGGACAGTTCGAGCATTCTTCACTGGAGTCGGATAACATGAAAATCTTCCTTGTCGGGGTGAGTTGTGTGGGGAAAACGACCATCGGGAAACGGTTGGCCAATCGGCTTGGATTTCAGTTCTTTGATTTTGACGAAGAGGTAGAAAAATGTTTTGCCATGCCGATCAGCAAGGCCAGGTCTCGATTTTTAACTGAATATTCGTTCAGGGCAGAGGCATCCAATGCTCTGAAACGGCTTATCAAAGAGAACGGTGATCGGGATTACGTGGTCGCCATGCCCCCAAGCGGTTTAAAGGACAGCTATTGGAGGATTCTGAAGAAGCTGGACGCGATCATCATTGCGCTGAAAGACAAGCCAGAGAACATTCTAGATCGAATTACCTTCTATGATGACGATTCAATACCTATCCATAAGGAACTGACACCGAACGAGGAGGCATTCCAGCTGAAAGATATCCGAGAGGACATGGCCTACTTTGGGAAATCGTACCAGAGGGCGCATCAGAGGGTGAACATTGCTGGATTGGGTATCGAAGGGAGTGTGGAGAAAATAATCGACTGCCTCCAAAAGAGACCTGAAATTCTGACGGCATGAAGATAGATTGTCTTATCTGGCGTGCCGTTTCTTCATTAAGCACCTCCATGCCCTTGGTGGCTCTGGGTGTTTCGAGAACCAGTGCCTGATGTGGTGGGAATGCACACTACTGGCATGACAGGTCCAAGGACTGTGCCTTCACCCACATAGTCGCCCAAAGATCCGCCGTAAGTCATGATGATGGCCATTGCTTTCGCAAAATCCATAGGACTTCCACCCCCAAGACCCAGTAGCGCGTCATAGTCGGTTCCAAACTGTTCCTTCTGTGCATCAATATCGCTGACTCTGGGCTCAGTAGGCACGGAGTCAAATACCTCGAATTGAACGATTCCTTTTAAAAGATCGAGAACCCTTAGAAGAATTCCACATTCTACGATTTGGCGATCGGTAAATATCATCACCCGTTTGTAGCCCCTAGATCGCAGGGCCTCGGGTAGCTTCTCCAACGCACCGCACCCGAAAATGCTTGCAGACGGTGAAAAGGTTATTATCTGGGCCATTGTTTGCCTCGCAATTCCTTTGCCTTGGAATGAGGGATGATGCCGCACCGGTTGGTTGTACGCAAGAATAGAGGAGGCAAACGCTTAACGTGCTAGTCTGACGATTGTCCTAGTACTTGCTCACATAAATGAGCGTTATATTGTACATTTCGGGGTACGCGCCGGAGAGCCCAGCTGGACGGGAAGATTAAATGGAGAGCGGTCGCTTGCGTCATCAGCGATATGAATAAGCCGCCCGATCTTTGTCATGACTCGCTTTCTATCTGACGGGCTGGGAATCAGCATCATCAAAATCTCAAAATACCGTCGTCGTCATCGCATACGGGATATTTGTCTTCAAAGTGGCAACATGGGCTTGATTCCTTGATCCGATAGCTGCGACCGTAACAACAGAACTCCTTGAAAATCCCATCAGTCGCATCTGTTACGCAATCGTAGTGTTTGCAGCCATTCCTGCAGATGAATGGAGTAAGATTGCTTTGGGGAGCAGCATTCTTCGATTGAAAAAATGTATCGGTAGCTTTCAGGATGGATGAAGATTCTAAGGATATTTCATCCAGATTAGACAGTGAACAAAGGGGTCAAACCTACACTCATGACATATCGCGGCTGTTTTGGCCCCCCCTCCGTCCCATCCGAAGTTTAGTTATCTCTCCTCCTATGGCGTTATGGAGGGGGGCCGGTTACCTGATTAGCATATTGGTATCATTGTCGCAGGTTCGGCTTTGATTTCGCTGAGGGCCTCGCGCTTATCCTTGCGCGGCATGCTCAGATCGAGCAGCATCAGGCTGGGCAGTTCTATTGCATTGGAGTCATTGGAGCGGGAACGCTCTGCTGGTTCATGAGTCCAGACCATCAAGAACGCAACGGAAAGCAGTGTTTGTGCCGCTTTCTGCAAAAGCTTCAGTTGCCAGCTAACAGTCTTCCGCATAGTCGAAGGCCATCAACACCGTCTTTTGTGGTCCTCCAGCCACTATAGGCCTTCAACAACACTATTAGAGTCTCACAAAACCGTCCCCTGCCCGCCCGCTTCAATCAAACCGCCCGGCTGATTTTTACGGCGCAAAGCTTTCCGCACATAGAGCAACCTTCACGGTCCTGAGTGACTTGAAGACGCCTTTTCACAAGGTCTGGGTCGATTGCCTCGCGGACCATGCCGTCCCAATCGAGGTCGCGCCTAGCTATGGCCATGCGCCTGTCGGCATCGATGGCGCCGGGAAGCCCCTTGGCTAAATCGGCGATATGGGCGGCGATGCGTCCAGCCATAACCCCCTGGTACACATCGTCGGCGTTGGGCAGTCCTAGATGTTCGGCAGGCGTCACATAGCACAGATAATCCGCTCCGGCGGCCCCTGCTATCGCGCCGCCTATAGCCGAGGTAATGTGGTCGTAGCCTGCTGCAATGTCCGTAGGGAGCGGTCCAAGAATGTAGAACGGCGCCCCGTCACACAATTTTTTTTGCAGCATGATGTTCGCGGTAATCTGGTTCAAGGGCACATGGCCCGGACCTTCGATCATCACCTGCACATTTTTTTTGCGGGCTCTTTTAGCCAGTTCGCCAAGAATCATCAGCTCTTCGAGCTGCGCTCCATCGGTGGCGTCAAGGATCGCGCCGGGCCTGAAGCCGTCACCGAGGCTCAGGGTGACGTCATACTTGTATGCTATGGCCAGAAGGTCATCGTAGAATTCGTAAAGAGGGTTCTGTTTCCTGTTCTTGCGCATCCACGCCATGTGAATGGAACCGCCACGGCTGACACACGGCATGATACGCTCGTAGACCTCCAGCTTTTTCACCGATTCAAGCGTAACGCCACAGTGCACCGTAATATAATCCAGACCCTGCGAGCACTGCTTCTCGATGCTTCTGAGCAGATGATCGCCGCTCATCGTATCGAGTGACTCATGCCTTTGCATCATTTCGGATGCAACCCCGTAAATCGGCACCGCTCCGACCATAACCGGCGAGTTTTCCAGGAAAAAGCTCCTGAAGGCCGAAAGCTCTCCGCCGGTGGAAAGGTCCATTATGGAATCGGTTTTGGCGCGGATCGCCGCATCCAGCTTTTCCTTTTCCAACTCAATGGAACAGCACTCGCCGCTGGTCCCAAGGTTTGCGTTGACTTTGGTCTTGAGGCCTTTACCGATCGCCTTGATATCAGGAAATGAATGGTTCACATTCTTGGGCAGGACCGCCACACCTTCTGCAATCAGGTCCCGCAACTGCTCGGCGGTGATCGGTTCATTTTCGGCGGCTTTTTTCATTTCGTCGGTGACTGTGCCTGCTCTGGCATATTCAAGCTGCGTTGCCATCCCGTCCTCCAGGTCAGAAAAAGAGTGTGTGTGCGATGAACTGAGATAATGGACCCAGCCCAGAAAATGCCAAAAGGCCGTCTTGGAAAAAACGGCCTTTTGAAATCGCGGTCAGCCGATTCCTTCGCCAGCATTAACTGGATCAGGTTCGAAGGGTATTTTCTCAGCTCTCAACGGGAGAGCACCCCCCGGCCGTATTTTTCTGTTTTGAAAACCGCTATAACATTAAACCAAAAGATACGAATTAGCAATGCTTCTCTGTCCGCCGGTTGACACCGGCGTGAGAAAAATCTTTCTCCCGCTGCCTTTTGCCGCTCCAGTGGGCATGACCGGCGACGCAGTAAACGACGCTCCGGCTCCTGGAAAGGCCGGCCCAGGCATTGCGGCAGTTTGGACTCCGACGCCTCATGAAACGGTATTTTTCAAGGCAGCTTGGGCGGCTGCCAGCCTGGCAATGGGCACTCGGAACGGCGAGCAACTGACGTAATCAAGTCCGAGCCTATGGCAGACGGCAATTGATTTTGGGTCGCCACCGTGTTCTCCGCAAATACCCACTTCCAAACCGGGGCGCCTCTTTCGACCCAGATCAACGGCGATTTGCATCAATTTTGCCAACCCATTTTCGTCAATGCTGACAAAGGGATTTTCCGGCAAAATTCCACGCTGAATGTAGTCGATCAGGAATCCCTTTTCGGCATCATCCCTGCTTATTCCGTAAGTGGTCTGAGTAAGATCGTTGGTGCCGAAGGAGAAGAACTCGGCGTACTCCGCGATTTCATCAGCCGTTAGCGCAGCTCGTGGGATTTCGATCATGGTGCCGAACTTATAATCGATCGTAATTCCATTTTCAGCCATGACCTCTTTTGCAACCGTCTCGAGGGCGTTTCTTTGCGTAACCAACTCGTTCACGTGCGCGACAAGCGGGATCATAATCTCAGGGTGCACATTCACTCCAAGTTTCGTGCATTGACACGCAGCTTCGAAGATAGCCCTGACCTGCATTTGCGTCAGCTCGGGCATCGATATCCCAAGACGTACGCCACGCAGACCGAGCATTGGATTCGCCTCCCGCAACGCCTCCACGCGCCTGAGAATGCGCTCGTCGTCTTCGATTTTTCGCAACAGTTCGTCGATTTCCTGTAAATTTCTGGCGCTCAGCAGGCGGATCTTGCCGTCCGTAAGCTCACTCATCAGTTGTTCGAAGCCGGGCAGGAATTCATGCAGCGGGGGGTCGATCAGGCGGATGATTACCGGTAATCCGTCCATGACTTTAAAAAGACCGATGAAATCGTCCCGTTGGAAAGGCAGCAGCGCATCCAAAGCCTCCCGCCGTTCAGCGGGCACATTTGTCATGATCAACTTCTGCACGAGTGGAAGGCGTTCGGCCTGGAAGAACATGTGCTCGGTACGACAAAGGCCGATACCGCTCGCGCCATGCTCGCGGGCGCGCTTTGCGTCTTGGGGGTAGTCCGCGTTGGCCCTCACGCTCAGGCGCCTGAAGCCGTCTGCCCATTGGAGGAGTTTCATGAGCCACAGATCGGAGATATCCGGCACCATTGTTTCGAGTTGCCCAAGGAAGACTTCGCCGGTCGAGCCGTCGATTGAGATCCACTCCCCTTCATTGATGACCTGTTCGCCAACGGTCATAAGATGTTGTCCGATATCGATATCCAGCGCAGCGACGCCGACGACGGCAGGCTTGCCGAACTGGCGGGCAACCAGCGCCGCATGACTGGTGCGGCCACCTCGGCTGGTGAGAATTCCTTCGGCCGCCAGCATGCCGTGCACGTCATCCGGCTTGGTCTCCGGCCGGACCATGATCACCTTCTTCTTTTCCTTTTTGACCCAGCTTTCAGCGAGGTCTGCGCTGAATGCCACCACACCGACGGCCGCGCCGGGAGAGACATTTAAACCGCTGGCGAGCAATCTGCCTTCAGCAATTGCGGACCTTCTGGAAGAGGCGTGGAACTGCGGGTGCAGGAAAAAATCCACCTGCTCGGGAGTCACCCGCATAACGGCTTCCTCCCTGCTGATGGAATTTTCTTCCGCCATTTCCACGGCAATTCGTACCGCGGCCTGAGCGGTACGCTTACCCGCGCGGGTCTGTAGCATCCATAAGACACCCCGCTCGACCGTGAATTCAACATCCTGCATCTCATGGTAATGATTTTCCAGTTTAGTCGTGAACTCGACAAACTGTTTCCAGGCATGGGGTATCGTATCAGCCATCCGCTCCACCGGGTCGGTTGTTCGGATGCCCGCAACCACGTCTTCACCTTGGGCGTTGATGAGGTAGTCGCCCTCGATCCTTCTCTCACCGGTTGTGGCATTGCGGGTCATTGCCACGCCGGTTGCGCTGTTATCGCCCATGTTGCCAAACACCATTGCCTGAATGTTCACGGCAGTACCGAGGTTGTGAGCAATTTTGGCCGCATTTCTATAATCGATTGCACGTTTGCCGTTCCAGGACTTGAACACCGCCTCCGTTGCCAACCGGAGCTGCTCATAGGGGTCAGTTGGAAAATCAATGCGGTTGAAGCGCCGGAATATATCTTTGAAGCGCTCTGCAATAGCCTTCCAGTCGTCAAGCGTAAGCTCGGCATCACTGGTTACTCTCCGGGCTTTCCGGAACTCCGCGATAACATCCTCGAAGGGTTCGTCGGGCACACCCATCACTACCGCGCCGAACATCTGTATCAGACGCCGATACGAGTCATAAACGAAGCGTGGGTCTCCTGTCGCCTCGATCATACCCCTGACCGTATTATCGTTGAGTCCTATGTTCAGTACCGTATCCATCATGCCGGGCATGGAGAACTTCGCTCCGGAGCGGCACGATACCAGAAGCGGATTTTTGGGATCCCCAAATTTTTTGCCGGTTTTCTTTTCAACTTCGGCTAAAGCTGCCAACTCCTGCTCCCACATCTGTTCTGGAAATCTCATGTGTAAGTCAAGGTAGGAGTTACAGGCCTCGGTAGTCACCGTAAAACCGGGAGGCACCGGCAAGCCGATCCTGGTCATTTCCGCCAGATTGGCGCCCTTCCCGCCAAGTAGACCTCGAACGTTTTCCCAGTCACCACCAACGTAGGCGGCCGCCTGATCGAGTTCGTCGAACAAATAGACCCATTTTCCCCCCATGACTCATTCCTCCTTGGATGGTGCCTTGCCGATGAAACGGCATAGGGACGTGTTGGAATCGCGGAATAAACCTAGATAGTCAACCATCGAAGAAATCGAACGTCAAAACGTGATTTCCAGTCGAATCATCAACAGGGCTATTTGGGGCATTCCGACACCTGCCATTCTTTCCCTGAAAACAGCTTGATCCTGCTGCCGTCCTGAACAGTCGATAAACTTAATCACTAACGGAAGCTGAGGCACATCTTGATCCGGATTTCACCCGAAAATCCAAAACCGCGATAAAGAATGCCGGAAGCAGGTATCTAGAGTTCAATGATCTCACATCGTCCTCTTTCATGGTTAGTGAATAATGCGTCGGCCTGAACAGCCAGATGGGGGCACTTCTCCCCGGGCCCCGACTCTTGTCCCATTCTTCAACCGATTCTGCTCAGTTCTTGTTCCCCTGATCGTGAGCAATACGAAACCTTCTCCTCGGCGAGGCAATACCGGGGCGCAACCCCGGTCGTTTATCCTGGTTCGGACTAGGCGCCGCAATCGTCCGGGAAAGAGTCCCCTTGAACACTGGTCCTGCATTCCGCGCAAAGGCCGTAGCACTCAAACCGGTTGTCGAGCACTTCAAACCCGGCCTTTTCCATTATCGCCTCCGGCCGAACCGGAACCCCTTGCTCCAGATTTTCAATCTCGCCGCACGAAGTGCAAATAAGATTGACATGTGGCGACACGTTTGGCTCGTAGCGATTGTCCGCGACATCGAACCGCATAACCTTAATGAGGCGCATGCGGCTCAGAACCCCGAGAGTATTGTAAACCGTAGCCAGACTGAGCCCGGGATATTTCCTTTTTACCTCATTGAAAACCTGTCTGGCGCTGGGATGCAATGCGGTTGAAACAAGATAAGCGATGACTGCTCTTCTCTGGAAAGAAATACGGAAGCCGGCCGCACTGAGAACTCTCTCCATGTTCTTAGCTTTTTCTTCGTGTTCCGTCATCCAAATACCTCTTGAGGGATTGACTCTATTTTAGAATGATTCTAAAATAGAGTCAATTTGCAATTGCTTTTTGTTCGCTGATACATTGAACTTATATGTTTTTATTACCAGAAAGCGAATCCTGGCCTCGACGTAAAACCATGGCTTTCAAACTCCGCATCTTGACATCATCGCCCTGGGATCTTTTAAATGACTGTGCTGTCAAATTGGTGAGGATGCTTTGAGCGCGAAACTAACAAAAGGAGATACAGCAATGGCTGTCTGGAAATGCAACAACTGCGGAAACACCGTGGAAGTTTTGTCACCACCGAATATCTGCCCCTCATGCAATCAAAAATGCGAGTTTTTGGACGTTTCCTGCTATATCCCTGATTGCGGCGGGCCCGACTCGGGAAATATCAATCCCCAAATTTACCAGGAAAGCTATGAAAAGGGCAAGAAGCGGTCATGAGATCTTTGAAAACCCGTAATTGTTGAGGGAGTTGTTTATGGCCCATCCGGAAAACATTTGGCAGTGCCAAACGACCAACTGCGGTTATATGTATGATCCCGATAGAGGCGACAGGAAAGGGAAAATACCAAAAGGGACCAGATTTGAGGATCTGCCCGATTCTTGGAGGTGCCCTGTCTGCGGAGGCACAAAAAAATGCTTTCGCCCACTCGCAGGAGCTGGTTCAAATAAAATGGCGAGATGCGAGCTGCCGACAGGAAACTGAACGATGACTCATATCCGGAGTGGGATGTTTGGGTCCGTCAAATGAGTTCGATCTTTGAGGGAGGTCTGAAAATGGACGAATGTGGAGTGAGGCTCTATGCACTGAGTACCTGCATCCATTGCAAGCATACCAAGGAATTTTTGACCGGATGCGGTATTACCTTTGAATGCATAGAAGTCGATAAACTGGATGCGGGTGAGAGAACAAAGGTCCTCGAGGAGATCCGTAAAATCAACTCCAGTTGCTCTTTTCCCACCATTATCATCGGTGAAACGGTTATTGTCGGCTTCAGAGAGCATGAGATCAAGAAAGCGCTCGGGCTGTGATGCTTCCGAAAGAATCATCACAGGTCGAAGGGCACGGCGACATGTCGAAAGAGACTATTATACTTTTTAAACCGTATCCCTTTAAGGTCGGCCAAAAGCTCCGCATATCGGAAGGCCCGCGATCAGGCGACTGGGAGGTCATCGGAGTGGGCACCAGGAAGGTGAAGCTCAGGTGCCCCGTGAGCCGAAGAGAGTTCGAATGGGATAGGTTCTGTTATTTCATTGAGCTGCTCGACGAGGAGGAATGGCCCAAGCTGGACTGAGGCCGCCGGAATTCCTCGCCTTCCCATAAACGAGGCACGGAGCCGCGCACGGTGCGCGGCCGTGTTCCCTGGCATTACCATCAGTTCCTGAGTGACCTTCAATCCTGGTGATCGGGTTGGGAGGACAACCCGGGATATTGACCGTCTTGAGCCTGGGTAACCTCGCTGACGCTCTTTGCCGCGGAGGACAATGCAATTGGCTTCGCGGAACAGTTCCTTGAGAAGGTCTTTGCACCCTTGATGACATCTTTTTCACTGAAACATTGCAACCAGTCCAAAATGAAAGGGAGGGAGGTTCACTTGGATTGGTCAGACCCAATGCCCCTTTGACCGCTATTATGCAGCCTCTTCTTCGTTCTCGGCCTCGAAAGCCAAAAGCTAAAAAGAGCAAGCTAAGTGCAGGGCTTCAGCACCGGTTAAGTTTTAGAGCCAGTTAAATCTCAATCTCCCCAGAATTCTCTACCAAACTGTACCTTTTTTTGTCCTATCGCGCACGTTTCAAGAACGCTCGAACATTGAGCAGTCATACCATGTTTCTCAACGGCGTCCGACGTCGCCAACTGAGCATCCAGCATCATTTTTGCGCCTTCTTTCATCATCTCCTTGCCTTGCGCCATTGTGCCGCCGGTCATCATACTTTGGCCTTTGGTCACCATGTCATAGCCTTCAGCCATCTTTTTTTCGGCCGCCATCAAGTCTGCGTCTTTGATTCCTTTTTTGGCCATTATGTCCATTACCATTTTGTTTCCATCCATGATCTGCTTTGCGCCTTCCAGTATCTCCTTCTTGCCTTCCTGGATTTTCTTCTCACTTTCCGCAGCTTGTGCAAATCCAGCGATAGCAAAAATGCCGATTGACAGACAAACGATCAATGAAGTCGCCAAAAACCTTTTGTTGCTTTTCATCTTAGTAGCTCCTTTATCATCTCGGTGGGAAACAAAAGCATTAGGATGGGTCTCCGGCTCTTAGTATCGAACCGCTTTCACAGCAGGCATGGTTTTGCTAAACACGGTAATCCCCAATGTCAATCCGGGATGTTGCCGGGATTAACGGTTTTGAACGCGGATTTCGCACGGACGGCTCAGTTATTCAGTTTATCCAATTCAGACATCAGCGTTTCCATTTTCGGCCGCACGTTTATGTCGTGGACGTCGATGTACCTGATTATGCCCTTCCGGTCGATTACAAAAAGTGCGCGTTCGGAAATGCCGGTTGAGCGGAGCACTCCGTATTTGCGGGCTACTTCGCCGTGAGGCCAGAAATCAGAGAGGACGGGAAACCAGACTCCTCCCATGTCAGTGGTCCAGGCAAAAAGAGTCGGAAGATTGTCCACCGTAATCCCCAGCAATACAGTGTTTTTTGCTTCGAAAGAGGTCCGCAGCAAATTGTACCCCGGCCACTGCTCCGAGCAGACAGGGGTCCACGCGGCGGGCACAAAGGATATCACGACATTTTTCTTTTCGGCAAAAGAGCTAAGTGAAACAGGCCCACCGGCAAGGGATGGCAACGTGAAATCAGGCGCCTTGTCCCCCACTTTCAGGGCAGACTCGCTGTCAATAGCCTTAAGCTTGCCGGGCTGGTATATCCTTCCCTGGTATTGTTCCGATACGGCAAAAGCTGTAGCGCACACAATGAGCGCAAAGAGAAAAGCTGAGAAAGTTACATATATTTTACTCATGCAATGTATCCTCCCGAGATAGACCATAAGCGGCTATTTCCCATGGCCGACGCCGGTCCTGGCGTATATCAGCTCCAGAAAAGCCTTGGGGTCTCCGATGCTGCCCTCCTTCGAATATACGACCTGCCAGCCGCCGGGTTTCTTCCAAAGCACAAAGAAATGAGGAGTTCCGGCCACGCCCAGTCCCTTGCAAACGGTCATATCCACGTCGGGAATGAGCGGAAACTCTATCTTGTAGTGGTCTCTGAACGCGCCTACCTCGAATGACGAATTTCCTATGCCGATTCCAAGAATTTTGATGCGAGATTTTAGCTTCGGTCCGGCTGCAATTGCCTCGTAGAGAGCATTAACATTTGGTGCTTCCTTCTGGCAATGGGGGCAGTACATGCTGAAAATTTCAACGATCAGCACTTTCGAATCAACCTGGGAAAGGAGAAACGGGGCCTTGGAGACCTTAAGATATGCCCGGTCATGCATTTCCTGAGGGAGGCAGAGTTTAAGTTTGGGAAACATGTCGCCTTCGGATGGGATGTCACCCGCAAACAGTGCTGGAAGCCGGTACTGCGACACGCAAAGCATCAAAAGCAGCATCGCGGGTATTGTCAATAATTTCATTCTCATGTTCTTTTCTCCATCATGAAACTGTGCCGATCATCCGTTGAAATTATAAAGGAATAGTAAACTTGAACCACTTCCAGTCCAAGGGGGGCACGGAGAAAAGCGCAGTATGTCCCCTTCAAGCCTTAGCCCCGGCAGTGATTCCACGAGGGCGCTTGGCTTGGTCAGACCCAATGTCCGGCTATGAACATCCCGAATACATGGAGGAGACTCACAGGACCGGGAAAGAACCGGCAGGGGCAATCTGATGAAAAAATAGCATCTATTGTCCGGCAGACTCACTGGGAAACGGGATAGGCCTCTTATGAGGGCTGGACAGATCACTCCTCGACGAGGATGGCTCCCGGCGCGCATTCCTCGGCTGCCTGTCTGACTTTATCCTCCAGATGAGCCGGCACGCGATCGACACGGACGATCGATTGCAGCTTGTCCTCGTCAAAATCAAAAACTTCAGGACAAACCTTGTGGCAGTTCCGGTCACCCATGCACAGATCGTAGTCGATTCTCACCTTCATGGCATTCTCCCTCCAGGAAGTTGTTTACAAGCGAGGCAGCCAAATGAACTCCTCGAACACATCTTACGGCGTCAAAGTCTGGGCAAGAAAAAAGCACATCAATCAAATGCAAGTTAATCATTCTGTTTCGAAAAAATACCCTTTTGGGGAATGGACGAGGTCACCGGCTCCGTTTCCACTGCTATTTACAACAAGCACGGTTGGTCCCTGATTCGTCAGTGGCGTGGCAGGCGCGTCAAGATGTCTCCGTTATTCATCCGCAGTGGCCGGGCCTTATTATGACAGGCCATCCCCAAAACCTACCGGTTAACCGGGCGGGGACCTCCGGGTGGTCGGACACAAGGGCTGTGCTCAAACGGAAAGAATCAGACACCACTGCCTCTTAAAGTTAAGGCTCTTTGCAGTCAAAAGATATGTTCCTATCTTATCTGACAGATTTGGAAAAACACATGCGGACAACAGACACCGCTGGATCGCACCTTATATTCGGAGGACAGAGATGACTTTGGCAGACTACTTTGAAAAAACTCAGGGTGTCGGGGTTTTGTCGACGGCGGACGCCGAGGGCAAAGTCAATGCAGCCATCTATTCGCGGCCGCATATTATGGACGACGGCACTCTGGCATTCATCATGCCTGACCGCCTCACTCATCGCAATCTCAATTCCAACCCCCATGCAGCCTACCTTTTCAGGGAAAATGGGCCCGGCTATAAAGGGAAAAGGATCTATCTCACTAAGGTCCGTGAAGAAACGGATAGCGAACTCATCCGTTCATTGCGCCGCAAAGTCTACCCGTCTGAGGTGGAAGAGAAAGGTGGCCCCAGAGCGATCGTCTTCTTTATGATCGAGAAGGTGCTTCCTCTCATAGGGACAGGAGAATAGGGACAGGCATGACACGACCTTGACCATAGAAGCAGCGTGCAGTCATTGTTGAGAAATTACGAGATACCCGCATGTTATTGAATTACGTCGTTTATTTTTGCGGCTCAGTCGTGGCGCGAGATACGTAATCCATGTTATTGGCGCTCTTGATCGTCAGGCGGCTGGAAGCCTGTCGTCGTCGGAATGGGTGAGCTTCGGGACGGCTCCTCATCATGTGGCATGCGTCACTATATTCGATTTTGAATTCTTTTTGTGCTTCTGGTGTGTTCCTGTGCATCAATAACGGCAAGGGCCGTCGTGTTGATTATGTCCTCTACGTCACAGTTGCGCTGAAGGACATGAATCGCCTCACTGGTTCCCATAAGAATCGGTCCGATTGCCTTTGCTCCTCCCAGCCGGGCCATGAGCTTATAGGCGATGTTCCCGGACTCGAGCGACGGGAAAATCAGCACGTTTGCCCGCTTCTTGAGCATGTTGAACTCGTAGACACTGTTCAGAATCTCGCTTACCACTGCCGTATCGGCCTGCATCTCTCCGTCTATCACGATGTCGGGGCGGCGGTCCTTGACAATCTGAGTCGCACGGGCCACTTTGTCGGATCGCGGATGGCGGGTGCTCCCGAAATTGCTGAATGACAGCATGGCGACCCTGGGTTGAATATCGAGCTGCTTAACTGTATCGGCAGTGCAAATAGCTATTTCGGCCAGTTGCTCGGCCGTCGGGTCGATGTTTACGGTGGTGTCCGCAAAAAACAGCACATCTTTTTGGAAAACCATCATGTAGACCCCGGCTATGACCGTAGTGCTTGTGGAGAGCGGCAGTGCCTGGAGAGCGGGCCTGATGGTGTCCCGATAGTACTGGTTAACTCCGCCGACCAGGCCGTCGGCGTCGTGCATCCTCACCATCATGGCGCCGAAATAGTTGTTGCTGGTCCTGAGCAGCTTTCTTGCCTCCTGAAAGGTAATTCCCTTGCGGCAGCGAATCCGGTAAAACTCTGAAACATAATCCTCCATCCGGTCGAACCTGTTCGGATCGACCACGACTGCTCCCTTAAGATCAAGGTGCAGCTCGGCTGCTTTCTTTCTTATCGTCACACGATTGCCCAGCAGAATGGGCCTCGCGATCCCTTCATCCAGGATTATCTGGCATGCCCTCAGTATTTTTGGCTCGATGCCTTCAAGGAAAACTATCCGCTTGGGTTCGCGCTTCGCCTTTTCGATAATGCGCCTCATAAGTTCCTGAGCGCGTCCCAAATGGCTTTCAAGCCGGGTATGGTATTCGTCCCAGTCGGTTATTGGATGCCTGGCGACCCCTGAATCCACTGCCGCCTTGGCCACTGCAAGCGCCTCCCAGATAAGCACACGCGGGTCGAACGGCTTGGGGATGATATAGTTTGGCCCATACTCCATCAACTCTTTGCCATAGGCTTTGAGGACCGAGTCCGGAACATCCTCTTTTGCAAGATCGGCAAGCGCCTTCACTGCCGCGATCTTCATCTCGTCATTGATGGCCTTGGCGCCAACGTCCAGGGCGCCGCGAAAAATATAGGGGAAACCGAGAACGTTATTCACCTGATTGGGGTAGTCGGATCGCCCCGTTGCCACAATCACGTCACTGCGAACGCTGGTCGCCTCAGGGTAGCTGATTTCGGGGGTCGGGTTGGCCAGGGCGAAAACAATCGGCCTCTCCGCCATGTCGCGCACCATCTCTTTTGAAACGAGCCCGCCCGCCGATACACCGGCAAATACGTCCGCCCCCTTCATTACCTCGGCCAGGTCCATCGGTTCCGAGCCGTTCACAAACCGCTCCTTGTAGGGGTTCATTCCCTCTTTGCGGCCCTCATAGATAAGGCCCTTCGAGTCAACCAGGAACAGGTTCTCTTTTTTCACCCCGAGTTGCACATAGAGGCTCGCGCAGGCAATTCCAGCCGCGCCGGCGCCGGAGACCACCACCTTCACCTCATCGATTTTTTTCTGCTGCAGTTCGAGAGCATTCAGCAGGGCTGCCGCCGAAATGATTGCCGTGCCGTGCTGATCGTCATGGAACACCGGAATCTTCATCGTCTTCTTTAGTTGTTCCTCGATATAGAAACATTCAGGGGCCTTGATGTCTTCGAGGTTGATGCCTCCGAAGGTCGGCTCCAGGAGTTTGACGGCCAGTATCAACTCGTCGGGGTCTTTCGTGTTCAGCTCAATATCGAATACGTCAATATCAGCGAATCTTTTGAACAGCACGGCCTTGCCTTCCATGACCGGCTTGGCGGCCAGAGGACCGATGTTACCCAGGCCCAATACCGCCGTGCCGTTGGTCACGACGGCCACCAGGTTGCCTTTCGCGGTGTAGTCGAATACCTTCTCGGGAGCGCTTTCGATCTCAAGGCAAGGTTCCGCTACCCCCGGCGTGTACGCCAGCGAGAGATCTCTTTGCGTAAAGCACGGTTTTGTCGGCTTGACTTCGATCTTTCCGGGTCTTTCTTCACTGTGATATTTCAGAGCGTCACTTTTCCGAATCATATACCTGCTCCTCCGTCAGACTTGCGTGCTCCAGAAACGCGTTATTTCGTCGACTACACCGCTGGGCGACACGAAAAAATTGCGAGCCCAATCAAAATTATAACCGCAAAATCAAGCGTCATTCAGGGAAACGAAAACGCGAGATTCTGAGGCGAAAACTCAGAATAAGGAACCGCCGGAGAAATGCGAACCACCATAAGCTGTTTTCCCTCGGCTCATGCAGAAACCCTGCCCGGACTCATCATGTTATTTCGGCGTTGTCTCGCAAATAGTTGAACTATTTATTGAACTGGTTCACTCCGAGCATTTTCGGAAGATCAAATAATTTTGCGCGCTAAGGGATGACGGCGCGTGCAATGCGAATAATGAAAGTATTTCATGGTTCGAATAATGTTAAAGATTATTTTCCGGGATATATGCAACGGGTTTATAAAGCAGTCTCCAGGTGCGACAAAGGACAAAAGATCCTCGGTATTCCGGCTGGAAACGGAATACTTTCAAATAGACTTCGTCAGGATGGCCACACTGTCGTTCAAGCCGATATAAACAGGAAACGCCCGGAATATGCGCACGCCGACATGAAAAGCAGGCTCCCGTTTTCTGACGGCGCATTCGATGCAGTATATGCCTCGAAGGACTCGATCACCTTATAAACCCTCTTTGTACTGTCGAGGGTCTGATTTCAATCGATGATCTGGTTTTTGCCGGCCTCCGGGGACCAGACGGGGAGCGGGCCGCACATTCCGGAATCGGGATCATACCTGTGGCGGTAGGAACAGGCGACCTCCGTGGTTTCCTGCATGTGCTTCCAGCCCTTGACGTAGTAGGAACATTCGTCATTGAAGCAGACATAAAAATATTCCGAACTCCACGTGGAAAGCGGCGGGGGCTTCCATTTGCTCATTTTCCGGCCGCAATGCGGACAGATCGTCTTGTCTACTTCCATTCCATTCTCCTCTGTTATTGAAACCTGAAGATCTCAATATCCAGGAAAGGCTTCGTTGAAAATGCCCTCTTATGATTGCATCTAGACAGGATAGTCCTCGGGGTTGAATTGCCTGTTGCTGAGGTAAATATCTGCGAACTGCTTCATGGTATCCTTCATGATCTGTTCGTAATTTTTTATATTTCTATCGAAAACTGATCCGATTTTCTCGTAATTCAGGTTTGGCAGATCTTCAGCGATTCCCAGGTATTTCTTCCTCAGCTCTTCAGGCAGCGCGGCCACCATGTTGTGTCCGAGCATACTTTCAAAGAGCCGGTACATATCGCCCAAAAGCTTTTTGAGATCTTCGGGTTGAAGTTGCTCACCCTTTTTTTCTACGAGCACCTTGCAAAAATTCATGATATACGGATTTCGCGCCGGTGCTGATGGGGCTTGATTTTCAATCGGTTCATTTTCCCGCTCTGGCATGTTATCCCTCTCCGCTTTGTTTGTTTATTGCCCCTCAGATGGGCGGACATGAAAGGTTTGAATGAGAACCGTTTATCAAAAATAGTTCAAGTACAAAATGCACGGGGCGTTCAATCATGTTGGGTATAGCCGCAGGGTGCTGCCAGTTTGCCGTCAAACCAGGCCAAATTCCATACAACTACATGACCGCCGAACGCATGATCTCCGAGCTTGCCGCCGAGGGTTGCCGGTTGACGGTGCTGCCCGAGATGTGGTCCTGTTCCTTTCCATACCGCGTCCTGAAGGCCATGGCGAAAGAAACACCCGCAATTCTGGATGCGGTACGCAAACTTGCCGTCGATAAACGTATGGTGATAGTCGGCAGCCTTCCCGAGGCCGCCGGGAAATCGATATACAACACAAGTTATCTTATAGACAGCACGGGTGAGATTGCCGGGACCTACCGTAAAGTCCACTTGTTTTCCCTCTATAACGAGCATAAGCATTTCGCCGGCGGGACATCCGCGAAGGTCTTTTCGACCTCTATCGGCCGGATTGGCATGATAATCTGCTACGATCTGCGTTTTCCCGAGATTGCCAGAAGGCTGGCCCTGGACGGGGCTGAAATAATCTGTGTATCCGCCGCCTGGCCTACGGTGAGAATCGAAAACTGGTCCATCTTGTTGCGCGCCCGCGCCAACGAAAACCAACTCTTCGTGATCGGCTGCAATGGTTGCGGCGCCGAGGGGAAGATCACCTGGGGCGGCTTTTCAGCCATAATCTCGCCGGCCGGCCGCGTAATTGCTCAGGCCGGACCCGGCGAACAGACTATTTCCGGCTCGATCGAGGAACGGGAAATGAGAGAATTTCGCGCATCCATCCCGTGCTTCGACGATCGCGTCCCGGCGGTTTATGAACCACACTTTGGTGATTCGGACGATGATGAGGACTTGAACGAGGACAAGAATATTCTTTTTTGACCGGTTGTAATCGCTGTTGCTGAAGGTTATCATCTTTCGGCTCGGTTTGCCGGAATCTAAACTCTATCTATGTCAGGAGCGGACGCATAGCATGGGAACACGGAAAACTTACGCGGAGATCAATGAAAAGATCAGCAAAGGCCAGGCCGTCGTGGTCACGGCGGAGGAAATGATCGGAATAGTCCGGAAGAATGGAGCTGAAAAGGCCGCTCGCCAGGTGGATGTAGTAACCACCGGCACTTTTGCCCCCATGTGCTCCTCCGGCGCATTCATAAATTTCGGTCACACCAGTCCTCCGACAAAAGCATCAAAGGTCTGGCTCAATAATGTCCCGGCCTATGCGGGGCTTGCCGCTGTTGACATGTACCTCGGCGCGACCGAACCAACTGAGGATGACCCTCTGAACAAGATCTATCCCGGCGCTTTCGAGTACGGCGGCGGCCATGTGATCGAGGACCTGGTGAGCGGAAAGCCGGTTCATTTGCGTGCTGAAGCATATGGGACCGACTGCTACCCCAATCGCTACTTCGAAAAGAACTTTACATTGCAGGAACTCCCTTGCGCAACGCTGTGCAACCCGAGAAACGCCTATCAGAACTACAATTGCGCCGTGAATGTATCCCGGAAAGCAATTTACACCTACATGGGCGCATTGAAGCCGAACCTTGGCAATGCCAACTATTGCAGTGCCGGACAGCTCAGCCCTCTGTTGAACGACCCTTACTACCGGACCCTTGGCCTGGGCACGCGGATCTTCCTGGGAGGCGCCCAGGGGTACATAGTATGGCCCGGCACCCAGCACAAACCCGAGACCCCCAGGCTTCCAAACGGGACGCCGCGCAGCCCCGCAGGAACCCTCATGCTGCTGGGCGATTTGAAGGAAATGAGCCCGAGATGGCTCAGGGGAGCCGGCATCCAGGGCTACGGATGTTCCCTTTTTGTTGGAGTCGGCATTCCAATACCGATTTTGGATGAGGAAATGGCCCGGTTTACGGCCGTTTCCGACGAAGAAATAGTCACCCAGGTAAAAGACTATAGTTTTACCCGTCAAGACTCGTTCTGCGAGGTGAGTTACGCGCAATTGCGCTCCGGCGCCATCACGGTGGAAGGCAAGGAAGTGCCGACTGTCCCTCTTTCCAGCTATGTGCGCGCAAAGGAAATTGCTGAAATTCTCAAGGAATGGATTGCGAAGGGCGAATTCCTGCTCGGAGAACCGCAGAAAATGATCCCGTCAGTCCCGAGAACCGCGTCTCAAGTTTCCAGTTTTTAGTTTTTAGTCTTCAGTTTTTAGTTCTTGTAAGTGGCGTCAAAAATAGTTTCCAAACAGAGAAAACGCCGGGTGGGCAAAAGCGCAAGCGTTGTCCACCTTCAGTTCATGCTTCGAGTTGGAAACCGATCCGGCTCACGCCTTCAGTGTCTTTCCGTCCGTCCCATACTCGCAGTGGGGACGCAGAGGGCAGATGGAACACTTCGGCTTTCTGGCGATGCAGATCCTTCTGCCGTGCTGAATCAACTGGTGGGAGAATTTTATCCACCTCTGTTTCGGTATCAGGGCCGCGAGGTCTTGTTCAATTTTGTCCCGGTCCTTTTCACGCGTCAGTCCAATCCTTGCCGACAATCGAGCAACGTGAGTATCGACGACTACCCCCGGAATGCCGAAAGCATTCCCCAGTACTACATTAGCCGTTTTTCGGCCTATGCCGGGCAGCTCGACCAATGATTCCAGGTCCGGCGGCACCTTTCCTCCAAAACGGTCGGCAATAATTCTGCTTGACTCCTTGATGGCCAGCGCTTTGTTATGATAGAACCCCGTGGATTTGATGTCCTGCTCCAACTCCTCCAGAGGGGCTTCGGCCAACTGTCCGGCGGAAGTGTATTTTGTGAACAGAGCGGGGGTGACTTTGTTTACCCGTTCATCGGTGCACTGGGCCGAAAGGATGGTCGCCACCAGAAGTTGGAGCGGATCGGCAAAATCCAGAGAGCATTGTGCATCCGGGTAAAGTTCGTCGAGTATTTTCAGGATTGACTTCACGTTGGCGGAGGAGGTATGAATGCCGACCAATACATTTTTCCTTTGCTGGTGAATGATTACTTGCGGCAGGCACAAGTGGACTTAAGTTTTTATCTCAAACTTCCGTTTTACTTTCAAGGCCTAACGTCGACTTCGACGCCGGCCTGAGTACGGCGCGCAAAAATTGATCAGGTGCAGGCGCACACTATGGATTACAAGAATAAGGGGCTGTTCAGGTCCTTAACTTCAAAGACCCACGCAAGAAGGGTAAGCGGAATTCACTTTATTGTGTGCCCTTTTTGCGAAAACGGCCATCCCATACCTACTGACTTTGATTCGATACATCGCTGCGCATGCGGGGCTTGTTTCAAAGTATGCGGGACCGATATGCTGGAAACAGGAGTCGGAGATATCGCATGCACCCTGTGGAACGAAGAAGAGTTGAGCCTCGTGCGCTCTGTTCCGATCGACTTCTGCAATATCGTGATCGAAAAGAATTTTGACCGGCTCCTCGACCTTAAGCATACCTCGCACGATCCTTGCGGCATTGAGCGTTTTTGCAAATATGACGTCAATTTGAACCTGAGCCTCGTCTGGGTAAAAAGACTCTTTTGACCGATACCCTCCGCGATTGACTCTGTTGCTCAAAACCGGCGATCCGGATCTTCTTGCCTCAAAATCGCCTCATGATTCTTTCAGAACGAACCTGATTGACAGAAGAGCCTTGCATGAAACTGGTCCATATCCTGGTATCCGAAAAAACAGAGGCTTGCTTGAGCCGGCACGCGAAATGGCATTCATCGGATTGCTCATCCGAGAACTCAACCCCGATGTCAAAATCCTCGGGGTTTGCGAAATCCCCTGGCATTCCTGTAGATCCTTGACACTTCATGCCGAAGGGGGTATTTTCCAATCCATCGGGGATGTAGCTCAGTTGGGAGAGCGCAGGCTTCGCAAGTCTGAGGCCGAGGGTTCGAATCCCTTCATCTCCAATCTTTTTTCAATCTATGTGTTTGATTTTACTACACATCGTATTTGATAATCGTTATCGAAAATCGCTCTCAACCTTGGCTTACACAGTTGACTTACACAAAAAGGTTGAGAACGATGAAAAATTCACCCTCAAAATTTCCCAAAAAACACACCACGTTCACATTTCCCGCTCATTTGGTTCAAAACAGGTACGGCTTTTGCTTTAGGATAATTGTTCCTGTTGACCTTCGCCAACTTGTCGGAAAGGTCGAGATTCGGCAATCACTGCGAACCCGAAATGTCACGGAAGCGGTGCAAAAGTCCATTCTGCTTGGCATTTTGGCGAGACAGCACTTTAAAGAGATCAGAGAAACCGGAATGAAAAAAGATATTGATCGGGATCAGGCAAACGAAACGTTCAATAAACTGTTCAAAGATTTGTTCCAAAAAAAAGAGGAAGCAAAACTGAAAGCCAAGCAGCGCAGGGAACAGCCGGTGGTCATACATACACAAAATCTCATAGTTCAAACCTCTCAAGAGCCTGTCATTGTTTCAGATTCCGGTCAAACTGACTTACACAACAGTGATGCCTTCGGGACACAGAAAAGCAGCAAAACCGAAGCAGCCAAGGATATTTCCGAAGGCATGTCCGAAGGTATGACAAAAGGTAATATCGGAGGTCTGACCAAAGGCACACCCAAAATCATCACCCTGAAAAATTTAGTTTCCAAGTATGAAACGTGGAAAATAGCTGAAGGCGATTGGACTGAGCAATCAAAGGGCGACATCGTGCCATACCTAAACTGGTTTAAGGATTTCATGGGTGAACATGTTCCGATTGATGAGATATCAACTACGGATGTAGAAGATTTTAAAATATGCTTAAGAAATCTACCTCCCAACTGGAAAAAGATGTTGAAATTCAAGAAATTATCAATTCGCCAAATTGCCGAGTTGAAGCATGATCGTACACTCAGTGACCAAACGATCATCAATACCATGGATAAACTTGGTGCAATGTTCGAGTACGCGGTTGGAACAAAGAAAGGTATAACATTTAATCCATTTAATAAATACACGAAAGGCAAACGACAAAAGAAAGAAAACACAGGTGACATGTTTACACATGATGAACTTACAATGATATTTCATGCCATAGAATATGTATATGATAAATTTGACCATCCATTCATGTTTTGGTTGCCGATTATTGCGTTATACACAGGAGCACGACTAAATGAATTATGTCAGCTACATACCGACGATATCAGAGAACATGATAACATCTTGTGTATCAGCATCAATGAAGAGCATGAAAAGCATACAAAGAATGAAACGTCAATACGTGATGTCCCAATGCATCCTTTTTTATTACGACTTGGTTTTCATATCTATGCAGAGCATCAACGACAAGCCGGTCACATGCTTATATTTAATGAATTGAAACGTGGAAAGAAAGGTTATATTCACAAACCATCACATGATTTTAATGCGTTTTTGGATAGCCTTGGTATTATATCCCGATCAAAGGTTTTCCATTCGTTTCGATATACAGTTATAAATGAACTACATAAAGCAGGATTGAATACACTTCAAATTGCAGATGTCGTTGGACATGACAAAGATTCACCCGATGAACCCGTTGCCAAAATGACTCTAAAGTATCTTGAACGCACTATGTCCCCTGAAGACATAACAAAGCGGTATGCCGATGTACAGAGACATGTCGGAATGCTTAAATATCCCGGATTGAATTTGAATCATCTTTTGAATTCCAGATATGCCGTAGTGCATTAGCGCGTAGCGCATTCCATTATTGCCGAGCAAATTCCATTAATTGATAATCACTTCGTTAAAACACATTTTCACGATGTTATTTTTGCGATGCAACCGGACCCGGAATCAGCATCCATCAGTCACGCATCATCAGAATGGAAGGCATCCACCTTACCCTATTATGCTGAATGCCTTTAGGGTCCGTCATATGTTGAACCATGCTTGACCGATTGGTTGCAACCATCGGACACTCGAACTCCACAATTTTTTTTGCAAAATGATGCAATTCTGCCGGTCCTTCCCCCTCTCAAAATATACTAATTCATTAGAAGAAGAATAAGAATAAACAGGGGGTACAACCCATGGTGTTTCACGGGTTGTGCAACGATTACCCGAAAACACAACCAAGGAGAAATACAATGAAACTTAGCGAGATCGAAGAGAGCAACCACCCCTTGCGGCAACTGATCATCGAGAAAGGAATTCCGTTGTAGAAGTTGAGGATGGCGCTTGGCGGCAAGCCTTCAGAGAACTTCCTATCACGTTGTCTGCGTGGGATTCAACCAATGAGTCCGCAACTGGAGCGGCGAATCAGGGAGATTCTAGACCAAGATGATCGGCAAAACCGTAATGAAGACCAGCAAACGCAAGCGTAATTTCGATGAAGCGGGATGGCTCCACAAAATATATTGATATCTGAAGATTCAATTTCCACGAAATCGGGGAGTTCACGGTGAACCTCTATAATAATGTAGACACTTTGTTCGATTCAGATTGGGAAACCTCTGATCCGGTTAACCACCCTCACCGCTATAACCCCGAAGAAATAAAAACTGCCGCAAAAAATCAAACAGTGAAACAGGAATCAGTTAATTTGTCTCTCGATTACTTCAAAGTCTTTCCCGATGTTCCGAACAAGTCAATCAGCCGGTTAAAGGAACTTCTCTCATGGGTGTCGGACTCAACCTACCAACATCCAAATCGGGAAAAGCGGCTCTTCATAGACGGATACCGTATCAACCACAATGGGAATCAATATCAAGTTGCTTACATCGAATCCATGGATAACAGGTTTCAGCGCTCCATAAAAGTGTCCCACCCTGATACCGCCATTTCGACCTTCTTGAATGAGATCCTCTCCCGCTACAGTTGTCTTCCTTCGCAAATTGAGTTCACATTGGATTTTATTCTGAATAACCCATAGGAATTTTACCTTTTCCTGAAATCGACAATTTACATTGCACGTTGCGGTATTTCTTATGACTATTCGAAATACGGCGAGGGATATAGCACGTATTGGGGCGATCTTAGCAAGTCATTGGGTAAGGCTTTTCGTCTCTACCTGAAGCAGGTATCAGGATTTATTTCTGTCCGGTTCGAACCCATCATGAAGAAAAAATACCTAAAAAGCCGGGATATCGATTCAATGCAGGACGTGATCGACATGGATTCGTCAACTCTGGAGTCATTGTTCGATTGCATCGAACTTCGCCTGTTCGATTTCGAGACCTTTGAAACCTTATTCTTCAAGAACGGAAAAAACGCCGGGATCGATTTTGAAAAAGTCAGGGAAAAAATCCGTATTTTGATTCATCGATTCAATTTGAATGAGGCTGTACGGTATTCGAGGGAGTTCGTAAAGAAAAATTGTACCGTCTTACATCCCTTCAATGATGAGTTCAGGAGGATTCTCCAAGGGAGGGATATGGTGGATTTTCTTGAGCACTCAAAAATCGGCATGCCTCCTTTGGGTCTGGTATCTGAAAAGGGTAATAACGCAACCAGCGTCGATGCTGACCCACAAACGAACACTGACGCTTTAGCCCTTTCAGATCAAACGAGTGCGGCAATTTCTGAACTGATTCTGGATAAAGGCACCTGTCTTCTCGCTATAATTTATCTTGCTAATTTCTGCACCTCGAAGACCGGTGTTAACCTTTTTCGAAGAATATGCCTGTGTCACAACGCGCAATTGCATTATTGGATTTGGTTACCCGATCCACCGATTCCGAATCGGCACTTTCCTAAAAATTGGCAGTACCGGCTCTCAATGGTGCTGAGTCTGTCAGTTCCAAGTACGGTTTATACCTTTTCGGGATAATGCCTGATGAGCGCCGTTGAAAACCCAACGACTAGTTTGATAATCTCCTGTCATTGCATACCACGGCGGCTCCTTACCTGCATTGATCCCACCCCATTCGATGTTTGATGTTTCTTTTTGAACGGTCTGTTCAAATTTTGCGTTACTGAGTTGTCTAACCGGAAATCACATCCGCTGAGATAAAGATTTGAATCAATCGACTAACCCACTTTCCGAAACAGGACCGGCAAAATCGGCTATCGGGATTTGCACCAAGGCTTTGAGAATTATCTATCTTTTTTAAATTACGTTATTGTAATTAATGGGCTATAACATGGTATTTTTTTAATGCATACAGCACTGGTATGTCTCGATATCCTTGTCCTGAGCGGAATTAGAGTCTAATTGTCCGAACAGTGAAATAACTATATCATAATGTGTGCATTATAACAATACAACGGTCAGTGTACATCATGCCATACCACATATTGCTCTTTTTAAAAACATCGATAATTATAGCGATCAGAAAAACATCAATATTTTATACTCCGATCAAGATTTTAAAGGTATGTCCATTTTAGGGAGCACCCCATTTTGTAAAATAGCCATGGGCTTGAATTTACAGGTCAAATCGCTAAAGCAAAAATTTTCAGGGTAGTACAGGCAAATACAGCTACATCATATTTTATCACATTGACTGATAGTGTGTTACATCGCAAACAACACTTTACGACTATGGTATAAACCCAAAATATATTGACATTATCGTTAACCTATGGTATAGTATAACGATTATACTAACAAGTAGTAAGGAGGTATATCATTATATAAAATACCATGTTACAGGAGATTCACTGATGGTTAAATCACTTTTGGAGTTAGCGGTTGAAATCGTATCTGGACAGTCCAACCAGCGGACACTTACCGGAGTGGAGATCCAGAGCCTTTTGCGTGATACCTACCATGCTCTAAAGGAAATTGAAAAGTTGGAAAGCAGCGGTGGGATGATGGAAAGCATGTCAACCGGTGAAGAGCCAGTTGTATCCGACCTACATCGATCACAAACAGCAGGAACCAGCGTAAAATTAGGAATTGATCCGCTTCAATCGATTGGTGCGGATACCATCGTTTGCTTGGAATGCGGAAAAGAGTTCCGTCAACTTACCCATTTACATCTCAAACGCGCACACAACCTCACTCCCGGTGAATACAAATTGAAATATAACTTTTCACCCAAACAATCTTTGATGGCGCTATCGGTATCCCGGCGTAGAAAGGATCAGGCAAAAGAGCAGAACCTTGGAGAAAAATTAAAACGGGCAAGAGCCGCTGCGAGAGCAGATCAGTCCCGCAGCAATGACAGGACTCAAGATTAGGAGTGTATATGACCAACAGGTTGGCTGAAATCTTCCCCAAGTTGGTTTTTGGTGACCACTTTCATGTCCATGGACTTGGAATCCTTCCGATCCTTGTGGATGGCGATATCCCGGTGATTCCAAAACTGGACACGCTTGATGAGGCTTTAGAAAAAGGAACCCTTACCATCACTGAATGCGGTGAAGGCGGTATCGTCCAGATCGTCAATGTTGAGAATAGAGGCGAATGCGGCGTTATCATTTTAGAAGCGGAAGAGATTGTTGGCGCGAAACAAAATAGGGTTACCAGCACAACCGTCATTATTGCGGCGCATAGTACGGTCAAGGTTCCTTGCAGTTGCGTTGAACGTGGCAGATGGAGCTATATCAGCGATCAATTTAGATCGGGGAATTCTATATACAGAGCAAGAAGCAGATCGATCCAAAAAGCATCCGTCAATGAATCACTTCGAAGGGAAGGCATTGCGGTCAGCAACCAAGGGGAAGTCTGGAAGGAAACGGATCGGTGCCTTCATGAGGCAGGGGTGCAGTCTTCGACTTCCTCCTTTCAAGATGCAAGAGCGCATGTTTCTCATCATATCGAGAAATTCGTTAGGTCTATTCACCCTGTAGATCGACAGACCGGTGCGTTGTTCTATCGAAAACGTGGTGTCATCGGTGCGGAATTCCTTGGCAATCCTGAACTTTTCGCCAAATGCATTGAGAAAATTATCAGGTCTTTCGCGTATGAAGTTATATCGGAACCGTCACTTAATGGAACCTCACCGGAAATCGCCAAAGATTGGTGGGCAAAGGTGCTTGACTCTTCCTTCATTGAACACCGATCCGTGGGACTTGGGCAAACAGTCCGCGCAGAAGGTGATATTTTGGGATCGGGTTTGCGGTACGGTGAAGTAATGATCCATTTCAGCGGTTTTCCAGAATTGAGGCAGAGTAAGGAGCGCCGGAATGGAAGGAGGTTGTCTGTACGGGATCGGCGTAGAAACTTGCGATCATCGATAGAGTAGACCATTCCGGTGTAGCCTTTGGCGATATCCTCTCCGGTTTTATACCGGGGAGGATAATACAATCAAGCGTAACATGCCGATTCATCGTTGTTCTTGACATTTCGATTCCGACTTCTACAATGGCGAATTGTTTTGGGAAAAACTGGAAAGCATTCTACCGGTGGTGTCGAAAAGGGGGGGAAGCATGGCTGCTTTTGAGGGTGTGGTGTTTGGTAAGATCGAAAGAGTCGCATTGATTTTTTTAACGCTCTTTTTCGTGAGCGCGTGTGTCACTATGCCAAGTGCGCCGAACGCGCCGGGGTTACGCAAACTTGTGGCTGCTATGGACTCGATTAGTGTTGGAGAATCGAATGAAGACGTATCGAAGACACTTGGTAAATGTCCGTCAATTAGCACATCGGTTGACGCTTCTGGTGAAACGCAGGTTTGGACTTACACACTAGGAGTGCTTGCGGAAACGTGGTTGAATGGGAATGAACTCGACGCACTAATTACGCAGGGAGGTGGGCGCAATCTCGCGGATGCATACAGAATTGTTTGTATTACCATCATTTTTCATAATGGAAAGGTTATGTCAATTCAGAAATAGATTGCAAGGTCAATACGCTTCATTTCCCCATCGGTCTATTGATCCTATCAAGGTCTGGAATGTTTGGACTGCTTTGCATGTCATGCGTGGGAGGTATATCATGGAACGAGCATTGTTCCTTAATGGAATTTTCAAAGATGTTCTTGATGAAATCGTCCTTGCGCAACGAAACAAACCTGATTTGGTCTGCTTTCTTCAACCCTATTCATCTGAGAAAATCCGGCTGCTAAATGAAAGGCAATTTAGCACGGGAGATAGCATTCCGCTGTACGTCTCCACAACGGATGACCTTGGCAGAGTATCTTACACGGCTGATATCGTGGGATGGGAAGACAAAAGGAGTATTGCACCAGACCGATTGCGGAATTTAAATGCCCACATTCAACAATATCAGCCCAATGAACAGGAAATCTATCCACTTGTAAATGGAAAACCGTGTACCAATCTCATTTCGGTCATCAACGTCATACGCATTCCTGCCCCGTTTTCTGTAGCCAACCTTATTAAAGTGAGTGATGGTTCTACTCTTAAGCAACGGACACGGGCTGGAGGATGGTCTTATGTTATTAACCTGCCTGACTATTCCCTAATAAAAGAACAGATGGAACTAGAACTTGAAAGGGATATCCAGAATTCTAAAGACGATAGCGCCGACATTAGAAGGACGCGTCTAGCCATGGCTGACAAATTGCCTGAACAAGTCCAAACTATATCTGTTACTTATAAAAGAAATCCTGATGTGATAGTTGAAGTGATGATTAGAGCAAACGGTAAATGTGAGAGATGTGGACGCGATGCACCATTCCGGCGAATCAAAGATAACACTCCTTACTTGGAAGTTCATCACTGGAAACCCCTTTCGGAACAAGGTGAAGATACAGTAGAGAACGCTGGTGCTTTGTGTCCAAACTGCCATCGTGAGATGCATTTTGGAATTCATTGAATCTGAACAGACGCGCCAGAATGCCGTTATTTTCGATTTTAACGGGTCAAGACGAGGTGGAACACGGACCAATGTCCGAAACGGGCTGGAAAGCACCAAATTATGCTTCGAGTTCTCGATGGATGATATCGCAAAGGTCACATTGTCCTTGATATCTGTTTCTGCTTCGCTTTTTCTATTCTGGAAAGGATTCGTTTTCCAATAGACATACTTACTGCATCTGGAAATTTCTCAAAATAAAGCCTTGCTTCCTCAACAGCCTCATCGACTCTTCCAAGTCTGAGAAGACATATACTAAGTCGATCAAGAATTTCAGGTTCTCCTTTCTTCGGTCTCTCATATAATTCGCCAATAAGCCCCTTTTCATATTTGATGGATTCGTATTCATCTATAGCCGATATGGCTTGCTTGTATCTTATTATGGCTTGTGTTGGTACAGTCTTTTCAATGAGATATGTTTTTCCTACGAATCTGAGATTTTGCTCACGAAGAACATGGTATGAGTTTAGCAAGTCAAAGTCGGTCTGTCTTTGCATGTTTACCCAATTAACCAGATTAGATCCATATTCATTGATGAGACCATTTTCCAGATGCAATGCCTCATCCTCAGTAAGATCGTCCTTGTGTATCTCCACGGAAAACTTGCCGCAAAGCCGATCATTGACATATTTGGTCCAAACTTGATCGCGGTCCAAGGACCAAGCACGTTTACCGGTTCCTTTGCCGACATAAAATATGTTTCCACCGGAATCTTTGTGAAAATATACATAGTAGTTTCTTGTCATTTATAATCTCGTTACAAATCTAGGTTGTAATTGGCTTGTAAAGGTATATATCAGTGCTATTTTTAGGTTATTTTGTCCGTAATGATTGCTTCTAAATCATTAAGTAAATCGATAACATCCTGATGATTCATAAAAGATGTACTAAATGGTTTGCCATTTAGAGTGCAATCAATTATTTTTCCTCTCCATCGTGGGGGATTCGTTTGTACTCGTTTTATGTCTTGCTTACGAAACGAAAATGTCAATCCATGGCTAATACAATTGCGTATATAACGTGCAAACGTGATTGTATTATCACTATAAAAGATATTATAGTTGATACTTCCATTATTCTGACAGCAATAGTCCTTGACTGTTTCAACATATTCTCTAATTGAATTCAATAATTGTGTGTTAAAATACCATGTGATAAGTTGTTTTTTATGAGTTGTCAAATTCTTTTGTAGTGCAGCAACGTTAGTGTTTGTGGATGATAAATCTTGGAGTACTTCATCGTATTCCTTACGGTCAATCATTGGCATTAGTGTCAAAGCAAGTGTAAAAGTAGTTTTTATCGTTAGTGATGCATCTAGTAATTCTTTTTTTGTTTTTATCATGTATAGATCTCCTTAGTACGGGCATTCTTTTCTACATTATGGACAGAATATAATAAATTATCCTTTGTTCCGATAATTGCAAAAAGAGTCGCTTCATAGCCAAGCCAAACAAGGGTCCGTGCAATTGGAGTTTACCATCACCATAAAGCAAAGCATGACAACGATGATATCTCACTCAGGTGCATTATCCCACACCTGTCGGTTTTTCAAAAACAAAAACCCCCTATCCTGAACATGAATAGGAGGAAGATCGTTGATTGTGGGGGATTTTAGATGGGTTCAGGTTATTGTTTGGAAGCACTGGACAGAGACTTCTCGACATATTCAGCCATCAATTCATCGAGCAAATCCCCGGCGGCTTTCCCTTGGGATATAGCCAGAGCGAGGAATTGTCTCCAAACTGCCTCATCCACCTTGACTCCGATGTTCCGTTTCCTTGCAGCACCGGTACCGGAATCTTTTTTTTCTTTTCCTATTTGCATGGCAATTATCCATGTTTTTGCATGTCATCCCATGCCACTAATTCCACAATCCCTTGATCTGGTAAGGCATATCTGGTACAGGCAAATCCAACAATTTTTTTATATACTGCTCCTGCCCAAACTGTCGCTGCGCACCGACAGTTGGAACTTACCTCATTCCTTTCGCTTTTCTTCAGTTTCGATGGTTTTGATTTCCTGCAAGCATTTCTTGAAAATCCGTGTAACTTCTTGAAGTTTGGCTAAGGTTTCACCGATCTTCCCCTTGAGATCATTCCGTTGCTCAGGTTGAAGAGTTTTAAGTTCATCTGGATTGATGAATAACTGTTTCGAGATTTTAGGGTCGAAAAGCCCCTTGAGATCTTTGATAAGTTGGGTAGGAGCCGATATCATTTCGGGTTTACCGGTTTTCGATTTAGTCAGTTCCTTCCGTTTATCAGTGATGACATGGGTGAGTTGGCGAGTTGACATTGATTCGTTGATGATCCGTTGCACCAGATCGATCTTGTTGTCATCATCGGGTAATTTAACAAGTTCACATTTGTGGGTGTAGGTGAGTTGCGAACTGTCAACGTCATGCTCACTGAAGAAATGTTCTTGGGCAACGACTCGAACCATATCATGTAATGTTGATGGGTGAACGGGAAGTCCATGGTGAGATTTGAGTTTTCTGAGACTTGCTTTCTTTTTGGGGTTCTTTGATCGGACCCGCTCGATGTCGCTATCATAAAATTTCACAAACAGATACTTCCCAATTTCAAGATAGCCTTTGTAGAAGGTTTCACGTACCGTTTCGTTGATGAATTTGATCGCTTCCTCAACAAGTTCATTTTCCACCGATTCGGCTGTAACGTCTTTGTTTGACAGACCAACTACGACCTGAACTGCATTGGTATCAGTCACCTGATCGTCTTCGGTTGCGGTGTTCTCCACCTTCTGATCTGTTGCTTCAGTCTCACTCATTACAGTCACCTCCTATGGCATTTTGGGGTAACCCCGTGGATTGTTATTACCAATTCACTGAATTTCGATCAATCAATAAATTCGTTTTTCTTCCCGAAACAATTGAGTGTTTCTTATATACAAAGACCGCTCTTTCGTTATCGTCCCTCCTTTTATCACCCGAGTTTTCCAATTCTGCTGAAATTAATTATTTGGATAATTATGAACAACAAAAGAGGAGAATAACATGGATGGCACAAGAGCAGATATCGTTATGGGGTATGCGCCGAAGAGGTGTGAGCATTGCAATGAGAGATTCAATATAATTTAGCACCTTGGAGCAAGCAACAATTCAGATCAATACGCTTGCCGGTACAAATGTGGGACCATGCCACTCGAAGCGGACTACGACCCCTAGTTGGATCTGGAGATCGAATTAGCCCCATAGCCGGAACTGTATATAAACAATCTATAAAATATCTTCCGGTTCTTGGTTTTCGATGAATGCCGGGGATATCATATCTCTCCATATTACAGATCAATCCAATGACCCGTTAATCAAAGAACCTATTTCCTTTCCCCAAATTGCATTTATCGCAAAGGGTTCTCAGATTATCAGGGACAGTTTTGCCGCCTTTGGAAAAAGGAACATTATGGTCAACGTGCAACTTGCAGTTTTGATCTGTCGCTGGACTTGAACCACAAACTGTACACCTAAAGTTGTCTCTATACAAAATCTTATACCGAAGACCTAATTTGATTTCATGTCTGTTTTCAGACATTGACTTGCTTACAGTTGCAGACTGTATAGAAACCTGATGCTCACTATCCGATATTATTGGCATCTGTGCATTGTACATCTCTTCAACGTCATTATTCATTTTGGATACAAATGCATTAAGTGCATTATACCATTTTCCAAAATGATTCTCATAGGCACCAGAACTTATTGTTGATGGAACGTCATCCATTTCTCTCAAAAGTGGTTGACGACCATAAAAAGTCCAAACATTCAATATATTCTCAAAATATTCATCGTCCAACAACTTCTGTCTATATGCTGGTGCTGTCTTTAAACCGGCTTTATTAATGCCGGTAAACCATGAACCGAATCGATAAATGACAGTTGATGCACTTATAATGTTGGAATAAAAAGTTATATCTTCTTGAGAAACGTAATCCTTGCCAAGTTTACTTGCTACTGATCTTATCTCTTCCAAGATGGCATCATCTGTCAAATGTTTATTCTGCTGTCGCATTTTGGAAGAAATATTTCTTCCCGAATATTTATGAGCTAGACCAGCATAATTTAATGCCGATTTCCAATCACCAAACTTCTTTTTGATAGCACTGGAAGAGATTTTCCCGTGTAAATCAAAATCCTTTGCCGTTAAGATGTCTTTTTTTATAATCGTGTCAACGCGCCTAATTTCAGTGGCTATGTCTTCTACTGAACAATTTCTAGGCAAGCGATTGAGTTCAAATTTTCTAGTCACGGTGAGTTCTCGCTATCAGGAATTGGCGAACCTTTATTTGTTTGTCTCTATGGTACACCTTTTTCACGAAAATCAACAGAGTTCGCAACTTCGGACTTTCGCCTGTCGGTATCCATATTATCCCACACCTGTCGGCTTTTCGAAAATAAAAAACCCCTATCCACCAGAACATGGACCGGAGGGAGATCGTCCGTTGTGGGGCATTCTGGAGGGGTCAGGAATGATATCATGAAAGAAAACAGTTTTACGTAGCACATTCCATATAAAAAATGACACTACCTATGTGCTTGCCGGTGGTAGCATAAAAACCGAAAAGCGCCTTACCTACTTTCTTTGCAACGCCGGTTGCTTGAACTCTTTTTTATACATCGAAACATGAAAAAAACATCGAATCGTAACTTTTGGTTATTAGTTAGGATTCAGGAATTCACGGTCTCTAGATTGGCTCTGAGTAAGGCTTCACAAGAGTCATTCAGAAAATCCAATTTTTGCGCTTGACATCAATCCTATCTATATGGTATAAAATTGCATCTTAGTTAGGATTAATATCGCAAATCGAAGGATTTAAAATGAAAGTAGTCGAGATGAAGAATCCGAACCACCCGAAGAAGGGCGATCATATCACCGTTGAAGCGATTCGGGACTTGAAGGCTATTGAGAGCATAAAGAAAATGCTGTCGAGCAAGCCACGTGATCTCCTGCTTTTCACACTTGGTGTAAACAACGGTCTTCGTGTCGGTGATCTTCTGAGAATCAGGGTGTCCCAAGTAAAGAATCTGAAGGTGGGTGACTCAATCAACATCATTGAATCTAAGACCGGGAAAACAAACGTCCTCGCTGTCAACAAATCGGTTTTTAAAACGCTCAGAGGATACCTAGAAGCGATTAAACCCGAAGATGATGATTTCCTATTCGCATCACGGAAAGGCAGTAAAGCGTTGACCACGGGTACGGTGAACGGTATGGTCAAATCGTGGTGCAAGTCGATCAACCTTGCTGGCAACTTCGGAGCACATTCCCTTCGAAAGACTTTCGGATATATTCAGCGGAAGATTTACGGTGTGGGTTTCGAAATTCTGGCTAAGCGTTTCGCGCATTCGAGTCCCTCGATTACGATGAGGTATCTTGGCTTAAGCAGTGATGAAGTGGTCTTGATCCTCAACCATGAGATATAGAATTCTTTCCGGTGAAAGGGGTATTGGTCAGGGGAAATTTGGTCAAGACTTGGTCAAGAAAGACTTCAAAATGACCCCCTTTTTCTTCATTTTTCCCGGTCTATCCCGAAAACTCTCAAATAACGTATTGTATTAGAAATACTGGACTTTGTATGTTTCCGGTGTATCCTTTTGTATCCCTTGAAAATCGCTTCAGGGTTCAATTTCCAATGTGTGATCCACTTCGGATTTTCTCAAAAAGGCGAAATGCGAGAATCGTGATTGACATTGTCAATCAGATCAGGATAAATTCTTGCTGGTGGGTGTAACTGTTTAGTGGTCTTACACAAAAGTGTTACACACAATTCATCTCCAAGGTTGAGAAAAGCCAGTAAAATCAATACCATAGAATTGGAAAACGCGAATCCCTTCATCTCCACTGAAATTCGCTTTATTTATCGACAGCCATGAAAGCTTTGACCTTGAAAGGTCTTTATGCTTTTGTGGCTTTTTATTTTCAAGCCTGTCGAATTACGGCTACTCTTATCTGAAACAGATGTGGCGTTGAAGGGGATTTTCGCCGAATCCGAATACGATTATACTCTTCTTACCGGGGCAGCGTTTCGATTTTGAAAACCCTGCGGCTTTTCAGGGAACCACAAGTAAAACGCCTTCCCACAGGTATAAAATAGATTCTTTCAGTGCGATATTGGCGTCGTGACTGGAATCTCCGAAACAGTCATATTCCGGACGGCATCTCAGGATTGACGCCGTTCCGATATAGTCGTATCTTGCCGGTATTAATCCATTGAAGACAAATATTATTTTGAGGTTGTTTTCCTCGATACCCTTCCTTGCGCAGTCGGATTGGGCGAAGGAATCGGAACGCTGTTTTGAAGAGGTGGGAAATGAGCGATTACCGGCTCTCCGATTTTCTCGATCTGACCATCCTCCAGAAGATGGCTGATGCACACTACCGGGCCGCCGGCATGCCTATCGGCATTATCGATGCCCGCGATGGATCGGTCCTTGTTGGGTCAGGCTGGCAGGACATCTGTGTAAAATTCCACCGCGCCAATAAAGTCTCACTGCAACGATGCCGGGAGAGTGGTGATTACATCAAGAACTGCCTTGTCGAAGGCGAGGCCTGCCGGTACAGGTGTAAAAACGGGCTCTGGGATATCGGCGTGCCGATCATGGTTGCCGGCCGTCACCTGGCAACCATGTTCCTGGGGCAGTTCTTTTACGAGGAAGAGGCCCCAGATCGTGAGCTTTTCGTCCGGCAGGCCCATGAATTGGGCTTCGATATCGATGATTATCTTGCGGCCCTCGACCGGGTGCCGGTCTTCAGCCGGCAAAAGGTCGCCTATATCCTTGAATATAACAAGGCGCTGGCGAGTTTCATCGCTGACATTGCGGAGCAATCTGTTTTAAAAATCAGGGCGGACCGGACGATACGCGAAAGCGAGCGAAAGTTTCACGCCCTCTTCGATCATGCCCACCAGTTGCTCGGTTTATTGTCCGCCGACGGCATGTTATTGGACGCAAATATAACCGCCTTGGAATTTGCCGGCGCCGAGAAGGCGGATGTTGTCGGCAAGCCTTTTTGGGAGACTCCCTGGTGGACTCATTCTCCGGAACTCCAGGAAGAAGTTCGCCTGGCGGTGAAAAAGGCTGCGGAAGGAGAGTTTGTAAGGTTTGAGGCAACCCACCCAGCCGCCGATGGAAACATCCGTTATATTGATTTTTCTCTCAAACCGGTAATTGATGAAACGGGCAAGGTTGTTTTGCTGATACCGGAGGGCCGCGATATCACCGAGCACAAGCGGGCAGAGTCGGAGATCAGGCGGCAGGCCGAATTCCTCCAGGTAATAATCGACACCATACCGAACCCGGTCTTCTTCAAGGATCGTGTGGGGCGATATATCGGGTGTAATCGCGCATTCGAGCAGCTTTACGGAATGCCGCGAGACCGGATCGCCGGCAAGACCGTGTACGATCTTGCCCCAAAGGAACTGGCTGATCTATACAGCAAAACCGATGATGACCTCTTCGCGCACCCCGGAACCCAGATATACGAAGGACGCTTCCAGTCTGCAGACGGCGCCTTGCGCGATATGACCTTCCACAAGGCCATCTTTGAGGGTCCCGACGGAGAGCCGGCCGGTCTTGTGGGCGCGCTGGTCGACATCACCGAGCGCAAGCGGGCCGATGCGGCATTGATGGCAAGCGAGGAAAAATATCGCATGCTGGTTCAGAATGCCAACAGCATCATCCTCAGACGGGACATTTCCGGAAAGGTGACCTTCTTTAACGAGTTCGCTCAACGTTTTTTTGGTTACAGCGAAGAAGAGATAATCGGCCGAAACGTTGTCGGAACCATTGTGCCCGAAGTGGAATCCACCGGCCGTAACCTGAAGGCAATGATTGAAGATATCGGAAAAAACCCTGACAGGTACATCAACAACATTAATGAAAACATGCTTCGCAATGGAGAGAGGGTTTGGGTCGCTTGGACCAATAAACCGATCCGGGATAACAAAGGCCGGGTGGCGGAAGTCTTGTGTATTGGAAACGATTTCACCGAGCGCAAACGTACGGAGGAGGCATTGCGTGAAAGCGATGCGCGCTTCAGGACCCTGGTCGAGGGGGCGCCTGAAGCTATTTTCGTGCATAGCCAAGGCCGTTTTCTTTACCTAAACCCTGGCATGGTAAGTCTCCTGGGGGCTTCTAAGTCCGAGGACTTGCTCGATTCGGACAGCCTGGCGGTGGTGGCCCCTGAATACCGTGAGGCGGTTCGCCGTCGAATCGATTTACAGATTGAAACCGGGAAGGCGTTGCCGCTGTTGGAAATGGAATTCCTGCGTCTCGACGGTTCGCGTGTCTCGGTTGAGACCACGTCGGTGCCTATCACCTTTCAGGGAAGGCCCGCCCGTCTGGTATTCGTTCGCGATATCAGCGACCGTAAGCGGTCCCAGCAGGTCCTGCGCGAACGTGAAGAAATCTACGCCGCCATTGTCGATCAGGCGGCCGAGGGCATAGTGCTGGTGGATACCGAAACACTCCGCTTCGTCGAATTCAACGACGCGGCCTGCAATGGTTTGGGATATTCAAGGGAGGAATTCGCCAATCTCACGCTTTTCGACTTGCAGGCAAACCTGAGCCGGCAAGAGGTAACGGAACGTATCCAAACATTACTAAGAAAAGGTCAAGGAAATTTCGAAAACCGGCACCGCCGCAAAGATGGAACTTCTCGCGATGCGCTGATCAGCAACCGCGCAATCAACTTTCGCGGCCGCACGTGCCTTGTGGCTATCTGGCAGGACATCACCGAGCGTAAGCGCTCCGAGGCGGAGCAGGCGCGCGTGGAAGCCCGTTTCAGGGAGGCCCAGAAACTGGAGGCTATCGGGACCCTCGCCGGAGGAATTGCCCATGACTTCAACAATATTCTGACCCCCATCATCGGCTATACTGAATTGGCTCTGCGCGACACCCCTCATGACAATCCGGCCAGGCATGGACTGGAACAGGTACTCAATGCAGCAATGAGGGCAAAAGTCCTGATCGGGCAGATCCTGGCATTCGGCCGATCCAGTGGTGAGCAGCAGAAGGTCCCGGCGGAGATCAGCTCGATAGTTAACGAAGCTCTGAATTTATTAAGGGCTTCGCTGCCAAGTTCAATTGAGATCAGGCACGGCATCGAAAAGGGGGTGGCCCTGGCCGATGCAACTCAAATACATCAGGTCCTGATCAATCTTTGCACCAACGCGGCCCATGCGATGGACGAAAAGGGCATCATGGAAGTGCATCTGTCCTATGTCAAGTTGAGAAAGAGTGACCTGGCTGACCACTTGATCCTTGGTGTCAAGCCCGGACCATATTTGAAATTAAGCGTTTCGGATACGGGCTGCGGGATGGATGCGGCAACGCTGGAGCGCATATTCGATCCATACTTCACTACCAAGGAAGTGGGCAAGGGAAGCGGACTCGGCCTGTCAGTCGTCAACGGGATTGTCAAACGGCACGATGGCGCTATTACCGTCCGGAGCGTACCTGGGAAAGGATCCACGTTCAGCGTCTATATTCCGGCAATTGGAACCGTGTCCGGTGATACGGTCGAAACCCGGCAGGTAATGCCGACCGGCACGGAAAGAATTTTGCTCATAGATGACGAGCAGATCATCGCCGAAATGGGCACCGCCATTTTAGAGCAGCTCGGCTATCAAGTTACCTCTGAGACCAAGAGTCCGCGTGCTCTTGAGATCTTTCGTTCCAAATCCGATGAGTTCGACCTGGTTATTACCGATTACACAATGCCGAAGCTGACCGGACTCGAACTGTCCAGGGAAATCCACCGGATAAGACCGGATATACCCATCATCCTCTGCACCGGGTACACCGAGAAACTCGAGGCCGACGATGCCAAAGACCTTGGCGTGGAACTGATTATGAAACCATTCAGCATGAAACAGATAGCCGAATTGGTTCGAAAAGCGCTCCGGGCATGATTCCCCTGGATATAGAAGCTGAGTGGGCACGCCAGCTAGCTGGCTTTTGGCGCAAAACTGATTTCCGCCTGGGCACGGGAGCTTTTATCGATGCGATTCGGGATAGATCTGGGAGGAACGAAAACCGAGATCATCGGACTCGACGAGAATGGGACTGAAATCTACCGTAAACGGGTCGATACCGACCCCGGCAGCTACGATTCCATTCTGGCCAATATTGCCGGATTGGTCACGGAGGCGGAATCGGCGCTGAGGCAGGTTGGGACTGTCGGCATCGGCATTCCCGGCGCCATTTCGGCTCGAACGGGGTGCGTCAAAAACGCCAACACGAATGTGCTGAACGGCCATTTCCTGGACCGGGATTTGGGCCGCATCCTTAATCGCGAGGTGCGGTGCATGAACGATGCGAACTGCCTTGCGCTCTCCGAAGCGGTCGATGGCGCGGGTGCGGGCTACCGTGTCGTATTTGCGGTAATCCTCGGAACAGGATGTGGATCTGGCATCGCCGTCGATGGAAGGCCATGGGCGGGTCTCAACCTGGTGGCCGGTGAGTGGGGGCACAACCCGCTCCCCTGGATGAATGAGGAGGAATACCCGGGCCCCGCGTGCTGGTGCGGGAAATCATCCTGCATCGAGAAATGGATTTCCGGAACAGGTTTTGAGGATGATTACACCCGCGCAACAACTCGATCGGCAGGCCGCCCGCCCGCGAAACTGAATGGGGAACAGATTGTCGCCTTGGCCCGTGACGGGGATGCTGTCGCCAAAGGCGTATTGGAGCGATATGTCAATCGCTTGGCTCGATCCCTGGCACACGTCATTAATATCTTGGACCCGGATGTAGTTGTTCTTGGTGGAGGTATGAGCAACGTGGATGAGCTGTACGAACTGGCGCCCCCGCAGTTGTCGTCCTACGTATTCGGCAGAGAAGCGGAAACGCCGATTATCCGCAACCGGCACGGGGATTCCAGCGGGGTACGTGGAGCCGCCTGGCTCTGGCCGAAGTCGTGAGAACTGCTGTACTTGTTCTGTAAGTTTATCATGGACTTACCGGTAAACCAATCGCGGGTGCGGAACTCTCCGGCAGGATTCGTGTGGCGAGGCTCCGAATTGGTTATGAACTGACCAACCCGAATTTTTCACTGCCGTGCGGAATAAGAATCTCCCCGCGCCTTGAAACGCCCTTTATGGGGAAGATGCTGCAAATGCCGGATTGCCTGTCTAAGAACTGATTGCCCCCCTGAATGTGGACAGGCGACAAACCGAACGTAGCCAATCACGAGAATCGAGGCTTAACCTCCGTGCCGCAAATTTCCACATTTCTCGAATTGCCGGCCCTATCCACCTCATAGTCGGCAGCGCAAATAATCAGATCGTCGACTATCTCGAAATAAGTAGTCTTTGGACTCCATTCCTTCGTTTCGGGATTGAACCACTTATATTCCACAATGCCTCTCCCATCCATCATGGCCGATTCCACGATTTCTCTGATAAAGTATTTCCCCTCGGAATCCTTAACCTCCATGAAGTTTTCCCCAACGAACCTCTTGTTTATGCCGTGGGCCAGCATAATCCCGTTGGTATCCAGCACAAAGATATACAGATCTCCTTTCACAAACATCCCGCAGGGATCGGAGTACTCTGCCAGTGCAAGCTTTCTGCCGGCAGATTCGTAAAAATTCCTGGCATTTTCCACCCATTCTCGCGCTCGAACTTGGAATTGCGATTCCATAATGTTTCTCCTTTGTGGGACTGAATCAAGGGATATTCGTTATCCAATTAGGCAAAAATCGTACCAGGGACGGCCAAAACCCTGGTTGTGAGCACGGTAGGTTTTTCAGAATTAATAGCAGCGGCAGTTTGGATAATATTCAACAGGATGAGAATTCGAAGACAGAATTCAGAACTGAGGTAGGTTATAATAACGGCGGCGGATAAGGAGTTCAAGTGAAATGCGCACTATTATCCAGATTCAGTACGGATTGTAGAATGGCGGTCAATAATCCGGGACTTGGCGGCAGACAGTTGGTCCCGTGGAGGCCGGGAAACGTGGGTTCCTGCATCCGACTGAAAACTAATTAAACCCAACCAGACGTATTTCAGGATCGAGAAGAACGCCGAACTTCTCCTTCACTTTTCCTTGTATCTCTTCTGCGAATTCAACAACCTCCTGCGCGGTAGCAGTGCCGCAGGCGGTTATAACGAGCGTGTGTTTTGACGACAGCCCCACATTCCCTTTCCGGTATCCCTGCCCAAATCCGGCGCTTTGAATAAGGCCGGCCGCTGAGATCTTCACCTCACCTGAACTCAGAGGCCAGAAAAAGCGCGGATCTTCCCCGAGTTTCCGCACCGCATCCTTGATGTGCCGGGACATCTCTTCGGACACGACAGGATTTTTGAAAAATGAGCCGGCGCATCTTAAGCGCTCGTAGCCGTTGCGTACCAGCAAACCTTTGCCGGCCCTGATGGTAATGGTGCAGTCTCTAACCTGCTCCAGCGTAAAATTGGGAATTCCCTTTAGCTGATTTTCGAGGTCCTTATGCACAATGCTTGACTGTCCGTTCCTCTTGAGGAGGAAGGCCACCCCGGTTATGAAGTACTTTCCCGCGGAGGTCGAATTGAAAATACTCGTACGATATCCAAACCCGCATTCTGCATTACGAAAGATGATTGACTTCCCCGTAGGGACTTCTACAGCCCTGACCTCGACGATCGTATCGGAAACTTCCTGGCCGTATGCGCCGACGTTCTGCACGGGTGATGCCCCGACAGTGCCCGGAATACCTGCAAGGCACTCGATTCCTTGCAGCTTCTCAGAAACGCACCGGTCGACAAAGTCCTGCCAATCCTCTCCTGACCGGGCATAAACGCAACAGTTGTCTCCTTCGGGCCGGCTTGTGATTCCTTTGATGCAGTTATAGATTACAAGCCCGTCGAATCCATTGTCGCTTACAAGAATGTTGCTCCCTCCACCCAGGACAAAAATGGGGATGGCCAGGCTTGACGCGAATTCCAGGGCTTTGATCAGAGCCTCCTCCGATTTCACGGATACGAAATACCTGGCAGGTCCGCCCACATTGAATGTGGTGAGGGATGCAAGGGGATAATTCTGTTCTGCTTTGAATTCAGCCATTCTCTTTAAGGCATGGTCCGGGGGACAATTATTTTTTTCCTTTCGGCTTCCATTCGCTCGCCAGCTTCTGCGCCTCCTCTATCTGAGCGGGTGTCATCTTCTGGGCCACGTTGTCCCTGCTCTCTTGCGCATCCGAATCGCCCTGTGCCGCCGCCAGATTGAACCACATGTGCGCATGCACGTAATCTTGAGGAACACCCTGACCTTCGAGGTACACGGATCCCAGGTTATTCTGCGCAAAAACGTTTCCCTGCTCCGCGGCCATGCTGTACCACTTCAGTGCTTCGGCATAGTTCTGCATTACGCCTAGGCCCTTACTGTACAGCCACCCCAGAGCATTTTGCGCGAACGCATTCCCCTGATCGGCAGCCTTGCGGTACCACTTGAGTGCTTCGGCATAATCCTGCATAACGCCTTTACCGTTGGCGTATATATATCCAAGATTGTGTTGAGCCGCAGCATTCCCCTGGTCCGCCGCCTTACGGTACCACGTCAACGCCATTTCATCGTCTTGCGGAACACCGTTGCCGAGTTCGTGCATTGCTCCGATATAAAATTGCGCCACGGCATTCCCTTGATCCGCCAGTTTCCTGAACTCTTTATAGGCCGTGGTGTAGTCGCCTTTTTCATAGGCCGCCTTGCCTTCATTGACACCGGCATAAGCAAAAGAAATCATCAACAAATAGAAAAAGGGCGCCCAAAAAAGCGGACGCCGGTTCATCCACATCCTCATCATACCTTCCATCCCGGAAAACTAAAATTTGTCCGGCAACCTTGTTCAAGTCCGACATCGCGTGCAGCCGTCATCATCGTTGCGCATAATTTGGGCTCTTGCACGTCAAGGCTGAAACCGCGATCAAAATCGAACTTTGAGACACCCGTCCAGATCGGGTATTTCCAAACATTCGCTTGCCTCAAAAAGAGGAAATATTTCCATGGCGGCCAGGGAGGCAGCCGGATTAAAATAGAAAATATATCCGCCCGAAGGAATTTCACGCCGGAATACTTTTGCACCCTCCGGCAATCCTGCGCTCCGGTATGCCGGCCCAAACCTGTTCATAAGTGCTTCGGCTTCCAAATCCGCAGCCGGTTTGTCTTTTTCAATCACCACTCGATGCCAGGGCATGGATACTCCTTACCGGGGCTTGAGAGACCCGGTGCTGACGTTTTTCATCTTTCGCTTCCGTGCCGCCGCCCGAAACTCAAGTCAAGTGCCGCACAGAAACCGGCTCGTTCCGAATCAGTCATCCAGCCGCCGCGACCTTCTTTGGGCGAGGCGCGCTGATTATGGCTTCGCCGTCCACAACCACAGTTCCATCCTGCCTTGAACAGGTGGTTTTCAACCGCAGTTGTTTTTTCTCCGTCATAATCTCAATTACCTCGACACGCGCGGTCACAGTGTCGCCAATCCTGATCGGAGCGACAAAGTTAAGTTCCTGCCGGACGTACACGGAACCGGGCCCCGGCAGGCGCGTTCCCAGCACGGCGGAAATCAGGCCGCCCGCCAGCATGCCGTGAGCGATCCTGGTTTTGAAAAAAGTCTCCTTCGCATACTCTTCATTTATGTGAGCAGGGTTGAGATCGCCGGTCAAGCCCGCGTAAAGGTAGACGTCGGATTCGGAAATCGTCTTTGTGAACTCAGCCGTCTCGTTCAGGCTGATTTCATCAATCGTCTTCCCAATCATGCTGGTTCTCCTCGCACTGGCCCCTGATTCCGAATGCCTGTCATTTAGATGCGGGAAGCGAGGAGCGAACGTCCGGAAAATGGAGTAGCCCCTTCTTCCTCGCTCCCTGCTTCCTACCTGCTCTTCAGGATATTACGAGCTATTACGAGACGCATGATCTCGTTCGTGCCTTCATAGATCTGGGTGATCTTGGCGTCACGCATGAACCTTTCCATCGGGTACTCTTTACAGTATCCATAGCCTCCGAAAATCTGCACGCCCTCAACCGCCGCCCACATTGCCGTATCGGATGCGTACATCTTCGCCATTGCGGATTCTTTTTCATATGGCTTCTTATTGTCTTCGAGCCATGCGGCACGCAAAATCAGCAGTTCGGCGGCATCCAGTTGCGTGGCCATATCGGCCAGTTTCCACTGGATGGCCTGGAAGTTTGAAATCGGCTGGTTGAATTGTTCACGGGTTTTGCTGTACTCGATTGAGTGTTCCAGGGAAGCCTTGCCTATTCCGAGTGCCTGGGATGCAATGCCGACACGCCCGCCATCGAGCGTGGTAAGCATCTGCCTGAACCCCTCGCCGGGTTTGCCAAGCAGGCTGTCAGCCGGCAGGCGCGCGTCCTCGAACACGAGTTCAGCCGTCCCTGAAGCATTGATGCCCATCTTCTCTTCGACCTTGCCCACTCGAAAACCCGGTGTATTCGCGAAATCCACGATGAAAGTACTGATGCCTTTGTACCCTGCGGACTTGTCGGTGATAGCAGCCAGGACGCAGTACCTTGCGACGTTGCCGTTCGTTATGAACCTTTTGGTCCCGTTAACTACCCACCCGTCGCCGTCCTTTACGGCTATGGTCAACATTTTTGCCGGGTCGGAACCCGCTCCCGCTTCGGTGAGTCCGTAACAGCCTAGAACTTCGCCGCTGGCAACCGGCCGCAGGTATTTCTGTTTCTGTTCCTCGGTGCCGTAAGCGTATACCGGAAAATTGTAGAGACTGTTGCAAACGCTCATGATGACGCCGCATGAAGCGCATGCCTTCGATATTTCAATCATCGCCAGAGCGTAGCTGACATAATCCATTCCGGCCCCGCCGTACTGCTCGGGGATCGTTACGCCCATCAAGCCGAGTTCTCCCATCTTTGCGCATATTTCCGCCGGATGAGTGTGTGTACGGTCCAGTTCCGCGGCAATGGGCTTTATTTCCCGCTCGGCAAATTTTTGCGCCATCTCCTGGATCATTTTTTGTTCATCGGTAAGTTCGAAGTTCATATGGTTACACCTCCATTCTTAAATGGGCAGATGCTTATTTGCACAAGCTGCCCTTGAATACAGGCTTGCGTTTCTCAAGGAAGGCGGCAACACCTTCTCGCATGTCCTCGCTTCCGAAGCACACGCCGAAGGATTCGGCCTCCAAAGTACAGCCGTTCTTAAGGTCGATATCGGCCCCGGCATCGATCACTTTCTTCAGAGACCTCAAAACCATGGCTGATTTCGCGGCCAGAGATTGCGCCGTTTTCATGGTCTCCTCAATAAGCTGATCGGCGGGGAAAACCTTTGCGGCAAGCCCGAGTTCCTTTGCCTGCGAGGCGTCGATCATCTCTGCGGTCATGCAAAGCTCTTTCGCTTTGGCCCGGCCGACGAGGCGAGCGAGCCTTTGGGTTCCGCCAAATCCGGGAATGAGGCCGAGATTAATTTCAGGCTGCCCGAATCTTGCCTTGTCGGAAGCATAGATGAAGTCGCACGACATAGCGATTTCACAGCCGCCACCCAGCGCAAAACCGTTCACACACGCGATGACGGGCTTGGGAAGCTGCTCGATCTGGAAGAAAACCCCCTGGCCCTTTTCTGCAAAAAGCCTGGCGCTCAAAGGATTCATGCTGCTGAACTCGGTTATATCGGCGCCTGCAACGAAGGCCCTTTCTCCAGCGCCGGTAAGCACTAGAACGCGAATTGAATCGTCAGCGGCCACGCGCTTCAGCACGTCCTCGACTTCGTTCAGGGTCGCCGGATTCAAGGCGTTCAAGGCTTTGGGCCTGTTAAACGTAAGGATGCCAACTCCGTCACGAACTTCAAATAGAATGTTTTCGTAGCTCATACGTTTCTCCCGGCTGTTTGAGTGCAATTATGGTCTCTCGACGGCAAGGGCGGTGCCTTGCCCTCCCCCTATACACAGGGTAGCTAAACCTTTCCTGGCGCCCCGCTTCTTCATTTCATGCAGAAGTGTCGTCAGAATCCGCGCCCCCGAGGCCCCGATCGGGTGCCCGAGAGCTATCGCGCCCCCATTCACATTTACCTTGGAAAGGTCCCACCCCATCTCTCGATTTACCGCCACGGCCTGGGCCGCAAAGGCTTCGTTCGCTTCTATGAGATCGAGTTCCCCGGGGCTCCATCCCGCTTTTTCAAGGGCTTTGCGGCTCGCTCTTACCGGCCCTATGCCCATGATCGCCGGGTCCACGCCACCGGATGCATAGCCCCGGATGTAGCCCATCACTTCGACACCCAGTTCCTTTGCCTTTTTCTCGGACATGACAACCAGGATTGCCGCCCCGTCGTTTATTCCGGAAGCATTTCCCGCCGTCACCGTCCCATTCGGCTTGAACGCCGGCTTCAGCTTCGAAAGAGCCTCCAGGCTCGTCCCGAACCTCGGGTGTTCATCCGTATCGAAGATTACCTCTGTTCCCTTTCTCTGTGGAATCCTGACCGGCACGATCTCATCTTTGAACCGGCCGCTCTTTATGGCCGCTTCCGCCTTCTGTTGACTCGCCGCCGATAATTCATCCTGGTCCTTCCGGCTCACGCCGAACTTTTCGGCCACATTCTCAGCCGTGATTCCCATGTGGTACTGGTTGAATACGTCCTGGAGACCGTCATAGACCATCAGGTCAACCAGGGTGCCGTCCCCCATCCGCTGGCCCCAGCGGGCATCATTCAAAGCGAACGGAACCCGGCTCATGTTTTCCATCCCGCCGGCAATCACCACCTGCGCGTCTCCCGCCGCGATCGTTTGGGCAGCCAGGCAAACCGATTTGAGACCCGATGCGCAAACCTTGTTCACGGTGAAGGCGGGGACTTCCTTCGGCAGTCCGGAATTCAGGACCACCTGCCGGGCCGGATTCTGTCCCAATCCAGCCTGAAGCACATTTCCAAGAATTACCTCATCGACTTGCGCCCCATCGAGTCCTATGCGCTGCATGGCCTCCTTGAGCGCCACCACACCCAGATCGACTGCCGGGACCGGATACAATGACCTTCCGAAACTCCCCACCGCAGTCCTGACTGCACTGACAATGACGGCTTGTTCCATACAATACTCCGTAATAATAGAATTAAGGGAGATGCAAACGCACAAAATATCCGGTTTTATTCGAGATCGAAACTAGAGGGTATAGCGGGATTCAGTTCCAGGCCAGAAACCAGGATTTGCGCCGCGAACATAATTGCGGATAGACTGAGTTTTGTCAAATGAATTAGCTATCTTAACGTAGGCACTGACGCAAAGTCGGGTAATCACAGCCATAGAGGTCCTGCCCGAAACGCGAAAGGTTTTCGACCGCGCCGATTACAACCAGAGTGTCCCCGGCGTTTAGGATCTGCTGCGGGACCGGATTGAATATCATCTTTCCATCCGCCCGTTTTATCGCCACAATAATCAAATCGTAATTGCCGCGAACCCCGGAGTCTATCAGTTCAATACCCGCAAGTTTTGAGTCCTCGGGTATGCGAACCTCTTCCATGCTAAGCTCCAATCCTTCCCTTGCCAAGGCAAGCTCGAGGAAATCGGACACGGTGGGCCTCAATATAATTTGCGCTATCCGAAGCGCCCCAATGGCGTAAGGTGCAACGACCCGGTCGGCCCCGGCCTTGAGAAGTCTATTGTCGGTTCCGGGGGAACTGGCGCGCGCCAGTATATGCAGTTCTTTATTCAAATCCCGCGCAGTAAGAACAATGAAAACGTTTTCTGAATCCTTGTTGACTAACGACACCAGACCCTTTGCACGACGAATGCCCGCGGCGATCAGGTTGTCTTCGTCCGTGGCATCTCCGGTCAGGTGCGGCAATTCCTTTTCTTTTAACCGGCTAACGGCATGTTCCTGCAACTCGATAACTGCTACCGGGATCTCCTGCTTTCGAAGTTCCTCGACAATTATCTCCCCCATCTCCCCATAGCCGCAAACTATGTAGTGATTTTCAAGTTGATCGAGCTTCTTTTTCAATCTGCGTCTCCGGTAAGCTTCCAGAAGGTTTCCATCAAGCAAGATCTGGCTGAAATAAGCTAACGAGAATGCGACGAAACTGACGCCCATTACAATCAGAATCATCGTAAAAATTCGGCCGTTGTTGTCAAGCGGATGAACTTCGGTGAAACCAACGGTTGAAAGCGTAATAATTGTCATATAAAGAGCTTCTATAAACGAATAGTCTTGGACAATCATGTATCCGGCCGTGCCAAAAGCCGTAAGCAGAATGGAAAGAACCGCCAGGACGGTCATCCTGCGGCCGGTTGCCGAGTTCCAGAATTCTCTCATGGGAAACATTTTCCTCAATTCAATCCAGGGGCCCGCTTTGCCCGATTGAATGTGCAAACGCGCCGCTTTTGCGCTCCGGTCATTATAAGATTGAAATACCGGGACTTATCCGCCGATGTTCTCAAATTCCACCCCGCCCCCGCCTATATACCGGAAGTTCTTTTCACACCAAGGGAACAATTCTTATTAACAGATACTGAGACTGGCGTGCAGTCTGGAAATGCATGAACATGACTTTTTTTTGTAAACAGGGGCCTGTGTTAATTCATTCCTGGAAAAATGCGAAAAATGAGGCTGGGGGGTACTTGCAACAGGACCCCGGAGATGTTAGTAAAAGGTATGCTTGTGGCAAGGTGATTGGAATCTCGATAATCTGCGATGCCTGACTTCTCTTCCGCTTAGTTTCACCCTGAGTTGAATCCTGCCGCCGGCGCCATGTGCAAAAAAAATGTTGACAGGGTTGTGCATTTTTGTGTATGAAGCGCCCCGAAACATTATGCACAACTCTTGCCCTCTTGAGGGCCCTTCAAATGGGGATCTGAACCGGAGAACAGGAGGATATACGCCCGTCCGGCAGGAAGTGTGCCGGGCAAGATTGCGGATGAGCCGCAATGAGGTCAGGTAATATCCCTCATTTTATAGAAACCTGGAATTGCAAATCGCCGAGCAAGATCTTCAGTTGGTTCCAGAACAGGTAAAATCGGTAAATAGTTTTGAAAGTGTATTTGCCCAACCCCCACGGGCAGACACTGCGGAAGGAGGTGTGGGAATCCTTTGGTTATACCGGGGTTTGTCGGCATGGCGTTTTTTTTGACTAACCTTTAGGAGGTAAATTATGCCAAGTTTTGTGATCCTTGAGAAATGCGATGGCTGCAAAGGGCAGGACAAGACTGCCTGCATGTACATTTGCCCCAACGATCTGATGGTTCTCAACAAAGAGACGATGAAGGCCTTCAATCGAGCGACCGAGATGTGTTGGGAATGCTATAACTGCGTAAAGATCTGCCCTCAGCAAGCGATTGACGTACGAGCCTATGCTGATTTCGTCCCGATGGGAGCCTCAGTTGTCCCCCTGCGAGGTTCCGAGGACATTATGTGGACGGTCAAATTCCGTAACGGCACCCTTAAGCGTTTCAAGTTCCCCATCCGGACCACACCGGAAGGCAAGATTGAACCGATGGGCGGCTTCGAGACCGGGTCCGACGATCTCAAGTCGAACGTGCTGTGCACAGAGCCCGCTTCTGCAGGCGCGGCGGCCATGCCGACCCTGAAGAAATAATCGCTTACTGAAGGAGGTTAACGATATGCCAAATTTTGAAACTGTAACGGTTGAAACCGATCTTCTCATAATTGGCGGCGGAATGTCGGCTTGCGGTGCAACTTTCGAAGCTTCCTACTGGGCGAAGAAGCACGGCCTGAAGGTCACGGTTGTTGACAAGGCCGCCATGGATCGTTCCGGCGCTGTCGCAATGGGTCTTTCCGCCATAAACCAGTACATCGGCTGGGCTGCGGGGGACAACACCCTCGAAGATTACGTCAAATACGTCCGCCAGGATCTCATGGGCATCTCGCGTGAAGACCTGGTTTACGACATCGCCAGACATGTCGACTCCTCTGTTCATCTTTTCGAGAAGTGGGGTCTGCCGATCTGGAAAGACGCCAACGGCAAATACGTTCATGAAGGCCGCTGGCAGATCATGATCAACGGTGAATCCTACAAGGTCCTCGTTGCCGAAGCAGCAAAGACCGCGCTTGCTACGATGGGCGACCAGGGAGAGCTTCTGGAACGCGTTTTCGTAGTCGAACCCCTCATGGACGGCGACAGGGTTGCCGGTGCTGTAGGGTTCAGCGTTCGCGAAAACAAATTTTACGTATTCAAAGCAAAAGCGACACTGGCTTGCATGGGCGGCGCCGTTCACGTTTTCCGTCCACGTTCGGTCGGCGAAGGTCTCGGACGCGCCTGGTATCCCCCGTGGAACGCAGGTTCGACCGCATATTTCACCATCAAGGCCGGCGCCGAGATGACCTGCCAGGAAGTTCGTTTCATTCCTGTGCGGTTCAAAGACGGCTACGGACCTGTTGGCGCATGGTTCCTCCTGTTCAAATCCCGCGCCACCAATGCGTTTGGTGAGGAGTACATGGTGACCCGCGCCGACGAGCTTCCGAAGTGGGCGCCTTATGGCCTGGCCAAGCCCATTCCGGCGAACCTTCGCAACTGGCTCGGCATGGAAGATGTGATGGCGGGCAAAGGCCCGATCTACATGAGGACCGAAGAGGCCATCGCCAATATAGCCGCCCAGTTCAAAGACGATCCCAAGGCTTTCAAAAGGAAAATGAAAGAACTCGAAAGCGAAGCCTGGGAAGACTTCCTCGACATGACGATCAGCCAGTCGCTGCTCTGGGCCGGCATGAACATCCAGCCCGAAGAGAAGGCCTCTGAAATCGCCGCTGCGGAGCCCTACTTCATCGGTTCGCACTCCGGGGCCTCCGGCGCGTGGGTATGCGGCCCCGAAGACGTTATGCCCGCCGAGTACAGGAAACAGTGGGAGCCCATCGGTGTTTACAACCACATGACCACCGTCAAGGGTCTGTTCACTGCGGGAGACGGCGCCGGCGCATCCAGCCATAAGTTCTCCTCCGGCTCCCATGCGGAAGGCCGTATTGCCGCCAAGGGCGCCATCGCCTTTATTCTCGACAACAACTCCATGCCCAACGTTGACATGGGAGCGGTCGAGGAGCTGAAGAAGAAAATCCTTGCACCGATGGAATTGTACGAACAAAACGTGAAGTACTCGAGCGATCCGGACATCAACCCGGCCTTCATCAAGCCGAAGATGTTCATGTTCCGCCTCCAGAAGATCATGGACGAATACGTGGGCGGCGTCTCGGCGCAGTTCACCACCAACAAGTCCCTGCTCGAAAGAGGCCTGGAGCTGCTCGTGATGCTCAAGGAAGACTCCGAGAAGCTGGCCGCCGCCGACCTCCACGAACTGCTCCGCGCGTGGGAAAACACCCACCGCATGTGGATTGCGGAAAGCCACCTGCGGCATGTTCTGTTCCGGGAAGAAAGCCGTTGGCCGGGATATTACTACCGGGCCGACTTCCCCGATATGGACGAGGCGAACTGGAAGGTATTTGTCAACTCGGTTTATGATCCCAAGACCAATCAGTGGACCATGAAGAAGGTCCCCGTTGCCAATCTGCCGGTTTAAGCCCGACATGTGAATTTTCATGACCTCCTGGCGCCGGTTTTCGGGCCGGGAGGTTTTTTTGTTGAAAGCCTTAAAAGGAGAAAGAAACATATGTCAGAATTACTCCCCCCTCATGGCGGAAAAGGCTTGACCTGCTGTTTGCTCGAAGGCGCGCAACTGGCAGCCGAGCTGAAAAAAGCGCAAGGTCTTAAAAAAATCGACGTCAGCCCCCGTGAAAAAGGCGACCTGATCATGATGGGCATCGGCGGATTCAGCCCGCTAACAGGTTTCATGACCAAGGCCGACTGGAAGAGTGTTTGCGAAAATTATCTTTTGGCAGACGGTACGTTTTGGCCCATTCCGGTAACCCTTTCCGCATCCAAGGAAGACGCCGCCGCAATCGCCATCGGTGAAGAAATCGCTCTTTTTGATCCGGAGCGCAAAGAGATCATGGCCACAATGAAGGTCACCGAGAAATTTGAAATGACCGAGGCCGACAAGAAGTTTGAATGTGAAAAAATCTATATGGGAGAAGGCACCAAGACTGCTGAAGAGTTTTGGAAGATCGCCAAAGATGATCATCCCGGCGTTCAGATGGTGATGGAGCAGAAGGCTGTCAGTCTGGCCGGCCCGGTCAAGGTGCTCAGTGAGGCTGAATATCCCACTAAATATGCCGGCGTTTACATGAGACCGGCTGAATCGAGAAGGATTTTTGAAGAAAGAGGCTGGAAAGAAATAGCTGCTCTTCAGCTTCGCAACCCCATGCACCGTTCTCACGAATATC
>Ga0326728_10001643_pt1 | contig 78147 bp, 82 predicted proteins | sample MB3enrmetagenome_FD_207602 | JGI IMG/M metagenome (GOLD analysis project Ga0326728, IMG submission 207602) | Lab enriched peat soil microbial communities from McLean, Ithaca, NY, United States - MB31MN | ecosystem: Environmental > Terrestrial > Soil > Wetlands > Peat | place: USA: New York...
CGAGCACTCCCAACCCGTAGTAGGTCGCGCCCGTCGAGGCGCTCCAACTCACCGTCACGCTGCTGCCGGATTCGGTTGGCCCCGGACTGCTGGTCGATCCCGGACTCGGGTTGGTCGGCACCGCGGGAACCGTGACGGCCGCCGGCGTTTGGAAATAGAGCACACTGGTGTAGCTCGAACAGCCCGCCGTGTTGCACGCGTTCACGTTCCAGCGGTACTGCTTGCCGGCGCTCAGGCTCGCTGTGTACGACGTCCCGCTGGTCACATTGGTGTTCACCACCAACACACCGCTGGCGATATCGAGCACTCCCAACCCGTAGTAGGTCGCGCCCGTCGAGGCGCTCCAACTCACCGTCACGCTGCTGCCGGATTCGGTTGGCCCCGGACTGCTGGTCGATCCCGGACTCGGGTTGGTCGGCACCGCGGGTGCTGCGGCGGTGGCCTGACTCACGAGAGCGAGAAGCGCGAGCGGCACCAGCAGGAATCTGGGCAAGGCGACGGTGGGACTTTTCATGCGTCGAGTCACGAGATCACCTCAGAAACCTTCGTGTTTTCACACGTCCTAGGGAACAAACCTAGCAAGCGGCGCTTACCAAGAGCGCAATGCTGTGCGGCAGGAATTTCAAGAGGGACTTCCATTTGGGCCTAGCGTCCGCCCATAGTGTACACCTATCCGTCCTCATTGGGACTTTCTGAGCCCGATTATCTTAAATACACCGCCGCACAGCGCCTCCCGCTCCGAAGTTGGCGCATAGATCCCGGGAAACAGCTAAATACCGGCCAATCTGTTTGCAACTTGACTCTCAGCATAAGCGACCTAAGATCAAACAGATTGGTTTATCCGGTGCAATCTGTGCCCGCGCCTCTAACTCAAGGCTTCAAAGTGAGTTAAGCTTGCGCGGGCATCATGAGTGGCAGGATAAACGCCCTTGACGTCAGTTGGAGGATCCCGGCAGTCCGCGTTGACGAAAAGTCGCTTTATCACTGCTCTTCCGTTTGCTGCGGCTTACGCCCTCCGGGGTTTACCTGATCGGTGCCGACTTACCGTTCCCCAATCTGTCGGCGCCCGACGGACATCGAGAGCCGAGGCGAGTTCCTCCAAGTCTTTGAGGAAAAGTGGAATTCGCCAGGGTGGTGACAAATTCACCACGCGAGTCAAGTTTGGGGCTTACCCCTAAAGCTGAGATATGGTTTTTTGTGAAGTCCAATATCCAGTTCCGATGGCGGGCCTTCGACATATACAGTGCACTTCCTGGCGCCCGTGTGGACCCAACAATCGAGTTCTTCGCGCGTAACGGACCAGGGTCGGACGAGAATATTTCGGACCAGAGCGAAAGCGAGATCGTAAACTGGCTTGTAGAAATGCGGCAGGCGCGCAGCCTCCTGGAATCGGCGCCTGCCCCGGGCGATCCTCGCGAGTAGACAGGAAGGCTTTGGCTAACATCAAGAATTCGCTTGCCCGGCGTGGGCCGCTATCAACCTAGGTTTCCCGTATTCAACGATTTCCAATCGACCGAGTTGTCTTCTTTAGGAATTTCGATTGTCTTCCGCTTCACGGCAGTCCCGATCCACTGCAAGAATTCGTCCTTCGTGCCGTTTACCGCAAGCGGCCGATAGCCCAAGCCGTCCAACGGCTGCGTGCGTTTTTGCTGAACCAACGCGCTCCAAAACCAATTCGCCCATGTAGGGTGCACCGGAAGTCCCAGTCGCTGCGAGATCCGATACAAGACAAACTCTGGATTGCCCTGGCTCAAAATGATCCGCCCGACATCGGTTTCATCAGCCATCTGGGAGGATAGGGCCATCAAGTGGCGCACGCTTCGGGTCCGTCCAGCGACGGCTACCGTACCACGCAACACCCGAGGATCTTTTCCCAACGATACTGTTCTTTGCGTAAGGTCGGGACCGGAGACGGTCAGCCACTCCTGACCCACGATTGCCGCCCAGATGGCGCCAATGTCGACGTCGTTTCCGAAAATGGAAACAAGATGGCAGACCCCGGTCGCCTCCTTGCTCTCAGACGGTTCCCCGATGAACCGGTCTAGCGCGACGCGAATCCTCGTTTTCGTATCTCTGAGCTGTTTGTGGAACTCCAACAAGCCAAGACGTTCATGTGCGTTCTTCATTGATACGTGTTCTCCCTTTCGCAGCGTTTGATCACTCGGCTGGACGGCTCTCTGCTTCTCTACGTCCTTCCGCGGAAATTCATTCGAGCGTGCAAGTCTCCCCGCTGGCAAACACTACGGAAAGTTCGTGGACGAAGCGCTCCCGCTCGCGGATGATGATTGTGCCGTCTGCTTCTTCTTCAGTGAATTTCGTCGTGACTTTCTTGCTCTTCCACGCAGCGATGTGGCGCTCTTCGCCCGAGCCGAAGATGCCGTTGACGAGGCCGGAACAGGCGACAAGGCCAACTTGGCCGGCATGCAACGGTGTGAGCGGCCTTCCTCCGATTACGGTCGGTTCCGGAGCAAGAATTCTTGCCGCCTGCCGGGACGCCAGCGAAGTCGAGATCAAGTCCTCCAACTCGTCCAGCGGCAGGCCTTTGAACGTGAGTGTCGCCGGGCCGGTCGGCGGCACAGCATATGGATCGTCGCAGACCTCGGGCAACTCCGTCAAACGCTCGTATTGGCGCCCGAGTGTGGTGAAAAGGCAGCGGCCTTCGCTGATCTCGCGGTCGCGAAGTTGCTCCCGCTCGCGGCGCGTGCGCCGGTTACCGGCAATGAGGATCTGGCGATAGCGGACAGATTGAGGGTCGCCAAGGCGAAAGATCCGGCAACGTTTAAAGTGGGAGGCCAGAACCTGTGCACACTCCGCTGCCCGCTCTGCGGGAATAACCAGAAGGAGGACTCCGCCCGGAATGAGCCACCGAAATGTGTGATTCAAGAACACCAGCTCAAGTCGTTCCCTCGTGTTTGCTGAAAGCGTCCAATCGTATGGCGGATTTTCGAAGATACATGAAAAAGACTCGACCGGGCAATGGGTTTCAAGGCAGTTGCCCTGGATGATCTTCGTGAGCTTTGGGGCGGCTTGTTCCGCGCGGTAGGCGTCCAGCTCTATGCCGTAACGTCGGGCGCTGGAATCCCTGGTAATGGCGGCAAACGCGATGCCTTCTCCAACGCACGGGTCCAGAGCGGAAAACGGCTCGATAGGGAACTGCACCAGGTTTCGAATTCTTTCCGCTTCTCTAAGCGGCAGAGGGAAATAACTACAGCGAACTTTGGCGGGGAGGCGGGACATGAGAAGACTCCTGGAATGCACGGGCAGCGGCGGCGGCGGTGTGTGGCGGCGGTGGCGGATAAAGTTCAATCGGCAGCCACTTCTCCAGCTCGCACACGGTTGTTACTCGAACGCTCCGCCGTCTGCGGCTTGCCGTTCGCCTCTTTTCTGACAATGTGGTACGTTTGGCGAAATTGGCACGATCCTCGATGGCGCAGCGCCCTTCCGCACGGGCACCGGTGATCCATCGGCTGCCCAAGCGCCACCATTTTCCGGAACCAGTTGTCACATGCGCGCATGGAAAGCCCGAGTGCGTCGCACGCTTCCCGAATTGTTTTGCCTTCGACAAACACCAAGCGGTGGAAGTCTGGCTTCTTCGATTGGGTCGGATGGTTGATGCCACCCGGAAAACTGCGGTCGATGACAAAGCTCCGTTTGCAAACCGGGCTCACGCAACGCCACCCTCTTGTGCCGGAACTGTTTCGTCCGCGGCTCTGTGTTTTTTCCCCGCAATAGATGCACGGAGGGTTGCATACACTGGCTCCGACACGTTTTCTTGCGAAGAGAAGATCGAACAACGCGTTCAAAAGATGTTCTTGGCACTCTTGCAAATCGCGCGCCCACACGATCAAAGTGCCTTGCGCGTCAGGCGCCGTCACCGGGAACCTCCGGGCACCCTTGTACCGCCTGTTAAGGCAATGGACGAGCGAGGTTGGCATCTCGGGATTGAATTCAAAATTGAAATAGCTCACCGTGGGTTCTCCGTCCTCACAAACCAGGCTTCGACCACCAGGGATGTCATTTCTGCGGGACCGCAACTATGTCGATGTCCACCGACGGAGTCGTGACTTCAGGCCGCGATTCCGGCGTTCCCTCGCAGGCGAGGATGTCATATCGCCCGCCGCATTCGCAACAGACAACGAACTCTTCGCTGAATGTTTCGTACGGCCCGCAATCGAGCCCGTGTGTTTCGACTGACGTAACAAACCGCAACTTCCCGGCTGCGGAGCCACAATCTGGACAAGGCATGGAAGTTCTCCCTTGATAACGGAGCTGCGCGGATGGAGGCGGATCAACGTGCAGCGCAGTGGCAACAGGCTGGGCCGGCCTACTGCCACCGCCGTCGCGCCACCTCAGAACTTCCGCGCGAGCCGCTCTTCCAGGAATCCCGCCAGCTTCGCTGTGGCTTTGAATTGCGGGATCGGGTCGAGTTCCTTGAAGGCCGAGGTGAATGCATTGGATAGGCTCCAGAGGGTCCGTGGCCGGAACTCTTCAAACAATGGCGCGAAGTACAATTGATGCACCCGCTGAGCTAGGTGCTTCGGGACCTCGAGTTCGCTCTCGATAAACGCCTCGTAAACAATCATCTTCGCGGCCACGTTGCTCAGCTCCATTGCTCGCCACGACTCCACCTGCTTTTGCATGGGGCCGAAGTTGCGCTGCATTCGATCGACGCCGACTGAGATAGAATCGAGTAGGTTCAGTGACTTCGAGTGTTTCGCGAGGACTGGTGTGAAATCGCCGCTGAAGGCCATGTTCGAACAAACAAAGACCCTGTATCCACAAGTCAGCGCGAGTCTCATACTCTTGTCGTTACTGTTCCTGAGGCCGATCGAGAAACGCGCTCCATGCATTTCGGTCTCAAGATCGAGTACGCCGAACATCTTCATTCCGTCCGGCGATACTGCGTATTCGTCGTGCACCACGCCGATGTGACGGAATCCAAGCGTCTCCACGAGCGCTTGGACGATTTCATGGTGCGGTACGGGTTGGTGAGTTGCCGTTGCCGGCGGTGTGGGAACGAGAGCCAGGTCTTCTCGATTGATGGTCCGGCCTGCGTACCCGATTAGGGTGCTAGTTTCTGACATTTTGCCTCCTGTGTTGTTGAATTGTGAATGGAAAGATGTGTTACCCAAGGGCATGCTTATGCCGCGGCAGAGGGAACTTGCATTGGACAGATGTTGACTACTGTGCGTCCTGATGGAATAGCTGTTATGTTGAGTCTGCCCGCCGTCGCATTCTGGGTCGCATCCGTCTCCAGACTTTTGGTTCTGCTCGGAGAGCGACCAACGCCCCGCTGGACAAATTCAGGAAGCCGCCGTGGTACGCCAGCGGCTCGCACCGAAAAAGACGGCTCAACAGCGCCAATGCGTGGTTTGCCAGTGTCTGGTTGATAAACGGATGCTGCCGCTCCAGAGCTTCGGCGGCGCTACAGCTGGGTTGCTGATCGTCATCGAGCGTTGGGTCGATAATCTCGGGGAAAAGCTCGGAAACGGCCCGAAGCCGGTGAGCCTTACGCCTATTGTGCCGATTGAGGGGCTGGCCGAGGACAAACTGCCCCGTGTCGGCATTGTTGCCAAGATCGAGCCAGTAGGTGATATCGCACCACGTGGTTGTGAGGGCCTCATGTATCTTGGCTCTGGCAGGGCGGCTGTCGACGCAACCGATGACCAGATCAACGTCGTTATGTAGCTCGTGGCCGGAGCCCAGATGCTGCGGAACGGCCCGCCAATTGAGTCCCCAGAACAGGTTCAGCCGGTTGATGAGAACCACCGATTTGAATAGCCCAATCTCGCTTGCGGAGAATGGTTGGCGGACGCAATTTACGGCCGAGATCCGGTCACCATCGATCACGGTCACCGCCAGGCCGGACGGATGCCCGCCGGCTATGAGCGCCTGGTGAAGATGCGGCAGTCCGCCAACAATCGCACTGCCGGTTCCCCCGCAACCAACCACTGCCACTTTGATGGTCCGCCGAAGCAGGTACGGAGAAATGGTGTGCATTCAACCCTCCCGGCCCTGAACAAAGGAGTCGAGCGTGTCGTCGCTCTTGGCGAGAAACTCCGCGGGGAATGGTGCCGTGGCGTTCATCAGGTCTCGCCACAATCCGAGGAATCCTTCCGGGTGTGCAGTCAGCCGGGCACCAATAGCAGCATGCGTGAACTCGCTTTCAAAGAACGCTTTTTCCCAAGCTTTCATTGCTTCAAAGCACAGCGCTCCCGGGACTCGCATACTGCCCTGGCACACGCGTCCCGCGCCATCGCAGTTGCAATACGGTGCAAACATGAGTGGCGTATCGGATGACGGCCGTTTGTTCTGGGCCAACGCGCGCACCGCCAATTCGGATCCGCAGACTCTGAAGACCAACGGCGGCTGAGGGAACACTTGCCCGTTTAGCGTTCGGCCGTCGCTAGAGTCGCTGTAGAACATGACGCGTTGCTGCTGCTTCGTCCACCAAACCATCATGTCTGGCGCGCGCGTGAGGACATTGGCCGGAAGAATCTCGCGCTCGACCGTTTGCCCCAGCCCTTTCACCAGTTGCCTCAGAAAATCCAACGTGAGCGGTTGGCCGGCATCGAGATACGGCGGACCGCCATCCGGCGAGCCTTTTGGCTCATGGACGGTCGCGAATGCTTCCTGGCCGTCCGAATAGACCAAGATGGCCTTCGAAAGGCAGCAACTACGATTTACGCCGAAATGCGTTGTTTTCATCATGGTCACTGACGCTCCCGCCGGATCGGCTCCCAGCCAGGGACCAAGTCCAGTACCCGGCGAGCGGCTGCGAGCGCCTGAAGCGCGCCGCTTAGGCAGCTAAACGCCCGCTTCGTGCTTGCCGGATCGGTCCCATCAAACGGAATCAACGGCCACGGTTCGGGCGTCTGTTCGAGCATGGACCGGCGCTCATCGTCGAAACACGCCTCAATGGCGTCGCCTTGCCGGTAGATCGCCAGCAGGATCGGGACTGCGGGATTGCAATCGCAGAACCGCTCCCGAACTGGTTCCGGGACTTCAGGAAATCGGACGCGCCGCGATATCCGATCCAGTTCGAGCGTTGCCTTGAGTAGACGCAGTACTCGATTCCTGGGCGCCATCCGGGCCAGCGTCGCTTTCAATGCACGGCGGCCCAGTGGCCGTTTGTTCATGCACGGCGGCAAGATGTTGTTGCGGTCCGGCACAGCCGCCAGCGCCTCCCGGTCCTCCTCGGGATCGTAATAGTCTTCAAGAAATGAGAGATGCTCTTCCGCATCGCGGTCATCGTAAACGCGGAAGAGCCACCCGAGGCCATGCAGGAACAGCCGGGCGAACGTCACTGGCAACCGGGGGTTCTCCTCTTCGCAAATAGTGAGGGCTGGCCCAAGATTCACGAACCCGCACGACGCCGCCTCCATGTAAATAAACATCTGCGAACCATCCGGCTCATCTTCGGTCTCGCACCATTCGTGCGGGTCCGTCGAAAGGGTCAGGGAAAGCTCGAAGGCGCCGTCGATAGCAAACTCGGCTTGGCTCTTCACAAACCGGTCGAGCGTGCGGCCCAGGAACTTCGCGGGTTCCCGGCCGCATGCCGTCCAATCGGACGGACTGCCGATGCCGAGTTCGATCAGAATCGTGGCGAACCTCGCCGCGCCGGCATCGCTTCCGAATGACGAGTGTCGAAGGCCGACATGGTCGAGTCGAGGAACGCTCAGGCTGTAACCGGGCGCAATCAACCAGGGGGCACGAGTCCGAGCGGCGCCTTCATGGCCGCACTCTTGCGCCCGTAGGTATTGTGCTGGAGTGCCTGCAGCAGGATATGGCAGGCCTGTTGGAACTGTGGACATGTCTTGAACTCCCGAACGACCTGGCTGGTCTCGCCTGCCTGTCCCTCGATTACTCGCTGGAGCTCGCAGAGCACGATCTTCCTCGTCATCCCTTTGTGCCGATCGCCTTCGTGAAGTGGTAGACCAGTTTGTTCCCGATCGCCTCCGGCCCGGTAACGGCGGCAGTCGCGATCTCCGGATACGTCGCTGCAAACACGGTGCGCACTTCGTCTAAGCTGAGCTTATTGCCAGGGTCCGGGAGCCGGACAGATTCGTAACGAAATTCTCTGGCCATGGTTTCGATGGTCATTGACTCTTTCACCTCTTTTTCTTCTTTTCTCCCTCACAGAACGCGGTTTCCGGCCGTCACCGTGATCTGCCTGCGGGACGGGCTGTGATTGTCGGTTAACCCGTCCCAGGATGTGGTGGAATCGGCGGTCGCGAGAGTCGCGAGACCGATTCCTTGATATTCGCCTTTTGTTCGCCATATAATGGCGGGGTGTCCAGTGCCCTGTGCCGCGTTTCCTTCAAAGATGGCGCCGGGATTGTGCACACGGTTTCAGTTTGTGCCGATTCGCTCTACGAAGCTGCCGTGCTGGCGTTGGCGGAATTCAAGAAGTCCGGCTTCGCTTTTGCCGGCGTCGGGACGGACACCCGGCTGAAAGTGGTTGTGGAGCCACCCACGACGGCTCACGAACTGACCGTCGGCAAGTTGCAGACATGGTTGAATTCCAATGGCCGCTCGCCGCGCGAACAGGCAAGGAAGGTGACACTTCGCCAAAGGCTTGAGCAAAACTAGTCAACGATCGCACGGCAACCAGGTGAATGTTCGGCAACCTGTACCGTATACTCTGACCGTGGATGTACACCTGGTCGACGGCACCTATGAACTGTTCCGGCACTTTTATGCCGTGCCTGCTGCCCAGGACCGCCACGGCCAGGAAATCGGCGCCGTCCGCGGGGTACTCCGGTCCGTTCTCTCCATGATCGAGCAGGGCGCCACCCACATCGGTGTGGCCACCGATCACGTTATCGAGTCGTTCCGCAACGACCTCTACGCGGGATACAAGACGGGCGAGGGCGTGGCTCCAGAGCTGCTTTCCCAGTTTCCGATCCTCGAAGAGGCGCTTGACGCCATGGGCGTGGTGGTCTGGCCGATGATCGAATTCGAGGCCGACGATGCGCTCGCCGCCGCCGCTGCCAAAGCGACCCGAGACGAGCGTGTGCGGCAGGTGATCGTCTGCACGCCGGACAAAGACCTCGCCCAGTGTGTGGCCGGTGCCAGGGTGGTTCAACTCGACCGCAGGCGCGGCATCCTGCGCGACGAAGCCGGGGTGGAGGCCAAATTCGGCGTCAAGCCCGGATCGATCCCGGATTATCTGGCGGTTCTGGGCGATAGCGCCGATGGATTCCCCGGCATTGCGGGTTGGGGTGCCAAGGCCGCGTCGCTAACCTTGTCCCGATATGTGCATCTTGAGGCCATTCCCAAAGACTGGCGCGATTGGCATCCCTCTATCGGCAACGCGCGCCGCCTGGCGATGTCATTGTTCGACTCGTGGGACGACGCGTTGCTCTACCGGACGCTGGCGACGTTGCGGGTTGATGCGCCGGTATTCGATTCGGTGGACGATCTCCGCTGGTCGGGACCTCGGACAGGCTTTGAGAAGCTGTGTCGGGCGATGGGGTCACCCGATCTATTCGCGCGCGCCCACGCCGCGACCGCCAAGGCTGAGGCGGAGCAGGTATGAGCGCCACTTTCTTTTCGGGGACGGTGCCGATCGTTGCGACGGAAGGCGCAAGAGCGCAGATGAACGAATCAACGCTGCTGGATATCGTCGAGCGCGCAATACACGCCTCAGCTACCGAGTGGTTGTTTTTTCGCGAGTTGCGCGTAGGCACGGGGCGCCGCAATGCGGGAGCGCAGCGGCTGGATGGATTTGCGCTCAACACGTTGCCGCACACCGCAATGAAAAGGATCTGCTACGAGGCAAAGACCTCACGCGGTGACTTTCTGGCGGAACTGAAGCACCCGCTCAAACGGTGGAGCGGGATGCGGTACTCAAACGAGTTCTATTTCGTCACGCCTGCCGCCCTGGTCACCGCTGCCGAGATACCGGCGGACTGCGGGCTCGTCGAAGCAGGTTATGCCACGGTGGCGGAATGGAAGCAACTGATCAACCGGCATGCGGGATTCTTCAATTATGATCCGGAACAGCGGGCGTACTGCATGATCACGATCCCTGTACCCTGGCGCGACACTCCGGGACCGACATGGCAACTGGTGGCCGCCATGCTGTGGCATCAGCGGCGCCAGTTTTCGGAGAAGCCCCTTCCCCGGCCTGTCCAGGAGAGGCTCGGCCTGCTGTAAGGGAGGGGGGAGAAGACGCCGGAATCCCGGCCAGCCTTATCCAGAGCGGCCGGATGTTCGCCAGTCTTCGTCAAGGCCCCGTTCCTTCCGTCGTTGTTCGCGTTTACCCGGTCTATATGCTTTAAAGAAGCGATCAGACGACGCTGCCTCCAAGGCCGTTTGTTCACTGTGAAGGCGTAACCAAGTCTAGCGGCTGTAAAATATGTCCGATGGCGAATCTCGAACTCGCGGCCCTGGTCGTGCGGGATTACGACCCGGCGATTCGGTTCTTCGTAGATGTGCTCCAGTTCGAGTTGGTGGAAGACACACCGTCATTGACTAATGACGGGCGGCCGAAGCGATGGGTTGTCGTCAGGCCGGTTGGAGCTAAGACAGCCATCCTGCTTGCCCGCGCCGATGGCCAGCAACAAGCAAGAGTGATTGGGCAGCAGTTCGCCGACCGCGTGGGGCTCTTCCTCCGTGTCGATGACTTCGATGCATCCTACGAGCGAATGGTGGCCGTCGGCGTCCGATTCGTGTCATCCCACAGAATCGAGCCGCGATGCGGCCCAATCGGAATCGGAGTTTTCGTGGGCTCCGAGTCCCGTTCTGGTCGACTACAGTGAGCCCGCCCAGGAGGGAGCACGGTCGTCTCCTCCAACCTCGAACCCCGTTCGGGGGGCAATGCCCGGATTGTCGATTGTCAACGATCTACCCGTGCTCGCCGGTATCGGGAGCAAAGCCCTGGTGCGACCATCCAATCGCACTCAACAAGAGCCTCAGCCACTTGACGTTCCTGCTAGAATCGTGACAACGTGCCTATAGACCTCACTAGAATAGACCAACGCCTTATCGAGGCTGTTCGAACAGGCGCTCTCGTCCCGTTCATTGGGTCAGGTGTGTCACGTCACGCTACTACAGCTGACCCTAAGGCCTTCCCCACATGGCGCGACCTCTTGAAGGAGCTTCAGGAGCTTGCTGAAGAGAAAGAGTTCATAAGCCACGACGAACGAATTCAGATCGACGAATTGGTTACGCAGGGCAAGTTCCTGATGGCCGCACAGGCACTTCGCTCAGCCATTCCACCCGATTTACTTGACCGCCTGTTTCATGACCGTTTTCAGCCATCTGATGCTCGTCCGGGCCAGCTACATCGATCTTTGTTCCATCTGAAAGTGCCGCTGATCATCACGACTAACTACGACTTTCTTCTTGAGGACGCTTACGCAGAGGAGTATAGGCGATCAGCCCAAAATCTCACCTATAAGGAGGCTGCCGTCGTTCAAAGCCTTCTCCAGAGACATCAGCAATTTCAGGACCGACCAAGTATCTTCAAGATCCATGGTTCGGCCCACACGCCGGGGGAGGCGATTTTGTCGGAGCTTGATTACCGCCAGCTTCTCTATCGCGAGCCAGGGTACAGGATGATCCTCTCGGCGGTCTTTGTGATGAAGGTCGTACTGATGTTGGGATTCTCTTTTGAAGACACGGAAATCCGGCTCGTCCTGGAGTCCATCAGAGACTCCCTTAAGTACCGATCGGCACCAGACTACATTGTCCTCCCAAAAAACGCCCGAAACAGCGTTGAGCGAAAGCGCTGGCGTCAAGATTTTGGGATCGAGACGATCGAATACGAGCCATCTCCGGGTCACCCTGAGTTAGTTCAACTCGTTGATTTCTTAGCGTCACACCTACCGCTTACGCCATGAACTTCTTGCGACTTGAGGTCCTGGCGCGTGACTTTCCGAAGCAGGACGCACAGGGGAATGATGCTGGCGTCTTTGCGCAGCAAGTGCACATGGTCCGGTAATTCCCGTGCCTCGGTTGTAAACTCGGTCAGCTCGACCATCGAGTACAACACAACAGGAATCTTCTTGGTTCGTTCGCCTCGCTCAAGTAATTTCACGCAACGAAATCCCGCGCGGTGGAACTTCCCAGCCCTCACATCCGGCGGGGACGCTTCACGGTCGCGACCAACGTCCGTCCATTTCAGCATAATGTCAATCACGAACACGTCCGGCGGACTATTCGCGATCTCCTCGAGTGAAGCGCGGAACGCCTTCTCGGTCCCTATCAACGTCACGGCGCTCTCCGGAAACTCCGCTTTAAGCTCGCGTGTTAGGAACTGCGCCTGCGTATAGTCGTCTTCAACTAATATGATTTTCATCGGAGTAGGTTCCGATCTTGAAATAAAGGCTAACGCCAACGTGTTTCGCTGGTCTTACTTCGACACCCAACCGACCGGAATGGGCTTTCATTATTTCGCTGACGATCCACAGACCTATTCCGGAACCCTCCCCGGTACTTTCTTCTGCACTTTCCCCCCGCCAGTACCGCTGAGTACACTTACCAGCTTCTTCTTCGGTTAATTCACCATCATTTTCTACTGTGAGGATAAAACGGCCGTTCTCCAATGAACCGTGGACAACAATCTCGCTATTAGGAAAGCTGTACTTCAGTGCGTTGTCGATGATGTTCCCGAGCGCTTGTTCGAGGAGCGAGAGGTCCGCCGAGACGGCATACTCCTCAAGAACATTGAAGGAGAGAAAGTCGCACCGAACGTGTAGCCCTCGCGCAGGGTCCACCAGAGCTTCGTTCTCGACAATCGTGGCCTGAAGTAGGCTGACAATTCGTGCAGGGCTTAAGGTTGTCAGATTTGTCTTCAGGTCTCGACCCGCCGCCAGGGCTCCAAAGAGGCGAACGCTCGTGCTGACTCGCCGCGCCTTGCCAACAAGCCCGGCAAGTAGCCTCAGGTCAGCATCAGAGTCAGCTGAGCTGTCAACCAGGTCGCGGACGACTTTGCATGCGGTTGCGAGGGGGGATTGGAGCTGATGTGCCAGGTCCTGGTATGCCTCAACTTGCGCGTGCTCCCAACGGCGAGAGCTGAGCACCGCAGAGGCGATTAGCTCAGCAAAGGGCTCCAGCTGGCTTAGTTCTCCGGCAGTTATTGGATCGCGCTCGCGCTCCAGAAACCGGTTGTCAACCATTAGAACGCCGAGAGTCTGCTTCCTAAATTGCACCGGCACGCACGCAACTGCGTACGGAGCCTCGTTGTCGGTCGCGGGTATAAGTTGACGACACGGGTCGGGCACGGCCGCTGCCACAGCTGCTGGCTCGCCGCGCATGGCTCTTTGAAGTGCACCTGAAAGCTGGTCAAGGGGTACCGAGATCGATCTCACGGTGAACCCAAATAACGGCTCAGACGCGGTCCCGGCGCGGACCGCCAGGGAGAGGGACTCGACGTCCTCAAGTAACAGCCTCAAGGAATCCTTGGGACGTAGCCCTGCGGTTTTGCTCGCGACACGCTCCCATGTAGCCTGGGCGGCCTCTAGCGTCATCGCGCCCACGCCGAGCGCCCCGGTCAGGCAGGAGCTAGCCTCGTCCAGCAGAAGCACTGAGGCACGGCTATAACCAAGTCCCTCACCGGCCGTTACGCCGGTCAGGGCCATGCGGAGCATCGTGTCAAGATCAAAACTGGCGTTCTGAAGTCGCGCAGAAATGGCCAACAGGGTGAGCAGAGGTCGCGCCTGATTGTCAAGTTCGTTGTAATGGTCTAGCGCACTAAGGGCGATCAGGCTCTGGGCGACGAGTCCGCGGACCAGAGTGAGCGATTCTTTACTGAAATGTGCGATCTCGGGATGCTCCAACACGATAAGACCGCGAACTGCGGCTTCATCGACGATAGGACAAAGAAGCAGAGAGCGCGATGAGGGATGAAATGGATTAACTGGGTCAGTATACTTTTGAGATGTTGCGTCCGCTATAACTAGGGGCTGTCTCTGGCGGATTGCTAGCTCGACCGCCCCCTCCAATCGCCTAAGCCGCCGATTCGAGAGGCTGCTCAGGGCGGGCGGAGTAACGGCTCGGATCACGTATTGATCGCCGCGGGGATCACGCCAAACAAAAACACCGACCAGCGCACCCGTGAGTTCGACGGAGCGTTGCACGACCTCCTCGAAAAGCCTGGTCGACATAACGCCGAGGCCTCGATCCCTAGCGGGGGTTGTACCGGTAGTGACCTCTAGTGAATGCCTAGCGAGCGCCCGGGCGGCACGCTCACGCTCGCGGCTGAGTCTTATCGCAACGGCTGCAGCTGCCACCAATGGTCGGATGGCCCTTAGATTGTGTTCTGAGAAATCCATCGGCCGACGATAGTTCACGAAGAGAAGCCCGACAGGCTCTTTTGGGCTCCCCGCCTGAAGATTAAACATTAAGACAGAGCGAATCTTTTCGCGGCCGACAAACGTGTCATACCGCTGGCCATCAGCCAATGGAGCAAGTAGCGGGTCCTTATCCACGTTACTGCAAACAATGTCGTGCCCCAGATCGAGAAGCCGCCACAAAACACTCGTCGGTCGTATCTGGTTCGCAAGGGCCTGAGGTTCCAAGAAATGACCCTTGAGCATAGGTGGCGCGGCGAATCTGCGATTGTCTGCAAAGTAAAGATACAAAGTGACATTGTCTGCCTCGGACGCATAGAGAACGGACTGTGCAATGGTATCCAGAAAGTCAGGCAACCGCACGTCTGACGTTAGGGATACCATCACATCGCGCAAGCGCCCTACAGACCACACGGTATCTGCCAGGTCTGCAACTCTGCGCACTTGAAAAAAAGACTGAATGGCTACTTCAGCTTGTTGTACGAAGATGCCTTCTACCTCCAACTCCAGACCGGAAAATGCGTGCTGTCTCCAAAAATGGACGTAAAGCACTCCTTGAAGGGGAGCGCCTAGCGAGAGCGGAAAAGCAGCTATCGCCTGCACTCCCAAATTGAACAGGACCGGGTTCTTTTCTGCAAGCACGTCGGGTTCGGAAATCACGACGGGCCGACTGGACTCCATGGCTTTACTGCCTAGGCCCTCTGGCCGACGCGGCGGATTCTCCCGCAAGAAGTTGGGAGTGGCCCGCCCCGCTCCGGCGACGAAGGCTTCGTTGCCATCCCGGTAGACGTGAATGCTTGCCGAGTCAGCGCCAAGAAGTTCCCTTGCAACTTCAGCTATATGGCAAAGAACCACTTGAGGCCTTGTCGAGTAGATCGCTTTGCTGACCTGAACAGTGTTACGCTTTAGGGCTTCAATATTCGCTTCCGAAAGAATTCGCGACCGGCGGCGCCGGTTGCACCCAGCCTGAAGCACTCCGAAAACCTTGCCGTCTACGGCTAACGGTACAAAGACACGCGCTAAGGTCTCGTGTTCAAACCTGTAGTACATCTCCTTGTCTAACCGATCGTCCCAGCCTTCCACAAACAAGGTTTCGCCGGTGCGGATAACGAACGCATCCGCGTCGGCGCTATCGAGGGAGTGCCGCGCAAGTCTTAGCCAGCCAGGCGGCACGTTCTTCCCGTGTACCGCCTCTACGACACCACGGTATTCGTCAGCGATGCTGATCGTTGCGTATTCAAATCCGAGCGAATCTGTGACAAAATCGACCAGGCCTTGAAGCTGGTCGTACGTTTGGATTACGCTAGTTACGATTCGTGCACCTACCTCCGAGAAAGCGCTTAATAACCTCATCCTGAACCGGACAGTATTTATCCGAGCAATAGTAGCGGCCACTTGATTGCCGCTCGCTGAAAAGACAGCGCTAGATACAGTAGAAATCTCGGGACCGAAGCGCGCCAAGAATATGAGGCCTAGATAACGTTCTTCCGCGATGAGGGGCGTGGCTACTATGGCCAATGTGCGCCCTCCCGAGTGGAGGCTCTGGCGAAGGACCCGCTCTCGCCCTGGACCACGTTCGCTCGGTTTGGCCGTTCGAACTACGCCCTCATACCATCCGTAAGCCGCCTTGAACGCCTCTTGGGCAATGTGGTCATCCGGGCAAAGATACCTGTGAACTGGACCGCTTGTCTTGTCTGCTGATTCGACTACGAGTCCTGTAATATCAGCGTGTGCGAACATCACAAGGTGGCGAGCGGCAATCTTGGCGACGTCTTCGATTTCGGAGCATTTGGACAAGTCATCGCTGATGTCCAAAAGCGCGTTCATTTCTCCTTGACGTACGGTGATGACACGCAACAGCCAAGCCCAAGCGACAATCGCGAGCAGAAACATTACCTCTTTCGGGAAGGTCAGCAGAACTGCCGGCTCCCAGGAAAGGCGAGTCCCATCGCGAAGTAGGTAGGCCGAAGTCGTCGTATAGATACAGACAATCGGAGCCAAAACCTTCAGCCCGGCCCTGCCACCAAAATGGGATGTCGCAGCAAGAAGCGGCAGCCCGTACAAAAGGTAGACATCCGACTGAGCATCATGTAACGCAAGCAACAGTGACGTGACGCCGATTATGTCGGCGCTGATGGCGAAAACCGGCCAAAGGAACGTGGGGCTGACCCGCCGTGGCACTTGGGAGAGAGCTGCAGATACGGCGGCGCCGGCGAGGAACAAGATGCCGACTAGGTAAGCAGATGGGGTGAATGGTGCAGGGGCGGTCCTGAATATGCCCATTGCTCCCAGGGAAAGGACAACAACAAACCTAAGGACTGTGACGTATGGAAGCAGGCCGGGTTCGCTGCGATCGATATTAAGCCAGCGGTCCCAGCCCTGTAGCAAGCGACGCGCAATCCATGGTCGGGATGATGCCGTCATCAATCTCCTCTGCGCGCGTATCTGCGACTCACAGCCCAGCAATGTGCCTGGCAAAGGGGACGCAGTAGTAACAGACTATAGTAGCAGTCATCACAGTTCCGTGACGTGCCCGCGTGCGATTATGGCGGTTCCGCCCTCAGTTTCGAGCCCTACCGTTTGAAAGAAGGCAGAGCGTGGCTGGCAGGTGCTGCTGACGCGCTACTTGGACACTGGGCTGTGAATCTCACTTTGGGCTGTGTAGTTGGCCAAAAGTCCGGTTGGGTTCCCTTTCAATCGGGCTGCCTCAGGTGAATACCTGTGGTCTCCGGCAAACGCCGTTTTCTGTTCCCGGCGTTGAAGAGTTAGGCAACCAAGCCGAGGCTGTTACTGTAGAAGCCAGAGCCACGTTGCCAGCCCTACGAGGGCAGCGGTTGTGCCGCTGAGGACCTCCCCGTGGCGCTCCAGCCCGCCCCAACGGAAGTGCTGAGGCCGGCGATTGAAGAAACGCAGAGCAGCACATAAGTCGCAATGGTGCTCAAGGCGAAGACGGCGGCCATGGCCGCGATCAAACCGCCGCCATACTTGCCCGCCGCGAAAAAGGCGGAATGCCTCCGACCATCGGTGACGTATCGACAACCGAAGCGAAACGCGTGGCGAGCGCAACGCCGGCAAGCCACACGAGTACCCCGATTGCGAGCGTCGACAGAACGTGGCCGGCGCCGGCTTGAAGCGCGGCGCGCGCGGTTTCGGATTTCGACCAGCCGCGCTGCCGCGCGATGACTGTGATTGGGACCCAGTGGTCCGGCACGATGGTATGCAACACGCCGACCGCGCCGATCAACAGCGACTGCGACCCGGAGTTCATTCAAGCGTCCCGCCTTTGTAACACGGCAAACCAGGCGCCGTTGAACATGCCTTCGTCGGCGACCTCGAAGCCCGCGCTCGCGGCCATCCTCAGCCACACCTTCTTTGGCGATAGGGAGAACGCGAGCACGTTCGCGATGGCGAACATGGTCCAGCCGGGCACCCAGACGACGAGAAGGAGCCTTCCGCCTGGCCTTAATACCCGCAGTATCTCTCTCAATCCTTGCTCCTTCAGCGGCCCAAGATGATCGACGGCGTGGGCGCTGACGGCGGCGTCGAAGCTACGGTCTGGAAACGGCAGCGCGGTCAAATCGCCCCGCTCGATTTGCACCCGGTCGGCCAGACCGGCGCGGTTCAGGTTCCGTTCGAGCAATTGCCGCCCGCCGCCCTCAATGTAATCCGAATCGAAGCGGTCGAGCGCGACGATGCGACCGTGTTTGAGCGCGCGGCCCAGCGCGATGGTCGTGCGGCCGGAGCCGCAACCGGCATCGAGCACCACATTCTCCCCGGCGGAAAGGAGATCGACCATCGGCAGAACCGCGTTCTCGTACCGTCCGGCCGCGCGCGTGACGAGCCCTCCGGCGAAGAAGCCGGCCGCGAGCAGCGTCAGCAACATGGCCAGCGGCCAATTGGCCGGCCTGGCGACCTGAAAGGCGACTGCGACGGCAGCCAGGATCAATGACGCGATCCAGGGGCCGAGTGTCCAGCCTGGCGCCCAGCCAAAATCGAAACCCGCCAGGTTCTGACCCCGGAGACGTGCCAAGCGCTGCGTCAGATGGCTTCCCGCCATGACGTAAAGTGACGCGAGCAATACCACAGCGCCCACCAAATGAAATACCGACAATAGCAGAAGCACGCTTGAAATGGCCTTGAGGGACGGGACGTAGATCATCAGGATTGCGCCGGCCGCGATTCCGAGGATTCCTACCGGCCACATGTGGCCATGCTTGCGATTGATTTCCTGATTCGTACTCATTTCGTTCGCCTCGGCGGTGGCTCGCCGCTTGACGGCGCCGCCTCCCGATGTTGAATATAGTGTTCGGAAACGTAATCGTGAAAGGACAAACCGGCCGGTTTTGTTCCATACCGAACAAGGACGGCGGGATCGTCCGGCTTAGCAGATGAACGAGGCAAAGACAGACAAGCGGGTACGGAGAACTGAACAGGCGCTGGAAAGCGCCCTGGTGGAGTTGATCGTCGAACGGGGCTATGAAAGGTTAAGCGTCCAGCACCTCCTGGACCGTGCCGGTGTCGGGCGCGCCACGTTCTACACGCATTACCGCAGCAAGGAGGATCTCCTGAGGAGAGGTCTCGATCAACTGCGCGACCGGTTGATCGAGGAGTGGAAGTCGGCGACCGTGGGCAAGCCGGATTCCGAAGACCGGCTCGGGTTTAGCCTCGCATTCTTCCGGCATGTCGACGGCCATCGCCGGCTATATCGGGCCATCGTGGGGCGTGAGAGCGGAATTGTCGTCGACCGCCAGATGCGCCGCCTGTTGGCCGATCTCTTGCGGGCGAAGGCGGACTCTCCAGGCCGCCCAGAGCGTAATACAGTGCGGACTGAAATGGCGACGCAATATGTCGTCGGTGCCTTGATGTCAACCGTAACGTGGTGGCTTGAGCGCAACCCCAAGCTTTCGCCAGAAGAGATCGACAGCGCGTTCCGGCAAATGACTCTTCCCGCACTTCAGGCCAGCAGCCACATTTAGATGGAGGCGAGCCGACCGGCCCGGGGGCAGGAGACCGTTCAATCCGCATGGCTGGTCTCGGTGTCCCCAATGGTGGCGTCTTCCTCTGGAGCCGGATCGTCGAACAGGTTCGGCCTTTCAACTGCCGGCTGGGGCGCTTTGCTCCCGAAGAGCAGTTTCCCATCCTTGAACTCCGCGGTCGCCGTTGGGGTGGTTGTAAGTGCGCTCATGGGCTTGGACCCGTTTGCCCTCTTCTTGTCGTCCATTTTCTTCCTGTTCTCAGCTTCGACCGCCTTAATCGCGGCAGCGTGTTGCGTCTTTAGTTCGTCGAGGTTCGACCCGGTCTGAGTGACGGATTCCGTGAACGATGTCAGTTGGCCCGGCAATTCGCGGTCGAGTTCCTCAGGCTTGCCCGTAATCGAGAGCGGCACGGTGAGTGCTTCATTCTCGTCCGCACTTCCCTCCAGTTTTCGCGGGATGACGTTGACCCTGAGTAATCCCTCACCAACATCCGAAATGGTGATCATGACAACGCGCTGCCTGAGCAGCGGCATCAATTCTGTAAACACTTAATTTGTCTCTCCTTCCTTCTCTCTGAATGCTGGGCGACCTTCCTGATAAACGGCTATAATCCAGCCAGAATATGAATCACGCTGACCCCGACACCATGCGCGCGAGAGCGCGGCAAGCCATCGAGCTTCTGGAGACCCAGCTTGTTGATACCGGAACCGTGCAACCCTTGGTCGCGCTGTATTTCGATGACCACATCGAGCAGGTTCAGTTCGAAGATCCATCCGTCCTGGACAACTTTGATATCCGGACCGCACGGAGCTTCGACTATCTGCGCACCCTGGTAGGAATTAAGGCGCCCCAAGCGGCCATCATGGCGCTCGATGTCCGCATGGGACCGTTCGAGAACGACGAGCGGGAAGTGGTGCCCGAGAAAACCGTCATCTTCCTGATGCTCGATTCTCCGCTTCTGACGATTCAGGTAATCCTGCCCTACACACGTTCGGGTGGGACTATTGCCGTGTCAAGGGTTCACTACACGGAGATGCCCGGCGCCGATGAAACCGCGCCCTGCCAGATCTTCAAGCTTTTCCGCAACGCACCCTCGAGTGTGAGCTGAACACAGGCCGGCGTCCAAGGTTGGTGGCCGCTGCAAAGGAACCCAACAAGCGCCGTACTGTGGAACTCAGGCGGCCGGCGTACGCTCGGCGGATCCTTTGCCGTTGGCCATCTTCGTTCGCAAGAAGTCGCCCAGAATCGGATCGCGCGACAAACGCTCGGCACGTCGCCTTTGGGCTTCCTCCTCACCCAACTCGGCAACCTCGTGCAGAAGGCGTTCTTGAATCTCCGCCTTCATCTCGACACAGTCGAATTCCTTCCTGGGTTTCACGGCGTCACCACCTCCCGTGGCGAATAAATCCTGGGGCTCCGATAGCCGCGCAAGCTATTCACTCCTTCGTACCCTCCTATTTTCTCAAAATGGACGATGTGTCTGAAGTTCCAGCTCACCACCAGGTCCACACCGGAAACCGTCGCCACAGCAATGTGGGCCGCATCGTTGCTTGAGGCTGGCCCCACAACCGCTGCCTCCAGGTACGCCTTTCTCAACCCATCCGACTCCGGCGACGCGCTAACGATCTCGACCTGTTCCGGAAGTAGGCCCGCGAGCACAGCACGCACCTGCTCCGGCGCCAGTTCCAACTCGTCGAGGGTGATATTGGAAACGACAACGACGAACTGTCCCTGCCCGACCTCCTCAAAGAACCGAACGCTTTCGGCCTTGAATTCGTCGTCGAAGCATCCCCCGAATACCGACGTATCCGCATAGACTCGCAGGGGTTTCTTCACCGTTCTCATTATGGCTCCGTTCTCGGCCTGCCGCTCATCCTGGCCTCAATTCACCTGCAATTTGAACCCGGTTAATGGCAAGCTCCGCACCCTCCACTGCCTTCTCAAGGTTCAATCCCTGCTTGATGGCTTCCAGGTCCAGCGTGATCTCCTGCTTCCGCACGCCCGCCGGGACGCCCCGAGCGCGTCAGCAGCATGGTGTTCCGGCCCCACCGTTACTGTCGGGCATTGAGAATTTCCTCCATGCGATTGAAGACCCGCACCGCCTGTTCGGGGTTCAGCTTCGCCTTCGGGAAGCGCAGCTCCCGCAAGATGTTCGCGTACTCGCCGCCGCCCAACGCCCTCTTGGCCTCGCCAAACCTGCCGCGAAACGCGTCCAGCAGCACCCTGTAGACATCGCGGGCCTTCTCCAGGCTGGGAATGCCCGTCACCTCGCGATAGCCGTGTCGGCCGAGTATCTCGCTGTATTCGCACACGCCCAGGACTGTTCGCATGCTGCTGAAACGCGCCGCCAGGTTCCGGCTCGTCAATCCGGTTGGAGCCGCGCCGCTACTGTGCGCACCGTTCTGCCCACCAGGGCTGCAATCTCGCGGCCGGTCATCATGCAATCCCTTGTACACGTCCATGCCGATCCCGAGATAGCTGGCGCACTTCGAGAGCGCATCGGTACACGCGCCCTTGTACGCATCGCCACGGTCGGGGTTGTCGTTGCCGCCGAACTGCTCAATGGCGATGGCATACCGCGGCACCGACAGCGTCGCTCTCACCACCACCATCCGCCCGGCTTCCACAACTTTGTTATCCACATGCCAGCCATTGAGGCCGAACACGTCGTTCAGCCGTTCGACAACGTAGATCACTTTGATCGCGGACAAGCCAGGCTTCTGCGGATTGGGCGACACAGCCTCGCGCGGAAGCGGCTCCTTCAGCTTGGCCATTACATCCTCAGGGATCTGACCCGTGTCGGTGGAGTTTTCCGTGAATGGCGGCACCGCCGCGCTGGAATGGGCGTGTTCGACACCGTTTACTGGTTGCATGTCTCCTCCCTTCCCAATCGGGACCTCGGATCTCTTGCCAGTCCGCGCGGTGGGCGTCAAAGCCAGTAAGTCCCTATTTCTCAAAGACGCACATCGGGTTTCGGCTCGCTCGGCACTCGTTTGCGCGTTTCTGGAATCCGGGCTAAGCTCAGGCAGCGATGAATTCGATGATGCAAACGGCCGGGGCTGTTGCTGCCAGGCCTGCAATGCAAATGCTGGCTCGGGTGCTGGAACTGAAACCCCAAGACTCAAAACTCGCCTGCACGACCGGCGACGGACGCGAATTCACGCTCCAGCGCCTCATTGGTGCGAACGTGCAGGTTGGCGATGAAGTGGCTGTGGCCGATTCCACATGCGCCGCGACCGCCAATACAGAGGTCTACATCCGCAAGCCATCTGCCCGAGGAGCCGACGTCTACCAACTCAAGGCCGGTTATGCCGCGTTGCCGAAACAGGATAAGCGAGAAGAGTCATTCGTGCGTGTTCAGGTCCCCGGCGGCCAATTCGGCATCGATGCAATCCACATTCCGTGCCCCGCGATCCGCGACTACTTCTTCGCTGTCAACCGGGGAGTCTTCTGGCCAAAACAGCCGACCTTCTACTACCTGCTTCGCCTCCCACGGGATGTGACGTTCAAGGAACTGCGCCTGGCCTATCGTCTCCGCCGCATGGAAATGCAGAAGGAGAACGCATCCAGGGCCGATTTCGCCACGCTCGAACGCGCATACAACTTGCTGGCGGACCCGGACACGCGCGCCCAGTATGACAGCGTGCTGAGGGACGCCGCGAACCCGGTTGCATTCCCCTATTCGGGTTTTGGGTCTCTCATAGTACAGGGAGAGCGATCGCCCGACAGCGGTGTCTTTTTCGCAAACCGGATTCTGGCCTTCCTGCCCGAGCGCCGCCACAGAACCGTTCCCGTACCTCTCCGCAAACTCGATTATTTCGAGGATTATGCCATCCTCCGAGACCGCAATCGCAAGATCGCGGTTCTCATCGACCACCAGTTGCTGCCGCTGCGATGGGATCCAACCTGGAGTCGATGGCGCCATCTCATCTCGACGACCGTCGAAATTTCCGCGGACTTCGTTCACACGGGCCACTATCGCAAGCGCGGCGGCGAGTGGAAGCTGGTCGAATCCGAGGCTGCGCTTCCCAGCACGGCGGAACTGACGGCTCCTGATTTCCTCGAAGAGGAAATCTTGAAAGCGCGCACGGCGCACACGCGCTTTGGCAAATACTGGAAGCAGATCGACCGGCTGCGCGCCCATGTCCAGGGAATCCCTACCGAACGTGATGAACTGCGACGGCTCTGCTGGAATGAAGGTCTACCGGGCGATTTCGATGTCGCACAGATCAACTGGCGACCCGACTACGACTCGTACTACCACGAGCAACTCAACCAACGGGCGCGCACCATGTACGTCTTTCGGGATGAATACATTTTCGATCTGGAGAGGTCCGTGGTCGTTGAGGTGCCGCAAGCCGGGCACGCTACTTACGTTTTCAGCAAACCGCCAGATGTTAAGCATTGGGTCTGGCAGTACGCAAAGACGACCCGGAAAGACATTCGCCATAACTGCGGCAACATTGCTGAATCGCTCGGCTTCCAAGGTCGCATCGTTCACGGCAAGCACAAATCCGAATGGCTCCGAGAACTCCGGCAGCGTACCGGCGAGCCGCCCGATTCCGAGGTGGTAGGCGGGTGATCCGCTCGCGGCAACTTTTCCGGGGCCGGCGAGCGCGCCGCTCGCCCACTTCGGCGTCAGGGAGGGATTCCATTCCTTCCACGGCCAAATGTCGGCGTCGCGTGCTTATCCGGCGACTTCCAGATGGTGCAATCCGACCGGAGCAGCCCCGGTCAACTTCTCGGGACCGGACCTCGTGGGAGTTCGGTCGCACTCGATGAAACCGCACTCTCCAGGCGGCAAATCGGCGTTACAAGAGGGGCGAGCCGAGCGCCGGTGTGTGACTTTCTTCAGGGCAACAGATTTCGAGCTGGAGTCCCGCGATTTGGTCCGGTGTTCCGTTCGAGATCGCGGCCTAAACTGAAGGAGAGCCCGAAAGGAGGTCACAGTGTCCCTTGAAAGTCGGGCGGGAACGCCCTACCGAAGCATCCCTGTCAAACGCCAGCAAGAATATGCAACGGAACTGGCCGCGCTGAACCGGCTATTTCCATCCGCGGGAGCTGCTATCCGTGAAGCCTTGAATGATTATGTAGACCAATGGCTGGCACAGCATGAGAACAAGCCAACGGCGGCCTTCAGTTCTTCCTGGATCCCCGGCGCAGATTGGAACAGTGGTCAGGGTGTCTATCAGCCCATCTTCGACACGATGGTGGACCTATATGTCGATGAAGGCCTGGCCCATAAGAGGGCCGGGTGGTTCTTTGGTCTGATCCTCATGGATGCGATGATCCGCCGAGATACAGACCATTGGGAATGTTGGCACGAAACCACGGAGCCCGATGAAGACCCGCTAGGGATGTTCTACCGACCTCTCCGGGGCGGCGTGACCCGAGCTTAAGCACGAAACTGTGGCGTGTTTTTTCCGATATTCCAGGAGTTCAGAACGGCGTTGCAAGTGAACACCGACACCTACGCCTTTGCGGCATCATAAATGTCATCGGGGTACGGCAATTGACTGTTCACAGCCAGGAGGAACTGGAGAAACTCGGCGATATCCGAGAGCAATTCTCCCTGAGTGCCAACCTTCGCATCCTTAAAGTGATGGATCGCGTTCCCGCGCGTTTGGACGCGGCGCAGGAAGCCCTCGAACTGCGAGTCGATTCTCTTGAAGTAAAACCCAATCAGCGGATCGAAGGTCAATCCGCTGGGCACTTTGGGAACCCCCGCTTTGTTCTTGGGCACCTCGGGCTCTTTGCGGTAGTCCTCCCACCACACGGCACAGAACAGCTTGAGCACGCCTTCGCAGAGACTTCGTAGCGTCACGTATCCAAGTATCAGCAGCGCCTCAGCTTCCTCGGCCGGGAACGGTTCGCGATATCTCTCCAAGGTGCGCGCGAACGAGGCCTGCCGGTCCAGGCGCGCTGCGGCCAGCATCTCGGCGGCCTCCTTGGGTGCCCATCCGTGAACAGCGCGCCAAAAGCGCTCCAGTCCCATCGTAATTCGAACAATTCGCGGCGTATCGCTAGTCGTTTGGCCCTTAGGGAGGTGCCACATGCCTTCTACAATAACGCCCACGGCACGATGTGTGGGGTCTCCGCCCTTCCGGCTGCTACGATGATCATCTTGTACGATGCCAACGGACGCGAGATTGATCGGACCCTCGCCGGTGACCGAACGGGCGCGCGACGCCACAGAATCAAAGACCGGTCCGACGGGGTGGCTAGGTCGCCTTTAGGCTTTTCTGGCGCGTCCGCTCCGATCGTCAAGACGAATTCTGCCGCGCGACGCGAGGGCGTTTGATCGGCCGCACTCAGTTCTCGCAAACTCGGCCACTGCAGGTCTCGTTGCGGTGGTGGCTCAGGTCGAGGTTCTTCAGAGTGTCAAGCTGGAGGCGCTGTCATCCCGATTCAGCCCGAGAATCTTGATCACCGCATGGAGATTCGCTCAACCGCTCAACCAGGGGGTTTTCGGTCCGGGAAGACCCCGGATGTGCGGCACTCTGATATTCTTTCGTGTGGACCTACAACGCTACGTTTCCCCCGATTTGACGCATTTCGTCGGCGCTGCTCTTCCGAACCAGACGCGTCAGTTTGCTCTCCTCAAGAAGATAATCCACACCGGTGTCCTCCAAGCGATGCCACGCTTCAGACGACTGCCGATGGACGTGTTCCAACATGCGAAGTACGTTGAGCGCAGACTCTCATCCAACGAGGCGTACCGTGGGGCGGTGGTCTGCTTCTGCGATATTCCTGTGGCGGACCTGCCCTTCCATATGCAGAAATACAGCCGGTTCGGAATTGCGTTTCGGAAGGCGTTTCTGGTGGAGCAAGGCGTATCGCCGGTCATGTACTTGCCACATACTGGCAGGCCTTCGCTTCTCCACTTCTACGAGTTGAAGCCCAACGTTCCACCCCCGACTCACGGCATTTCATCTCTAGCCGTCGCCTTCGACCGGTTCTGGGAATATCTCAACAAGTTCCACAAGCGGATCGAGGAGGATACAGATGATCCGGGACTCGCCGCCGAATGGCGCAGGGTCATTGGGTTCCTGGACTTAAGCGTATTGAGCTACCTGAAGTTCTTCGACCACTGCCTTCACGATGAGCACAAAGACAACTACTACTTAGAGCGCGAATGGCGTGCCAGTAAGAGCGTGGAATTCGAACTGAACGACATTCAGCGAATCATAGTTCCCACCGCGTACAGCAGGAAGTTGCGCCTCGCGCTACCGAACTACGACGGCGAGATTCTATTCGCAGACTGAGTCTCGCTCCCGAAGTAGGTAGCGTATCGTCATTGAGTGACGCTGGACACTGATTACCCGTCAGACGCCGGTTACCTGTCCAGTCCGTGACGGCGGGGCGGTTCAGCCCGAGGCAGGTCCGTGCGCATGGGTGGCGGGGGACGGCTGGAAAGATTCCTGTCCAGCAGTGAGAGGCTGTGCGTTCTATGAGGGGCTTGCAACGAAGGCACAGATCGTCCTGCAACCGGCAGTGTCTATCGACGGCCGGCGGATCGTCGCCGCCCCAGAAACAATCCACATTAGCGAGAAGACGAATCATCGACTCCGTACAACACCGATCCCGCTCCAATGCTCATGAGTGCCTCCTGCCGGATGAAACCTGGGCGTCCGTTCGCTCAGCCGTGGGATGGCGGCCAGTCGTTGTGCTGTTACGCGTTTCGCATCCCGTCATGATGTGCTGGCATTGCCGCATCCCACATCGGGATAGAAGGCGGCAACAATGAGCGGCTTCAAAAACCGATTGATCGGCCTCCTCGCGTCAGTGTTTCCATTTTGATTCAGCGGGCGGCGGCAGCGAACTGTTTAGACAGCCGGCGCCACATCCACAGAAAGTTTGTCAACACCTTTAACAGGCTGTTTCAATCCGTTGTCCGCGACGATGCCGAGGAGGGATGTGGAATCCTCTTCTGCGCCGGGCGGCGACGACGCCACCAAACGGGCGTAGTGAGGATGTGAGCAGTTCAAGCACGTCGTTCCAACGGTAACGGCCTTCACCGCCTCGATAAATCTGATTGGCAGTTCGATTTCCTCGCCGGAGCGCGTGAAGAATTGCGGTCGCACACAGCCGCTCAAATCCTTGTCTTTGCCCCAGAGTTCCAGCGCCAGATACCCCTGCGCTCCGCGAAACAGTTCTTCGGTGCGGAGCTTCGGGCGGTGGCCAGCCTCGACCGTGACCGGGCGGTGCCGCGTGATGCACAACTCGTACGTTGTCACAATCCTCAACATCTCGATCCGCGTGACCACCGGCGCTATCACCACGGCATGCGGCCCGTTGACTGTCAGGGAATCGAGCGTCTGCAGCCAAGGCAGCGTCTCGCCGTTCTCCCCGGCGAAGGCGACGTAGTATCCAAGTTCCGCAGTCGCTCCACCCGATTCCACGCCGCGTACGACATATCGTTTCGCGCGCCCCTGGTGTTCCAAACTCAACTGGGGCTGTCCGTAGATTCCAACTTTGCGCAAGCGGTTAAGCACCGCCTGCGTGAATGTCAATCCCCACCGGTTCAGTCTTCGATCGGACTCCATGGCCATCCGTCCTTTCCTTGTCGTTCACACCCGTTTCGAGGGATTCGCGCCGAGCGAGCGCAACGAGCGCGAGCGTAAGCTCATCTGCGGCGTGCATCGTTCGGAGGAGAGCCTCGTGGTCCTCCGCCCGCCAAAGTTGTCCCACTCGCTCTGCCGACACATCCCCAATCCACTTCCGGACCGCGACCGGTCCCACCGACTCCCCACACATCATTTCGTTCATAACCCTCTCCCTAACCGGCAACCCAGCTGCTCGCCATTTCGCTGACAAATGGCAGCAATGAAAACACCACGCCGATGACAATCAACAGGACGCCCGGCCGGCTCGTGACGCCAGCGGCCACTGGAAACAGCAACGCCGTGCGAGCACCGACCGTGGCGTTCGCTTCAACCGACAATTCGGGCACCGACTCCCTCCACAACCCGGCGGAACTCTTTCCGGAAACTAGCGCGTACCATGTTGCCATCCCGGCGCATATAGCTGCGCCCTTTCGCGTCCAAGATCAGGTACCGCCGCGTGACGATGTGCTTGTAGTGGTCCAGACCGTTCTCTCGAAACATCCACATGAAATCTGCGCAGCGGGATCCGATTCGAAGTTCCAGCGGCTTCCGATTCGCTGGCTCAAGCTCCATCGCCGGACCCTGCCTTCTGGCATCGACGCGACGTGCGCTACTGCGCCCCATAAACCGCTTCTCTCTTTTCCGGAATCGGGCATCCGAGAGCCGCGCGAATCATTTCCTTGCTGCACCCGGCCCAGCAGATGTACTTCTGCGGTTCGTCAACCGAGATGGCCAGGTTGTCCCCACTTCTGTCTCGACCCGATGCGGCGCACGAAGGGCATCGTGTAATCCAATTTCTTCCGGTCTTTCGCTGCACCTCGATGTGGTCCAGGATGTGAAACTGCCTTTGCTGTGCCGGGTGCTGCCACCGCGCCGCCAGAGTGACCTCACGCTTTTCCGGCTCGCTCCGCTGGCCCAACTTCTGGAGCAGACCGCTCAAGTGCTCCTCGGAGAGCTTCGTCACCCGTTTGAGGAATGCCAGTTGATTGTCGAGATTGTAATCGGCGCCGTAGAACCAAAACCGCGCACTGATTGCGCGGTGAATTCCCAGAGGCCCGCGAACGGCGTTGCCGAAGTCGCCATCCTTCAGCTCGTCGTGTTTCGGGAACACCTCAATTCCCTCGGCGGTCCCCGAGCCCTTCACCGGGATCCCGAGCTTCTCCGACAAGCCGGAGATCATGAGGCGGCACTGCCGGGCCAGGAGCGGTTTCTCCCCGAAGATCCACAGGTGGGCGCCGCGCCGGCTTTGTTCCAATGCCGCTTCCACCTTTTGTTGCTGCAACTCCCACTGCAACTCGCAGAGGTGTTTGAGCGACTCCTTGTAATCGCCGTCCATGGCAATCCATTTGCAGCGCTGGGTCGCCGGGTTCATCGCGTACAAGCCGAGCGTCAGATCGCCCTCGAGATGCCGGTGGATCGTCGCCGCTGTCAAGCCGACCGGCTCGCCGTTCTTTCCAGCCTTCGGCCGAAAGTAGTAATAGCGCCCGCTGTCGGGGTGCGGCCGCCTCGATTGGAGGACGTAGGCGCGCCGGTTGACGAACAACTGCCAGTAGTCCTCCACGTTGGTGGAGGTTGCTTGATGCCGGTTCGCCATGACGGTTTCTCCTTTCGCCCTGCCTTTTGATAACCCGAATTCAAAACCCGCGCAAATGAAACGGGTCAGGATATCGGTCAGTGCGTCTTTCCCGATTCGCATTTCCGGTTGAGCAGCCACGGCCGCTGCGCGAGCCGCGAAATCCGGTGCGTTCGTTCAAGCGCCTCGTACTCGGCCACGCTGTAGCCGCCCCAGTTCCGGTCGTTGAAGACAACGAAGTAGAACACCCCGCTCCTGCGGTCAAATATGTAAACTGCTCCGGAGCTTGGATCTCCCTGAGCCAGAACAAAGAACAGCGCTCCCGCCGGAAACTGAACCCAGCGGACGATCTGTGCCTCGGAGCGCTCGGCCAATCCGCGGCTGGCTTCGTCCAGGCTGACGGTACGCTCCAGACCGAGATCTTCGAGTGTGAGGATGGGATTGGCGGTGAATGCCGCCGATTGGTGTGTTTGCATGTTGAACCTCCTGGTGTTCAAACGGTTAAGTCCCGAGTGAAGTCAGATGCATTGAGATTGTTCGATCTCGATGCCGATGAACTCAGGACGGGGTTGCAGATTGGCCAATGATTGAGGGCTGGCCGGGATGAGCGCTAAGCTGGCGTAGTGCTGTATATGAGGTGTCGCAGCCTCAGCTCGCCCTGACAGGAAGCGCATTTGGGATCAGGCGTGTCAGGCTTCTCCGGCATGTGCATTAGGAGATGCTGCCCGGCGCAGAGGATTCGCGACTGGCGATGCCGTTATCAACATGACGCCGGACTCACCATAATCCTCTCCGGGTGCAGTTTCGATGATGGCGCGCGCTTCCGGCGCTGAGCTCGCTTGCAGGCTGCGCACGAAGCGCCGGACGCTCTGGTATCCAGCGGCGAAACTGCACTGGTCCACCAGGTCCTGCCAGATCGCCATGGCATTGCGGCCTCGCGACAGGCCGAGTTCGATGGCGTCCCGGTACGGCATGCAGGCGCTTGCCGAGGGACTGCGGCCCGGTTGCGGCCCGTCGGCGACAGGGGTGGCCGCCGCCAAGCCTGCGCCAAAGTCGGTGGTCACCTCTATGGCCGGTTTTGCCGACGCGGTGCTGGCGATGACTCCCGCGCGCGACTCTTGCGTCGAAAGAGTCGGTGATCACCTGTATGGCCGGGTTTGACGCCGCTGGGTCGGTGATCGCTGCTATGGCTGGTTTTGCCGGCGCCAGCCATCCCCAGCCGCCAGGCCGTCGCACTGCAACCCCGGCCTCTTTCAAATACGTGGATGCCGTTTCGCGGCGGACACCAACCGATTTCTGGATGCGCCGCAGCGACCAGCCTAGACGCCCTAACGCTATGACCTGCTGTTTCTTTTCTTCGCTCAAGACATTGCTCACAATGCGCAGGGTATCTCCCTCGCGCCGAATTCAATGTCCCGAGCGCGGCCTACACATGGCCGGTTTTCAGGCGTTCATCTATGGCCGGTTTTGGGTGTTCACCGAGGACTGAAGCACTGGACCTGACCACGCCAGCCGGTCGAGCCATGGCGGGGTTGCTGGCCGTCTTCGCCAGCTTCGAACGGGAGATTCTGGGTGAGCGAACCCGGGTTGGCCTGGCCCACGCCCGGCAGAACGGCAAACGCCTGGGCCGACCGGCAACGGCGGCCGTGCACACTGCGGAAATCCGGAAACTGCACCGTGCCGGTGTCAGCAAATCGGAGATCGCCCGGCGGTTGCAGGTCGGCCGCACCTCGGTGCGGCGTATCCTGGCGAGCTATTCCTCCCAGAAAAAGGCCAGCGCGTTCTCTTACGCAGGCTTGCCGAAATCTCACCTTTGTTCGAGTCGCGCCACGCGAATCATCGCTATCGGATTCGATCCGCCCTCCGCTTTGCGTCTTAACTCGACCACTGTCGCGCTGGGCTGGTTTCTAAGCTAATGTATTCTGTAAGCGTTTCAGCCCCGTGAAGCGAATCCTGGTTTTTCGAACAACGCGATTTCGACGCTCCGTTGGGTGAGGTAGATCTGATTGGCGAGCGTGCATCGAAGCACTGCCAGCGAGTTTCATGTTGGCAGCTATCTGTAGACTTCATCGAGACGCCAGACCAATCGAAGAGCCTGGGGCCAACCTGTTTCTGAAAAGATTTCAAGAATTTCCAAAATCTGACCGAGCGTCGCGTTGGCACGGGCTTCAAGACGGTAGTCAGCAAGGATCGATTCAGTGATCTTGACGACCTCTTCGATAGCTAGAGAGTCCAGGTTAAAGCCATGCGGACGTCCTGAAACGACGACCTCCCATGCCATCTCGATAACGCCTGCGGGGTCGAGCGCCAACACGCCGTTGAGAATCTGCATGAAACGATGGGCGGTGGGACCCGCCAGAACACCGGTTTCGGGAGTTCGCGCAAAGCGCAGGATTGTTTTGAGCAACGGCTTCACGCGCCAATAGAGCTGAACCCTCGAATCGGCAGTCGGCACGGCACCTACACCTTGGCGTACATTCGGTTTGGAGTCGAGCGCGAAATACAGATGGAGGGCGAGTTGGTCCATGACGGAATAAAGAGCGCGGGCCGGCGAATCCTCGTCCTTCGCATTCGCAGCAGGGTCTGGCGCCTTGCTGATCGCGACGAGCCCGCTTTCGGCGGCCTCAACGGCTTTGAGGAGCCACTCAATGGCCCGGTCGAGAGTTTCGTTTTCCTCTTTGTCGCCAGTCTTTGATGGCTTGACAAAGGGAAGAGCCGCCGTCGTTGCCCGACTTAGCGCCTTGGAATACTTTACAGGTTCATTTAACAGCCGTGCACTGAGGCTTACCGCCCAAGGGTGCTTTTGGACGATGCAGAGCCACATCGTGAGAGCCATGAAAATTCTTGCGAGCTCCGAGTGGTCGGGTCCATCGAGTACGCGGGGCGTTAGTTCGTCCAGAACGGCGGCAGCCTTGTCCTCATTGCGGCCCGTGACTTGCCAGAGAGATTCAGCAACGCCCTGCAAGACCACAGCATTCCCATCCCGGCTCGCAATGTCCTGCAGTAACGGCCAAAACTCGTCCGGCACAACTTCGGATATGCGCCAAAGTTCACAGATCAGGAGGTATCGGACAGAAGGCACGGGATCGCACGCCAAAAGGCGAACAGCGTCGAGGATTTCAGCGTCAGCGCCACGGCTTAACAGGAACGGAAGCCCTTGTGCGGCCTCGTTTCGCGGCGTGTCGGCCCAGACGGGCGAAGTATAGGTCTGGTCCATATCCGGAGCCGCTTCCGGAAGCCTGTCTTTGGCGCAGAGCAGCAGAACACGACGCGCGAACACGATAATTTCCGCCGTTCGGCCCTCAAGAGCGACGATTGCGCTGTTGGCAAACTGGGCCAGCTTCGTCAGGCTATTCCCCTTCAGCGTGATGTCATCGACCTGATCCGCCGCCAGCAAATTCTCAAGGCGAACGGCAGAGGGGTAAGCGGCTTCCACCTTTTCACGAGTCGCTTGGTCGCGCCGGGTCGAGCCGAGCGCCTCAATCAGATCGTCGGCGGCCTGCCTTAGTTCCTTGTTGACGGGCACCGCCAGATCGACACCCTGCCCGGCCAGCCACATATCCTCGGTGAAAGCCCGTGCGCCGACGCTCATGGTGACGAGCGGCCGATTTTCCGGCAAGCTCTGCGTCGCTTCGAGTTCCGCTCGGATCGCCTTCGCTTCGTCGGTCGCCAGCAGCTCCGACGGTATTTGTGCAAGAAGCCGGTCACGGACGCGAGTGCGCCCCTCGCGGTACTCTTCGTCAGACGTTTCCGGCAGTGTCACAATACAGTTTTCGACGGCCTCTCTCTGTTGCACTGAAAACTTCCCGGAAAAGACGGCAAGCAATTGCCCCATCTCGTAGACGGTATCCGGCCCAACCAGCAACGGCTCCGCGAGAGACATCTCATAGGCCTCGTTTACGAAACGGTCAGGATGATCTGTCGCCGCCCCGATCAGTCGCCGCCACAGAAAAGCAGATCGTACTTCATCGCGGAAGAGATCCAGGACGGCATTAAGGGTTGCCGCTGCCTCCGGCGTTTCGGCGAATTCGCCTATGGCGCGACGCACATCATCCGCCATCTGGGTCGGCTCATAGGGATCGGGTCCCCGGTCCCAGATAAAGCTGCTGTCCCGCATATATTGCGCGGTGCCGCCGCGAAACGCGAATTGCGTAATAACATCCGCGATCGAAAAGCCTTCGTTAAGATGCCGGCGGACGTGGTTCTCCTCAACAAACGGATCGACGCAGCGGAGCGCAGCCCTCGCCGCCAGGACGGGTGCCAGTTTCAGGTAGATGCGAAAGTATTCAAGAAGAAGATACTGGCACATCTGGAAATCCTGACGGCGCGTGCTCGTCATGGAAAAAACAGGGCCGCCGCCCATGAGTGTCTTTTCCTCGCTTCGCACCGCGGTTGAAAAGACCAGAAGATAGAAACGCTCGGTAAAGGCAGGATCGCTCGGCGCGATATCCCCGATATACTGCGCGATGCGGTGGATGAGCTGGATTGAGAAATCTGGTTCCTCCGTGACGGCCAGTATCGGTTCCAGCAACTGCCGCGAGGCCCCCGGGTCTGTCCGGTAGGTCTGGGCCACAAGGGGGATGCCGAATTGCGCCGCGATGGCGTCCCATCGCGATGCCTTGGTCTTGTTCCTCTCGGCCCAGATCCATAGAAGCATGGCGCGCGCGATGGTCCCTATCCGGTTGAAGCTTGCATCTGACGGCGCTCTTTTGATCTCCTCGAAAAAACCAAACACGATGTAGCCGAAATCCCAGGCAAAGACCCAGCGCAAATGAAGAACAAGCTCGGCAAAGAAATCCAGCCAGAGCGGACTGCACCGGACATTCCAAGCCTGCATCGCCCGCACGAGCCGCAAAATGGCTTCGGACCCATGGGTCGCGTCGGTCTTCAGCGTCTCCAGAAGCGGCGTCAGATCCTGCAACCCGCGTGCTTCTTGGACGACCACCGTTGGCGGAAGAAGCTGGCCCAGCAGCCGGATACTTGCCTCCGGGCTCGCGAGAACGCCGTGATAGTTGCTCCAGAAAGCCGCCCGGTCTCCGTGCCAGAGGCGCGCGAAAAAGTAAACGAGACTTGGCCGCAGGAAGAGTTGACGTGAACGGTCCTCGGCGAGAAAGCGCAGCAGGCTGTCGGGCTGGTCATCCAGAAGGAGTATGCTCACCGCGTAATCAAACAGGATGTTGTGGCGAAAACGGACACGCTGAGCCGATGAGGATGTCTCGACCAGAACTTCGCGGCTCAGAAGATCCTGCCAGCTATTGTTCAGTGCCGCGTCATAGACTTCCGTCCTGATGACCGAAAGCGAACGCGCGGCAACCATTTCTTTCAGAATGCGCCGCAGGATAACTTCCCTGTCGATGCCACGCGAGCCGTCCGCGACGCGGCGTTGCCAGAAAAGCCGCAAGAGCTGGACTTCCGATCTGATCGGTACAAGCTGTTCAAGATCGCCGAGAGCGGGAAGAAGCTTTTCTAGAAGCCAGAGATTAAAGGGCGTTCGCAAGAGAATTTTGAAATCGCCCGTTGCGGCGTCCAGAACTTTCGACAGTTCCGGCGACGCAGTGCGCAACTGGTTCAAATCCTGATCATCGAGCGCCGGAATGAGGAAATGACGACAGGGAATTGCGGGATCGGTTGGCCCGGAATCGACCACCCCTTTCCCGAAGAGATCCAGAAGCTCTGGGGATTTTCTCGCGTCGTAGGTTCGAACGCTGACGGCGACGTTCCACTTCCCCCGGAGTTCTTGCCGCGCACGGCGTATCAACTCGAGCGCATTCTTCTGGCTCCGTTCATTTCGGGCCGCATCATAACCATCGATGATGAGGATGCCTATCTCTTCGAAAAGATCGGTTCCGGCGAGGCTGGCGATGAGATCCGTTCCTTCATAGCCCAGTTCATGACGTAGATCCGCCTCGGTCACCTCGCCAAGGGTATCGATCATCAAAAAAAGATAAGGCGTGCCCTGCGCGTCCAACTGTTCGCCGAGTTCTCCGAGTAGGTAGGATTTCCCCACACCTGGGCCGCCGACAATGACGCCGCTATCGGCCATCACGAAGTGGTTCAGATCGGCGAGAAGTGTGGCGCGGTCAATCCGCATCTTTGGTCGCCCTCTTTTTCATAATTTGATTGTTTCTGTTGATCCAGTCCGGTCGCGGTCCTGGCGCGGGAACGGGAATCACCTTCGCGGGCGGCTGAATATCCAGCATCGGTTCAGCGGAGACACCGCAGGCAACGCCGATTTCTTCGAGCAGGGTATTGAGGCCTTCATGCCGCTGCTTCTCCCGATTCTCGTAAAACACAACACCGACAGCGTATTTACTTTGAAAGCGGTCGGCATCCGACTTTGCTGCCGCCGTACCGATATCCGGCAGCGCCATTATTGCGAAATGGCGATCTTTCTTCCAAAGCCAAAGATCGTCCGTGACAAGCGCCAGCATCTGCCCCAGATAAGGATCGTTCAGGCCAAAACCTATGAAGACAACTCGGCGGGTGGCGAGAATGCTCCAGAGCAACTTCCGATGTAGGCTCCATGGCGGTACCCCCAATTCGAGCTGGTCGATCAGGCCTTCGACGGAGACCGCCTGCGGGCCGACCACACCATTGAGAAAAACGTCGCGGATCGATTGGCGCTGCGCGGCGCTGAAGCGCGAATGATATTTATCCCCATAATCGCTCGCTGTCAGGATGATGTTTTTCGGCCGGTCGAAGCGACCGTGCAGGTGGGCGATACGCCGGGGTACGTCACTGTCCCGGTTCAACGAGGCCAGGAATTCAGCAACCCGGAGTGTCGAATCGTCCTCCAGAACGAGAAATCGATCAGCGGTCACCGTGGAACGATCGGTCTGCATTAACGCCACGTCAAGGGAAGGATCGTAGTTGGTTGTCAGAATGCCACGGCTGGGAATTTTCACAAGCAATCGGTGAAAATCGTCGATATCTCGGTCTCCGAACTCTGCCGAGAGGAGATTGTAATATTTATCCAGCTTTCCGTCACAGCCATTGATGAAGCGCTTTATTTCGTCCGCATATCTCAAAAGATCTTCCGGCGGATGGGGCTCAACGGAAACGAACTGCGTGCCGTGATCGGCCGCAATACTGTGGGCGAGGTCCGTGAGCTTTGCTAGCAAACCCTGCCATGTTGGATACTTAAGCCGAACGCTGCAACCGGAGCCGATGATTAGGACAGGTTCCTGCGACACGAAAAGCTCCACCATCGCGCTCTTACGCTTCTCGTTCTGAGCCAGTTCGGTCGGCGTAAACAGGAGCTCGGCCACGGGCTCAACCGGCATGGTTCTTCGCCCTCGCTTCGGATGCTTCACACCGGGAGATGGCGGTGGCACAGTGGAACCGGCCCACCGGAACTCTCATCCATGTCACGATTAACACCAAGTCTTGATTCTCGCAGTTCCGGAGGCGGGCTCCAACTGTTGATTCAGCGCGGCAGTTACGGGGCGAAAATTGGGACCGCACGACGGCGATACCGCAGACTGCCTCACCGGATTATAGCGGGGAAGTCGGCTGATGATCTTTGACCGAGCGAATGGATGAAACGCCTGATCCGCAGATGTGCCCAGGCAGCGCGCGCCAAGCGCGCCTGCCGACAACATCGCCGCGACGAACAAGCAGCTCCAGAGCTACGCCGCACCGGCAACGGCACCGAACGCCGGGGTATTCAACCCGAACCCGGCATCGCCAGATGATGGGGAGGGTAATCGTGCTCTAAGTCGTTCGCTGTGAAAGGGCTGGAGATTATTCACCCATGCATAAAAACGCCAATGGCGCGGGCAAATTGACGGCAAAGGGCTCATTGCCGTCCGCGCGCATCGCCCTGCATGAGAATTGTCTGAAAAGGGATGTCGCGAAGGGTTGTTCCGGCGATCATTACGGGCGTCGCCAAAAGACGATCCATGAATTCCGCGAACAACGCGACGCACACCTGAACCCGTTTCGGCTCGACGCTGTCCCGGATCATGCACAGAAGGTGGTAGTTCGAGACCAGGTATAGGACGGTGTCGACAAGTGTCTCGCCGCCAAGTCTCGATGCGATCCGCCGATAGGCGTAATATGTCTTCGGCGTCCGTTCGTATTCGATCCCGAAACGAATTTCTCTTCCTCCGCACTCAACTGCGACGACGGCGTCGTAATCCTTGGCGTACCTGAATTGCGTCAGATCGTTTTGCGAGCAAATCTCGGATGCCGGTGTCCATCGCATCAGCAGCCCGGTCTTTGCGAGCGCGAGGTGCAGATCGTTCAGGTCAAGCCAGTGCGCACCGCTTCGCTCACCGGCTTCCATACCAATTCTTCCCGCGAACAATTCACCGAAATCGATAAGCAGGGACGCACCTTCCCTGCTGATGATGAACACTTGCGGCCGTCCGCGCGCGGCTCCCTGATGCTTCTCGATCAGTCCATGGGCCAGCAGGCGCCGCAGCCGGTGATCGAAGGCCTGCCGCGACCGCTCCGATTGATTGAGCTGCATGAACTCGTAAAGCTGATCGCTGGTCGCGAATCCGGAACGGAGCACTTGCTGCAGCAACGGAATGTCCCGCGCTGCACTGATCTGGATTGTCCCTTTCTCGTAGCGCATGGTAAGTCCTCTATGGCTCGATCCCTGCTCTTTCCAACCGAAGCTCCGCCGACCAGAATTGCTTTGCGATGGGCTCGACGTAAAACGTGCCTAGTTCCCCACGCACCCACGAATACGCCGGCATCAACAGCATTGCTTCCTGTTCGCCAGCGTGCTCGCTGAAGGCAACGACCTGAACCGCATCCGCCTTCCATGGCGACCGGATGTCGAGCCGTCCCGTCTGCCTGGCTGTCACCACGAACAGGTAGAGATCCGGCCGTTCCGGACCGGCCAACATTTTCTGAAACAGGATTTGTGTCCATCCGGCGCCGGTGGTTTCGGCGTCCTTGCACTCGAATACACGGTTCAGCGAACGAGACGGGTTGTGTGGAGTGAAACCACCAATGGCGTTAAACCGGAGCTTGCCCCCGATGCGCCAGCGGTAACGAACCTTGCCGTCGACCACGACGCCAGTCGTGTTGTAAAAGGCAACTCGGCCAGACGGGCTTGGCGCGGCGGGATTCGTCGTCACCCTTCTCTCCCAGATCCCGCCGAATCCCTTTAGCGTCACCAGCACGGCTACGCTCCTTTCAGCGCGCGGTTCTTTTGCTTTTCCGCCTCGAGCTGTTGCGTCAATTGATTGATGCGCGCTATGAGTTTGCTTTCGGATTCGCCGTTGCCCGTGCCGCCATTCTGTTCGCCTTTTTCGAGCGCACTCAGCCGGGCCGACAGGTCGTCAACCAACTTTTCCTTCACCTCCAGCTTCGCCTTCAGCAATTTCCGTTCGCCATCGATGCTGTCAAGCTCACCGCGGACGCGAGTCAGCTCATTATTGGCGTCGGCGGTCGCAAGTGCAGCCGGACTGGGACGCCCGCTCAACTGCGCCTCGATCACCCGATTGCACTCCTCCATATGGGAGTTGTGACGTTCGATGGCTTTCTCCGCCATCGCGCGTGCATACTGCGCATCGTTCCAAACGTCGTTGAGGATTTCGGCGACGTGCCAGAGCTTTCGTTTTTCGTCCATCACGCGCACGCCGTAGGCGAACATCAGCACCATCAGCAGCGCAGTCGCCAGGGCGCTGTACCAGAAGAACGGGTTGGCTGCGCTGGCATCTAGAAATGCTCGGCGCCGGCGTTCGAGCATGGCTCCATAATCGACATCGTTTTTGTTCACGAGTTTAGTGGATGACGTAAAGAAGTCTTCCTTCTTCCCATGCGGACGGGGGCCGGCCGGCCCTTGATACAATTCCGCGGCGCCCTGCTTCTTCTGGTCGGTTCTGTGTGCCGAATTCGCCGCAGGTTGTCCGTGTGCGAGCACGGCGCATGCGGCAAGAATGATCGCAATGTGCGTTCTCATTTGCGAAAGTCTCCACCGTAACGATTAGGGACCCGGTACTTGCGCGCCAACTCAGGGTCTTTGAAGCGGAGATTGGCGCCGCTGGATTCCGCACGGGAGTGCAACATTCGGGGATAGAGCGCCGGGGTGAATCCGGGGATCGCCACTTCGTCTGGCGGCCGAATTTGCAGCAGGGAGTGTAACGTCCCGCGTGTGTCGTCCGACATCAGGATTTCCATCCGGCCTTTGGGCAGGTTCTTGATCGACTCATCCTGCGACCGCGTTTCACGATCCTGGCTCTCGGTGGCACGCCCGGTTTCCTCGTACCTGCCCCACCCGAAGAACCCGCGTTCCTTATGGATGCTGCGGCGCGTCACCACTTGCTCGGCGGAAGCCTTGATGAAGTATTTGGCCGTCTCTTCGTCCCGCGTGCGGAACGTGATGGTAGTATTCGGCGCCGACGTAACCTCCTCCTTGAAACCGCGGCCGACCTGCATGAGTTGAGGAAGGCTTTGCATCGAGAACAGGAATGCGGTGTTTGTGCCCCGCGCGGTTTGCAGGATTTGCGCGAAATTGCGATATCCAAATGGCGCGAACTCGTCCAGCACTACGGAGAAGATGGGGCGATTCTGCCGCCGACGGTCTGCCTGGTCCTCGTAACGCTTTCCGACGGTGAGTTGGATGTTCTGCAAAAGCATCTTCCCGAGCGACCGCACCGGCTCGGTATTCTTGTTCGCGTTCAGGCTCACGAACAGAATCAGCTCCTGGTCGATTACGTCTTCGATCGACAGCAGATCGTCGTACTGCCCGGTGACGGCGGACAGTTCGTCGTCGAGGAACGTCATGCATTCGTTGATCAGGCCTTGAATCTTCGGAACACGCTCGCGATCCTCAAGCGACTGCATCAGGTTCTTGACGCTCATCTCGAAATTCAGGCGCTGCTGCGCGGTGATACTGCCGTCGCGATCGAGACGGTGCATGGCCTTTTCGATCTGTTCTTTCAGAACATCCTGGTCGAGCAGCATCACGATTACGTCGTAAAAGTTGTACCGGGCGCCGGTGTAGAACAGGACGCGGACGATGTCGCCGAGATAGTTCAACTGATGTTTGGCGAAGAACTCGTCGTGCAGGTTGAAGCTGCCGAAAATCATGTTCACCTGCGCCATGTAATTGTCGTCACGTGTGAAGAATGGGTTGTACAGAGCCGACAACTCGGGACGGGAAGGATTGAGCAACCGCAGTTGGTGTTGCCGTTCCGCGCGGCAAATGTGGGGTAACAGTTCCTCGAAGAATTCAAGATCGCCCTTGCCGTCGAAGACGACGATGGGGATGCGATGACGATCTTCAGGTGGACCGACGCGACGCGCAATATCCTGCGTGATGATGTTTTTGAGCAGGGTGGTCTTTCCCGATCCGGTCATGCCGAGCACGATGCCTTGCATCACGCGCACCTCGTCGGGCCACAACCACGGCTTTTCGTCCATGTCGTATCCAAGCACCACCGCCTTTCGGTTCCAGCCGGCTTCGATTGCGCGCTCGTCCTTGCGCGCTGGAATGACAAACGGCGGGCGCTTCCTGCGTTCTCCTTTTCCAGAGAACTTCCGCAGGACCGGCACCGCAACCGCGGCGGTAACGATGAACAGGTAGAGTGCCGCTTCCACGAGTTGTTCTTTGCGAATGTGATACCGGGCGACAGCCAGATACAGGGCGAGTGCAATAAGGCCGAAGCCGAGTATCGCGCCAACGACGCCGGCTTCGCCGTTGCTCATGTCGCGGCGCGGGTTTTCAGAACGATGGACCATGTATGTACCTCGTAAACGGTTGAGAATTGTCTGCGATGCGGTTCGCGAGCCATTGTGGCGACGGCTGATGCCAAGTCGGGCAACAACTCTCGGTTGAATACCGACGTGGCAGCTACCCTTTGTGTCGAAAACTGAAATAGAGAAAGACGAGCGCAAGCGCGGCGAAAACGCTGATGGCGAAGGCGACGGTCGGCTTCAATCGTCGCCTGTCTGCCGGCTTGAACGGGTTTCGCGGCTGCAGGACAGCGTCAGACACGGCAAGCCGAAATCCAGTGTCGTTGCGTTGACGTATCATCGTCATCAAACGTTCGTACATCTGGCTGGCTGTCTGGTACTGGGGTTGCATTGGTTGCGCTCCAAAGAAACTACAACACCAGAGTGGCGATCAGCTTTCCCGAGCGATCAACCGGAAACACAATTTGCAGAACGGTGGGTTGCGCCTTCGTCGCTTCCGGCTTCACCTGCGGAAGTTCGAGCGCCAAAACGCCAAGACGCGCTCCACCGGGAGCCACTACTGCAACTATCGGCTCGGATTGCGTGATCTTGACCGGCATGGGCGCGACATCGGTTTTCAGATGGGAGGCAACGTCTATACCCAATTGCGAGTTCTGAAGTGCCCAGAGCGACCGGTCGAATCTCAGTCCGCTCAACGACACTGCACTCGGCTGGCCGGTGCGAAACGTCTGACTCGAATGGTTCTCGATGGAATAGCGGATAAATACCTCGTCCTGCCGGCGATAGACGTCCCGGATGAGAACGCCCAAGCTCGCCTTCGCCGCCACTGCTACGCCCACCAACCGCACTGGCGTGCTGTTCAACAGCATTTCGTCAGGCACGGTGGGTGCGGTGGCAGCCGGTTCGGCGGGCTTGGGCTGCGTCACCCGTGCCTGCGGCTGCTGCTGGCGGTAATCGATCGCGAAATCCATTTGCCCGGCATCGCCGATCGCGGGCACAAGCTCGTAGCTGAGCCGAGTCGAAGCCGTCCATATAAATAGGTTGGTGGATATGCCTTCGACGAGTGGCTGGATGAACACCTTGTTCTCTCGCCGCTCGACCTTGAAGGACTGCGGAGCACCGACGGCCACCGTGGTTACGGGCTCGCCCACTTCGATAACCGTCAAATGGTTCATCGCTGTCTGCACTCGCACCACGCGTTCCCGCGATGGGGTTTCGTTTTCAATCTTCTGCGCCGGCATTGGCGGCAGCGTCATTGCCAGCGTCAGAGTTCCTATTAGAAGGTGTCTCACGTTTGATCTCCTCTCCTGCGGTCATTCACATAACCCGGGGGCCCTCTTTCGAGTGGCCCCCGGAGATTTCCTTACTGCACTGGCGCTCCCTGAAACGGCCGGGATTCCCAGGGGCGAACCGGCGCGCATTCGAGAAACGCTTGCTTCTTGGCTTCGGTATCGAGCTGCCGGATGCTTGTTGGATCGCCGTCCACGAACACCGAAAAACTCGAACCGAGCGTTTCCTCGCAGGCCGCCAGAAACTCCCGCCGGTCCTCACGACTGCGCAGAACTCTGGCCTTGCGAGTGCGAACGGCGGGGTGCTGCGGCAGATTCGAGAACGTCACCATTCCATTCCGGATCTCTCCAGATCCTTCCTGCATGGCGAACGGCTGGACTGAATCCACTCGCACCCCGTCGAGAATAATGTTTCCTTGCTCCGTTAATCGGAACAGGAAGATCCGTCGTTCCTGGACTTGCCCGTTGTCGAGTTGGATCCGCTCCACCCGGTACACATTCCCCGAGTCATCGAACACAATCTCTCCGTCGGGCAGTTCAGGCAAGTGAAGCTGAATGGGGCGTCCGCCAGTCTCTTCGAGCAGCTTATTGAGCGCCTCCTGCGGAAAGGCGTGAAAGACGATGCCGCCGGTGGCCTTGCCCTCTTGCGCACTCCGCGTGCCTGTTACGATCGAGTGCAAAGCCTGACACCAGCCTCTCCGATTCTTCCGCTTGCCGTTTCCCCAATTGGCGAGAAAACGGTGGAAGTTTCGCATCTCTTCCCGGCAGCGCTCTTCGTTGTCGCGGAGAGCAGCCTTGGCCCGGTAGAGTGCCTTCGAAGTCTTTTTGCGAGCGTCAACGTCGCTCTGGTCTCTCGCGGCATCGAACTTCGCTTGTGCTTCGCCGACAGCGGCCTGGCACTTCTCAGTTCGTTTCCGGAGTTCGCCCACGAGGGTGCCGAAGGCCGTGTTGATCTTCCGGCATTCCTCGTACATATCCCGGTCGAAAGTCTCTCCGCGGATCATCCCGCCAAAATCGCGCAGCGGAAAAACATCCTGAAAGAGAATACCGATCTCCTTGCGGACGTGGTTATAAAGCTGCCCCACGATATCCGAGCTGCCGATCGCCACTTCCATCGGCATATCGGAGATACGCTTGGCCTCTTTCGTCGCCAGCCACGCTGCCTTGGGGACCTCGCCGCGAATCCGCTTGATCACATCCTGATCCACCTGAACGTTATGCTTGAGGCTGTCCAGTGCGTTTTGTAACTGATCCACCAGTTCGTAGGCGCAGTCGTTTCGCCCCGAGGCGATACAGTCGCTAATCAGGTTGGTGATCCTGCCGATTTGATTGCCACGGGCTTTCATGGCAACGTCCGCCAGGTTCCACCAGGGAGACTTGATCTTTGTCTTTTTGTCCTTCTTCTTCCGATACCCCTCGCGCATGTCAAAACGGCTCTGCACAAAACGCGGGAACTCGGAGTCTTGAAGAACGGCGACCAGGTCGAAATCGAAATCTCCGCCATTGCGTTCCGCGGTCTTCGAGTGCAGCAGGAAGGTGCCGGGAAGCCTCAGTTGGCGCTCGACCAGGTCGGGAATCTTCGCCGAATCCATCCTGCATCCGATCCCGCGAAGGACCGTCTCCAGGAGGTTTACCGTATCCTCGAAGGTGAGCATCCGGATCGGAAGAAGGTCTTCCTTCATCCGGATGGGATAGCGAATCACGAGACCGCGTCTGGCTGAAAGCGAGCCGATGCTCGAATCCTCCGGAATCCAGTCCGACCCCGCGAATACCTGCCCGTTGTCGATGAACAGGTAGCCATCGTCCGCCAGCGCGAACGCCGGCATCCGAAAGCCACCTCCGGTCGATACCTTAAATGCCCACTTCGCCAGCAACTGTTGCAACTTGCCGTTGATGAAGGGGTGCTTGACCAACATGCCGCTGCCGTCCGCTTTTAATACGGCTTCGACGATGCTGTGCTCGTAAGAAGTGAACTCCTCGTCTTCAGAGTCCTCCACCTTCGGCTGCACCGGCGATGCTCCAATCGCTTCCAGAAGCTTTTGGTAATCGCCGGACAGGGCAGAGGAAACCACGTCGCGGACCTCTTCAAGCGCCCGAGGGATGATCTCGGTCCTGAGAGAGTCGAGCGGCGCGTGTTCGGTCAGCGTGTAGCTCGATTTGAACTGCAACTCGCGACAGTAGTCCCGGATGCCCAGAACAATGGGAGACCGGAACCGCACGCCCTGGAGTCCACTCGCGAGACCCGCAAACCACTTTTGGCACTCATCGAGGAAATCCAGCTCGAGCTTCGGTTTGACCGAGCTTTCAGGAAGAATGATGTCGGCCTTCAACAGATCGGCAACGTCGTCTTGCATGACCTTGAAGGCGCCTTTCGCCTGGGTCCGGTCGAAAGCGAGGCGGAATTGGTAGAAGCGATGCTCCGGCAAGTTGAGCTTGCGGAACAACCTCTCCGAGATCCATCCGCGGCAATCGTTTGTTCCCAAAGCGTGATCTTCGACCACCAGCAGGTTGACGTCCGGCTCCTGGATCACGACCTTGCAGTCGGAAACCAGAATGCCGAAATACGTGATGGCAGCCTGCGGCCACTTTTGGAATCTGTCGGCGATCAGCTTTTCATGTTGGGCATCGACGGCATAGAACTTTCCGTCTTTCGCCGAGCCGCTGGCGCCGATGAGACAATACTCCCGGCCCTCGTGACGCACGCGCATCAGGACCTGGCTGATCCTTGCCTGCTCGTACGCGTCCAGAAGACCTGCCGGCACTTGCATCGAAAGGACACAGATTTCCGGATGCATCGCGAACAGCAGCGTATTCTTCAACTGCCCTTCCGCGTCGATCCGGGGAAATCGTTTCGTCACGTTGCCGTCCTCATCGATTGCGATCTGTTTCACGCGCAGAATATCTGTCGCGCGGTTCATGTTAGGCATCTCAAGTTCTCCTTTCTCTTGTCTGGTTGGTTATGACAGAGCAGAGAAAGGCGCCGTGCTCCTTTCTGCCCCGCCGAAAACTGTGAGGTTCCCGGCCTGGCTCCAAAGAGCCCGACCACCTGCCGATGCGATTCAGTTGTCTACCTGGTGAGGGGGGATCGTCGAAAACGAGCCAGCCTCGCCATGATCGTCACTACGCTTCTCCTTTTTAACTGCAAGTGAAGTTGCGCCGCCCCTTACGGAACAGCAGAGTCCCAGAAAGTCTGGGTGCTTCAAGGAAACCGAAGTTTCCTTATGTTTAAGAAGCCGGATTCGTTTTCTTTAGTCCAGCCTTTCGTAAGATCGGCTCCCCGGACGGACCGACGTCCGCTCGGGTCTGAAACTCAGCCACTGTGTAGAAATTCACCCTCTCGCGAAATGCATCGATGATGGCTTCGGCTTCGGAGCCACACTCACGACCGAGCGCCGGGACCCCGCCGTTACCGCTGCCGCTGGCCAGAAAGAAGCGTTCCTCGCCGGCGGTCTCTGAGTTTTCTTGCCGACTGCGCCGGCGCGTTGTCATCGTACCTCTGGGCAGAAACGCCTTGGAGTCCCTAACGGAACGCGCTCTTTTCCCTTCGCCGGCGGGAGGCTCCGTGCTCTTCGAATCTGCGATCGATTCTGCGCCGGTGATGGCCATCGTTTGTTCGCTGCTTTTCATTCGAGGTCTCCTCTTTTGGTGGCCGCGCCGTGCCCGCGAGCCAGTTTTTCCTTCCTCCGGCTTTCAATGAACGCCACGGCGCGTGGCTTCAGCAGAATGCCCGTCGCGAGAAGGAAGAGTGGCAGGATGCCCACCGTGCCTTCCGACAGTCCTGCCTTTCTCAGCGGTCCAGCTGCGCCGGTCTGTACTGCGATCATTGCGAGGACCATGAAAACGTCATACCTGTCGAGCCGCCTCATCTTTGTGTTCTTTGCTTCGTTGGAACCGTCCTTCGCCTGTGCCTGCCGGCGAAGACGTTTCCGCACCACCAGGGCATAGCCGATGAAGAAGAGCCCCAACAGAAATTCGAGCAGCAGAATCCCGAAACGAGGAATCACCAGAATCAATGCCGCACTGGCGAAGGTGCTGCAACCGGCGCTCATCAGCACGGCGGCTCGGTCATAGCTGTAAGGGAACAATGAACGCATCTCTGCCTCTGTTTCACATACCGGTAGGGCGGCTAACCCTCGCCGCGCTACTGGCTCCTGCTCGTTGCCTCGCGCGATAGTTCGTCCGGCTGTGAAAGGCCGGTATTCTTGTCCCCAACCATCTGCTGCTCCCAGTAGTCCGCAACCAGCAGACCGCTCGGGTTGTATTCCGTTCGCCGGTCGAGCGCCAACCGGACGTTGTAACGGCCCACAATCTGGTCCGTAGTCTCCTGCCTGTTCTGCAACCGGTGAATTTCTTTCACGCCGAAGGCCGTGAACGTCAGCGGCGATCCTTGCACCGCCGTGATCGTTCGGATGGTGAAATTGGTAACGATGCGGTCGTCCTGAATCTTATTGATCGTCTCGTCCTCGCGCAGACGGCCGAGAACCAGCGCCTTGAAGTTTCCCGTCATCATGTTCAGTGCGTCCGCCATTTGGCGGTCCACCGTCGCGGGTGTGTAGTTCAAGTAGCGGTCGAGAAATCGCCGGACTACCGCTTTGGCCTCCACTTCCGTGGGCGCGGCCTCCGCTGCCGATGCGACGAAGTTCAACCCGCGGCTACGGCCGGGCTCAGGAGTGCCCGCCACAACCGTCGCCTCGCCCTCAGCACTTACTCGGATCACGGTGGGCGGCTGCAGCCGCACATACACGGCGAATGCAAAAGACCCCAGAGCGATAACGGCAAACATCATTGCCAGCACCATCGAGCGATTGGCGTACGCCCGCAGCATGCCGTCGTGTTCGTAATACCGCGTATATCGGGTTTTCTCCGGTACGCTCTGCCCACCATTTCCAGTTGTCATCTCCCCCTCCAAGCCGCACCTCCCGCGCCCATCACGCTGCCGCGGCGGCGCCGCCGCCACCCCCACTCCCACCACTGCTGCCCGCCGCCCCGCCACCGCCGCCGCCCGCGCCGGCTCCTCCGGCACCGCTGAACAACGACCCGACGCCTCTGGCGGTAAGCATGGTCGTGCTGATCACTGAGAACATGGTTTGCCCGACATCTCCCTCCACGATCCGTTTGGCGAGATAGGGAATGAGCGCGATGCAGAGCGACAGCAGGATGCTGGCCAGCCCAAGAAGCAGCGATCCCGATACGCCATTGAAAGCGCCCACGAAGTTTCCGCTACTCAGCACGGTGCCTACCGAGTTCATGTTGATCGCAGCCATCAGCGCTCCGAAGATCGAATACAACAGCCCCCAGGCATTGAAGATCATCAGATTGACCAGGTACTTTCTGGCCATCACGCCAAAGCCGAAAGCGGGATATAGCGCCAGCACGAACGGTCCGACAACGTACAGGATCGAGCCATAGAGAGCATAGAAAAGTGAAAACAGCGCGTATGCGATGGGAAAGAGAATGTACCCAATCAGCAGCAACAGAGATTCGAGAAGCCCGGAGAACGCACCGGTGACCATTCCCCACAATGCCTGAATGCCGTTATTGCTGCTCCAGTAGCTGGACAAATCCGACATCCACTGACCGAAGACATCCCCACCGCCCGCGGTGCTGACGTTGATGAAGTTTGCCACGTTGTTGAACATGCCGTTGACATCCCGGAATGCGCCTCCGTAGTTGAGCATCACAAGGCTTACGGCAAAGAACCGGACAGCCGTCGCTCCCAGGGAGTGGGTGTCTCCGCCGCGAGCCCAAGCCTCGTAGACGCCGAATAGCAGGCTGGCCAGGAGGATGTACTGCGCGACTTGAACGGCGCCGGAGGTCGCGCCACCGGAGTCGATTCCGCCCATCGCCGTATTGAAGAGTTGCTGAAAGTAAAACATCGCTATTGGTGTTGCAGCGTTGTGGTTACGTTCTGTTGCGTCACTACCGCCCATCCGCTGCCGAGCTTCAGGTTGGCGCCATTGTTAGCCAGGTCGATTGCTCTCACTCTCATCAGGTCCGCCAAGGCAGCCTGCGTGTAAGCGTGTGCTCTGATTAGCCAGGCGTCCGCCTGCGCTTCGATGATCGGTGCCGTGCCAGGGGCCGCGCTGAGAACATTAGTGTTGATCTGGTCGGCGGCGGCGAGTTCCTGGTCGGCGATAGCATCGATAGCAATCGAGCGCTCCATGGCGTCCTGCGCCACCGCGTCGGTCATGTCGATCAAGTCGCGCACGGCGGGAGACGCATTTTGAGGGGCGGGTACTGTGTTGTACACGTTGGCGTAGTTTGCGGTCGCGGTTGGAATCTCCCCAGGATTCTGCGACAGCAGAGTACTCTCAAGCTGCCTCGGATAGGGCAGCGTAGCGGTTGCGATCGGGATCTGCAGAATCGTTTCGATCTGCGAGTAGAATCCCTGGATCTGGCCGGACATCCCAAGAGCCTGCGCCTGGGCTTGCGGCGGCCACACATTGGTTTGCAGAAAGTTGTTGGTGTTCGTCAGTGTGGTGAAGATTGCCTGCAGTCCGCCGGCAATCACGGTGCCGAGCGTGACGTTGATTGTTCCCAGTCCCTCCGCCAAGAGAGAACAGCAAGGGCTTGGCAACTGTCCGTGGACTTTTCTGGGCAAAACGAGGGTGCCCAAAAGCAACACCAATGCCAACAGGACCGCATGGCAACAGATCCATCGGCATATCCGCGCGCCTCCGCCTTTCGCTCCACTCATCCGCTTTTTGAATCGCTCTCGCATCGTTTTCCCTCCTTCACCTGTGTTGCAGAAGATTAGTCATGTCCGTTTGCAGTTGGCCTGCGTAGGCCGCGTTGCGTTTGCGGATCGCGTTGTCATGTGCGACGCGAGCCGCCTCTTGCCGCATCATGGCGGCGAGCATCCTCTGCGTCACCGCTTGGCTTCTGATTTCGCCAGCTACGGCCGCCGCCGTGATCAGCGAAGCCGTACCCGGGGCCGAGATGTCGATGCTGGGGTTTCCCGCCAGGCTCTCGATCCGATCGGCCAGTTGCAATTGAAGGTCTTGTGCCTGGTCGGCTTCCTTCAGCATCATCAGGTTGTCCTGCGCCATGGCATCGTCCATGTCCGTCAAGTCGCGGTCCTGGGGGGCGATGTTGCCGGCTTGGGGCACCGGACGATACGTGTTTACATAGGCCGGCGGCACGGAATAAAGGTCGGCGGTACTCCGATCGCGCGAGACGTTCTCCAGTGCGACGGGGTGAGGCAGTGTGGCGGTGTGAGGGTTGATCGACATGGTCGACTGCAGCACACCGAGGAACTGCGCGATGATCGATTGAATCTGCGACTTCGCCAGGCGCGTCTTGGCCGGCGGCCACACCCTCTGCTCGAACAGCCGCAGAATTGCAGCCAGCACGCCGTTGACCTGGGTCATCCGGCCTCCGATGGTCACCGTAATGGTGGTGAGCACAGCCTGAATGACGCACGGCAGGCAGAATGCCGAAACCTGGGCTGGCGCCGGCGAGGTCCCCAGGATCGCGATCGCACCGATCAATAGGATGGCGATCACACGCCGGCGGCTCTCCATGCTCAGGAGCATCAGGCCACCGAACACTGCTGTCACGATCAACATACGTTCCTCCTAAGCGTGGATGGACCTCGGTGCGGTCACCGCACCAGACAGTTCTTCCGGCAATTGCGGAAGGCCGGCGAGGCCCTCCGGGAACTTCCGTGCCAGTTCTTCATAGCACTCAAGCAGCGGCTGCTCCGGCTTCCGGTTCAAATACCAGGTTCGATAAGCGCGCTCGCGCGGGTAGGTTGTGCAGATCCAATAATCGACAGGCGTGGGAATCAGTCGAACGGTCTGGGTCGTCTCCGCCTTTTCCCCGATAACAAGCAGCATCTCCGCGTAGCGCCCCTTCTCGGGCGAGCTGAAGCGTTTGATGGCCGAAAGCGTCACCGCGTTCAGGTGGAGCTGGCTTTCCAACGCGCTCATGTCTCCCGGTTGCTGGCCGATTAGCTTCGTGTTCGCGTTTTTCACGATTCCCGGCCCGTGCAGGCGTGGCTGCTGCGGAGTTCCGACAAAATCCTCGACCGTCTGCGAGATGCCCCAAACACTCGAATTCCTTTTGCGTGCCGTTCGAAACAACTGAACGACTTCCGGCGCCAGGACCGCCGAATCCAGCAAAAACCAGCACTCATCGAGTACCGTGATGCTCGGTCGCCCAGTCATGCCCGAGGCACGCTCCGCCATCGCATTGGCGATCAGCATGCTCATCGCGGTTTCCAGATGTGCATCCGAACTGAGCCCCTCTACATTGAAGAACAGCCAGCTATTCTCGATACGGATGTTCGTATGGCGGTCGAACAGCCGGCCATAGATGCCTTTCTCAGTCCACGTCCGCAGTTTGATCGCCGCCAGCTTCGCTTCATCGATCACGCGCTGCATCTTCTCCTCGTCCTGCCATTGGGCGAGTTCGTCTCTGAGATCCGAGAAGGTCGGCACCGGATTGGCATAGCGAAGCCCGACCCGTTTGTAGGTCCTCCCGATTGCGTCACTGATGACGTTATCGACGAGTTTCGTATCGGAGCCCGGCGCGTCGCCGATCATGTGCCTGGTCAGGTTTTTCAAAAACGCGATTTTCTCCTTCGACGGTGTCTTTTCCCCTTGCGGGAGGTCCCAGGGGTTGAGCGTCTCGTTACCGTCGAGATTGACCTCGATCACTCGGCCGCCCATCAGTTCTACCAGCGGGCGGTACGAGTCGCCGCGCTCCAGAATGGAAATCTGAGTGCCAATCCGGCCCAGCATGAGCAGCAGCAACTGGGCCATGAAGGTCTTTCCCCCGCCGCTCTTGGCCATGATCAACATGTTGGCGTCGCCCAGGCTTGCATCGAATGGCGAGAAGGGCACCATCTGTCGCGATGGCGTTTCGAGCAGAATTGCGGCTGAGCTCAATCCCTGCCACGGAACCTCCGCCGGCAACAAGTCCGCCGCGTGCGACGTAAGGCACTCCTGCTCCCGTTTGGTCTCCTCCGCCATCCCCGGAAGGGTCCCAATGAAAATCCGCTTTTGAGCCAGCGTCTCTGGGATACCGCGCGCTCCATTCATTCGAGCTACCGCGTGCAGGACCCGCTGACGACGATCCGCGAGAATTCGCTCTGCCTCTTCCCGCTCCTTCGAGTTCCGGATAGGGTTGGACGTTCGGAGGCCCACAAGCAGACTGAGTTGGCACACCTTCAACGAACTGGATACGACATCCTGCAGGGTTCGGATCAGTTGATCCTGTGCGATCTGCGCCTCGACATTGATCTTGAAGCCACCGTGAATGTCTCTTTGCGCCGCCTGCATGCGGAGAAGCCGTCGCTTATACGAGCGCATGATCCTGCTTTGATCCGGAATCGCGATTTCCGCGCTGACGACCAGCGGAAACTCCTGCCCTACCAGTTCGCGGGTGATACCGGGGAATGTGGCGTCCGGCATTTCCTTGACGCTGACCCAGGAGTAGAGCAGACCGCCGACTTTCAGATAATCGTCCTGTTCGTCCTCGATATTGACATTCGCGATTTGTGCCCGCGCGCTTTCGTAAGAGAGGCCCTGCCTATAGGGCCGCGTATCGTTCAGCAGAGGATTCATCGCCCGCTTGATTTCGAGAAACATTTCCTGATCGGACATGCGCCGCGGATGCATCCCTGTAGCTTCGAGCGTCGCTTGAGCGCCCGCCATCAGGCTTTCGAACTCCGACAAGCAATCCTCGTGTTCCCGTAGCGTTCGCTGGATGCATTTATTTGCGGACAGGCTCCACTTCTTCGCCTTTTTGCGCGTATTCCGCCACTCGAAATCCGGGCTGGCGTGGTGTATTTCCGGGTTCCAGATGAAGTACACGTGCAGCCGTCGTTGCAGGTAGCGTCCCTCCCGCTGGCGCGCACTCCATTGTCCGAGGCGTTCCCGATCGAGCGCTTGAAGGACGACGTTTTCAACCCGCTGTTCTTTGACGTAGCGCTCCGTCAAATCGCCATAGCCATCCGTGACTTCGTACCGAACCTGCATCCGCATCGATCTCTCGGGCAAAGACCGGACCAGGGCCTCCAGCACCTCTTTGGTTCGATTGCGCGTCTCATTCGCATGAAAGAACGTGTTGAGGCCGCTTGCTTCATAACCCGCTACGAACGAACCGTTGGTGCGAACGATGCAGCCGTCCAGATAGTCTCGGACCGGCAGCAGTTCGCAAAGCGCAGGCTGGCGCAGAGACGTTTCCCATTGGCGCAGCGTCACCGGCATTTAGATCTCCTCCCCCTTCAGGTATTCCCAGCGCTGTTCGAAGTCGGGCTCCAAGGCGCAATAGACATGCGGCTTCATGTGAAACAGCAGCCAGTCCCGCAGGTATCCGCGCGGTTTCCCATACTTGAATAGGATGAGCGCCGGAACGCTCAGCACGGGGACCACGTATTGCAGGACAACACTCATCGGGATACCGAACATCTCCCGCTGCAGGAATCGCCCGAACATGTTCATTACGACGGCAAGGCCGAGGATGACGAACAAGTCCTCGAACTCCAGATACAGAAACGTCACTTTTGTCGCGAGGTTTCTAGGAACCGGCGTCACTGTAAGTGCCATGAGTCCCTCCTCCTCCGTGTTGTTTCATCGACTCGCATTGGATAATCCTGTTCATCTGACGCCAGCTGTCCCTCTCATCACGAAGAACTCTCCGAGTCGGAGCAGCCCCGAAACCAGGAGGCATAGAATCGCTCCTAGAAAATGCCGCGCATGGTTGAACTGATGATGGATCTGGTGCTCGAAGAGTCCGCCAAACTTCATCGCCCCCACCGCCACTTGCATTCCGGCGTAGACCGGCAGGATGACATTCGCGAACCAATCGACCAGGTTTAAGAGAGAGTTCCAGTAGAGATCTGGGTTGTTCCATCCGAGCTGGCCGGTAAGCCTCTCGAACATGCGCAAAAGGCCGGAAACCATTAAACACATCAATCCTCCGTAGGCCCACGCCGAGTACAGGTGGTGATAACCCCGTGCGTACTGGATTACTGCGAACGCGATGAAGAGCGCTCCCAGGGTTGGCATAATTACATTACCGGCCCAGTCGGTCAAATTAAGAAGTCCGTTAGAGAACATGGTGTTTGTCCGCTACATCATTGAGTTGATCAGCTTCCAAATTGACGACACGGTCAGGAGGCCGAGCGTTGCGCCGATCATCGGCATTACCGGCCTGTGTGACACGAAGCTCCAGATCGCGTCGATGATGGCCAGCCCGGCCGCGATCGGGCAAAGAGTCCCAGCAACGTAGTTCCATAAGCTATCGAGAACGTCGGCGGTGGCGTATGACGTGCCGCTGTTGTAGCTGTTAATCAGGTTCAGCGTCGTCTGAATCGCGAGAAGAAACATTGCGGCCAGAATCGGAGGAAATGGATGGCCGCCTTGAACCATGGCGAGAATCGCTCGCAGCACAAAGAATGCCGCAAAGCAGGTCGCCAGCCTGGTCAGCAAGAACTTCTGGACGAAACTTGCGATGTCGCTTTGAAGATTCGCCAGCCATCCGGTGCCGATGCCTCCACCCGGCACAGATGCCGGTACTCCAAACGAGGGGAACCAGCCGATAAGCTGCGGCAGAGTGAGAAACACGATGGCCCAGAACATCCACTTCGCAAAGTTCCCACCAACCAGTGCGTCGGAAATGGAACCCTGCCTCAGGCCGAGACCCGCCAGCAACAGGCAGACAATAGCGGCCGAGGGTGCCAGGAGCAGCAGCAATCTCATACAGTCCGTGATCAGCTGTGGAGGAGCCATAGTCTTTTCCTTTCATGAAATGTGTGGGCAGGCGCCGCCGGCTAGCCCGGTCCGCGCCCGCCAGACGCAGGTTTAATGTACTCCGGCTGTGCCTTCGGCAATCCAGTACTCGAGCAGTCGGGTCACGCCTGAGACCAACATTAGTCCGATTGCCGTGAATACCCATCTGGCGAATCCGCGGCCGATGGCGAACGAGCCAATTGCCATCAGCGCTGCACCACCGGCGCCGACCGGCGCGATCACGTTGCCGATCCAGTTGATCAGGTTTAGGAATGTACCTTCGGGTTGTGTAGCCTGCTCCCCCTGAACGGCCACGTTGACTTGCGGGGTCGTCCCCAGATTCTGAGCCATCAAACCTGCTTGAACCACCAGGACGAACGCCGCGAGAACGGCCGCGACACTGGTTTTCCGCCAACGTGAAATTTGTGTCATTGGAATTAGTTGTTCCTTTCTGCCCCTTGGGGGTGGAAGAAACGTAACCCGATTCGAGAATTCGTGCAAACCGATCCGTATCGGCTGCTCGCCGAATATTGCGGAGAAGATGGCAAGTGGTCGAGAAGAGGCACCCTGCGGCGGGTCTTTTGGGGAACCGTCGTTCCGACTGTGAAGGAGCGCGAAGCTTACCCGCGCAAGAAGAGATAGAAGAGAATCAGGTCAGTCAACGAGAGACCGCGCCGAATCTTTCCCTCTTGCGCGGCGCGATTCTCAGGCCCACCGGAACCGGCCTGAAGACTCCGGAATCCTAGACCCCGAAGCAGGATACGCAGCGTCGCGATGAACCATACGAGCGTCGATATCAGGAGCAGAAAGCCTTCCGCCTGATTTCGGCTTTTGAAGTCCATCGGCGGCATCAGCTTCCAGAATGGATTCCATTTCAATAGGTATAAGGTGCCGGAGTAGACGAGAAACGCCATAGAGGCGCGGCAGGCTCTTTGAACCCAGGACGGCACCTTCGCTGCCGATCCCCTCAGGACGAGCCACATGGCAAATGCAGCGGCGAAAAGGGTATGCCAAGGCGACATACAAACTTCTTCATCACTACTTTAATCCGATCCGGAGGATTGGCCAAATCGGCCGTGGCCGGCGCGCATCCGATGGAAGCCTACTGCTGGTCAGGTGGGTTCTGTGCGATTTGGCTCTTCTGTTGCTGCTGATACATCTGCGTTAGCTCCTGCCGCAATTCCAGCAACTCCCGCAGTTCTTGCACACTCGGCGTGGAGGCGGCAGGGTTACCCGGAGTAGGATTGCCGCCCAGAACCGGAAAGGAGCCTGCGCCGGCACTCGCGCTGTTGGCGGGCTTCGTCAGCACGATATAGAAGCGTGTGTTGCCCGGCACTGTCACCACGATGTTCTGGCGATAGGCCTGCTCGTTCAGTTGCTGTTGTCCGGCGTTTGCCAGATTGTTGGCGACCTGCTCCCGCAGCAGAACGTTATTCGAGAACGAGTCCGTGACCCCAGTTCCGGTTTGAACGCCAACCGTTGCGGCCAGAATGGTGCCCACTCCCGCCAGGCTCCGAACCAGGAATCTCTTGCCCGTGTTGCGGCCGGTAACGTCGCCGCGCAGCGGCTGATACTGCAATCCGACCGCGTGCCCCTCGATCTTCTGAGCGGTTTCATCCGGCAACTGGATCGAATGGAACTGGATTCCGACGTAGCCTTGCTCGTTGACCTGGCTAAGCTCTCCAAACGCCCTGGATCCCGCCGGAATCACAATCTCGCCATTGCGCTCATAGTTGTATTCGATGGCTGCCACGACTGGGGTCTTGACCGCGGAACTCACTGGCGTCTCTAACCGGGCGACAAGTCGAGTGCCGGCGGGAAGTACCATGAACTCCCAGTCCCGTTCGGCCACTGCCGGTTGGACGTTGCTCCCCGGGAGAGCGGATCCGCGCGTCCCCGACGCCACACTGACGAACACCAGCGACGCCTTCGTGGGTTTCTCGGAACTCGGAGCTGGCGGAGGCGGCGTCTGTTCCGGAGTCTCCGCGGAGAACTGAATCCGATTCAAAGCATAATCTTTTGGCTCAGGGCGGGGAGCCTCGGGTGCCGGTCCCGGAGGAGTTCCGAAAGAAGGACTTGCTTGCGCTAACATGCGCTGCTTGGCTGTATTGCGGATGTCGTCCGGGCTCACGCTGCCTGTGTTGTCGTCCAGACGCCGCGTGTCGGCGCTCAGTAAGGGCGTCACTGAGTGGCTTCGATCCGGATTCTCCGCGTCTCGCGCGCGGCCGAGATTGGGATGGTCGGCCCTCGCAATGTTCTTTCGACTGTTGGGCGTCGAGAACATCGCAAAAAACGCCAGCGCAAGCACGACCGTCAGCCCGGCGAGCAACAGAAAACTCTTGGTCCGGTCTTCTTTGAGCTGTTGCCGCTTGATGTTGCTGGACGCGCCCTGCGGAGAGCCCTGCACGATTTGCCGAAGCTGCGCCACCCATCCGTTTGGCTGCGGCTCATGCACCTCTACCGCCTCGGATTCAACCTCGTGCCCAGCGCGAATGTTTTCGCCGCGGTTCTCCTCCGCGTCGCTTGGCCTGTTTTCGTTATCGGACTTCATGGGCTGAGCCTCCTTGAAAACTGCTGATTCCAAAACCGATGGGCGCCAGCGCCGGAAGATCCACCGCGCCCGAATCGGCGACTTGCAAGAAAAGTGTCTCGTTCGATTCCTTGAAGCTCGGCCTTTCAAAAACCACGACTCCGTCCGCCCTCTGCCCCGCGCCCAAACGCCTTGTGCTCAATCGGAAATCGATTATGCGCAACTGCTCCGCGGTGGTCCACTTTTTCTTGATCTTGCCGCCCAACTGAACCTGCGGCGGCAGAATCTCGATCGCATGGTTCGCTGGGTTCACAGCGGAAAACAGAACCACGACATCCTGTCCCTGGTCGAGCACTTCGCTGACGCCCGCCTTGATTCGCGGTCCGGCATCGATCTGGCCGGGATGCTGTCCATACAACGTCGGGAGCGACGCTCGTTTCTGGCGGTCGAGCAGTTTGTCCAATACCGCGCCAGATTTCTCGCCGGCGCCGCTGGAAGCTTCGCCGGACGCCGCCTTTATCGCTTCTGCCGCTGACGTCACCTGTGGACCGGTCGACGCCAACTCCGTGAGCTTGCCTGGACCGTCAAGTCTCTGCGTTTCAGCGACCAGCGATGCGGAAACAGGACTTTCCTCGACGAGAAAGCTGCCCTCGGCCGGCTTTCCGTACTTCAGCAGGAGATCCACCGTCTGTGTCCCGCCGCTCTGCCGACCGGAACTGATCAGCACGAGATTCGCCTGGTGGCCCAAAGTGGTCGTGATCAGCAGATTCGTCTGCATCGGTTCGGCGGAAACCGGCTTTACAGTCACGAGTTCCGGCTCATGTTCCGAATGCTCGGCCTGGAAGTGTTCCGGATCCCCAATGACTACCGAATTCACAGGTTCGGGCATACGAATCGAGGTGGCCACGCGCGGAGTCAGCCGAAGCGTGATGACCTTCTCGTCAAGACTGGCGCGCGTTAGGATTACCGGATCCAGCTTTGCCGCGCTGCCCACAGGTGGAGCCGACGCCGCGGATGTTGGCGTCTTCGGACGCTCCCGCGTTTGCCCTGGAGCGATTTCCAGCAAGCTCAGTGCGCAAATGCAGATGCTTAAACAACGCATGCTATTACCTTTCCTTTCGCCTCAATTCAGCGCGATACTGTTGTCCGATCCGTTGAACGTAGGCGTAAACCTCCACTGACGAATAGTCGAGCCCCCGAGTGAGAACCGGCCCTTCGCCGGCCGCGTAGGCGGCGATAACCAGACGGAGGTCGCCATGGAACAACTTTTGAAGCTTCGCCAAGTAAGCGACTCCACCACGAATGTTCTCGTGAATATAGAACGGATGGGTCACCCCAAAGCGCTGGGCAGTCGCCGGCATCAGTTGCATTAGGCCAATGGCGCCTTTCGGGGACACGAGTCCCGGCTGCCAGGCGGATTCGACCTGGATAATCGCTCGAACGAGAACTGGTGAAACTCTACACTGGCGTGCATAGTAATCGGCGCACCGCACCTCGTATTCGCGGGCGCTGAGCGGCTCGCCCGCAAATGCCGGGCTCACTGCGATGACAATGCCTAGAAGCGACGACGCTCCGCGCATGACTGTTCCTCATCTCCGTGGTCTGCCTCGTCAAAACCCCTGCTGTAACGCTGTGTATCGAAGACGAGGCTTTCGAACCCGTCCCTCAACATGAGCCGTTTGCGATCATTCTGTGTCTTCGCGATCAGGGGTAACAACACATCCCGCAATTCGGCGCTGATCTCGCGCACGCCAAGGACTCTGAGCGCCTCCGCCAGATCCACCATCTCTGCAATCGAGGGCGGCTTTTCGAGCGTGTAACCCCGAAGCGCGTGCGCAAACCCGGCGAGCTGTCCGTGCAACTCTGAGTGGGCGCCGGCCGTTCGCTTTTCCAGAATTCGCGTCTCCCGCTCGATTGTCGGATGCTCGAACCGAAGGTACAGGCTGCGACGCCGCAGCGGATCGCCAATTCGGCGAACCTCGTTCGAGGTCAGTACGACAAAAGGCCGGCTTCTCGCTTTGACCGTGCCGATCTTGGGGATGGAGATTTGCCAATCGCTCAGGATTTCCAGAAGTTCCGCCTCGAATCCCTCCGCCACTTTGTCGATTTCGTCGATCAGCAGGACACACGGTCTCTCGCACAGAAGCGCCCGCAGCAGCGGTCCCTCCTGGAAAAACTCGAGCGTATGGAGGTCGCGACGCAGGGATGCCCATTCGACGCCGGGAGCGCCGCCCAGCGTATTCAAATAAAGACGCTGCAGCGACTCATCGAACTTGCCGATCGCCTTCTCCTCGTTGATGCCCTCGTAGCATTGCAGGCGTTCGATAGTCGTATCCGCGGCGAGGGCGACTACCTTGGCGAGTTCTGTTTTCCCGGAACCTGGAGGCCCTTCCGCAAGGACCGGCTTTTGCATTTGATCCGCCAGAAAAATCGCCTTCAGCGTCACGGGATCGGTGACGTACTTGGCTCCTTCCAGTTTCTCGGACAGCTCTTCGATCGAGGAGAACACTTGTCCGCGCTCCTTGAAGGCATATTAAGGCGGAATCGCTACGAGGCTGTCCCACCGATCCCCTATAACGGCCGTCTTCCCGACCCTATTCTTTCCTGCAAGACCTTCTAACTAAGCTATAGGGAAGAACCGCGCCGGTCTTTTCTGCTGAACCCACTTTTACTCATTCCTGGGTTCAAAGATGCCAAATCGGGTGAGATTGGATACACACCCAGCGCCGCTATTTTGGTGGACCCATTTTTACTCGTTCCTCTTTCTCCACGCCCGACAGACCCAGGAAGCGAGTGCTTTTCATTTGGGTGGACCCAGTTTTCCTCATTCCTGCTCGCATCGGATCAGCGGCTCCGGCAGCAGCGTCCCGTCCCCGTGCGTGTTCATACAGCTTTCTGCGCCGGACCCACCTTTACTCATTCCGTTTTGATTGACGAAGGCGTCCCCGAAGGCAGCACCCTATGACACGCATTTGCGTTCATTTGAGAAAAACCAGAACAAGCCATATAAGGAGGAATGAATTCCAAGAGCCTCCCCCTCGATCTCAACAGCGGGGCAGCACAAGCCGCCTTTGCCGTTGCAGATGAACTGCCGCTGACGGTTCGACAGGCCTCTGCCTTCCTTGGCGTCAGCCCTCAAACGGTGTACCTGTGGGTTGAGCGAAAGCACATTCCCCATTTTCGCGTGATGGGGCGTAACATTCGTTTCCTCAAATCGGATCTAGAATCGTTTCGCGCAAGCTTTCGGCAGGAGGTGTGGCGTGCAGTGGCCCAGTAAATGCCGAGCAGTGCCACGTTCCACACCACTGCCGTGTGCACAGTTATGCTGGTGATGAGCGGAAGCAGATTCCCCTGTTCAGCAGTACGGGCACTGTAGTCCGGTTTTTTTTGGGACTGGAAGCGGACACCCAATTTTTCAACTGAATGGAGGAATCCAATGAGTAAACGAGGACGGCCGCGCAAGCGTGAAGGCGCGGTTTACCAAAGAAGAAACTCCGAGTTTTGGCAGGTCCGATATCGGGACCAGAAAGGAGAAATCATACGAGAGTCGGCTGGCACAACCGATCGTCAGGCTGCCGAGCGCTTCCTCCGGGACCGCTTAGATGCGCGAGACGAGGGGCGCCTCATGACCGTTCTGAACAGCAAACAACTTACATTAAACCAATGGGCCGATTGGTTTTTGGAACGACGCTCGAAGCCGCCGTTTCGGAGCATGGGCAACCACCAGCAGAATCTCAACGCGCTGAAGTTTCTGCGGCCCGCTTTCGGGGAGGTCGCTCTGTCCGACATAACAGCCGAGGGAATCGAGAGCTATCTGGCAGAGCGTCTCGAGACCGGTTGCAGGGTGCATACCAAGTTCGGTCTTCAATTACGCGGCAAGATCAAGCCGGCAACTGCACATCAGGAGTTCCGAATCTTGTCACACATGCTGAATGTGGCGGTGAAGCAGAAGCGGCTGTCAGCCAATCCATGTGTGGCCGTCGAATTCCCGGTTTCAGTCGCCAAATCGACGCGCAAGCCGCATTACATGACCGCGACCGAACAGGCCAAAATCGAGATTGCGGCACCTGGATACCTCAGAAACATCGTCGTTATTCTGTCCGAGATGGGGTTGAGGTACAAGAAGGAGCTCCTTCCCATGAAGAAAGTCCAAGTCGACTTGGATAACGAACTCGTTCACATCGTAGACTCGAAGACGGTGAACGGCATCGGGGACATGCCGCTGACCCCTCCCGCCAGGGAGGCATTTCAAAGGCAAATCGAGGAAACGCCGGGAAGCGATTACCTGTTTCCAACCTCGAAGGCGGTAGCGCAAAGGCCGTACATCACCAATCTCCGCAAAGTCTGGGCGGGGGCGCTGAAGACGGCGGGAGTACCGTATTTTGCGCTCTACGAACTGCGGCACACGTTCGCTACTCGTCTGAGCGCTGGCGGCGTAGCCGATCACATGGTCACACAGATGCTGAGGCAGGGCGACGCCGACGTTTTCAAACTGTACAGCCAAGCGAAGCTCGGCATGATGCGCGAGGCGCTCACGAAGCTGGATCGAAAGGCGAACGAGCGCGGAATATCGAGCACAAAGAGGGCGAGTTGAGCGATTTTGTGCACATTTTCGAGCACACTCAACCACTTGGCCCAATTCTGGGCGGGAGGTGCCAATTGATTTTAAAGGGGTAATTGGTCGGGCCGCCGAGATTTGAACTCGGGACCTCTTGCACCCCAAGCAAGCGCGCTAGCCAGGCTGCGCCACGGCCCGATTCGATAGCTCATTCTACCACAGCACCGTACACCGCTCGCCTCCGTTCACCCCAACAGCTCTAACGCTCCCGCCAACTCCCCGCGCGCATGCGAGTCGCCCTTGCGCGCAGCCGCTTCCATACCTTTCTTATACGCTTCGCGCGCTTCCTCCAACCGCCCCATTCGCTCCAACGTCTGACCTGCCTGATAATACGCCGCCACATAATCCGGAGCGCCCGCCATTAGTGCGCGAAACTCCGCCGTTGCCGCCTCCAACTCCCCGCCGTTCCGGTACTCCATCGCCAATCCGTAGCGCAGAAAGCTGTCGTTCGGGTTCTGCGCCACCATGCTCTTCAACATGTCCAGCCGGGTGCTCGCCATGACTGTGCTACCATACCTCCAAAATGTCCTGCCCCTATTTCGACCCGGTTCAACCGCGCGGGGGCTTCGATAATCCCCGGTTCGCCATGCTCCCTCTCGGGGATTGTTGGTCGGGTATCTGCCGCGCCCTGGCCGGTCAGCCCAGCCAGCCGGACGAAGCCTTCCTGCAATCGTGCTGCAACTTGGGCTACGCCAGGGGCACCTGCGCGCGCTTCCCCGATCGGCACGGGCCCGACGCCGTTCGCTTCACCGTCCTCGGCGACGACGGCGCCTCCCTTCGACTTTACTACGTTCTCGAGTGCGGCCATCGCCCCTTCGCTCATGGACCGCTCGAATACTTCCTCGCCACCGGACAACTCACGCCCACCCCTCTCAGCGAGCTTACCGAACGCCAACTCCGCGCCTATGTCCGGTCGTATATACGGCGCAAGTCCGGAGCCCTCTGATGGAAGGCAAACCGGTTAGCGCATCGGCTGCCGAATACTCCGAAGTGGCCCTCCCCACGGACGCCAATAACTGGGGCAATCTTCTCGGCGGCAGAGTCATGCACCTGGTCGATATGGCGGGCGCTCTGGCCGCCATCCGGCACGCCCGCTGCCCCGTCGTCACCGCGTCCGTCGATAGCCTGCACTTTCTTCACCCCGTCCACATCGGCAATCTCATCATCTGCCGCTCGTCCGTGAACCGCGTCTTCCACACCTCCATGGAGGTTGGCGTGCGCGTGATCACCGAAAATCTGATCACCGGCGCCCGTCTCCACACCTGTTCAGCTTATTTGACATTTGTCGCCCTCGATGAACACGGCCGGCCCGTCCCCGTTCCGCCGGTGATTCCCGAAACCGCCGACGATCAACGGCGCTATCTCGAGGCCGAACAACGAAGACAGTACCGCCTGGCTTTGCGCAGCCGCATGAAACCGTGAGATCCGCTCGGCCGCGCCGCCAGCGCCGATGCTACTCGATCAGCATTTCCATCAGCCGGTGTGCCAGACGGAGTGTGACCGGTTGCAGCATCGCCGCGGCCATCATCGCCGCGCCCGCGCAGGCCATCCGCCAACCCCGGCCGCGCGCGCTCTCGTGCGGCACACCGCTCAGCAACCGTTCCACCCGTGCTTGTAGATCGCTTCCATCGCCCAAAAGCGAAGAAGCCAGCACCGGTGGCCGCGCGCCCGCGTTCATTCGGGAAACTCGCACCAGCGCCGCCGCCAGGCATAAAGATTGCCGCTCGTCTCGGGCCGCCGCGCTATCGTCCGCCGCCCACTCCGCGAACCTCCGCCATGCGCGCTCCACCTTCCCCAATCCACGCCACCCGGGCAGGCAGCCGGGAGCCAACAACAGGCACAATCGTTTCAAATTGTCCCGCGCGGCCGCGTGTGCCCGTTCGTGACGCAACGCCGCACTCAGTTCGGCGGAAGAAAGCGCTCCCAGCACCGCCTCCGAAACCACCACCCGCGGCCGAACGGTTCCGGCGAGCGCCACGGGAGGCGCGCCGCGCTCCACCACCCACACCGGCGCCCCATCCTCCGCCACCATGACTTCGCGGCCCTGTGCACGGAAATATCGGACGTACGCCCACGACCGAACCAACGCGCCCCATGCCCGCGCAGCCGACGCCGCCCACACGCCCGCGCCCGCCAACGCCGCGCCCAGGCACCACACGCCCACCCGCTCGGACACTCCCGCCGGTTCCAGCCACATGTAGCTCGGCACGCACAGGCACGTCACCACCAATGCGGAGACCCCGCACGGAACCATCCGCAGCACGAAAAGCATTCGCGCCGCGCGGGCCGCCTTCATCCGTCCCACCGCCCGAATGGACATCTCCGCAACCAGTGAGACCGCCGCGCCCAGCGCGCCGTTCAGCAGAAAAAACACCGCTAGCGAAGCACACACCAGCCGCGGCCAATAGGGCAGATTCACGTCTTCCTCCGCCGGTCCAGTTCGCGGCGTTTCAGCCGGATCTTATGTTCCAGTTCGTCGAGGATAGCTTCGTCCTGTTCACCGGCGGTTTCCACCAGGCAGGAGATCAGCAGGTCTCGCGCAGCCGCCGGACCGGAAAGATAACCGGCCATGAAATTCCCCGCGCGCTTCTGTTCCCATACGCGCCGCGAAAAATGCGGTGCATACACGAAAGCCCGTTGCTGCTTCCTGCGGTCTAGCAGCCCCTTCTTGTAAAGCCGGTCGAGCGTGGTCATCACCGTGGTGTAGGCCAGCGGCCGCCCGAGCTTCCCCGCCACCTCGCGCACATTGCTTTCCCCTCCGGCCCACAGGATTTCCATGATCGTCTCTTCCAGGTGCCCCAGCGGCGCGAAAGCCTGCCTGGAATCGCGCTGTTTCCCGATCCGTAACATTCCGCCCGCTATAGTATCAAACGCCGGTCCCCTTCGCGGCGCGTGATGTGTTGCCGGTCGAGATACTCCAGCAAAGGAATGGCATACTTGCGCGAAACGCCCGTCCATTCCTTGAACTCCGGCACGTTGAACCTCGCCGGGCGCCGCGCCGCCAGCATGCCGCGCAGGTTCTCGATGGCCGCGTGATGGAACACCAGTTCCGCGTCAATCCGCACCAGCCGCTTCTCGCGCAGCAGGATTTCGAGCAGCGTGCGCGCCCGCGCCGCTTCCACTCCCGATTTCGCCAGCACTTCCCGGACCCCGGGCGTGGCCAGGCCGGCTTCCTCGAAAGCCCGCTCGATGGCGGCGCGCGCCTGCTCTTCCTCTTCCTGGAGCACCACGATGTGGGTCCGCAGCCGGACGTTTTCGCCTTCCACCGCCAGCTCTTCGGCGGCTGCGAGCAGCGCGTCGAGCACGAACGCCGGGGCTCCCGCCAGTTCCCGCGCGCGCAAATCCTGCCGCGCGATACCGGCCAGCAGCGGTTGCGCGCCGTGGAATTCGCGCACCGTTTTCACCAGTCGTTCGCGCGTCGCGTGAAACCATTCCCCGTCCACGTACCAGGCCTGCGGCTGGGCAATGCGCACCAGCGGAGCCTGCGCCGCCGCCTCCGCAATCTCCCGCTCCAGCATGCCCGTGCGTGCCACCAGGTCCGCCATGCCCAAACCGAACTCCGCCTCGCGAACCAATAACGAAACACGAGCGCCGGCGTCCGGCCCCGCCAGCATATCCAACCTCGGCGCGGCGGCCTCGTCCTTGCGGTACCGATGCGCGCCTTCATCCACCACCACCCCACCCCCGATCGTCACCACCGGCGAAAACATGCGGATGATGAAATGGTCTCCCGGCAGCAATAGCGCCGGCTCGCGCAGCACCATTCGTGCATACGCCGTCTGGCCCGGTTCGAGTGCCGCCCGCCCGTCCAGCCATCGGACCTCGGCTTCGATCTCCGCCGTCCCCGCGTGAAAATGCACCGGCGCGCGGTGCTTCAACGGCTTGGCCGATCGCACCAGCTCCAGCCGGCAATCCACTTGGCTCACCGCGTGGAACCTTCCCGGCTCGGAAAGTACCTTGCCGCGCGCCAGTTCCGCCGGTTCGATATCGCTCAGGTTCACCGCCGTCCGCTGTCCCGCCGCCGCCCGCTCGGTCTTCGATCCGTGCACCTCCACGCCGCGCACTCTCAGGCGCCGGCCGCCCGGATACACCTCCACTTCCTGTTCCTTGGCCACCGCGCCCGAAATCAGCGTGCCCGTGACCACCGTGCCAAACCCTTTCACCGAAAACACCCGGTCGATGGGCAAGCGAAAGTGCCCCGCGGCGTTTTTTTCCGGTACCTTCGCCGCCGCCCGCGCGAGCTCCCCTCGCAGTTCGTCCAGCCCCTCCCCGGTCTTCGAACTCACCGCCACCATCGGTGCGCCTTCGAGGAATGATCCCGCCACCAGTTCCCCCATTTCCAGCCGCACCAGGTCCAGTATCTCGGCATCTACCAGATCGGCCTTGGTCAATGCAATAATGCCGCGCCCGATCCCTAACAGCCGGCAAATCTCGAGGTGCTCGCGCGTCTGCGGCTTCACCGATTCATCGGCGGCCACCACGAAAAGCACCATATCGATCCCGCCCACCCCCGCCAGCATGTTCTTCACAAACCGCTCGTGTCCCGGTACATCCACGAACCCCAGCCGCGGCCCGCACTCCAGTTCCAGGTGCGCAAACCCCAGGTCGATCGTGATACCGCGCCGCTTCTCTTCCTCCAGGCGGTCCGCGTCGATTCCCGTTAACGCCTTGACCAACGCCGTTTTGCCATGGTCGATATGCCCGGCCGTGCCCACGATGATGTTCTTTTTTGTGCTCATGGATACATCGATAGGGTTTGTTGTCGCCGCTCTCGATTATCGCGCCGTTCGCCCGACGGCCGCTTCGAACCTTTACAATAGTCCCGATGAATCGCCTCGAGGAATTGCATCGGCGCCGCGCCGCGGCCGAGCAGGGCGGCGGCCCCGAACGCCAGGCCCGCCAGCACCAGGAGGGCAAACTCTCCGCCCGCGAGCGCATCGAATTACTGCTCGACGAAGGCACTTTCGAAGAACTCGATAAACTAGTCACCCACCGCTGCCGCGATTTCGGCATGGAAGACCAAGTCGTGCCCGGCGATGGCTTCGTCACCGGCTACGGCCGCATCGATGGCCGCCTGGTCTACGTCTTCGCGCAGGATTTCACCGTCTTCGGCGGCTCCCTCTCCGAAGCCAACGCGCAAAAAATCTGCAAGGTGATGGACCTCGCCCTCAAAACCGGCGCTCCCGTGATCGGTCTCAACGATTCCGGCGGCGCCCGCATTCAGGAAGGCGTCGTCTCGCTCGCCGGCTATGCCGATATCTTCCTGCGCAACACTCTCGCCAGCGGCGTTATCCCCCAGATCTCCGCCATCATGGGCCCGTGCGCCGGCGGCGCCGTCTACTCGCCCGCCATCACCGATTTCGTCTTCATGGTGGAAAACACCAGCTACATGTTCGTCACCGGTCCCGACGTTATCAAAACCGTCACCCACGAAGACGTCACCAAGGAAAAACTGGGCGGATCCGCCACCCACAATTCCGTCAGCGGCGTGGGCCACTTCACCGCTTCCGACGATGCCGAATGCCTGCGCATGATTCGCGAGCTCATCGGCTACCTGCCGCAAAACAACCGCGAGGACCCTCCCCGCCGCGAGACCCGCGATCCCGTGGACCGCATGGACCCCGATCTCGATACCCTCGTCCCGCTCGATTCGACCCTGCCCTATGACATCACCGATGTCATCCGCCGCGTAGTGGATAGCGGCGAATTCTTCGAGGTGCACGAGCACTGGGCGCGAAACATCGTAGTCGGTTTCGCGCGCATGGATGGCCGTTCCATCGGCGTGGTCGCCAACCAACCCGCGTTTCTAGCCGGCTGTCTGGATATCGATTCTTCCGTGAAAGGCGCCCGTTTCGTGCGCTTCTGCGATGCCTTCAACATCCCCCTCGTAACTTTCGAGGACGTCCCTGGCTTTCTGCCCGGCACCGGCCAGGAATTCGGCGGCATCATCCGCCACGGCGCCAAGCTGCTCTATGCCTTTGCCGAGGCGACCGTCCCCAAAATCACCGTCATCACTCGCAAAGCCTATGGCGGCGCGTATTGCGTGATGGGTTCGAAGCATATCCGGACCGATATCAATCTCGCCTGGCCCACCGCCGAAATCGCCGTGATGGGTCCGGAAGGCGCGGTCAACATTGTCTATCGCCGCGACCTGGCCGCCGCCGCCGACCGCGACGCCGTTCGCCGCCAAAAGACCGAAGAATTCCGCGAGCGTTTCGCCAACCCCTTCGTGGCCGCCGAGCGCGGCTATGTGGACGCCGTCATCGACCCCCGCGAAACCCGCCCGAGAGTGATTCGCGCCTTGCGCATGCTCGAGAACAAAGTGGACACCATGCCGCGCAAGAAGCATGGGAACATCCCGCTGTGAGGGCGGTCTAATCTCTTTGTGTTATGGATGGCTCACTGGGTTTAGGCTATGCTTTCTGGCAACGGAGGGAACCGAACCCATGACCGATCATGCGCAGCGTAGCCGGCGAATATCGGCGCCACTCTTACTGGCCTGTCTGGCAGTGTCACTGCTCTGTGTCGCGTATCCCATCTACGTGATCCGGCCTTTCCGCTATCAGGGTGCGCGCGAACTGGCGCTCGCGCTGGCGGTCAGTCGATTCCGGCCCGTAATCACGATTATCACGGCGGTGGGGGCAATTCTCGCGCTGATAGCATACTGGCGCGCCCAGCCGCGGAAATGGAAGCGAGTCTTGCCGGCCGCGGGGGCTGTGCTGGCCGTCGTACTCGCCTTTCTGGCGCGCGTCAATATCTACGAGCTGATGTTCAACCCGCTCATCCATCCTTCGTTCACCGCCGCGCAAGACGTCAAGCTCGATGGAGCTGAGAAGGTCATTGCCGTACGAATCGGCAAGGACGCGCGCGCGTATCCCATCCGCGTCATGTCATACCATCACGTGGTCAATGACGTACTCGGCGGTACCGCCATCGTCGCGACTTATTGAACGCTCTGTCACACCGGTCTGGTGTGGACGAGAGATATAGACGGCCTGAGACTGACGTTTCACTTGGCCGGCATCAACAACCAGAACTTCCTAATGCGCGACGAGGAGACTGGAACTTACTGGCAGCAGATCAGCGGAGCCGCCGTTTCGGGACCTCTCAAAGGCCGCCAATTGACGCTGGTGCTCTCCGATGAACTGACGCTGGCCACCTGGAAATCGGAAGAACCGCGGGGCACCGTTTTGAACGATGTCCGCGAATTCGTTCCCGATTATGCCAAACGAGACTGGGACGTGCGCATGAAACGCGCGCCCACCGTTCTCGCTTTTCCGGAGCATGGCCTCGCTGCCCGCGATTTGATGTTAGGCATCCGGGCGTTCGGCGCCAGCCGGGCGTTTCTATATGACCGCGTGGTCAAGGAAAAGCTGGTCAAGGATCACGTTGGCTCCGAGCCCGTGCTGCTGGTGGTGGGGGCCGACGATCAATCGGTGCGGGCGTTTCGCGACCGTATTCCCGGGATCGCGGGCGCCGCTGTCTTCTACCGGATCGCCGGAAAACCATCGGCCATCCTGCTGATGGATGCCGCGACGGGGAGCGAATGGAACTTCCAGGGCTGCGCGACTTCCGGGAAGGCGAAGGGGTTCTGCCTGGAGCCCATCCCCATGCTCAAAGACTACTGGTTCGATTGGCGCAACTACAACCCCAAGACCACGGTTTACGGCAAGGGGAGATGATGCCTCCCTGGTCGGTTTCCCTTCACAAGCAACAGATTTGTCGCTACCATCCAACAGAAGCAGCACGCCGCCCAACCAAAAACACCGACCGAACCCATTTTTCGCCCCCAAGTACCACAAAACCAGCCAATTACGACCCGCGAAACGAACCCATTGTTGCCCTCTCGCCAAAACCCCCAAGCCCCCGCTCGACCGCTCCCTGTTAACTACCGCCTCCGCCGCCCGTCCCTCCATCAGAAGAGCCTGATAGGATGAGAACTCTGATGGCTGTACAAACGGAGTTGGCGGAAGCGCCCACCGGCGACCTGGAACGCATCTTCCGCGAGAACCACGCCGCGGTCTTCCGCGCCGCCTACCGCGTCACCGGCAACCCCAGCGATGCCGAGGATGTCATGCAAACCGTCTTCCTGCGCCTGCTCAAACGCGACACCGGCGCCACGCCGGTCGGCAACATGGCCAGCTTCCTCCACCGCGCCGCCGTCAACGGCGCGCTCGATCTGATGCGCTCGCGCCAGAACATCCGCAACATCCCGCTCGATGAACTCGAGCCCGTGCTGGCCGAGTCGGCATCCCGCGGCCCCGATCGCCTCCATTCCTCCGGCGAGATTCGCGACTGGTTGCGCGGCGCCCTCGCCCGCCTCAATCCGCGCATCGCCCAGATGTTTGCCTTGCGGTTCTTCGAAGGAAAGGATAACCCCGAAATTGCGCGCCTCTTCAATACCACGCCCGCCACCGTCGCGGTGACCATTTCCCGCACGCGTGACCGGCTGGAAAGAGAATTTCGCGCCTGTCAGGGAGGTGTGGCATGATTCCCGAAAACAAGTTCAACGATCCGGTGCTGGAGCAGGCCGTCATGGAGATCCGCGAAGAGCCTATCGATCCCGCCGTAATCGAGGCCGCCGCCGCCCGCGTGTGGGCGGGCCTCGCTAGCGCCCTTGAGGAAACACCCGCCGCAACCGGCGCCCAGCACCTTCGCGCCTGCGCCGACTATCAGGCATTGATCCCCGCCTTCCGCGCCGGCACGCTACCCGAAGCCCGCGCCCTCCTGGTGAAGGACCATCTCCACGAATGCGTGGCCTGCCGCCGCGTGTATGAAGGACGCGTCGTCTCGATGCCTTCCGCGCCCCGGCCCGCCGCCCGCCCCCGCTACGTGTTCCGCTGGGCCGCGGCCGCCGTGGTTCTGATCGGTGCCGGCTTCGCCGTCTGGTACACTCTGGAATCTTCCGGCGCTCTTGTCGGCCGCCCCATTGTCCAGGCCGTTAGCGGCACGCTCTACCTGGCGGGGGCCGATGGCGCCCTCCACACGCTGGCCGTCAATCAGGATCTCCCCGACAACGCCGAAATCCGCACGGCCAAGGATTCCGATGCCTTTCTGCGGCTGCGCGATGGCTCGGTGGTCGAGCTGCGCGAACGCTCCAGTTTCTCCACTAGCCACGCCGCCGCCGATATCACCGTCCACCTGGGCCGCGGCAGCGTCATCGTGGAAGCCGCCAAACGCCGCGCCGGCCATCTGTATGTGGATACCGCCGATTGCCGCGTGGCCGTCACCGGCACCATTTTCAGCGTCAGCGCGGGCGTCAAAGGTTCGCGCGTTTCCGTGGTCCAGGGCGAGGTGCACGTTACCGATGCGGGCGCCGAAAAGGTCCTGCACCCCGGCGATCAAACCGTAACCGGCGAGGGACTCGAGCCCGTGCTGGTCAAGGACGACATCGCCTGGAGCCTGCGCCGCGATCGCTATTTCGCCCTGCTCGCGCAACTGGCCAACCTGCGCTCCGAACTGCAAAGCATCCACTTGCCCGAGCTGCGTTACTCGAGTCAACTGGCGGGCCGCTTGCCTGCCACGACCGTCCTCTACGCCAGCATTCCCAATTTGGGCGATTATCTCGCCCAAGCCCAATCGACACTCAACCGCCGCATTGAGGAAAGTCCCGAGTTGCGCGAGTGGTGGAGCACGCGCTCCGCGCAGGTCGCCCCCATCGTCGATAAGCTCCGCGCCGCTAGCGAGTATCTGGGCGATGAGATTGTGATCGCCGGCGCCGCCGCTGCTGGGCCGCACGGCATGGGCGCGCCCGTCTTTCTGGCCCAGGTGACGCGCCCCGGCTTCGCCGAATTCCTGCTGCGCGAAGCCGGCCCCGTGCCTCTCGAAACCCGCAACGGCTTCGCCGTCTTCGGCCCCGATCGCGCGGCCGTCGAAGCCTTGGCTCCGGCGCTCGATACGTCCGCCGGCGGGTTTGCCGGCACGCCCTTCTACGCGCGCATCGCCGAGGCCTACCGCAACGGCGCCGGCCTGCTGCTGTGCGTCGATCTTTCCCGCGTCTCGCCCGGCGATTCGGCGCTTGGTCTGCGCTACCTGGTGGCCGAACAGAAGGAAGTGAACCATCAGCCCGAGACCCGCGCCACCCTCGGTTTCGATGCCAGCAACACCGGTATCGGTTCCTGGCTGGCCGCTCCCGCTCCCATGGGCGCGCTCGATTACATCTCGCCGGATGCCACCGTGCTGGCTGCGTTTGTGGTGCGCATGCCCGCCGATATTGTCAGCCAGGTCACCGGGGTCGCTCGCAAGACACCCGCCGAGATCGGTGCCGAAGGCGACATCGCCAAAGATCTCGCGGCCAGTTTGGGCGGCGAATTTGCGCTGTCGCTCGATGGCCCCGCTTTCCCCGTCCCCTCCTGGAAACTGGTCATCGAAGCTTACGATCCCGCCCGCTTTCAGTCCGCGCTGCAACGGCTGATTGCCGCCGCCAACCTGAAGATGGCGCAGACGGGCCGTCCGCCGCTCCGCACCGCCCAGGAAACCGTCAATGGCCATACCTATTACATGCTCGGCGCGTCCACTCCCAACCCGCTCACCGAGGCCCATTACACTTTTGTGGATGGCTACCTGGTGGCCGGCCCCACGCGCGCCATGGTTTCTCGCGCGCTTGAAGTCAAGCAATCGCGCGTCTCCATCATGCGCTCTTCCAAATTCGTGGATCTGACGCCGCGCGATCATTACACCAACTTCTCCGCCGTCTTCTATCAGAACCTGGGGACCACGCTCGCGCCTCTGGCCGGACTGCTGGGCGGCCTCGGCCCGCAGACCCCGCAACAGCAGCGTGCCATCCAGCAGCTCAGCAACATCAAACCGATTCTGGTGGCCCTCTATGCCGAGCCCGATCGCATCACCCTGGCCAGCGATGGCGACGCGTTTGGAATGAGCATCGCCAACCTGCTCACCGGCAATCCCGGCGGTTGGGCCGCCGGTCTCACGCCCTTTACCGCATTCTCTGGAACAGGCGCCCGCAAACCGGCGTATATAAGGAAGTAAATGGATCCCGTAATCGATCTGGACGGCCTGGAGGTGCGCTTCGGCGAGCGCGTCATCCTGAAGAAGCTGAAAGCTTCCCTCACCGGCCGCTCCATCGGCCTGCTCGGCCCCAACGGCGCCGGAAAATCCACGCTGCTCAATACGCTGCTGGGTTTCCACAAGCCCTCCTCCGGAACCGCCCGAATCTTTAACCTCGATATCCGGACCCACGCCCGCGAAGTGCGGAGCCTGATCGGCTACATGCCCGAGAACGATTCGTTCATCGCCAATATGAGCGGTGTGCGCTTCGTCCGGTTAATGGCCGAGCTGGCCGGCCTGCCGCGCGAGCACGCCCTCGAGCGCGCCCACGAAGCGTTCTTTTACGTGGGCCTGGGCGAGGTCCGCTATCGCACCCTGGGCACCTATTCGCTGGGCATGAAGCAGGCCGCCAAACTGGCGCAAGCCATCGCCCACGGCCCCAAGCTGCTGTTTCTCGATGAGCCGACCAACGGCCTCGATCCGCCCGCGCGGATGCGCATGATCCAGCTCATTCAGGAAATCCGCGACCGCGGCGACCTGCATATCATCGTGTCCTCCCACCTGCTGCGCGACGTCGAGGAATGCTGCGACGAGGTGCTCATCCTCAAGGACGGCAATATTGCCGCCTTCTGCAATCTCGAGGAAGAGCGCCGCGCCAACCGCCGCTTCCTGGAAATCGAAACTCGCGGCGAAAACAACGGCAACTTCCTGGCCGCCATGGAGCAGCTCGGCTGCGAAGCCGCCATCGGCGCGCAGGGCCGCGTCAAGCTGGTCCTCCCCGATGGTCTCGAAATGCGCCGGCTCTACGAGGTGGCCGCTCAGCAAGAGGTGCAGATCCGCCGCCTCAACCACAAGCGCGATTCGCTCGAAGACATCTTCCTCAAAGCCATGGAGGCCGCCAATGGCCGTCTATAAGAAAACCTACCGGCCCTACAGCGGTGAGCTGACCGCCTCCTGGAAGCGCCCGCTGGTGATCCCGCGCTACGCGTTTGAAGACCTGCACCGTTCCCGCTTCCTCACCGTCTTCTTCCTCGCCAGCTTCATCTACCCGCTCATCTGCGCCATCATCATTTACGTGCAGCACAATGTCAGCGCGCTGAACCTCATCAACGCGCAAGGCGCGCAGCGGCTGATTTCCATCAACGTGACGTTTTTCATGTCGCTGCTCGGCTGGCAGAGCATGCTGGCGCTGTTCCTGGCCTCTTTCATCGGACCCGGCCAGGTCTCGCCCGATCTTGCCAACAACGCGCTCTCGCTCTATCTCGCCCGCCCGTTCTCGCGCCTCGAATATGTGCTGGGCAAGATGAGCGTGCTGGTGATCCTGCTCTCGCTCATGACGTGGGTGCCCGGCCTGCTGCTGTTCGGAATGGAAGGCTACCTGGAAGGTTGGAGCTGGGTGACCGGCCACTTGCGCATCGCGTCCGGATTGTTCTTCGGCGCCTGGGTCTGGATTTTGCTGTTATCGCTGCTGGCGCTGGCGCTCTCCGCCTGGGTGAAATGGAAGCCCGCGGCCGGCGCTCTGATGTTCGGCGTTTTCTTCGTGGCCTCCGCGTTCGGCGCCGTCATCAACGGCGTCCAGCGCACCAACTGGGGACATCTTTTCAACATCAGTTACCTGGTCGGCTCGGTATGGGAGTGGCTGTTCGAGGGCTCGAATCCCACCACCAATGGCGCGGTTTTCTTCCGCTCGCCGCAGGGCGAAGAAATTCCGCTGTGGTGTTGTTGTTGCGCGCTCCTCGTGCTGGGCCTCATCTGCTGGTCCATGCTGGCGCGCAAGATCCGCGGCCTGGAGGTGGTGCGATGACCGCTCCTTCCCCATCCCTGGTCACCTTCGGCAATGTCTCCCGCTTCTACGGCGAAGTTCTCGGCGTCAACCGCGTCAGCCTTTCCATCCCTCCCGGCATCACCAGCCTGGTCGGCCCCAACGGCTCGGGCAAGACCACGCTCATGAACCTGATGACAGGCCTGATCCGTCCCACGCAGGGCGAAATCAGCGTGCTGGGCATTCCGCCGGACCATCCCGAGCGGCTCTGCCGCATCGTGGGGTACTGCGCCCAGTTCGACGCGTTCCCCAAAGGCCTCACCGGTTTTCAATTCATCTACTCGTATCTCCTGCTGCATGACATGAGCGAAAACGAATGCCGCCGGCGCACGCAGGCGGCGCTCGAAAAGGTGAACATGGTGGATGCCGCCAACCGCCTCGTCGCCGCTTACAGCAAGGGCATGCGGCAGCGCATCAAACTCGCCCAGGCCATCGCTCACGATCCCCAGGTGCTGGTGCTCGACGAGCCTCTGAACGGCCTCGATCCCATGGCCCGCGCCGAGACCATCGCGCTTTTCCGGGAATGGGGAGCCAGCGGACGCCACGTCATCGTCTCCAGCCACATCCTGCACGAAGTGGACAGCATCTCCGACCAGGTCATCCTGCTGAGCCACGGCTACGTGGTTGCGGAAGGCCAGATTCAGGGTGTGCGCAGCGAAGTCAAGGAACAGCCTATGCAGATTCTGGTGCGCTGCGATCGCCCCAGCGAGCTGGCCGCGCGCCTCTTCCAGCAGAATCACGTGGTGGAAGCCAAGATCCACGGCGACGGCCACAACCTGCTGCTGCGCACCACCGATGCCGATGCTTTCTACCTGCTGCTGAACCGCGTGATTCTGGATTCGGGCCTGGTAGTAGAGTCGGTCGCGCCAGCCGACGATGACGTCAATTCCGTCTATCAATACCTGATCGGCGGCGAAGGAGGGTCGGTATGAACGCGCTGTGGATGCGCCAGATCGGCGCGGTCCTCCGCCTGGAATGGAAGAAAACGTTTTTCTCCAGGCGCGCCTGGTGGATCTATCTTCTGGCCGCCGGTCCCGTGGCGATCACGATGATTCACTGGCTGTTCGAGCTCAACCGGCCGGTCTCCATGTCGCGCCACACCCTGGGCGATGACAGCGTGGGATACGCCGCCATGTTTCAGTTCTTTTATCTGCGCGGCGCCATCTTTTTCGGCTGCGTGGGCATTTTCGCCAACCAGTTCCGCGCCGAGATGCTCGAGAAAACGCTGCACTATTACTACCTCACACCGGTGCGCCGCGAGGTGCTGGTGGCCGGCAAGTATCTGGCGGGCCTGCTGACCGCCGTGGTGTTGTTCGCCGGCAGCGCGGCTCTTTCGTTCCTCATGATCGGCCGCCATTTCGGCGCCGCTTATAACGATTACATCCTGCATGGCCCCGGCCTGGGCCAACTGGGATGGTACACCACCACGGCCGCGCTGGCCTGCGCCGGATACGGTGCGGTCTTTCTGATGTGCGGCCTGATTTTCCGCAATCCCATGATTCCGGCCGCCGTGGTGTATGTCTGGGAGAACTTGAATCCGTTCCTGCCGTCGCTGGCCAAGAAGATCAGCGTGATCTTCTATCTCAAGAACCTGTGCCCGGTAGAGGTGCCGTTTCCGCCGCCGCTGAACGTCATGGTGGTGGATACCGATCCAATTCCCGCCTGGCTGGCAATTCCCGGCCTCTTGGCCGTGACGCTCGTTCTGCTTGCTTACACCGCTTACACGGCGCGGCAGGGCGAAATCAGTTATAGCGAATAGGGGATCGTAGGAAGCGGGCGTCCGGCTTGGCTAGTGGCGTGAGCCAAGCCGGTCCCCACAGTCGCGCCTCGACGCGTGAGGCACGTGAACTAAGAGTACGGGCTATGACAGCGGCAGACAATCCTGGAATTGGTTAGTACACAATTGGCAGCGGCTATGGGGACGGCCGCATGGCCTGCGGGGTGCGGGGACATATGGATAGGTGCTCGCGGAGTAGGGCGGAACCTGTTGTCGTCAGATGACCCCGGTTCGCCCGAAGCCAGCCTGCGCTGCGTGTTGCCCTTCAACTCCCCGGAGCTCTATTGCACGTGCACATATAATGGAGCATGAGGACTGGGGGCCGCATGGCCATCGGAGACGTGACATGAGCGATCAATCAAAAAGCTTCGGTGATACTGCAAAGTCGCTGGCGCGGAACCCGCTCGGTATTATTGCGCTCTTCATCGTACTTGTATATGGGTTCGCATCGCTGGTCACCGCTTTCGCGGGCTCGTTCACCGCAATGGAGCGCCTCCCCCTCATCTACTTTCTTATCGTCTTTCCAGTCCTCGTACTCGGCGTCTTTTCGTGGCTTGTCAGCAAGCACAGCGGTAAACTCTTTGCCCCTAGTGATTTCAAGAACGAAGATAACTACGTCAAGATGCAGATGTCCGTCGTCGCCTCGCTCACAGCGGCAGCCGCGAAAGCGGACGGCGGTGCGTCGGATGCTCAACTGCACAAAATCGTTGAGACGGTACGAGCCGCAGGTCCGGCGGCGATAAGTGCCGGTGATGGCTGGAGAGACCACATTCTCTGGGTTGACGATCGCCCCGAAAACAACACGTACGAACGCCAGGCATTCGAAACAATGGGTCTCCGCTTCACGCTGGCGCTATCCACCAACGAGGCGTTCGACAGGCTGGCACAAGCCAAGTACGCGGCAATCATATCCGATATGGGGCGTCGCGAAGGGCCGCGCGAGGGCTATGTGCTGCTCGATCGGCTGCGGAAGGAAGGCGACCGAACACCGCTCTTCTTCTACGCCGCGTCCAACGCACCAGAGCACAAGCGTGAAACCCGGGAGCATGGCGGCCAGGGTTGCACCAATAATGCCCAGGAGCTCTTCGAGATGGTCACCAGAGCGGTCATTAAGAGGCAAGAAGCGTGACGATGGCTAACTGCGGACTGCGGCGGACTTGCTGAATACCCGCCGCGCCAAGGTAGTTTGGCTGATCCTAATCTCGCGTCACCTTGCCGCGAAGCGCTCGTCGGCGTCCCGCGGAGTTATCACACCGCGCGATGCTCGAGCGCCTACGCCGGCAACTCGACCTCGATTTCCCGCACGGTTGAACCCGGTGACCGATCCGTGTGCAGAGTTTCCCAGTAGAGTTGGATGGCCTCCTTGGCCCGAGCGGTCAAGTCCTCTATCGAACTCCCGGTGACCAAAATGGTTGGAAGCTCCGGTACGTAGCCGCTATAGCCGGCGCTGTCGCCTTCGATGATCAGAGAGTACGTTCGGGTCACTTAATCGGCCTCCTTGATACCAGTTTGGCGCAAAATAGCACTATATGTGCCAGATCGAACGTCGTCGCCGAGTTTCCCCGATACAACGGTTATCCGGCCCTCGGGGTTTTGGAACACCCGATGGTCGCCAGAGGTCCGGATGTGACGCCAGCCGGCATTTTCCAGTGTCCGGATCAGTTCACGAACCTTGACAGCCACGAATTCATGGTACGACGTTCAGCACTTTTGGTCTAACACCGCCGATCGAATTCTCGCCTCGTACGGCCTGTTTCTGTCTGTCTGGCCCGCCGGCTCCCGGAGGATGTCAACCGTTCGCCGCTTTAGGCGCCGAGGACGACAGCGAGCAAGAAACGTTATGATCGTGTACAGAATGACGCTGCGCATTACCGAAGCCGAGCTCGCCCGCGACATCCACGCCGTTCTGGAGAAGGTCAGGCAAGGTGTGGAAGTCGTGATTGAGCAGGATACCCGCCCGGTGGCCGTGATTAAGGCCCCGGTGGTGAACGGCCGGAAGATCTCCGAGGTGATCGCGGCCCTCGAAGCCAGCGGTGCCCATGCCGTCCTTGGCGAAGATTTTGCTCGGGATGTAGAGGAAGGAATCCAAGCCCGCCGCCAGCCGTGGAACCCGCCATCCTGGGAGTAGTGCTCGATTCCAGCGTCCTGGTCGCGGCCGAGCATTTTCTAATCGAACAATGAGCCTGGAGAGGAGGAAATCCGCCGCCAGGCCTCCTTTTCTGTTTTTGGTCAAAAACAAGAACCCGTCGCGGCGGT